>Ga0181537_10003415_pt1 | contig 13598 bp, 6 predicted proteins | sample PEATcosm2014_Bin_39_FD_119765 | JGI IMG/M metagenome (GOLD analysis project Ga0181537, IMG submission 119765) | Peatland microbial communities from MTU Mesocosm Facility, Houghton, MI, USA - PEATcosm2014_Bin23_10_metaG | ecosystem: Environmental > Terrestrial > Soil > Wetlands > Peat | place...
AGCGCCGACGGTTCCGACCTATGAAGTGAAGCGCGGAGAATTTCTCGACTCGCTGCAATTTCGCGGCGAGGTGAAGGCGCTGAAATCGGTGACCATCAGCGCGCCGTCGGAAGCGGGCGATCTGCAGATCATCAAGGTAGCGCCGGAAGGCACGGCGGTGAAGCCCGGCGACGTTGTGGTGGAGTTCGACAAGACCAAGACCCAGCAGGATTTGGCGCAGTATAAGTCCACGCTGAAGTCCGCGGATGCGGGAATCGAACAAGCTCGCGCCCAGGCGCGCCTCACCGAAGAAGAAGATAAGACCGCGGTGCTGAAAGCGCGCTATGACGTGGAAGCTGCCAAACTCGAGGCCAGCAAGCAGGAAATCGTTTCCAAGATTGAAGGCGAAGAAGCCAATCTGAAATTGACGGACGCCCAGCAGAAACTACACGAGGCGGAGACCAAGCAGAAATCGGATCAGACTCTGAACAAGGCGACGATTGAAAGCACCGAGGAAGCCAGCAAGAAAGCCAAATTCGACGTGGCGCGCGCGGAACGTTCTCTGGCGCAGATGACTTTGCTTGCGCCCTCGGCTGGAACCATCAGCCTGCTGCAGCACTGGACCGGCTCCAACGACGCCCCCTACCGCCCGGGCGATCGAGCCTGGCCGGGAGCGGCGATTGCGGAATTGCCCGACGCGACCACGCTCCGCATTACCGCGCGTGTGGATGAGACCGAGCGTGGCCGGCTCGCCGCCAACCAGCCGGTCACGGTGCAGTTGAACGCCATACCCGACCGGCAATTCACCGGACACATTGCGCAGATCGGGGCCATTGCCAGCATGGATTTCACCAGCGGCTGGCCGATTACTCGGAATTTTATTCTCGAGATCGCTCTCGATCAGACGGATGCGCGCTTCAAGCCCGGCATCTCCGGGCAGGTCACGGTGATCGTCGACCGCGTGCCGGACGCGATCACGATTCCCGCCCAGGCCATGTTTCAGAAATCCGGGCAGAACGTCGCCTACGTGTGGCAAGGATCGGAGTTCGAGGAACGCAACATCGAGATCGGAAGAAAAAGTGGGGACCGGATCATGGTCGCGAGAGGCGTAAGGGCGGGGGAGAAAGTTGCGCTGCGCGATCCTACAGCGAAGGAGTAGTTGCAAGCGGAAGCATTCGAGCGGGTATTCGAAGTATGAAAAGCAGGCGCGCCATCACGTGGTCCGTAGTCGCAGTCGTGCTGTGCGCCGTGGTCGGCGTAGTGGCTGCGGTGCGCCGGGCCGCGCCGGCAACCACGGGAGACAGCGTTCCGACGGCGCTGGTGAAACGCGGCGATCTTGACATGAAGGTGAATGTGACCGGCGAACTGCGCGCCAGCCATTCGGAAATGCTGATTGCTCCGCCGATTGGCGGCGGTGCACTACAACTGACGCATTTGCTGCACACCGGCGCGGCCGTCAAGAAAGGCGATCTGGTGATGGAGTTCGACCCCAGCGAGCAGCATTTCAAGCTGGAGCAGAATCGCTCCGAGTTGCTGCAGGCCGAACAGGAAATTACCAAGGCCAAGGCCGACGCGGCCGTGGTAACGGCCCAGGACAAAGTCGCTCTGCTCAAGGCGCGATTCGACGTGCGGCGCGCGGAACTGGATGTGCAAAAGAACGAACTGGTCAGCACCATCGATGCCCGAAAAAATGATCTCGCTCTCGACCAGGCCAAGCGAGTGCTCGCGGAACTCGAGCAGGACGTTAAGTCGCGCAGCGCATCGAATCAAGCCAGCATCCAGCTGGCCGAGGAAAAACGGAATAAGGCAAAACTCGCCATGGACGAGGCGCAGGGCAACATCGACAAAATGCGCATTACGTCTCCCATGGACGGCCTGGTTGCGCTGGAAAACAATCAAGGCGCCATGGGCGGATTTTGCTGCTTCCCCGGCCTGACCATGCCGGAGTATCACGAGGGCGATCAGGTCGAGCCCGGCCGAACCGTGGGCCAGGTGATCGATCCGAAAGGGATGGAACTGGTAGCGAAGGTGGGAGAACTCGAGCGCAACAACGTGAAGGCGGGACAGTCGGTTGACTTCCAGCTCGATGCCTTTCCGGAAACTAAGTTTCATGGCACGGTAAAGACAGTTGGCGGTAACAACGCCCGCATGTTCTGGGAGGAGGACACCAGCAGCAAGTTTGAGGTTTCCATCACGCTTGCGACCACCGACCCTCGCATGCGGCCGGGCCTGACGGCACATCTTTTTATCAACAGCGACCCGCAAAAGAACGTGCTCTACGTGCCCCGCCAGGCGCTGTTCCTGAGAGACAACAAGCGCATGGTCTACGTGCGCAATGGCAGCAGCTTTGATCCGCATGAGGTCAAGATTCAGGCCGAGAATGAGAGTCGCGCCGCCATTGAAGGAATTGGCGTCGGCAGTGAAATCGCGCTGGTCGATCCGACGGCGCCGAGGAAGGCTTCGAGTTCCGGCGCCGCCTCGCCTGCCGGCGGCGGAGGCGCACCATAATGGCGGCGGCCGCGTCCACTCCTCACAGGCGCATTATCCGCGGTTATCACCAATGGCTGCCCGATATGCAACTGGGGCTGCAGAACCTGTTGCTGCACCGCCTGCGTTCTCTGCTCACCATGCTGGGCATGATATTTGGCGTGGCCGCGGTAGTCTCCATGCTCTCCATCGGGGCCGGGGCGCGACAGAAAGTGATGGCCCTGATCGAGCAGATGGGCGTTCACAACCTGATTGTGGAGGCGAAAGAAACCACAGAGTGGCAGGCTCACCAGAAGGTTCGCAAGATTTCTCAGGGACTGTCGTTTCAGGACTATCGCGTGATTCGCGACGACGTGGGCGACATTGTCGCGGCCACACCGCGCAAGCGGATGACGCTCTCGAAAACAATTCCAAAGTCACAGCAGGATCCACCAACGGTGTACGGAGTCAATCCCAACTATCTGCAGATCGCGGGACTGCACGTACTGCAAGGCCGATTCTTCAGTGAGGACGAAGAAACCCGGGCTGCGCCGGTTGTAGTGCTGGGCGCGGCCGCGCGGTCGAGCCTGTTCGGCTCCGTCGATCCCATTGGCCAGTACGTAAAGGCGAATGAAACCTGGTTCCGCGTGATCGGCGTGGCGTCGCCGCAACTCAGTTCGCAAACGGAAGTTGCGGGCGTGCCCACACAGGATCTCAACAACACTATGTACGTCCCGCTGAACTCGGCAATTCTGCGACTCGAGGATAATTACAGCGACGTGCGCGACGAGATCGACGGCATCTACCTGAACATTCGCGACAGCGCCGATATGGGTTCGGTGGCGCAGGTGGTGCGGGCGATTCTCGATTCTTCCCATCACTCGGCCGGAGACTTCAGTGTGATCGTGCCCGCTGAACTGCTGGCGGAACAGAAGCGGACCGAGCGTCTGTTCAATGCGGTGATGGTCGCCATCGCGTCGATCTCTCTGCTCGTAGGCGGAATCGGAATCATGAATATTATGCTGGCGAGCATTCTGGAGCGGACGCGCGAAATTGGAGTTCGCCGCGCGGTGGGCGCGCGCCAGTCGGACATCATCCGCCAGTTCGTAGTGGAGGCCATGCTGATTTCGTTTGTCGGCGGCAGCTTCGGCATTATGTTCGGCTTCGTCATGTCGCGCCTGATCGCCTGGCTGGCGGGATGGTCCACCATTGTCACGCTCACCTCCATCCTGCTCGCATTCATCGTTTCGATTTCGGTTGGACTTGTTTTCGGAATTTATCCTGCAGTCAAAGCCGCGCGCCTGGACCCGGTCGAAGCCATTCGCTGGGAGTAGGCGCCGCGGCCATCGTCTTCACGGCACCTGTCAATACAGCTTGGTCGATATAGCTGGGTCAATATAGTTTGGAGGAATTGAGAAATGAAAACTTCTCATGCGGGTATTTTTCGTCTATTCATTCTTCTGCTGCTCACGCCGTTGTTCGCCATCCAGGGCTGGGCGCAAAAAGGTGAGAGCTACGGCGATATGGCCACGCCCCAGGTGCGCTCCGGCAAACTGGGCGCGCCCGAGCACCTGCGTAATTATGTGGTGGAGGGAAAGCTGCGGCTCAGTCTGCGGGATGCGGTCGTGCTCACGCTCGAAAACAACAGCCAGGTGCGGATGCAGGAAACGCAGGTAGATTTTTCGAAATTCGCGCTGCTGGGGGCGCACTCGCCATTCGATCCCTCGGTCACCGGGTCTTACATCACGAGTAATTCGACTTTCCCGCCGCAAACCACTCTGGGCGGAACGGGCGTCGAACTGGCCACGAAGAGCATCACCCGATCGACGCAGCTCACCTACTCTCAGACATTCGAAACCGGAACCAATGTCCAGGCGGGACTGAGCAGCAGCCACTACTCCTTCAACAACTCCAGCGTCACTTCCACCGGCATTCTCGATCCTTCCATCAATTCCACTCTTAATTTTCAGTTCACGCAGCCTCTGCTGCGAAACGGCTGGCTGTTCGCGAATCAGGCGCCGTTGGTCATCGCGCGGCGCAACCTGCAGCAGTCGCGCGCCAATTTTGCCGCCGAGGTAAGCAACAACATTCTGCAAGCCGTGGGCCAGTACTGGTCGGTGGTCGAAGCGCAAGGCAACCTCGACGTCGCGCGCAGTTCCATGGACGCCGCCGAAGCCACGTACAAGCGCGATAAGCGGGCGCTGGAACTGGGTGCGCTGCCGCCGCTGGATATCTACCGGTCAGAGTCGCAGGTGGCGTCGCGGCGCGTGCAGGTCATTCAGAGCGAATATGCGCTCAAACAGGCCGAAGACGCGCTCCGTATGACCGTCGGCGCAGATCAGGATCCGAATATCCAGGCGCTCGATCTTCAGCTTACAGAAAAGCCAGAACCGGAAGGCGAGATGCGCGCCATCGACACAGCCACCGCTTTGCAACAGGCGCTGACCAAGCGGCCGGAACTTGATGCCAACCGCGCCGCCCTCGCTAACGACGCAACCAGCATTCGTCTCGCGCACAATCACCTGTTGCCCGAACTCGATCTGACCGGCATCTACGCCAGCAACGGTCTGGGCGGTACCCAGTTCACAAGCACCGGCGGGACCCTCTCGAATTCGTCGCTGAGTCAGCTGGCTAACTTCAACTATCCGACCTATGGCGCGCAATTGTCCTTGACTCTGCCCATCCGGAACCGGGCCGCACAAGCGGAGATGGGAAACGCGTTAGTCTCCCGCCGCAGCGATTTATACAACGAACGGCAACTCCGCGAACAGGTGCAACTCGACGTGAGCAATGCCGTCCACCAACTCGAGCAGGCAAAGCTCAGCATCGCCGCCGGCAAAGAAGCCTTGGACCTGGCCAAGAAAACCATGGCCGCCGAGCAGCGCAAATATGACCTGGGCTCGGAGACGATCTTTTTCGTCCTTGAAGCGCAAACCGAACTGGCCAGCGCCGAACTAGGATTGCTGCAGGCGGAAGTCAACTATCAACTCGCGGTTGCGGGTGTGGACCATGCCACCGGAGAATTACTGGAACCGTATCACGTGCAGATCGCGGACCTGACTCACTAGGTTGATCAGGCGAATTCGGCCCGGCGCCACAGCGTCTTCCCCGCCGCTTTCAAACCAAGTAAACTAGGATTCCCGACAGTTGCGAAAGTGGCGGAATTGGCAGACGCACCAGACTTAGGATCTGGCGGGTAAAACCGTGGGGGTTCGAGTCCCCCCTTTCGCACCAACGATCTTGTCCCCACCCATCATGAACGATCAGGAATTACTACAAGCGGCTCTCGAAGAGGCGAAGAAGGGCCTGCGCGAAGGCGGCTTACCGATCGGTTCCGTACTGGCCGACAAGCAAGGCCAAATTGTGGCTCGCGGACACAATCTGCGGGTGCAGAGCGGCGATCCCACGGCGCACGCGGAAATCGTTTGCCTGCGCAACGCAGGCCGGCGGCGCGATTGGGCGGGGCTGACGCTGGTCAGCACTCTGAGTCCGTGCATCATGTGCACGGGGACGACCTTGCTATTCCGGATTCCACGCGTAGTGATCGGAGAAAATCGAAATTTTCAGGGTCCGGAGGAACTCTTGCGACAACGCGGAGTAACCGTCGCCGTGCTCGACGACGCGGAGTGCATCGGCCTGATGCGAGATTTCATCCGCGCACACGCGGACCTATGGAATGAAGATATTGGAAAGTGACGCGGGGTTGAGCCTGCGCGGTCAGCGCGCCGCGGGAATTTGCTGGTCAGGCTTGGCCTGCGCCGCGGTTTCGCTGGCGGGCACGGTGCCCTTCAGATCCCACCGGCACAGCGGACAGCGGGTCGCTACCGAGAAGACGATACGGCCAAACGCTACGCATCGGGTATTGGGACAGACTCTCATATCGGCCTCCATGTCGCCGCGGTAAAATCTGCTGCACAGAACGTCACACTAGCACGAAGCCCGCGCTGTTCATGAACGTGTTTTCGCCTGCCACGGATTGATTTTTCTTCTAGCCTTCCGGTCCCGCGCTTCTTACGCGACTCAGTGATCCGCCGGCCGCGAGTGTCGTACAACGAGCGATGTGCAACGAGTGTCGTTCGACGAGTGTCGTACAGCGAGTGTTGTACAATCCGACGCCAATCGCAGTTGATCGTCCAGCGGTCCACCGAAAAAGGAGCCCACTGCATGGAGCCCACGTTGCCGGAGCCTTCTCCAAGCGCTGACTACGGTTTGCGAAGCGGAATCCTTTCGCCCATGGAAACGCTGGCGCAGTCCGTTTCCACCATGGCGCCGACCACCACGCCGGCGGCGACGATTCCGCTGGTCTGCGCGCTCGCGGGCAACGGGACGTGGCTCGCTTATGTGTTGGCCACAGCCGCAATATTTCTGGTCGGGCTGTGCATTGCGCGCTACGCGCGGCATTCGGCTTCTCCTGGATCGCTCTATACCTACGCTTCCATGACGCTGCCGCCGTGGCTTTCCGCCACGGTCGCATGGAGCCTGTTGCTCGCCTACGTAACCACGGGGTCGAGCGTGATTGGCGGCTTCTACTACTATGCGAACTTGTTGCTGCGCGACGCCGCAGGCCACCCGGTCTCGGCGGCGCTGGCGCTCGGCGTCACTGCCGTTTCGATCTGGATCGCGTATCGCGACGTAAAGATTTCCGCGCGCCTCATGCTGTGGATTGAAGCCGCGTCGGTCACGGTGATCGTGATCGTGGTGGTGCTGGTGTTATTTCATTACGGCTGGCACGTGGACGGCGATCAACTCCGTCTGCACGGCATGACTGGCAGCGGACTCCGCCTCGGCCTGGTGCTGGCGCTGTTCAGTTTTGTGGGCTTTGAGAGTGCGACCACGCTGGGCGCTGAAGCTCGCAATCCGCTGAAAACGATTCCCCGCGCGGTCATTCAGACGGCAGTGCTGGCCGGGGCCTTCTTCGCCATCTGCGCCTATACGGAAGTGCTCGGCTTCCATATGGTCAGCAAGGACCTCGGAACCACGCCCGATCAAATGCATGTGCTCGCCCAGGTCGGCGGCGTGCCCGTGCTGGGATTGCTCATCGACATGGGCGCGCTGGTCAGCATGTTCGCCGGCACTCTCGCCTGCATTACGGCCGCGGCGCGCGTGCTGTTGCGCATGGCGCAGGACGGGCTGGCGCATGCATCGCTGGGCGCGACTCACTCCCGCAACCACACTCCCAGCCGCGGCGTCGTCATCACCGGCATCGCCGCCGTACTGCCGGTGGCTGTGCTGGCTTATCACGGCGCAAGCGGACTGGATGTTTACGGCTGGTTGGGCGCTCTGGCGACTTACGGCTTCATCGTCGCTTACGCGCTGGTATGCCTTGCCCTGCCGCGCTACTTGCGGCAGCACGGAGTCTTCCATCAGGGCGCTCAGATCGTTCCCTGGCTGGCCGCGGCGGCTATGCTGCTGGCTCTGGTGGGCAATCTCTATCCTGTGCCCGAAGGGCCTTACGGAAAGTTGCCATACATTTTCCTCGCATACTTGATTGGCGGCTTGGGATGGTTTCTGATTCGCGGGCGTCGCGGGCTCGCCGCCCGCTGAAAAGCGAGCACGCCCGAAGCTCTGACAACTCCGTGGTCAAAGAATCCCGCCATAAAAATTAGTGATTCACGCCAAAAGAATTTTCATTAACCTCTCGCCTTCCGCTTTCGCCAGAGTTCGCGTACATTGGGCGGCATAGTTTTCCAGCCGGGTAGTGCTGAGTTAAGGCGCGGAGCTTAGGGCGGAGCCAACCAACTCGCCGACCACGTCGAAGAAAGTCACACAGTAGAGTGCGGTCACTGTCGGCCGCTTTGGATTTGTGTTTCTACAACTGACGAGGTTCACACCGATGGCAACAAGAAGGAAGGCAACGAAAATAAAGCTGGGAATTTTCTTAGTCGCCGTGATTGTTCAACTGTCCCTGTGCACCCTGGCGCAGGAGACCCTGGGCGGCATCACCGGCACTGTGTCCGACAAGAGCGGCAGCGTGCTGCCCGACACCACGGTCACCATCGTCGGAGATCAGACCAAGCTGACCCGCACCCTCAAGACGAACGCCACGGGCGCCTACGATTTCGTGAACCTGCCGATCGGCACCTACACCGTCACCGTGAGCCATGACGGATTCCAAACCGAGCGGCTGCCCTCAATCCTGGTACAGGCCAATCGCACCGCGACCTTAAACGTCTCGCTGAAAGTCGGGCAGGTCGGCACCACCATCGACGTGGAAGCCGCGCCTGCCATGAACGCCGTTGACACCACCAACGGCTACATTCTGGAGAAGGACCAGATCGACGAGGTCCCGCTGCCCACGGGCAGCTTCACCGGACTGGCAATTCTTTCCCCCGGCGTGAACGCGGAACTGCCCGCCGGAACCGGCGTGAACCAGGGCCTGGGCAATCAGCCGATCTGGGCCAACGGTCAACGCGACACCAGCAACACATTCCTGCTGAACGGCGTAGACGTCAGCAACCTGTTCAACGGCAAGAGCACCAGTTCGGTGGCTTCGGCCCGCATCGTGAATAACACGGGCGTATCGGGCGCTGGCAGCACTACTGCCGAGGTGATTCAGAGCACCGCGTCGCCCTATCTGGCCATCGGCCAGGCGTTGCCCACGCCTGCCCCTGAAACGGTTGAGGAATTTCACGTCAATACATCCATGTACGACGCGCAACAAGGGTCCACCAGCGGCGCGCATATTGACCTGAGCACGATCTCGGGTACGAATGCCATTCATGGCAAGCTCTGGGGCCACCGCGGAACCAATGCGCTGAACGCGGCACCATATTTCTACAAGCAGGATGCAAACATCCCTGCGGATGAAGACGTTCCTCAATTACACCGTTACACAGCCGGCGGAATGATCGGCGGGCCGCTCATCAAAGATAAACTTTTCGCCTTCGTCAGCTACGAACACACTCACGCTTCCGACCTGGAAATCGGAACTTCGCGCACGGCGGTGCCTACCGGGTTAGGTTCCGCGCGCGACGCAGCGACACTGGCCGCAATTGACAATGAGAACTTCCGGACTGTGAACGGATACGCCTGCGGAACGCCCCAAAACTCTACACCCTGCCTTACCGCAGCCGGCGTAGACTCGACGGCACTCTACTTACTGAACTACACGCTGCCCAACGGCCAGTACTTGTTTCCGTCAGCGAATCCTAACTTCGCGCCGACCTTGAACTTCCCGGAAAATGTTTTCCTTACCCAGGCCGCCTACTTCATTTCCGATCAGGCGGTGGCCGATCTCGACTATCAGCCGTCCACCAAAGACACTCTGGCATTGAAGTACTACTACCAGCACGATCCCACCACCGCGCCCTTCGGATTCTCCGCGGTCGAAGGTTTCCCGCAGCATCTGGACGCCGGAAGCCACGTAGCTTCCATCACCAACACGCAATCCATCCGGTCCAACTTCAGCGTGCTGGAAACGTTCGGTTTCAGCCGCGAGAAAGTTTACAGCACGATCGGCCAGCCCTTTACCCCGGCAGCCGCGGGCATCAATGCCTTCGGCTCAAATGTTTTTCCCGGCATCACTATCGTCGACGATCTGGGAAATGAGTCCCCGTTGAATACCAACTTCGTGTTCAACGCCGGCACCACAATCGGCTCAACCGCGGCATCGCAGGGCGCGTTCACCGGCATCTTCCAGAACAAATGGGAAGCTTCCGCGAACGCCATTTGGAACCACGGCAAACACACCGTCACCTTCGGCGGAAACTTTGCCTATATTCAGCTCAACACCCGCGACGACCGAACCAACTCGGGCATGATCGGTTTCGTCAACTGGGACGACTTCCTTACCGGCTCCCCCATCACCTACACAGCCGACGGGTTCATTGCCACGACCTTCCTGCAGGGCGATGCCAACCGCTACTATCGCTCCAACGAAAACGGCTCGTTCCTGCAAGACAAGTATCAGATTCGTCCCAACCTGAGCCTCAGCGCCGGCCTGCGCTTCGACTACCACGGGGGCCTGACGGAAAAGAACGGCCGCATTTTCAATTTTGATCCGTCGCAATACAGCTACGACGCCACTACTGACACCATTACTTCGAACGGCTTCATCGTCGCGGGAAATAATCCTGATTTCCCGACGAAGGGTGTAAGTAATTCGACTCTGACCGGGCGGCAGTGGGGACTTGCGCCGCGCGTGGGCGTGGCCTGGAGCCCGAAGGCGTTCAATGACAAAGTGGTCGTTCGCGCGGGCTGGGGCCTGTACTACGATCGCGGCGAGTTGTTCACCTATCTATCCCCGGGATTTGCGTCGGGCGTGATCGCGGGCGGACCGTTCGGCGTGAACCAGACTCCACCGTGGGTGAACCAGCAATCCTGCAGCACTTTCGGCTACTCCTATTGCAGCACTTTCGAGAATCCCTGGGGCACCACGCTCGGGCCCGGACCCAGCGGCAATCCGGCCGATCTGCAGTTGCCCAACGCGAGCGCAATCGAAAGCGGAGCTCCCCTGTTCTCGTTTGCCGATTACAATCGCGCCAACAAGCTGCCTTACACCATGAACCAGACCCTCGACATTCAATGGCAGCCGCGCAACGATCTGGTGTTTGAAATCGGATATGTCGGCAACCTGGGCCGCCATGCCGTCGTTCCTCTGCCCTTCAACCAGGCGCAAATCGCGACACCCACCAATCCCATCCGCGGGGGCACGCCGGCCGAGCAGGACTTCACTTACGGCTATTCGATTGTCACTCAGCCGGCGGGCTTCACCACCATCAACCTGCCCGCTGGCACCTGTGCAACCTGCGGCCAGCCCTACCAGGAAACTTTTGAAGGCGGCAACGTCGACCTCCGCGTTCCCTACATCGGTTATTCCTCCGAGTCGGAGTCCTACACCGCCGCCGGCATTTCGGCTTACAACGCACTGCAAACTCATGTGGAGAAGCGTCTGAGTCACGGCCTGTCGGTCGGCGCTTCCTACACCTTCTCTCACGCCACCGACGAGCAGAGCGGCATGGGTCTGTTCTACAACGGCAACAACCCGCTGAATCTGCGATCCGGTTACGGACTCTCTGACTTCGACCGCAAGCACGTGCTCAATTTCACCTACAGCTACGAACTGCCGAAATTCTTCTCGTTGTCTTCGTTGAAAGGAAAAATTGTTGACGGATGGGCCATCTCCGGCTTGACGGTCATCCAGAGCGGCCAGCCCTACAGCGTGATTGATTATTCGGGCGCGGTGGGCAGCATCTACTACGGAGTGAACGACGGCATCACCAACCCGGTCGTTCCTCTCTCCGGCTGCACTCCAAAGCAGGCGCTCACCGGCAAATCAGGCGCGACTCCTGGTATTCCGGCGCTGAATGCATCCTGTTTCGGCCTGCCCTTGTTCAATCCGGGTGACCTGAACGGCGGGATTCCGAGCAACGATCCTTACGAAACAGACTTCATCGGCCAGGGCGAACGCAACATCTTCCGGCAATCCTGGCAGCGGCGCGCCGACATCTCGATCTCGAAGAATACCCAGATCACCGAGCGCGTTTCCGTGAAGTACACGTTTGATGTCTTCAACCTGACCAATACGGCGAGCTTCGATATCCCCATCGACGACGTCAGCCAGAACATTAACTTCCAGGGCTTTCCCTACCAGGGCCAGCCTTCCTCCTCGACTCCTTGCGACACGACGTACACTGACCTCTACGTCTGCTCGAGCCTGAGTGGCCTCGGCATCACCAACAAGACCATCGGCAGCCCGCGGCAGATCCAGATGAGCCTGCGGCTTACTTTTTAAGGAGACTGATTCCGAGGACCGCTACGTCTACAAGGTTTCATGCAGGCCTCTTAAATCGCAGGCTGCCGGTCACTCGCTGGAGTCCACGACCAGAGCGACCACGGCGCTCTGCCCCGCATCAGGAGTCGTTCCCGGCGACGTCCCGGTCACGGTGACCTGATAGGTGACAGGTGGAGTTCCCGTGCCGGTACCGCCGCCGTTGCTCGCGCCCCCGCAGGAAAGGCAGAATCCCAGTAGAACCAAAACCACGATCATGCCGCACACAGCTCGCTTGCGCTTTACTCCTCCAGCGCCCAACGCGCACCAGGCAATCCCGATTGCGGGCAACACGAATCCCAATGCATAAATCATAACGGTCCCGCTGCGGCGCGAATGCAGAGCAGTCCCGCTGGCTTTCGTGGAAATGCTCATCACCACGTCCACGGCAGAACTCCCGGGATTGATCGCCGTTGCCGGGCTAAAGATGCACTCGGCCTGCGGCGGCAGCCCGGCCGTGCAAGCCAGCGTCACCGCGCCATTGAAGGTAGCTCCCACCGGTTGAACCGCCAGTTGATAAGGACCGCTGGTCTGGCCCGCGGTTACGGTCTGGCTGCTGGTTGAAGAGGTAACGATGAAATCCTGCGCCAGGGTCAGCGCCACAATTAAGGAATGGCTCGGCGCTCCGCTAGCATCCACGGTATTAATCTGGATGTTGTACACGCCGGGAGCGGCGCCATTCGGAACGTTGAGGGTCGCGGTCAGCTTCGCCGTGCCCGCGAGCGCCAGAGGAATCGGATTCGCGGGCGAGAGTACGCACATGGTGCCGGAGAGAGCGCTGGCGTCACAACTGGCGTTGATCATGCCGGTATAGAAAGGCGACGCCGTGAACGTGAGATTGGCCGTGCCCTGGCTGGCCGGCGTGAGCGAAAGCGCGGTTGTGCCTGAGATGGAATAGTCGCCCACATTGAACGGCACTGTCAGGGACTGCACATCAGAACCTGCCGTCCCGGTGACCGAGAGCGAATAGCTGCCTGCCGCGAAGCTGGTACCGTTGATGGTGAGGTTGGCCGTCGCCGGGAAAGAACTCACCATTGCCGGATTGATGTTGCAACTGCCGGCTCCGTAAGTCGCCGCGCAGCTCAACGTGACCGGATTACTGAATCCGTCCTGGGATGCGATCGAGAGCGGACCGCCGGTGCCTGTGCTGCCCGCGTTCACTACAGGAAATGCAGTGGGCTCGCTCAAAACAAAGCGCGGGTTAAGGACCACGTTCAAAGTAAACGATGTGGTCGCCGCATCGGCTCCTGCTGCCGTCGCCTGCAGCGTTACCGGATAGCTGGCGGGCGCGGTTCCCGCTGGCACAAATACGCTGGCCGTCATATTCACGGGAGCCGTCGAAGTGGGGTTGACGATGTTCCCGGGTGTAAGCGTGCACGTCGCG
>Ga0181537_10003416_pt1 | contig 13596 bp, 9 predicted proteins | sample PEATcosm2014_Bin_39_FD_119765 | JGI IMG/M metagenome (GOLD analysis project Ga0181537, IMG submission 119765) | Peatland microbial communities from MTU Mesocosm Facility, Houghton, MI, USA - PEATcosm2014_Bin23_10_metaG | ecosystem: Environmental > Terrestrial > Soil > Wetlands > Peat | place...
ACTCGCTGACCATCGTCGCCGGCCTGGGGTTCGCGCAACTCACGAGCGCCAGCTCGTACTTCGAGCGGCTCTCGATTCAGACTCAGGATGGGTCCGAATCGATCTACGCCACCAACTTGGGGTTTGCACCCCCCATTCCGCCGTTCTTACCCATCCCCTACTACGAGTACGACCCGTCGCACCAGATCAGCCAGGAGTTGCGTCTGAGCTCGGTCGGCGACGGGCCGGTGCAATGGGTGGGCGGCGCGTTCTACAGCCAGCTCACCTCCTCCTGGAATGAGCAGAGCAGCAACCCGGATAACACCTTCGCCCCCGGCGGGGTCTACTTCCAGTCGAACAATCCCTATCATCTGAAACAGTGGGCGGTGTTCGCCGACGGCACGTGGAAATTCGCCGATGCGTGGAAGCTGGCGCTCGGCGCGCGCTACTACTCCTATGACAGCAACATCGGCGAGAAGGAGTGGGGGTACTACGGTCTGACCACCACCGAGCCCGCGGACTTCAAGGTGACGGAGGCGTCCGAACACGGTTTCAACCCCCGCGTGAATCTCTCCTACGAGCCCACCGCCAATCTGACCGCTTACGCAACCGCCGCCCGGGGGTTCCGCCCCGGCGGCGCCAACATCTACTTCCCTCCCCCGAACCAGCCACCGAAGTGCGCCGCAGGAACGCCACAAACCTTCGGCCCGGATGGCGTGTGGAATTACGAGCTCGGCGAGAAGGCGCGCATGTTCGACAACTGGCTGCAGGTGAACGGCGACATCTATTACATCCGCTGGACCAACGTGCAACAGTCGGTGCTGCTGCTCTGCGGCTACGAGGCCAATGTCAACGCGGGCACCGGTCATTCGTATGGGCCGGAGCTCGAGGTCAACGCCAAGCTCACCCAGAATTTCACGGTGTCGGCGAGCGGCACGTACACGGATGCGCGGATCACGCAGCCCACTCCCCTTTACGAGTCGCTGCTCGCCACGGCCCACGGCCTCTACTGCAGCAATCCATCCAGCTGCACGACACCCATTCTCAACGTGCCGCGCAGCGGTGGGACGCTCGCGCTCATCTACACGACGGCGCTCGCGCAAGATTACAAGCTGACGGCACGGATCGACGACACCTACGTCGGACCCTCGTATGACGAGGCGTATTATTTCGGCCTGCAACTGCCCTCGTACAGTCTCGCGAATGCGCGCCTCACGCTGGCCCACGACCGCTGGTCGGCGATGTTCTTCGTCGACAACCTCGCCAACAAGATCGCCCTGGTGAGCGCCAACAATACGAGCTTCCAGTTCAACATCCCGGAATTGATCCGCTACTCGACGGTGCAGCCGCGCACCTTCGGCACCCAGATCAACTTCCACTTCTGACGGGAGGCCGGGGGCGCGATTGCCGGCCGCGCGGATGCCGGCGCCGCGGGCGCCCGCGGGGCTGATGCCAGCGGCGGCGGCGAGCCGAGAGCGCCACCGCTCTTCAGCCGCCCTGCCCGCACCATTCGACAATGCTGCGAGGGTCGCGGATAATTCTCGCCTCCCCGCCCTCGTCGCTTCAGCGGATACCACCATGGCTCAGTTCATTTACACCATGAACCGGGTTGGCAAAGTTGTGCCACCCAAGCGTGTGATCCTGCGCGACATTTCCTTGAGCTTCTTTCCGGGCGCGAAGATCGGCGTGCTCGGGCTGAATGGCTCCGGGAAATCGACGCTGCTCAAGATCATGGCGGGCAACGACAAGGACATCGAGGGCGAGGCTCGCCCGCAGGCGGGCATCAAAGTGGGCTATCTGCCTCAGGAGCCGCTTCTCGATGAGTCGAAGACCGTGCGGGAGGTCGTCGGGGAAGGCGTCGGAGACGTGCAGCGGCTCATCGACCGCTTCAACGCGGTCAGCGACCGCTTCGCCGAACCGCTCTCGGATGATGAGATGAACAAGCTCCTGGAGGAGCAGGCGAAGCTGCAAGATCAAATCGATGCGGTGGGCGGCTGGGAGCTCGAGCGCAAGCTCGAGATCGCGGCCGATGCGTTGCGCCTGCCCCCGTGGGAAGCGCGCATCGCGACGCTCTCGGGTGGGGAGCGCCGCCGGGTGGCGCTGTGCCGCCTGCTGCTGTCGAAACCGGACATGCTGCTGCTCGATGAGCCGACCAATCACTTGGATGCCGAGTCGGTCGCCTGGCTCGAGCACTTTCTCGAGGAATATCCGAGCACGGTCATCGCGGTGACCCATGATCGCTACTTCCTCGACAATGTCGCGGAGTGGATTCTCGAGCTCGACCGCGGTCACGGCATACCGTGGCAGGGCAACTATTCATCGTGGCTCGAGCAGAAGCAGACGCGGCTCGCCCAGGAAGAGCGCCAGCAGGAGGCGCTCGCGAAGACCTTGAAGCGCGAGCTCGAGTGGGTGCGCACCAACCCGAAGGCGCGCCAGGCAAAATCCAAGGCGCGCCTGCAGCGCTACGAGGAGCTCGCCTCGCAGGAATTCCAGAAGCGCAACGAGACCAACGAGATCTACATCCCGCCGGGTGAGCGGCTCGGGGATCTGGTGATCGAGTGCAAGGGCCTGCGCAAGGGCTGCGGCGCTGGGCTGCTGATCGAATCCTTGAGCTGCAGCCTGCCGCCCGGCGGCATCGTCGGCATCATCGGTCCGAACGGCGCGGGCAAGACCACGTTGTTTCGCATGCTGGCGGCGCTCGAGCAGCCCGATGCCGGTGAGATCCGCACCGGACCGAGCGTCAAGCTCGCCTACGTCGATCAATCCCGCCAGACGCTCAACGACAAGAACACCGTCTGGCAGGAAATCTCGGGCGGCCTCGATCTCATCAAGGTGGGCGCCTATGAGACCTCCTCGCGCGGCTACGTCGGGCGCTTCAACTTCAAGGGTGTGCAGCAGCAACAGTTCATCGGCGACCTGTCGGGCGGCGAACGCAACCGCGTGCACCTCGCCAAGGTCTTGAAATCGGGCGGCAACGTGCTCTTGCTCGACGAGCCGACCAACGACCTCGACATCGAGACGTTGCGGGCCCTCGAGGAGGCGCTGCTGGCCTTCCCGGGCTGCGCCGTGGTCATCTCCCACGATCGCTGGTTCCTCGACCGCATCGCCACCCACATCCTCGCCTTCGAGGGCGACTCGCAGGTGGTGTGGTTTGAAGGCAATTACCAGGAATATGTTGAAGACCTCAAGCGAAGAAAAGGCGAGGATGCTTCACAACCCCATAGAATCCGCTATAAACCTCTGACGGGACGAGGCTCATGAGCATCTACATCACGCCGCAAGACGAGCTGCATGTCGAGTATCAAGGCATCGCGCTCACCTGTCCGCACTGTCAGACCCTCACGCATCTGACGCCTGTGGCCGTGCCGAAATTCGAGGACCTGAGCAGGCGCAAGCCGAAACAGGTCGGCGTCGTGTTTCGCTGCGACGCCTGCGGCGAGCCGGTGTTCCTCAAGTTCTTCGTGCGCGCCTACACGGCGCTGCGCATCGAGCTCGCGCCGAACTACGTCGAGGTCGAGCGCGCACGCGAGAACTTTCCATTGACCTACCTGCCCGAGGAAGCCGAAGGTCTGTTCAAGGAGGCGCTCACCTGTTATACGGCGAGCTGCTACAACGCCTTCGGCTCGATGGTCCGCCGCACGGCACAGTCCCTGTTCCGCGAGCTCGGCGAGCGCGGCAAGCTCGAGATGTTCGACGCGCTCCAGGAGATCCGGGTGCTCGCCGAGCTCGACGATGAGAATTTCGCGACCCTGCGCGGCGTGCTCTTCGGCAGCGACAGCGATCCGTGGCCGAATCAGCCGGCGCTCGATGCGGAGCAGGCGGGGATACTGCTCGAAGTCATGCGCGACCTGTTGTATCAGACGTTCGTACGCAAGGCGCGTCTCATCCAGGCGATGAGCTTTCGCAAGTATGTCGCGCCCATGCAGCCCGACTCCGCGCCCGCGCCCTCGCCCTCGCCCGCCGCGAGCAAGGCGGCCCAGGGTTGAGGGAGCGGGCGAATTCTGCCCGGTCGAAAAATGGAGGGGGAATGCGCCATGTCGGGATCAAAGTTTGCTTTGTACGGAGCCGTGTATGGGTTGCTGAATCCGTGGCTGGGCTCGGTCGCCCGGGCGGATAGTCCGTTCGAGATCCAGCAGTTTTCCGCCACCATTGTCGTGGAGTCGATGCCCGGGATGCCGGCGGCCGGGGCGGCGCCCGCGGCGGGCCAGCCAGGTCACGGCACCCTGAAAATCTACCGCTCCGGAGACAAGATGCGAACCGATCTTGGCGGCGGCGTGGGCTACATGATCATGGATCTGGGGCAGCGCACGAATTACATGGTCATGAAGGGAATCTGCATGCAGATGAGCGCGCCTGCGCAACAGAGTCCCTTTGCTCAAGCGCATGATGCCCATGTCGACCGTTCGGCCGCGGGCACGGACACGGTGGACGGACACGCCTGCAAGGTGGAGGACGTGACGGTGACGCCGAGCGCCGGCGGACAGCCCTCCAAGATGAAGGTCTGGGAGGCCCAGGATCTCAAGGGCTTCCCGGTGAAGGTGGAGGTTCAGTCCAGCCGCGGTCCCATGGTCGTGGAATACAAGGACGTGGTCCTCGGCGCACCGGATGCCTCCTTGTTCGTTCACCCGGATAATTGCCAGCAGATGCCCACGATGCCGGGGCGCGCGCCCGGTGGTTCGGGCGGCAGTTCGCCCGGCAGTTCGCCCGGCAGTTCGCCGGGCAGCCCTCACTGACGACGGGAACCAAGCTAAGGTCCGGTCGGGGTTCAGTGACCGATCAGCCGACGAATAGCCGCGCGTTGCGGAACAGCCGCATCCAGCCGCCGTCCTCGCCCCACCCCGGCGGACGCCACGAGTTCTGCACGGTGCGAAACACCCGCTCCGGGTGCGGCATGACCGCGGTCACGCGCCCATCCTCGCTGCATACGCCCGCAATGCCGAGCGGCGAGCCGTTCGGGTTCGCGGGATACACTTCAGTCGGCTCGGCGCGCGTGTCGACGTACTGCAGCACGACCGCGCGCTGATCGAGGAGCCGGCTCGCCGCATGAGGCGCCTGAAACTCCGCGAACCCCTCGCCGTGTGATACCACGATCGGCAGCACCGATCCGTGCATGCCGGCGAGCAGCACCGACCGTGACACCGGCACCTGCACCAGGCAGACACGCGCCTCGTACTGCTCGGAGCGGTTGCGCACGAAAAGCGGCCAGCCAAGGGTCCCGGGAATGATCTCGCGCAGCGCCGCGAGCATCTGGCAGCCATTGCACACGCCGAGCGTAAAAGTGCTCTCGCGGCCGAAGAACGCGGTGAACTCATCCCGCACGGCCGGATCGAACAGAATCGACTTCGCCCAGCCCTCGCCCGCGCCGAGCACATCGCCGTAGGAGAAACCGCCGCAGGCGATCAGCCCGTGGAAGCGGCCGAGACGCACGCGGCGATGAATGAGATCGCTCATGTGCACATCATGGGCTTCGAAGCCCGCGCGCGTGAGCGCGGCGGCCATTTCCGTCTGGCTGTTCACGCCCTGCTCGCGCAGCACCGCGACCACCGGATTCGCGCCGCTCGCGATGAAGGGCGCCGCCACATCCTCGGCGGGGTCGAAGGTGAGATCGGCGTTGAGGCCCGGATCGCCGGCATCGAGCAGCCGTGAGTACTCCTCCCGCGCGCACTGCGGATTGTCACGCAACGACTGCAGGCGAAAGGACACCTCGCTCCAGCGTCGATGCAGATCGAGGCGCGAGGCATCGAGCTCGACGCGGCCTCGGGCCAAGACCCGGATGCGCTCCCCCGGCGCCGGCGCGCCGACCTCCGTGACGAAGGGCGCGAGCCCATGCCGCTCGAGGATGCTGTGCGCCTCGCGCGTGCGCGCGGCGGCAATCTGCAGCACGACGCCGAGCTCCTCGGCGAAGGCCGCAGCAATCGCATCTTCGCCCGTAAGCTCGACCTCGAGGCCGCAATGACCGGCGAAAGCCATCTCGAGCAGTGTCACGAGCAGTCCCCCGTCGGAGCGATCGTGATAGGCGAGAATGAGGCCCGCCGCCTTCAGCTCATGCACGGCCGCGGCGAGCTGCGCGAGCCGTTCCGGCGCATCGAGATCGGCGGGCTCGCCGCCGCGCTGATCGTGGACCTGGGCCCAGCAGGAGCCGCCGAGGCGGTTGCGACCCGCGCCGAGATCGATCAGCCACAGACGGCTTTCGATGGCAGGCTCGAGCTGCGGGGTGAGCGTTTGCCGCGCATCCCCGATGGGCGCGAACGCCGAGACGATCAGCGAGACCGGTGCGAGCATGCGGTGCGCGCCCGCCGCATCGCGCCATTCGGTGCGCATCGAGAGCGAGTCCTTGCCGACGGGAATGGCGAGCCCGAGCGCCACGCACAGCTCCACGCTCACCGCCTCAACCGTCGCATAGAGGTCGGCATCCTCGCCGGGCTCGCCGCAAGCGGCCATCCAGTTCGCCGACAAGCGCACGTCCGTGAGCTGGCGCACATCGGCCGCGAGGAGGTTCGTGATCGCTTCGCCCACGGCGAGCCGGCCGGAGGCCGGCGCATCGAGCAGTGCCACGGGCGCGCGCTCGCCCATCGCCATCGCCTCGCCCGCATATCCCTCGTAGTCCGACAGCGTCACCGCGACGTCCGCGACGGGCACCTGCCAGGGTCCCACCATCTGATCGCGGCTCACCCGGCCGCCGACGGTGCGATCGCCGATGGTGATCAGAAAGGACTTATCGGCGATGGTCGGCAGGCACAGGAGCCGATCGAGCGAGGCGGCGATCGTCGTGCCGGCGGTCGACAGCGCGCTGCCCGTCGGCGGCAGACGCTCGACCCGACGCAGCATGCGCGGCGGCTTGCCGAGCAGGATCTCGAGCGGCATGTCGACGGGTGCGCGCGCCGCGCCCGCATCCATCACCAGCAGGCGGCCGTCGCCCGTGACCTCGCCCACGGCGGCGAACGGACAGCGCTCTCGTGCGCAAAGAGCAGCGAACCGCTCGAGGCTCCCGGGAACGAGCGCGAGCACGTAGCGCTCCTGGGCCTCGTTGCACCACAGCTCCATCGGCGAGAGCCCCGGCTCCGCGCTCGGAATCTTGCGCAGATCGATGCGGCCGCCGCGCCGGCTGTGAGCAATCGCCTCGGGCAATGCGTTCGACAGGCCGCCGGCACCCACATCGTGAATGAGCAGGATGGGATTCGCCGCGCCGAGCGCGGTGCATCGATCGATCACTTCCTGCGCGCGGCGCTCCATCTCCGCATTGCCGCGCTGCACGGAGGCGAAATCGAGATCGGTCGAGCTCTCGCCGCTCCCCACCGATGAGGCTGCGCCCCCGCCGAGCCCGATCAGCATCGCAGGCCCGCCGAGCACGACGAGGGGTGCGCCCACGGTGACCTCGCGCTTCTCGACCTGCGAGCGGCGGATGTTGCCGAGACCTCCCGCGACCATGATAGGCTTGTGATACCCGCGCGACTCATGCTGCGGCGATGCGTCCGAGGCTCGCGTTCCCGGAACAACGCGCGGCGTTGCGCGCTGCTCGAAGGTGCGGAAGTAGCCGCAGATCGCGGGCCGGCCGAACTCGTTGTTGAAGGCGGCCGCGCCGAGCGGGGCGGCGATCATGATCTCGAGTGCCGAGGCGATGCGATCGGGCTTGCCGAGAAGCTCCTCCCAGGGCTGCAGGAAACCGGGAATGCGCAGATTCGAGACCGAGAATCCAGTCAGTCCCGCCTTCGGGCTCGCGCCGACGCCGGTCGCGCCTTCGTCGCGTATCTCGCCCCCCGCACCGGTGGCTGCACCGGGGAAAGGCGAGATCGCGGTCGGGTGATTGTGCGTCTCCACCTTCATGACGATGTCGATCGGCTCGCGCACGCCGCGGTAGCGCTGCGTGTCGGGATCGGGCACGAAGCGCACGCCGACGGGGCCCTCGATGACGGCGGCATTGTCGCGGTAAGCCGAGAGCACGCCCTCGGGGCGCGCCGCGTGCGTCGCGCGAATCATCGCGAACAGCGAGTCTCGCATCGGGACGCCGTCGATCACGAACTCGGCATTGAAGATCTTGTGCCGGCAATGCTCGGAGTTGGCTTGCGCGAACATCATCAGCTCGACGTCGGTCGGATCGCGTCCGAGCACGCGAAAAGCCTCGAGGAGATAGTCGATCTCCGCCTCCGATAGCGCGAGGCCCCACGCCTGATTCGCACGCTCCAGCGCCCCGCGCCCTTGCGCAAGCAGGCTCACGATGCGCAGCGGTCGCGGCGGCTCGGCCTCGAAGAGACCCTGCGGCGCCTGCGTGTCGACCCAGAGCGATTCGGTCATGCGATCGTGCAGCAGCGCCCCGATCGAGCGCAGCACCTCGGGCGCGAGCGGTTCGCCTGCTTCGAGCGAGTAAAGCGTGCCGCGTTCGAGCCGGCGCACAGGCTTGAGGCCGCACACATGCGCGATATCCGTGGCCTTGCTCGACCAGGGTGACACCGTGCCGAGGCGCGGCGTGACGAGGACCGGCTGACCGCGCTCATCGGGCAGGCGGGCGCGCGGCCCGTAGGTGAGCAGCCGATCGAGGAGCTCGAGCTCGGCCTCGGAGAGCACCCGGGACACATCGATCAGGTGCATGTAGCGCGCGCTCACGCCCGATACGCCCTTGTGGATCTCGCGTATCGAGGAGAGCAGCTTATCGAGACGGAATTGCGACAGCGCGGGTGCGCCGAGCAGACTCAACATGCTCCATTTTAACTGAAGATCGCGCTGCGGGGGTGTGGGGGATCCGGGATCGAGGGGAACGACCGGCATCGACTCGCATCGCCCGAAGGGGGCTCACTTACGGGCGTTGGAATCTCCGCCCGGCGCATACACCGGGACCGGGAATTGCGAGACGTTGGAGCCCTCGAGCGCGACGATCTTCGCGTGGCCCTGCTTTTTCACCTCATCGATGCGCAGCACCGAATGCATGGGCAGATAGGTGCGCTTTACTTCGTGAAACTCGGCCTTTATCTTCTCCTCGGTGGGATCGACCACGACCGTCGAGCGTTCCCCGAAGACGAGCTCCTCCACCTCGATGAAGCCGAACAGGCTGCCGTGACTCACCTTGCGGGCATAGATCTCGTAGACCTTGCCTTGATTCACGAACAGAACTTTGAAAATGTGACTCGCGGCCATCTAGTGGGCTCCGGGCGTTGTTAGCATTTCACCATATTATACGGGCACTTAGCGCAAACCTGGGACCTTCGCGGCGGGCGCGGGCCCGTCAGAGAGAGTGACTATGACCCTGCGCCTGAGCGTCGTCAGCGAGCATGCCACCCGACTGGGCGAGCAATCCAGCAAAGTCTTCGGCGTGCACGGCGGTACGATTGGGCGCGGACCCGACAACGCCTGGATGTTACCCGACCCGGAGCGTTATCTGTCGGGGAAGCATGCGCGCATCGACTATCGCTCCGGCTCCTACGTGCTCGTCGATACCAGCTCGAACGGCACCTACATCAACGGCGCCCAGGTCCCGCTCGGCAAGTACCGCGATTATGTGCTGAAGGACGGCGATTACCTCCGCCTCGGCGAGTACGAGTTGCTCGTCAGCATCGACAAGAGCAACGACATCTCGCCGGATGAGAGCGCCATCATGGCCTATGACGGCAAGGCCCCCTCCTCGGCGGTGAGAAAATCGACCGCCGACGATCTGGGCGCTGATCTCGACTTGAGTCAGCTGCTCGAGCCGAGCGATCGGCTCGGCCAGGATTCGGGTGTGCGCGCCCGCGATGCCTATGGCCAGAGTATCTCGCCCGAGAGGACACCGCCCGAAGCAGGCGCGAGCGGCGGAACTCCCTGGCACATGATGACGCGGCCGCTACGCGTGACCTCGGCGCCGGCGCCGGCACCGGCCGCGCCTGTCACGTCGGGCGCGCCGTTCACATCAGGGGCACCGTCCACGCCCGGTGTTCCGCCCGTTTCGAGCCCGGTCTCGACCGGCAGCATGTCCGGTCGCGGCGCGAATCCGCTGCTCTACGACGGCGATTTCGACATCGGCCTCGCGACCTTGTGCCGCGGAGCGGGCCTCGATCCGCGCTCGATCAGCTCCGAGGCGCGCAACGCCGCGCTGCAGCTCGCAGGGCAGCTGTTGCGCGAGGCCGTGCTCGGCCTGATGGAGCTCAACCAGAGTCGCAACGAATTCCGCAACCGCTTCCGCATGCCTTCTCCGACCCCCGACGGACCCGAGTCGCCCCTGAGCCTGTCGCGCGGCGTCGATGAGGCGATCGTGCGGCTGCTCAACACCACCTCGACCCGCGCCGGCGCAGTCGAGGCGATTCGCGACCACTTTCGCGAGCTCAAGGCCCACCAGGGCGCACTGCTCGCCGCCATGCGGGCAGCCTTCGAGGACTTTCTCGGGCGCGTCGAGCCGAAGGAGCTCGAGGAGCGCTTCGAGCGCGCCACGAAACGCGCCATGTTCGGCAACAAGGGCAAGTACTGGGACCTATACACGGAGATGTTCGGCGGCCTGGCGCAGCGCCCCGCCGACGGCTTTCCGCATGTCTTCATCGAAGCCTTCGCAAAGGCCTACGAGGCGAAGCTGCGCACGCTCGTGCCGCCGCGCCGCGCGCCGTTCGCGGAGCGCGATGCGGGTGATGCGCCGGCCGCCCAGGGCCAGAATTAAACCACCTTCATCGGGAGCTCGAACACCGTGCGACTGCTGGTCGTGGAGGACGATGACATCGTCGCCGATGCCATCGCCCGCGGCCTCAGTGCCGCGCAGTTCTCCGTGCACCGGGTCACGAGCGCCGAGGCCGCCCAGGCCGCGATCGCCGCCGAGGAATTCGACCTCGCGGTCATCGATGTGGGGCTCCCGGGGATCGACGGCCTGACTCTCGTGCGCCGCTTGCGCAGCGCCGGGCGCACGCTCCCGACGCTCATGCTCACGGCGCGCTGCACGCTCGCCGACAAGGTCAAGGCGCTCGACATCGGCGCGGACGATTTCTTGAGCAAGCCCTTCGAGCCGGCGGAGCTCGCCGCGCGCTGCCGGGCGCTCACCCGCCGCTCGAGCGGCGCCTTGAACGGCATCATCCGGCTGAATCGCATGAGCGTCGATCTGACCGGCCGCCGGTTGCTTATCGACGATATCGAGGTGGAACTCACCGCGCGCGAGTGGCTGGTGCTCGAATGCCTGGTGCGCCGCACCGGACAGATCGTCTCGAAGGATCGCGTGCAGCAGGCGCTCGCCAACCCCGAGCAGGACATCACCGCGAATGCGGTCGAGGTGCACGTCTCGCGGCTGCGGGCGAAGCTCGGCGACGCCGCGGTGATCCGCACGCTGCGCGGCCTGGGCTATCGACTGGAAGAAGCGAAGCCGGCGTGAGCAGCTCGATCAGCCGCCAGTTGATCTTCTGGCTGGCCGTGCCTCTCATGCTGCTCGCGCTCGGCGGCGCGCTCGTCCACTACTTCAGCAACGTCGCGCCCGGCGTCATCGGCAGCGACCATCGCTTGCGGGAGGCGACCGGCGCCCTCATGGCGCACGTGCGCGTCGACGCCGGAATCGCCGGCCTCGACCTCGCCGGCTCACCGCCGCTGCCGCGCACCGAGACCATCGCCTGGGCGGTGCGCGACGCTCACGGGCGGTTGGTGGCGGGCGATGCGCGCGTGGCGGGAGCAGCACCCAATGATGCCAACGCGGAGGTTTTCTCACTCGGCCGCTTCGAGGGCCGTATCGTGCGGATGCTGACCACCCGCTTCGACACGCGCGCGGGCGTGCTGATCCTCAGCGCGGCGGATCTGCACCCGCCGACCGAGCCCGAGGCGCGCTTCGGTCTGATGGGGACGCTGCTCTGGGACTTCGTGCAGCTCGACATCACGCTCGTGCTCGTGTGGGTCGGGATCCAGCTCGGGCTGCGCCCCGTGAAGCGGCTGCGCGATGAGATCGCGCGCCGCTCGCCGCTCGATCTGCGCCCGATCGACGAGAGCTCCGTGCCGCGCGAGATCGCGCCCGTCGTGATTACGTTGAATCGGCTCTTCGCGCTGCTGCGCACCTCCGTGCAATCGCAGCAGCAATTCATCGCGAACACCGCGCATCAGCTGCGCACGCCGATCACGGGCATGCAGGCGCAGCTCGAGCTGCTCGCCGCGGAACCCGCCGCCGCCCCGGTGCGCCATCGGCTCGCGACGCTGCAGGAGGCGATCCGCCAGCTCGGTCACTCGGCCAACCAACTCCTCACCCTCGCGCGCGCCGATCCGGCGGTCAACATCGCGGCGAAGAACCAGACGGTACAGCTCGACGTCATCGTCCGTGAAGTGGTCGGCCGTTTCATCGATCGCGCGCTCGGGGCCGGGATCGATCTCGGCGCCGATGTGAAGTCCGTCTCGATCGAGGCGGATCCCTCGCTCATCGACGACCTGCTCTCCAACCTCGTCGACAACGCGCTCAAGTACACGCCCGCCGGCGGCGCGGTGACCGTGACCGTCGACACGCTCGACGGCAAAGCAACCCTCATCGTCGAGGACACCGGCCCCGGCATCCCGGCAGGGGAGCGCGAGCGCGTGCGTCAGCGATTTTACCGATTACCGAACTCACCCGGTCACGGCAGCGGCTTGGGACTCGCGATCGTCGATGAGATCGCGCGCATCTACGGCGCGACACTCACGATCGATGCGGGACGAAATGCGATCGGCACCAAGGTTTTCGTGGAATTTCCGTGAACCGCGCAACCCCGCGTTTCCCGCTCAAGCGCGACGTGCATCGCGAATTGCAAGCGCGCTGAACAACCACATCACAATCCACGAATCTCGCGGTTAAAACGTCAGCTTCGAGCAAGCTTGCATTCCTAGCATGCTTGCCATGAACACGCACAACGCACCTGCAACTCACGGCCCCGCGCGCAGCCGCGGGTTCACTCTGGTCGAGCTTATGGTCACCTGCGCGGTCGCCGGCATCTTGACCGCCATGGCCGTACCGGCGTTCAACAACTTCGTTCTCTCCGACCGCGATGTCGGGCAGATCAACTCGCTGGTGGCGAGTTTGAACTACGCGCGCAGCGAGGCCGTGAAGCGCAATCTCCCGGGCGGCGTCATCGTCTGCCCCTCGGCCGATGGCCAGAACTGCAACGGCGCCGGCAACTGGCTGGGCGGCTGGATCGTCCAGGTGGTGAGCAGCGGACAGGTGCTGCAGACGGTGCCCGCGCTCGCCGGCAACACGACGGTCACGGCGACCGGCCCCGGCGCCCTGAACATAACGTTCCTCTCGAGCGGCATGGTCCAGACGGCCGCGCAGAGCACCTTCACGATATGCGACACGCGTGGCGCTTCCTACGCGCACGAGTTGGAGGTGAACCTCACCGGCCGCATCGTGGCCTCGCCGACCACGGGTCAGACCGTGAACGGCGCCAACCTGGTTTGCCCGTAAGCGCCATGAACACTGCCGCCGGCCCGAACGCCCGTTGCGCGCGCAACCGCCGGATCGGCGCGCGCGGCTTCACCATGGTCGAGGTCCTGGTCTCGCTGGTGGTGCTCTCGATCGGTCTGCTCGGCATCGGCAAGCTCGTGCTGTTCTCGGCGCGCGCCAACGACAGCGCGTACCTGCGCAGCCAGGCGACCGCCCTCGCATACGAGATTCTCGACAACATGCGGGCGAACCTGCCGACCGCGAAGATACAGGGCTACGACGTGGCG
>Ga0181537_10003418_pt1 | contig 13595 bp, 12 predicted proteins | sample PEATcosm2014_Bin_39_FD_119765 | JGI IMG/M metagenome (GOLD analysis project Ga0181537, IMG submission 119765) | Peatland microbial communities from MTU Mesocosm Facility, Houghton, MI, USA - PEATcosm2014_Bin23_10_metaG | ecosystem: Environmental > Terrestrial > Soil > Wetlands > Peat | place...
CTCAGAGCAGGCCCATCGCGCTCGGGCCGCCGGTCTCGTTGGCATTGAACGCGGCCTCCCAGACGGCGATCCTGCCGTCGCGCATCGTCCACACCTCGACGCCGCGCCCTTGCATCTTCTTGCCGGTGATCCGGTCTTCCCACCAGCCTTCCCAGTAATTAGCGATGATGTCGCCGGCGAGCGCACGGAATTCCTTTTTCAGACGGTAGCCCTTCTGGCGCTCCAGTCGGCCGCGGAACAGCTTTTCGAGCGCCGCCTTGCCGGTGAGCTCGGGCAGGTCGCCAAATTTGACGATGCAATCCTCGGTGAAACCGGCGAGCAGCGCCTCGATGTTCCAGGGCATGAACAGCGACTCGACATGCGCGACAAAAGCGCGTGCTTCTTCTTCCGTGCGCGGATTCAGCCCGGGCATCGTTTGTCTCCCTGTCCGTTCGTCATCGCGAGCGAAGCGAAGCAATCTCGCAGATGCGCACCCCGACCGAGATTGCTTCGTCGCCTCGCAATGACGCTGGTGGCTACAGCGCGTCGCGCAGTTCGGGGACGATCCAGAACGCACGCTGACCGCGGGCGACGCGCTGGCAATTGTCAAACGCGTTGCGCCAGCGCTTCGGGTGGTTGTCCCACGTCGGGCCGGCGGCGTGCGGGCTGAAGATCGCATTCTTCAGCGTGAACAGCTCATGGTCGGGCTTGGGCGGCTCCTCGACCATGACGTCGATCCCGGCGGCCATGATCGTCTCATTGTTGAGCGCATGGTAAAGCGCCACCTCGTCGACCACCGGTCCACGGCAGGTGTTGATCAGGATGGCGGTCTTTTTCATCATCGCCAGCTCCTTCTCGCCGATCAGATTGTGCGTCGACTTGTCGAGCGGCACGTGCAGCGAGACGATGTCCGATGTCTTGAGCAGTTCGGGGAACAGCGCGAAGCGCACGCCGAGCGCGTCCTCCTGGTCGGTCGTCATGCGGTTGATGTCGTAATACTGAATGCGCATGTCGAACGCCTTGGCGCGGCGCGCGGTCTTTTTGCCGATATTGCCGAGCCCGACGATGCCGAGAACCTTGTCCTCGAGCTCGTAGAGCTTGGTCGAATTGAAGTCGTTGCCGCGCCAGCGCCCGGACACGACGCCGTCATGCTGCCAGATCAGCCGGCGCGACACGGCAAGCATCAGCATCACCGCGTGCTCGGCGACCGCGGTCGCGTTGGCGCCGCCATTGTTGCAGATCGGCACGCCGGCCTTGAGCGCGGCGTCGAGATCGTAGGTGTTGTAGCCGGCGCTCAAGGTCTGCACCAATTTGAGCTTTGGCGCCTGCGAATAGAATTCCGGGCCATGCTTGAACTGGCCGGCGCCGATATAGAATTCCGCGTCTTTTAGCAGATCCCAGAATTCGGGGCGGCCATGTGGCGCGGTGACCAGCTCGTAGCCGGGCGGCAGCATGTCGTAGGCGATCTGCATCGTCTCGTCGCCGTGGCTGTTCGGCGTCAGGATGCGATGGGGCATGGCGCGTCTCCTCTGATGGCAGGTTTATCTCCCGGTCAGCCATCGTAGCGACAGCGCGGCGCGCTTCCCAAGCGCAAATTGGCGAAGACGCCCGACGAGCGCCGCATAGCGGCGCCACGAGGAATTTCCGCGGGGCCCTTGCATCCATCACTCGACCGGGCCCGCGAACGATACTATGAGTTGGGTATGGCCCCCTCCGATAAAACGCTGGGAAGAGCGCCGCGGACGCGTTCCGCCGGCCATGCTCGGGCCGTTTTCCATCTCGTGCTGATAAAACCCAGCCATTACGACGATGCGGGCTATCCCATCCAATGGGTCAAGGCCGCCATACCGTCCAACACGCTCGCCAGCCTCAACGCGCTGGCGGAAGACGCCAGCCGCCGCCAGGTGCTCGGCCCGGAGGTCGAGCTTCGCTCGCATACCTACGACGAGACAAACCAGCGGATCAGACCCGAGCGGATCATCCGCACGATCCGCCGATCCGGGGGGCGCGCGCTCGTCGCGATGGTCGGCGTGCAGTCCAACCAGTTTCCGCGCGCCGTCGATTTGTCGCGACCGTTTCTCGCCGCCGGGCTGCCGGTGTGCATTGGCGGGTTCCACGTCTCGGGCAGTACCGCAATGCTGCCCGAGACGCCGCCCGAGATGCGGGAAGCGCAGGCGATGGGCATTTCCTTCTTTGCCGGTGAAGCGGAACAGGGCCGGCTCGACTTGGTGATGCGCGACGCCAGAGAAGGTGCGCTCAAGCCGCTCTATAATTATATGGACGATCTGCCCTCGCTCGAGGGTGAGCCGCCGCCGATCCTCGCGGCGAAACACATCCGGCGGATTTCCGGAGCGCTGTCGAGCTTTGATCTCGGGCGGGGCTGCCCCTATCAATGCTCCTTCTGCACGATCATCAATGTACAGGGCCGCAAGAGCCGCTTCCGCACACCCGACGACCTCGAACGAACCATTCGGCAGAACTACGCGCAGGGTATCCGGCGCTTTTTTATCACCGACGACAATTTTGCCCGCAATCGGCACTGGGAGCCGCTCTTCGACCGGATGATCCAATTACGGGTCGGCGAGGGCATGAATCTCGGCTTTACGATCCAGGTCGATACGCTGTGCCACCGCATTCCAAACTTTATCGAAAAGGCGGCGCAGGCGGGGGTGCGCCGGGTGTTTATCGGCCTCGAAAACATCAATCCGAGCAACCTGCTCGCCAGCAAAAAGAACCAGAATAAAATCACCGAATATCGCGCCATGCTGCAGAAATGGCGGGAACACGGCGCCATCACCTGCGCCGGATACATCATTGGGTTTCCGGGAGATACGCGGCAATCGATCCTGAACGACGTCGAGATCATCAAGCGCGAATTGCCGCTCGACATCCTGGAGTTTTTCATCCTGACGCCGCTGCCCGGTTCCGAGGTCCATAAGGTCCTGTGGCAGCAGGGCGCTTGGATGGATCCCGATCTCAACAAATACGATCTGTACCATCGGGTGACGCACCATCCGAGAATGTCGGACGCCGAGTGGGACGATGCCTATCGCGCGGCGTGGGAGAATTTCTACAGCCCGGAACCCATCCGGACCGTCCTGCGCCGTGCCGCCGCCAATCCGATCGGGCGTCCGGGCACAACGCTGACGACCCTGTTGTGGTTCAAGCTGATGACGATGTTCGAGGACGTCCACCCGCTCGAAGGCGGCGCGTTTCGCCGCAAGTCGCGGCGCGATCGGCGCTACGGCTTGCCGCGTGAGAGCCGGTTCGTGTTCTACCCGCGCTATGCCGCCGAGATTTGCGCCAAGTCATGGCGCTACTGGACGGTCTACCGCCGTGCGAAGGCGATCTTTCGCGAGGTGATGCGCGCGCCCGACCGGTGGGACTACAGCGATCTTTCCCTGACCCCACCCGATGAAGCGGAATTCGACGCGCTCGATCTTTACCGCGCGACCAGCGGCGGCGAGGCGGCCGTGGCGCGCAAGCGCAGCGAGGATGCACGGCGGGCGAAATTCGACGCCGGCGCCGCCGTCACGGCTTTTCCCGCCGCATAAGCACTGCGGCATCGTTCCCGCCACGCGGGCTCACTTTGCAGATGGCTAGGCAGATGGCTGGACCCCGCGTAAATCCGCGCGCCCGCGATTGCCGCCGCGTGACAGCTCCGCTACGCTCCAGAGACCAGTCCCAGCGCAGGCGATGAGGCCAGCATGTCCAACGACGACGAACTCCTCGAATACCGCTTTATGAACCTGCACGAATTCGTCACGCAGGCGCGCACCAACCTCAATCGCAACAACTGGGATTATCTGATCGGCGCCTCGGAGACCGAGACGACGATCGCGCGCAATCGCGCCGCGTTGGACGCGATCGGTTTTCGCCCGCGGGTATTGCGCGACGTGTCGGATGTCGACTGCTCGAAAGAGCTATGGGGCAAGAAGCTGCGCGTTCCGGTGCTGTGCGCGCCGGTCGGCTCGCTTGAAAATTTCGAGCCCGGCGGCGGGGCGACGGTTGCCGCGGCGACGAGCAAATTCGGCAACGGCATGATCCTCAGTTCGGTCTCGCATCCCGGGCTCGAAAAGACCGCGGAGGCAGCCGGCGACGGGTTTAAGATTTTCCAGCTTTATGTCCGCGGCGACGAGGCCTGGGTCGACGACCATGTCCGTCGCGCAATGGATAGCGGCTACGATGCGTTCGCGCTGACGGTCGATACCGACAGCTATTCGCGGCGCGAGCGCGACATCACCAAACGCCACGAACGTCGGCGCGTGCGCCCGGGCGACGCCCGCATCTACCAGGCGCGCTTTGACTGGAAGGATATCGACCGGATCAAGCGCCTGTCGAAAATCCCGGTCATTCTCAAGGGCATCGCGACCCACGAGGACGCAACGATCGCGGTCGAGCACGGTGTCGATTGCGTCTATGTGTCGAACCACGGCGGGCGCCAGCTCGACCAGGGCGTCGGCTCGATCGAGGTGCTGCCCGAGGTGGTCGAGGCGGTCAAGGGCCGCGCCAAGGTCATGGTCGATGGCAGCATCACGCGCGGCACCGATGTCGTGAAGGCGCTGATCCTCGGCGCCGACGCGGTGGCCTGCGGCCGGCTTTACGTCTACGGGCTTGCCGCCGCCGGCGGGCCAGGCGTGGTGCGGCTTTTCGAGATCCTCGAGGACGAGATCCGCATCTGCCTGTCGCTGCTAGGGGTCACCAGCTATGCGCAGCTCGACAGATCGTATATCCGCGCCGCGCCGCTCGTAGTCCCGCCTCAGGTGCATAGCCCCTTCCCGCATCTGAACCTGCCGCGCGAACATTATTAGTGACATTATGAGGACAAGAGCTTGGCATCATTGATGCAGGATTGACCGTAACCGAGCTGACCGAACCTACGGGGAGAACCCACAATGCCGATAGCGCCGCGCGTCCAGTTCCCAGCCGACATCGAACCTTTGGTTCAGTTCATCGAGGATACGCCTCCCTCGGAGATCGTTGACCGCACGCTGGAGAAGCTGCGTGAAGGCGTCCCCACCCAGACGATGCTGACCGCGTCGGCGCTGGCCGTGACCCGCTCCTCCGACCTGCCGCCAGGCCATCACGGCGGCCCGCTCCACCCGCTCGCCGGGCTTTACGCGCTGACCAAATTGGTCGAACGGCTTGAGGGCGAGGACAAGTTCATCCCCGTCGTGCAACACGTCGCGCTGTCGAACAAGCACCTCAATGCGCCGGAGACCAGCCCTTATCAGCTGCTCGAATTCGCGCCGCTCAAATTCGCCGATTTCGAGGCGGCCAAGGCGGCGTTCCTGCTGGCTTGCAGCCGCGGCGAAAGTCTCAAGGCCGACCATATCTACGAGTGGATCTGGGACAACGCACCAGCGATCGACGCCTTCGACCTGCTGATGAGCATCGCCATCCCGAAGAACAATATCGACGATCATTACTTCGTGTTCCCCGGCTACACGTGGCGTGCGCTCGAAGCCGGTGCGCTCGACAAGCAGTACTTGAAGGTGTTGATGCGCCCTTCGGTGAAGTATGCAGCGCGCTTCCCGATCGCCCCGGCGACCCCGGAGCTCGACTCGCTGATCAAAGAGAACAAGCTGATGGAGCGCGTCACCCGGCAGGAAAGCGGTGACGATGAAACGATGGCGATCGGCCGGCTCGGCAAGAACATCGGGATGGTCGAGGAGTTTTCTCACATCCCGGTGATGATCGCGAGCGCGCTCGGGAAGGGCCTGTCGCTCGACGGCGCGGGCGAAGCATTGTCGATCGGCGCCGCGGGCCTCTTTACGCGCTCGCTTGGCGGAAATCCGATGGATGTCCACCTGCACACCAGCATCAATCTGCGGCGCTATCTGGTGCGGCTGCCGGGCCTCAACCTGCGCAGCAAGCTGTTGCTGCTGTTGAATTGGCATCTGGGTCCCGAAATTCGCTCGACCGAGATGCGCATGGAGCCGCCGGGCTCGCAGCCCGATATGGAAGCGGTCAAGGCTCTGCCGCCGCGCAGCCAGGAAGAGCTGCTCGACGCGATCACGCACAGCATCTATACGCAGCCGCCCACCGATTGGTCGCAGGTCTCCAATCTCGGCCTGATGCGCGCCGTGCCGGAGGTCAAGCACACGATCAACCTGGCAATGCAATACGTTGAAAACCGCTATGACCCGCAGGCGCTGATCGCGCGGCTCGCCGAGATTGTCTGCCACGACAATTTCACCGAGATGCACGCGTTCAAGCACCACAACGCAATCGTCGAGGAATTCGCCGACACGCGCGACCCGTGGCGCTGGATGCACCTCGTCAGCGGCTGCCAGGCGGCGGCGATCTCGTTCGGCAAGAACATGGCGATCTACGAGCAGTATCTCGACCTGCTGCACGCCGCCGAATAACGACCTGAGCCTCAAGACAAGGCCTGTCCGCGGCGACGCGGGCAGGCCTTGTTGCGTTCGCTATCACTGCAAGGGGTTGCGCGTCCTTCGAGACGCGCGCCCCTCACCCTGAGGAGCCGCCTCAAGGCGGCGTCTCGAAGGACGCACGGGGTGCGCCTCCCACGCGAGATTGCTTCGCTGCGTTCGCGATGACAGCATGGGATCAACGGAAGGGAGGAACATCATGGATTTCACCGACAAGGTCGCGCTGATCACCGGCGGCGGTGGCGGTATCGGCCGCGCCACGGCGCTCGCCTTTGCCAAGGCGGGGGCAAAAGTCGTTGTCGTCGACCATGACGCCGCATCGGGCGAGGCAACCGCCGGCATCATCAGGCAACAGGGCGGCGAAGCGAAATTCATCGCTGCCGACGTCACCAAATCGGCCGATGTCGCGAACTACGTCAAGGAGACGCTGGCGGCCTACGGCAAGATCGATTGTTTCTTCAACAATGCCGGTATCGAAGGCAAGGTCGCGCATACCGCCGATTACGATGAGGCGATGTTCGACCAGGTGATCGGGGTCAATGTCAAAGGCGTATTCCTTGGCCTTCGTCACGTGTTGCCGGTGCTACTGCAGCAGAAATCGGGCGCGGTGGTGAATACGGCTTCGGTCGCCGGGCTCGTCGCGACGCCGGGCATGCCGGCCTATGTCGCCTCGAAACATGCGGTGATCGGCCTGACCAAGACCGCTTCCGGCGAAGTCGCGCGCCACGGCGTGCGGGTCAACGCGGTCTGTCCCGGTCCCGTCGACACGCGGATGATCCATTCGCTCGAACAGCAGCTGAACCCGGACGACCCGGAGATGGTCTCCCGCAAATATCAGGGCGCGATCCCGTCGGGGCGCTACACGACGCCCGAGGAGATTGCCAATATGGTGCTGTTCCTGTCCTCGGATCTGGCGAGCAACATCACCGGCGCGCAATATGTCGTCGATGGCGGCCGCACCGCGACCGGCGGCGCCGTCACCAACGCGCTGCAGAATTAATTCGCGGCGGGGCCGCATAAAAAAACCACCGAGACAGTGAGGCAGTGAGACGCCGAGCCACGGCAATCTCTTTGTCTCACCGTCTCCGTGGTCAATCGATTAGCGCTTCGCGCCGTTCAGAGCTTGCCGACCGCGCCGAGCACCTCGGCCTCGGTCAGGATCTGCGGCAATACCGTCGCGGTGCCGTCGCCGTCATAGAGCAGATAGAGCGGCACGCCGCTGCGCCCAAAGCTTTGCAGGAACGAGGCGATCTCGGGGTCCTGTCGGGTCCAGTCGCCCTTCAGCGCGACGACATGATGTGCCATGAGGGCCTCGCGCACCGCATCGCGGTCGAGCGTCGCGCGTTCGTTGACGATACAGGTGAGACACCAGGCGGCGGTCAGGTTGACAAACACCGGTTTGTGCTCGGCGTTGAGCGCGGCGAGCCGTGCCGGCGTAAAGGCCTCATAGGCGAGACCGTCGCTGGGCAGCGGCGCACGTCCGCTGGCCGGTGTCAGCAACGCCGCGAGCACGATCGCGGTGGCTAATCCCGCCGTCGCCAACCCGCTGCCGACCCGCCGCGCCGTCGTCGCGGCAAGGCGGGTGCGGCCATAGACCCAGACGGCAAATCCGACCAGCACCAGCCCAAACAACGCCATCAGCGAGGCTTCGGGGCCGACTTCCTGGATCAGCACCCAGATCAGCCACGCCACGGTGCCGTAGAGGGGGAAAGCGAGAACCTGCTTTAGGGTGACCATCCACCCACCGGGCCGGGGCAGTAGTCGCGCGACACCCGGAATGAGGCTCGCGATCAGCAACGGCGCCGCAAGCCCGGCGCCAAGCGCAATAAAGATCGCCAGCGCCAGCAGGGGCGGCGCTACAAGCGCCACACCGAGCGCGGCTCCCATAAACGGCGCGGTGCACGGCGTCGCGACCAGGGTCGCGAGCACGCCGGTAAAAAAGGCGCCGATCAACCCGTCGCGCGTGGCCAGTCGGCCACCGATGCCCGCGAGACCGGCGCCGAACTCGGCGACGCCCGACAGGCTCAGCCCCATCGCCAGCATCAAATACGCGAGCAGGCCGACAACGATCGGCGATTGCAGCTGGAAGCCCCAGCCGATCGCTGCGCCGCCAGCGCGAAGCGCGATCAGCGCGCCACCCAGCGCGGCGAAGCTCAGCACCACGCCGACAACATAAGCCTCGCCATGATGGTGGCGTTTTGCCGGCTCAGGCACGGCGGCAAAACTCAACACTTTCAGCGACAGGATCGGAAAGACGCACGGCATCAGGTTGAGGATCAGGCCGCCGAGAAACGCAAAGACGAGCGCACGGCCCGTTGCGAGCAGCCCGGCGCCGTCGCCGGCCACCGGCGCGGCTTTTTCGGCGCTGATTTGATAGGAGCGCGCCTTGCCGTCGGCGCCGTGCAAGACCAGCACCCCGTCGAGCGTCTTTGGCACCGCCGCGTTCGGGCTGGTCGACTTGGCCAGTACCAATGCGAGCCCGCCGTCATACGGCTCACTCTTTGGCTCCGCCGCATTGTCGATCGCGTTGTCGGCATCGGGGAAAAAACTGGCGGTCGGATGTTCGATTCCGGCGAGCGCCGAAGCCGGGACAATTAGCCGCAGATCATTCGCCCCGGCGATGAATTGGGCAGAGAACGCCGCCGCCTTAGGCAAAAGCTGCCGTGCTGCCGTAAACCGCGCCACCTGCAACGGATCGGGCGAGCCGGGGCCGGCGGCAACATCGAGCCCCAGTTTCGCCGAGCCGGGGATGCAGATTTCGGAGCAGGCAAGGTAACTGACCGTGGCATCGAGATGCGCGCCGGTAGCGGAATCAAAGGTGGCCGGGACCGCGATCGGCATCAACAAATCGGTGCTACCGGCATAGCCATAATTGACGATCGGCCCTAGCGCAAAGCGTTCGGGGGCCGGCCATTCGGTCGCGCCCGCTGAAAATCCGGCGGGCAGCGTCCAATCTATCTCGGTGGGCAGCCCCGAATCACCGGGGTTGCGCCAGTAAATGTGCCAACCCGGGGCGATCGCGAAATGCAGGTCGAGCCACAGCGTGTTTCCCGGCGCGATCGTCGCGCTTTCGGCATAGAGCGCCGGCTTAACCACATCGCGGGCAAAAGGTGGGGCAGCCGGGGCGGCGACGCTGTTCAGCATTAGCACGATGGCGGTGGTCAGCAGGGCGCGAACTTTCATCCCCGCACGATAGGGTTGCGAATCCCGCAGGGCGTTTATTCGAGTCATGACGTTTACACGCAGTAGCATCCAACAAGCGTCCCGCCGCGATGAAACAGTGAGCAACTGGCGACAATAGGGCGTTAAATGCAGGCCTTGGCCAAGATAATCACGCGCTTGTGAAACAATTGCCTAAATGACGAGCATCGCTGATGCACAAAAATCGGCAGATGCCTTCATTTTGAGATTATATCGAAACCTCGCATCGGCTTGACAACGCCCCTTCGCGATTTTAGGGGATTTTCAACCCTCCTGGATCCGCACTCGATGCCCAATGTCATTCATACCAGTCTCAATGGTCGCCTTGTCATCGTCGGATTTGGCAGTATCGGTCAGGGAGTTCTGCCGCTGATCCTGCGGCACATCGACATCGCGCCTGATCGTATCACGATTGTCACCGCCGAGCCTCGCGGCGAAGAAGTCGCAGCGGAATACGGTGTCAGCTTTGTCAAAACCGCGCTGACCCGCGACAATTACCGCACGCTGCTCGATCCGCTCATCGGCCCCGGCGATTTCCTGCTTAATGTCTCGGTCGATGTGTCGAGTGTCGCACTCGTCGAACTGTGCCAGGAAAAGGGCGTCCTTTATCTCGACACCTGTATCGAGCCGTGGCCGGGCGGCTATACCGACCCGAGCCTGTCGCCTTCGCAACGCTCCAACTATGCGCTGCGCGAAGGGGCACTGGCTCTGCGGCAAACCTATCCGAGCGGGCCGACCGCGGTACTGACCCACGGCGCCAATCCGGGGCTGGTCTCGCATTTCGTCAAACAGGCGCTGGTCGATCTAACCCATGCCGAAGACCCGCAGGCGGCGGTTCCCGGTGCCGGCGCCAGTTGGGGCGAGGTGGCCGAGCGACTGGGGATCAAGGTCATCCACATCGCCGAGCGCGACACGCAGGTCGCGTCGATCCCCAAATCACCGGGGGAGTTTGTCAATACCTGGTCGATCGACGGCTTTTTTAGCGAGGGCTCGCAGCCGGCGGAGCTTGGCTGGGGCACGCATGAGCGGCAGTTTCCCGAAGACGGGCGGCGCCACGATTTTGGCAGCGGCGCGGCGATCTATCTGATGCGGCCGGGCGCCGGAATGCGGGTGCGCAGCTGGACGCCGCTCGAAGGGCCCTATATCGGCTTTTTGATCACCCATAACGAATCGATCTCGATTGCCGATTACCTGACCGTGCGCGACGGCGATCAGGTGCGCTATCGGCCGACCTGCCATTACGCCTATCACCCGTGCGACGACGCGGTGCTCAGCGTTCACGAACTCGGCGGCAAGAATTGGCAGCTGCAAGCCGAGAAGCGGTTGATGATGGACGAGATCATCGATGGTATCGACGAACTCGGCGTGCTGCTGATGGGCGACCGCGGCGGCGTCTATTGGTACGGCTCGCAGTTGTCGATCGATGAAACCAGGCGCATCGCGCCGCATAACAACGCGACCTCGCTACAGGTGACGGCCTCGGTACTGGCCGGGATGATCTGGGCGATCGAACACCCGCAATCGGGGATTGTCGAGCCGGAGGAGCTCGATTTCGAGCGCATCCTCGAAATCGCCGGACCGTATCTCGGCAAGATGGTCGGGGTGCGCGGCGACTGGACCCCGCTGGTCGATCGCGAGCGCCTGTTCCCCGAGGACCTCGACCACGACGACCCGTGGCAATTCAAGAATATCCGGGTCATCTGATCACGCGGCTAGCGCCATGCGGCGACGAATCTGGCTCCTCGTGCTGATCCTCTATGCGGTAGGCGGGATCATCGACGGCGCCCACCGCCTCGCCACGCCGCCTCCAGCCGTCGCGGGCTCAAGCCTCGCGGCCGCGCTCCCGGTGGCATTTTGCGCCGGCCTGTTCTGGCCGATCGACATTGTCGCCGGATGGCTGCTGTAAGGTCGAGATCACGGCTATGAGACCATGTAGCCGACAACAAAGAGGATCACGACGAGGGCGAGCGAGATCGCCAGGACGTAACGCACCACCCCCTCTTTCGAGCCGGCGCGGGCCTCGGTCGGTGTTTTGACGATCGGTTCTGGCATGGGGTGCCTGTCCGTAAGGAATGTCTCCCAGGCCAACAGGCTTCCGCTACCGATCGATCCCTTGGCAACGGCGATTTGCTAACCGCGTGCGGAGCCGCGCTTGCGGGTCTCGGCGGCTTTCTTGGCCGAGGCCGACCGCGCCGCGGCGGTACGCGCGGCGGCAGCTTCACCACCGAGCTTGCCGCCTTTATGCGCCGCCGGGTGCCCGGTATGCGCGCCACGGCCCGACCCCGATTTCTTGCCGCCGCCGTCATCCTTGTTGACGGTCGCCCAGGCGCGCCGCTCGGCTTCCTTTTCCGGAACCCCGCGCTCCTCATAGCTCTCGGCGATGTGGTCGGCCTTGCGTTCCTGCTTGTCGGTGTATTTGGATTTGTCGCCCCGCGGCATGGCTTCCTCATCGATCACGTTAAAGCATCTGTCTGACAGGCTAAACCGCGCGCGCGGGCGCCGGTTCCGTCAGCTTGCTTTGGCCGCCGCCGCTTCGCCCGGGTCCTGGTCGTCGAGAACTTTGGCGATCAGCCGGTATTTGACCCGCGCATTGGTCATGTCGCGGAAGAACGTGACGAGGTTGTTCCACGGATCATTGATCTTGGTAAGACCGGAGATGAAGGCGACAACGGTGCCCACCTCGGTCTTTCCCTGCATGACAAACCAGCCGCCGACAAACAGGATGCCGATCGTCCCAAAATGGTAGAGCAGGTTGATGACGAAGTTCATCGCGTATTTGCGCCGGTAGATCTGCATGTTGAGCGAATAGATGTTGCGCACGCGCTGCCGATAGGAACGCTCTTCGCGCTCGAGCACGCCTTGCGCGGTCTCGGCGACGATATCGGCGCTGAGGCGCCGCATGACCTGGATGCGCGCCTCGGTTCGGCGGTTGATCGCTTTCTGCACAAGCGGCACGAACAGGCATTGCGGAACGAACAGCGCCAGCGCGACCAGCGCCATGATCGGTTGCAAATACAACAGATACGCGAACACGCTCAGCAACACCCCGCCATGCAGCACCGGCTCCGACACGCTGGTGGCGACAAAAAGGCCGACGGGATCGGCTTCGGAGAGGATGATCGAGATGCCGACGCCTTCTTTGGCGGTGGTGTCGGCTTCCGGGTGGTGCAGCGCCGCCGCAAAGGTGTCGAGCCGCAGCCGCTGGCTCGTCGCCTCGCCGACCGAGTTGCGATAGACATACCAGGCAAGCTTGGCGAGGCCCTGCGCCAGCGCGGTAACGGCATAGGCGCCGCACAGCCAGATCAGCTCCGAGAAAATCTTGTTGCCGATCGCATCGTTGACGATACGCCGCTGCAATTCGAGCGGCACCAGATCGACCAGACAGATAAACGCCGACAGCAGCGCCAGCGCGCTCTGCGCCCGCCCGCTGATCGCCCAGATGTAGCCGTAGAGCCCCATTCGGGCGAGGCGTCGCTCGCTGGCTCGCTGCTCGCCCCGGGGCGGCTGGGATGGGGTTTTCGGACGCCGTCGCGCTGGTTTGCCGGCGGCGCCGGCATGCTGTCTGCCCGAGGCCCGGGTTGGCGATGCGGCCATGCTAGTACACCGGCGACATGATCCGCGGCGGGGCCGGGCTGGGAAAGCCGTCAAAGGCCTTGTCGGCGGGCACAACACCGGCAACGCGAATCTGGTGGCGATTCAAGCGTCAACCTCGGTGCGGGTGCGACCAGCGCTCCGCGCAACCAAGCGGGGCTTGCTGGCATCGTCGATGCGTCATTGCGTCGTTTGTCCCGTTGTTTTGGCCGACCCTCGTGCCGCAGACGAGCCGAGGCTTTGGGCAAACGCGCGGGGCGCCGCCCTGTTCCGATATCCAAATGGAGCGGGACCATCGCCAAACCAGGTATTTCGGCTGGGTTGCCGGACGGGGATCGCGCTAGAGTATGATGTTCTGTCCGAGGTCGCTTACTTGTCTGCCCGCGCAACCGCAATCGCCGCTACAGCGTCCGACCGTGGCACCAGGCC
>Ga0181537_10003419_pt1 | contig 13591 bp, 14 predicted proteins | sample PEATcosm2014_Bin_39_FD_119765 | JGI IMG/M metagenome (GOLD analysis project Ga0181537, IMG submission 119765) | Peatland microbial communities from MTU Mesocosm Facility, Houghton, MI, USA - PEATcosm2014_Bin23_10_metaG | ecosystem: Environmental > Terrestrial > Soil > Wetlands > Peat | place...
ATCGGCATCTTTCTGCGATCGTTTCACTCACATGGCACCCACCATGCTCGCGAAACGATCGCAGAAATCTACTCGATGGGGGGCGCCCTCGCGACGGCGATCATTAGTCAGACAGGCTCCTAGGCAAAGCGAAGAGTCTGGCCGACGCCCAGCGCGGCCGCCTTCTCGAGCATCGCGTGGCCCAGGGCGATGTCGCTCAGGCTGAGGCCTCGATGCCAGAAGAGAATGGTCTCCTGCTCGCTTTCCCTGCCCGGCTTCAGGCCGGCGACGATCTGCCCCAGCTCCGCGTGCAGGCTCTGCTCGGTAATCTTGCCGAGATCGACGTGGCGGCGCAGGGCTCCATAGGGCAGCCCCTCGCGGCACTGGCCCCAATCATCGACGATGACCTTGCTCATGATGTCGGTCAGCGATAACTCCAGCGCGCTCATCGTGCCATACGGCATGACCAGCGCTCCCGGACGGATCCAATCGGTCTTGAGCAGGGGCTGCGGCTCGGCGAGGCGCGAGGCCTCGACCACGATGTCGGCGCCGCGCACACAGTGTTCCCAAGTATCGACGGCGATTACGGGCTTGCCAAGATCCCTGCTCAGCCGCTCCGCGAACTCGGTGCGGCTTTCCGCGCGTTTGGAGTGAACACGTACTTCGTCGAAATCGAAGTAGTGATCCAGCAGTCTGACGTTCCAATAAGACGTGCCCCGCGCGCCGATATGCCCGAGTATCTTGCTGGATTCTCTCGCCAGGTATTTGCCGCCGAGCGCGGTCACGGCGCCGGTGCGCATGGCGGTGAGCGAGGTCGCATCGAGAATCGCCCTGGGCACGCCGGTCGAGGGATCGAACAGCGCCAGCAAGGCCAGCTCGGAGGGCAGACCGGCCAGGTGGTTGTTCACGAAATCGCCGACCACCTTGACGCCCGCGAGGCCGAGAGGATGCACCACGCCACGCAGCACATTGAAGTGTCCGAGCGACGAATCGTGCGGCACCAGATGCACCCGCGGCTCGATGACGACGGCTTTTCTGCCCTGCGCGTCCAGCGCCCGCTCGACGGCGTCGAGAATTTCCGTATCGCTGAGCGCCAGCCGCTCGATATCCGGACCGTTGAGGTACGTGAGATGGATGGGCTGCAATTGGCTCGCTCCGGCATTGGGACGCGCGCACGAGCGCGCACGAGACCCATAGCCTACCCCCGGTTGCGGCCGCGCCTGCATCTTTTGTGATTCCCGGCACGCCAGGGGTTGGGTTAAAGTGCCCTCAACGCAGCAGGCGCACCGTGATCATCGCCGTCACGCAGGCGACGAGGACGGTGAGGCCCAGGCCGAGAATGCCGTCCTTGTGCTCCCGGTACCAGAGATCCATGCGCCCGCGCCGGGTGTGCAGACGAATCGCCCGGTCGGCGCCGGCGAACGTCACCGCGATGACCAGCGTGTCGCTCTCGCGCGTGTACTTTATGAGCCTGCGGTACTGCAGGTAGCGCAGCGGCAATTCCAGCTTCGCCGTGATCAGCTTCGATTCGATATCGGCGGGAAAGAGCGACGTGTCGACACTCTGAAGCTGTCCGTCCTTGTTCCAGCTGCCGCCTTCCTGCAGCGGATGCAAGGCGAGCCACAGCACCTGCTCGGCGCTGACAGGAAATTCCTCATCGACGTTCTCGCGATAGTAGTACAGGCCGTGCAGGATCCGGTCTTCGTCTTCTCGGCTCATGAGACGAGTGTACCCGGCCGCGTCGCAAAGTATATATTGCCCACCGGGAGCCGCTCACCATGGGAGGATTACGCGATCATCCGTCGGAACCATCCAGTGCGACTTTGGTCAATCGGTTCCGTGCTGCCGACATACCATAAGCTCCGCGCAGTGGCCGCCGCCGCTGCGATGCTGGCCGGTGCGCCCGCGGCTCGAGCGCAAACCGATGGTCAATTGGCGCCGTACGGCCTCGACCTACGGACCGCGCCCAAGGCCTACCTGCGCATGCCGCACCTCGCGAACGGCAGGATTCCGCCGCTGCTTTCTCAAACCGGCGCCTTCAGCGATACGCGCAATCTCGTCCCAGCCAAGGGCCTGATACCGTACGACATCGTGGTGGCGTTTTGGTCCGACGGTGCGGTCAAGTCGCGATGGGCCGCCATTCCCGACGAGAAGATAAAATATTCCCCGACGGGCGACTGGATTTTTCCCAGAGGCACGGTATTCGTCAAGACCTTCGAGATGCCGACCGACGCAGCGGATCCCCACATCAAACGCCGGCTCGAAACCCGGCTGTTGGTTTGCGACAGCGCGGGCGGAGTGTATGGCGCCCTTTACAAATGGAGGCCGGACAACAGCGATGCGGATTTGCTCGCAGACAGCCAGACCGAGGACATTTCGATCAAGACGGCCGGAGAGGCTCGCCACCAGACCTGGTACTACCCGAGCAGGCAGGATTGCCTGGCGTGCCACAATGCGCACACCAGCGGTGTGCTCGGCGTGAAAGCGCGCCAAATGAACCGCGCGTTCACCTTCCCCTCCGGGGTGACGGACAACGAGCTGCGGGCGTGGAATCACGCAGGAATGTTCTCGCCGCGGCTGAACGAGACGGACCTCGCGAACCTGCCCACGCTCGCGGCGGCGGGCGATGCGGCGCGAAGCCTGCAAGACCGGGCGCGGTCGTATCTGGATGCGAATTGCGCGCAGTGCCACCGGCCCGGAGGCACCGTCGCCTATTTCGACGCCCGTTACGATACGCCCGTGGAAAAACAGTCGCTGATCGATGGGCCGGTGCTGATCGACCAAGGAATCGACCGGCCGCGGGTGATTTCACCGCACGACATCTGGCGCTCCATTCTGTTCATGCGGGTGAATACGGTCGACGACATCAAGATGCCGCCCCTCGCACGCGAAACCATCGATGAGCGCGGCGTGAAGCTGCTGCAGGACTGGATTACGAGCCTGCCGGGACGTCCGGTGCTGGATCCGCCCGTGATGTCGCCGCGCGGCGGCACCTTTGAAGGGCCTCTCAAGGTCTCATTGAGCGAACGCGAGCCCGGCGCCGACATACGCTACACCCTGGATGGGAGCGTGCCGGGACTCTCCGACCCGCGCTACGAGAAGCCGTTCGAACTCGCGGGGCCGGCCGTGGTGCGGGCCCGGGCCTTCAAGGACGGCTTCACCCGCAGCATCACCTCGCAGGAAGTGTTCATCGTCGGCAAGTGAGGCGCCCACCGGCGCGCTGCTGTCCCGCCCCAGAATAGCTCACTGCTTGCGCCCGTCTTGTCGCGCCGCGCGGCGTTGCGCCTAGCGCGTCGCGACCACCGCGACGGCCCAAGGGCTGCCGCCCGCCTTGACCCGCGCCACTTCCTGATTGGTCGCGAGGTCGACCACGGAGACATCGTCGGAGGGTCCGTTCGCCGTGTACAGGAACTTGCCATCGGGCGAAATGGCGATTCCCCAGGGACGAACACCCACTTTGATCGTGTTCAGCAGCTCGTAGGTGCGGCTATCGAGCACGGAAACCGTCCCCGCGCGCCCGTTGCTGACATAGACCTTTCGGCCGTTGGATGCCACCTTCACGCTCATGGGACGCGACCCCGGCGGCAGGGTGATGACCTTCAGCACTTTGAAGTTGACCGTATCGATGACGTTCAATTCGCCGGTCGATTCCGAAGGAATGAATCCAATGCCGCCGTCCGGCAAAAAATCCATGCTGCGTGGACGCACGTTCACTTTGAAGTGACCGACGCTCGTGTAGCCGGCCGTCTCGATCACGTAAATGTCGCCTCCGGCTTCGCAGGTGACGTAGAAGCGCTTGCCGTCGGGCGTCGTCGCCACCCCTTCGGGCTCCTGGCCCACCGCAATGATGTGCTGAACCTTGCCCGTGCCGATGTCGATCACGCTCGCCGTCTTGACGTCCTCGTTGGAGACATAGAGCTTGGTGCCGTCCTTGCTGAGGGAGAACTCCTCAGGGTCCGATCCGGCGGGGATTTTCCCCTTCAGTGTCCGGGTCGCGACGTCCACGACGCCGATCGCATCAGCCGATTTGTCGGCCTTCGCGCCCTCATCATCGTCATCGTCCCTGCCTCTCTGGAAGATGGGATTGCCCTTGGCATCGAGCTGGGGCGGCGCGGCGATGGGCGTGCCGCTCAAGGCCACATACACCGATTTGCCGTCCGGACTTGCGTGAATCCCGCGCGGCCGCTTGCCGACGGGAATCGTGGCAAGCACTTGATGGCCGTCGCCGCTGATGACGGTGACGTTTCCCGATTTCTCGTTGGACACGTAGATCTGATAATTCGGGCCTGCGCGGCCGATCAGGGGCAACAGCGCGATCAGCACCGGTCCCAGCGCCCGAAAACCACGAAATCCAACGAGACGTTTGTGCGCCGGCATCGCCTTTCCCCCTCGCAGGAACTATATCACGAACCTTTCTTCGGGCCGGCCGCACATGTCGCCGGCGCCACCGAGACCGCCGCCACATGTCGCCGCCATATGTCGCCCGGGCCATCGCCGCGCGCCGCAAGGGACGTTGAAACATTGTGCGCGGCCGCTCCGCTGCTAGTTCACTGCGCGGCGCAGATCGGCGTAGCGAAAGTCCGCCAAGCTGGTCGGCGGAAAGTACACCCCTTCCAGCTCGCGTTCCCACCACTGCCCCGTCCTCTCGTGCATCGCTCGATCCGCGAAGCGGTAGTCGTACAGCAACGCCCGGACATACTTGGGGGCGCCTTCGCTGAAGGGATTGGAATCGAACAGCGCCAGCACGGGCGCGCTGCCCTCGAGCAGCCGTCGAATCAGGCTCGCGAGCCAGGGACTGTCCGCCGGGCCGCCCAGGGCGGCAAACCACATTTGCCAGTCGAGCCGGGGTTGATGCGGGATGTTCCACGATGGCGGGCGATCGAGCGGACCCGGCTTGTAGCGGAAGACATATTCGCGCCAGACCTGCCCGTCCGCCGACCCCTCGATCACGATCTCGGGCCGCGCGGTCGTCATCACGGCGAACAGCCCGTAGGAGTTGACGATGAACAATGGCGACACCGCCCGCGTGACGGCACCGAGCCCCGGCAAATCGGCGCGCTTCACGGTCTGCCAGACCCGATCGAGCCCGACAGGCACCACGATCAGCGCGAGCGCCGCGGCGATGGTGGTTGCGGTGCGGTGAGGTACCGGCGCACGGCCGCTCGCGCGCGACTGCACCCATCGCGGCACGATTGCGCGCAGCGCCTCATCGTCGAACAGCAAGACGCACAACAGCATGGTGAGCAGGTTGAAAAAATTGTAGTTGCCGGTCAGCAGGATCAGTGACTGCAGCAGCAGCACGCTGGCGGCGGCAGCGAAACGCAGCCGCCGCGGCAGGAAGATCAGAAACACGCAACCGAGCTCGATGACCAGAGTGGCGGCCGTTCCTGCGATCAACAGCCGCGGCGGCAGTTGTGCGGCGTACCAGGCGAGAGGAGTCGGCAGCGGCTGAGTCCAGAAGTGATACTCGAGGGCCGTCGATCCGCGCCATGTCGGGTCGCCGGACAACAGCTTCACCGCGCCCGCCAGAAACAGGTAGCGAAACACCAGCCAGCGGAAGAGCCAGACGATGATGCGCGAGCCGCCGGTGAGAAATATGGCCAGAAATCCGCTCTCGAGCAGCAGCGTGTCCCACTGGAAGGTCATGAAGTCCTGTCCGGCGTACGTGTACGAGAGATACAGAGCAAATGCACCGATGAGCGCGGGCCGCGTCCCGCGGTCCAAGACGACGAGCACGCTCAAGCATGCGCCGGCGACCGTGCCCGCGGCCAGCGCGGCATCGCTCGAGTTCAGCCAGAACAGGGTCGGCAGCCATCGATAGGCCGAGTCCCCGAGCATGCGGTGCGTCGCCTCGAGATAGTCCGCCGCCGGCAGGATTCCCGCATGACCGATCAATCCTAAAATCTGCACGCCGAGCGATGCGAACGCGGCCACATAAATCGCGCCGAGCAGCCGCAGAAATATCCAGCTCACCAGCGCATAACGCTCGGCCCGCAGGGCAGGCCCCCACAGAAATCGAGTGACTCGATCGAGAAACCCGCGGTGGCGCGCAAGTACCGCGTACAGCCATTCGCCGACCGGCGCAAAGCCCGGCAGGTGGGCATAGCACCACCACCACGGCGCGCGCCCCGGCGCATGACGCAGAACGCGAAATGCCGCGGCCGCGCCCGAATACACCCGGCCGCCGGGCTCGATGAATTGAATGGCGCGCTGAAACGTCTGCGTGGAAATCGCCGGAAAATCCGCGGCCGCCTCCTGGTAGGCCCGGTAAAGCACCCCTTCTCCGGTCAGCTCCCGCCAATAGTCCACCCAGCGGCGGCAAATGGCGCAGTCGCCGTCGTACACCAATGTGGGCAGGACACTAAGGGTAGGCACCGCGCGCGGCTCTATGAGAAGCGGCCCTGGATTTCGCCCACGAGGCCGCGACGGAAGGCCATCACGCACCCCACGAAGATGGCGCCCACGATCACCGACACCCACGGACCCACGAGGTCGGAGAGGTACTCCTGCAGCGTGACCACGGTGACGGCCCCGGCCACGGGCCCGAACAAGGTGCCGCTGCCGCCCAGCAAGGTCATCAGGATCACCTCCCCTGAGGTTCCCTGGCTCACATCCGAGAGCGTGACGAATCCCAGAACCAGCGCCTTGAGAGATCCCGCGAGGCCGGCCAGGCTCGCCGACAGAACGAAGGCAAGCAGCTTGTAGCGGTCGACCTCGTACCCCAGAGAGATGGCGCGCGGCTCATTCGCCCGAATCGCGGCGAGGACCTGACCGAAGGGGGAGTGCACGATGCGGCGGATGAGCAGGTACACCGCCACGAAGGCGGCGAGCACGAAGTAGTACATCGTCCGATCGGACCCCAGGCCGATCAATCCCAGGGCGCTGCCCCGCGGTATGCCCTGCAGGCCGTTCTCCCCGCCCGTGAACTGCGCCTGCAGGCAGACGAAGAACACCAGCTGGGACAGGGCCAGCGTGATCATCGCAAAATAAATTCCCTGGCGGCGAACGGCGATCGCGCCTACGCCTAAGCCGAGCAGCATGGCCGCCGCAACGCCGGCGAGGATTGCCGGTACCGTTCCCCAACCGTGAACCGTCACCAGCCAGCCGGTGACATAGGCGGACGACCCGAAATAGGCGGCGTGACCGAAGGACAGCATCTTGGTATAGCCCAGCAGCAAATTGAACGCACAGGCGAACATCGCGAAGCACATCAGCTTCATCAGAAAGACCGGATACAGACCGAGGAAGGGCGCGGCCAGAGCCAGCACTACCAGGACGCCGTACAGCGCAGCGCGCGCGCGCATCCGTCACTCCCTGCCGAACAGCCCGCTGGGCCGCCAGATCAGAACCACTGCCATGATGACGAAGACCACGATGTTGGATGCTTCGGGATAGACCACCTTGGTCAGCCCTTCGATGAGGCCGAGCACGAGACCGCTGACGATGGCGCCGATGATCGATCCCATGCCGCCGATGACCACGACCGCGAACACCACGGTCACCAGCGATGATCCCATCATGGGACTCACCTGAATCACGGGCGCCGCGAGCACGCCCGCCAATGCGGCAAGCGCGACGCCCGCCCCATACGTGCTCATGACCAGGAGCGGAACGTTTATCCCAAACGCCTGGGTCAATGGGGCATTCTCGGTCGCCGCGCGCAGCATCGCGCCCAGGCGCGTCCGTTCGATCAGGAGCCACGTGGCGGCGCACACCGTCAAGGCGGCCAGCACCACCCACGCCCGATAAACGGGCAGCACCATGAAACCCAGGTTGAACCCTCCCCGCAATGAAGGTGGAACCGGATAGGATTTGCCGGAAGCGCCGAACAGGCCGCGCATGATCCCCTCGAATATCAGCGCGATGCCGAACGTCAACAGCAGTCCGTACAAGGGATCGAGCCGATAAAGGTGCCGCAGAAACAACCGCTCGATGAGCACTCCCAAGATGCCCACCGACAGCGGCGCGAGGATCAGCGAGCACCAGTAGTTCACGCCGAAGAATTGCAGCCCGATGTACGCGGCAAAGGCTCCCAGCATGTAGAAGGCCCCATGCGCGAAGTTCACCACCCCCAACAGACCGAAGATCACCGCCAGACCGAGACTCAAGAGCGCGTAGAACGATCCGTTGACCAGCCCCAGCATGAGCTGGCCGAGAATCGCCGGCAGCGGCACGCCGAAGACGGCCGTCACGGATCGCCCGCCATCGACTGCATACGAGCGGCCCTTACTTCGCGCTCAGCGGGCAGTTCGGATCGGGCTGCGTACCGTAGGCTTCCTCGCCCGGCATGACCTTGACCACCTTGTAGTAGTCCCAGGGATACTTCGACTCCGCCGGCGTTTTGACTTGCATGACATACATGGTATGGACCATCAGCCCGTCGGCGCGAATGTAGCCGTTCTTGGTGAACATGTCGTTGATCTTGACCTTTTTGAGTTGCGCCATCACGAGCTCGGCAGCGGTCGATCCCACGGTCTTGACCGCGTTCAGATACTGCAGCGTCGCCGAATAATAGGCGGCCTGCGTCATGGTCGGCTCCTTGTGCATCTTCGCGAAGAAGCGCTTGCCGAAAGCGCGGCTCTCCTCGTTCAAATCCCAGTACCAGGCGGTGGTGAGGTACAGGCCTTGGGCGGTTTGCAGCGTCAGGCTGTGTATGTCGCTGAGAAAGGCAAGCAGCGCCGCGGGAGTCATGGTCTTGGTCAGGCCAAATTCATCCGCGCCCTTGAGCGAGTTCGAGAAGTCGAGGCCGGCGTTCGCGAGCCCCAAGACCTGTGCGCCGGAGGCTTGCGCCTGCAGAAGAAAGGACGAGTAATCCGTGGTCCCCAGGGGCGCGCGCACCGCGCCCAAGACCTTGCCGCCATTGGCGAGCACGACGCGCGTCGCCGCCTCCTGCAGCTGCGTGCCGAAGGCGTAATCGGCGGTGATGAAGAACCAGCTCTTGCGGCCTTGGTGGACGATGGCGCTCGCCGTGCCGTTGGCCAGCGCGGTCGTGTCGTACGCATAGTGTATCGAATAGGGCGTGCAATCCGCGCCTGTCAGAGAGGCCCCGCCCGCGCCGATGGGAAAGAACGGCACTTTCTTCGCCGCCGCGACCTTGGCCATGGCGATGCTCACGCCGGTGTTGGATCCCCCGATGACCATGTTCAGGCCGCTCTGATCGGCCCACTCACGAAATTTCGACGCGCCGATATCGGGCTTGTTCTGGTGATCGGCGCTGAGCACGATGACCTTTTTGCCGAGGACCGTACCGCCCGCGTCGGCGATGGCCATATTGATGGCCTCGACACCCCCCTGACCCTGCACATCCGCATACACCCCCGACAGATCGTCGATGTCGCCGATGACGATCTGCCCGCCGGCGGCGGCCGCCTGCGAGTACACATGGAATCCGATGAGTGCGCCGAGTGCGGCGGCGGTCGATTTGAGCTTCATCTTGATTGTCCCCGTTGCCATTTGTTCAGACGCCCAGATATTCGTGGAGCAGCCCCATATGCGAGGCGAGCGCGGCTTGTTCGAACTGTTTGACGATCCGGCCGTGCTCCATGACGTAGAATCGATCGGCGAGGGCCGCCGCGAAACGGAAGTTCTGCTCGACCAGCACCACGGTGAGGCCTTTTTCGCGCAGGGTGCGGATGACCTCAGCGAGCTTCTGCACGATCACCGGCGCAAGCCCTTCGGAGATCTCATCGAGCAGCAGCAGCCGCGCGCCGGTGCGCAGAATCCGCGCCACCGCCAGCATCTGCTGCTCCCCGCCCGACAAACGCGTGCCGGGACTGGCGGCACGCTCGAGCAGCTGCGGAAAAATCCCATGGATCTCGTCGAGTTCCATCGCCTCGCAGCCCTTGAGCCGCGGCGGCAGCAACAGATTCTCCTCCGTCGACAGAGAGGAGAAAATGCCGCGCTCCTCGGGGCAGTAGCCCACACCGATGCGGGCGATGCGGTGCGAGGCCATCCGCACCGTCTGCACGCCATCGATCCGCACCGAGCCCGTGCGTGTGCCGACCATGCCCATGATGGCGCGCAGCGTGGTCGTGCGCCCCGCACCGTTGCGCCCCAGCAGCGTCACGATCTCGCCTTCCCCCACGGTGAGCCCGACGCCGTGCAGAATGTGAGATTCGCCGTACCACGCCTGAAGGTCGTCAATCTCGAGCATCTCTCGCGGCATCAGCTTGCCCCGACGAGCCCGGCCGCCGGGCTCCCCATATAGGCTTCGATGACCTGGGGATTCTTCGCTACCTCGGCATAGGGTCCCGCGGCGATCACACGGCCCCGCTGCAATACGGAGATCGTGTCGGCGATCGAGGCGACGACGCTCATGTTGTGCTCCACCATGAGCACGGTGCGGCTGGCCGAGACCTGCTTGATCAGCTGCGTGACGCGCGACACATCCTCGTGCCCCATGCCCTGCGTCGGCTCGTCGAGAAGCATCAGGTCCGGCTCGAGCGCCAGTGTCGTGGCGAGCTCGAGGGCGCGCTTGCGCCCGTAGGACAGATCGCCCGCCGGTGCGCCGGCCCATGGATCGAGGCGAACCTCGGCGAGCAGCTGCAGCGCTCGGTCATCGAGAGCCGCCAGGCTTCGATCCGAGCGCCAGAAATGAAACGAGGTGCCCAGCCGGCGCTGCAGCGCCACGCGCACGTTCTCGATGACTGTCAGTTGCGGAAACACGGCGCATATCTGGAAGGAGCGCACGACGCCGCGGCGCGCGACGTCGGCGGGCTTTTCCCGTGTGATATTCCGGCCGCCGTAGAAGATCGAACCGGAGGTGGGCTGCAGAAATTTCGTGAGCAAATTGAAAAATGTCGTCTTGCCGGCGCCGTTCGGGCCGATCAGGGCGTGGATCTCTCCGCGCCGCACCCGCAGCGACACGCCGTCGACCGCGATGAATCCCTTGAACGCCTTGACCAGGCTCTGCGTCTCGAGGATCACCTCCTGCCCTAAGGCCATCGCCGCTCCCCATTTTATTCCCGCGCTCCGCGCCCCTTCGCGCACCGGCTTGCTGCCGGGTCGACCGCCTACGACGGTAATCTCTTTTGAGCCTCAGTGTCGAGAAAAAAGACGCTGCTGCCCGCGCGGGCCGCGGGCACTAGCGCCGCTTGAGCGCCTCCAGCTCATCCAGTGTCCGCGGCCAGTCGGCCCCCAACAGCCGGGACAAGGCGCGGTCCGCGAGCAGTCTGCCTCCTGTCTGGCAGCGGGCGCAGTAATTCGTTTCGCTGTCGGCGTAGCGGATGCGCTGAATACTCTCGCCGCATCGGGGACATGCCAGGCCGAAGCGCCCATGTACCGCCATCTCCGGACGAAACGCCGTCACTTTCTCGGGAAAGCCGCGCTGCGCCGCTTCGCGCAGTCGATCGATCCACTGCTCGAGCGTTGCCTGGGTTGCCGCATGCAGTCGCTGCCACTCCTCGGGACTCAATTTGCGGGTCAGCGCGGCGCGGAATTCCTCCAGCGTAGAGGAGAGGATTTCGATGCCCCCGGGATTCATCGCCTGCAATGCCGCCTCGCCCTTGACGACATGCAACGACGCGCGCCGCTTGGTGCCGGCCTCGGTCAGCACCACAGAGCCCTCGGCAAAATCGAATGCCGCGAGGCTGTTGCGTCCGGACAGCTTCGCTCCGGGCGCCCGCCAATGCAGCCTGCCGGCGATCATCAAATGGATGACGATCCACAGATCGTTGTTCAGCCCGATGGCGACGCGCTTACCCACTCTTCTCAGCTCACGGACGACCTGGCCTTCAGTGTCGGCGATCGGCGGTTGGGCCGTGCGCAGCACGAAGGCGCTCGCCACCCGGACTTTTTCCAGCGTCCGACCGACGATTCGCGTCTCGAGCGCGCACAGATAGGCGTTGATGTCGGGCAGCTCGGGCATGTCGAGGCTCTCAACCGGCGGGGTGCGCCGCCGCAAGGTCCGCCGTCCAGCCGAGCACCTCTTCAATCTGCTCCGGAGGGAAGAAATTGCGCGCCACTAGATAGCCGTCGCGCGCCATGAGCGCGCGCTCCTCCCCGCTCGGATCCCGATCGACGCCGCGCAAGCGGGCGCCTTCGGCCAGGTCTGCCGACCCGGCAAGCCTTCGGCGCCTATGCCGCATGACGTCCGGTGGCGCGATTCATGTCGCTATAACCCCCGAGATTCGCATGAGCGGAGGCGACCGCGGCGCGCACGCGCGGGCTCAACAAGGCGGCGAGCTCATCCGCGTGGCGATACTGGCTCATGGAAGGCGAAATGCGGCCTCCGGACTCGGTGGCCGGATGAAGATATATCTCCGTGATGCCCGGCGGCAGCCGCGCGAGGATTTCCAGCAACCTCCTCTCGGTCATGGCACCGCTCGCGGCGAGCCCGAATATCCGGTCGTTGTGCAGCACACCGGCGCTGCGCAGCCGGCGCTTCATCAACGCCAGCCACGGCGCGAGCAGCACGCCGTTGGCGGCCGAGAGCCAGGTGCCGCCCTGCATGGCGAACCAGTAGGGCTCTTCGGGCACGCGCACCGCCGGCATGCCGTACTCCCGGCCGATGCGAATCAACATCTCCAAGACGGTCGGGTGCAGGTGAAAATGCTTGTGAACATTGACATGATCGAGCGGCAGCCCCGTGCGCGCAAACGCCGAGAACTGCGCGCGAATTTCCGCCTCGAGCTGTCTGCGAACCCAGGGCAGCGCAAAGAAGCGCACGCCCTTCGCGAACATCCCGCCGCTCATGCGTCCATCCGGACCGGCGAGCGCCGGAATGAGCTGCGGCGCAAGGGTGGCCCAGCCGTCCGCCAGCACGAGATGCAAGCCCACCCGCAAATGCGGCAGCCGGCGCGCGCGGCGAATCGCATCTTCCACGGCGGGCGCGGCCATCATCAAACTCGCCGCCGTCAGAACACCACAGCGGCTTGCCTGTTCGATACCGTCGTTGACGGATTCGTGCAGACCAAAATCATCGGCCGTGATGACCAGAGACTTGCGCATGACGTGAGTATCCTCAGATCCTCGCCAGCAGTTCCGCGGATCCGTCGCGGCTGACTCGGAAGCGGTCATCCCGCCAGTGCACGCGGCGCGTGACAAAACTCCAGGCCCAGAGGCCCAAACTCAACAGCTCCCTGAAGGGCAAAAAGTGCAGATGAGACACGCCCCCTACCTTGCCCGCTTTCGAATGCATCATGACGCGGACGACGGCGGTGACCGCCAGCATGCCGAGCGCGGAACTCGCACCCCCGGCCAGCAAGGCTCCCAGCGCTGCAACCGGTATTCCGAACGTTATGAAGCAAAAGCAATAGCCCACCGGGCTCATCGCGCGGATCGTGCGCAGCCACCTGAGCTCGTGCCGCACGAGTTCCGCGATACTGGCCTCGGCAACGCAGGTTTCCACCACCAGATCGGAGAGCACCGTGCGCAGACCCAGGCGGCGGGTCATCTCGCCCAGCCGGTAGTCGTCGGCCAATTGGTCGGCCAAGGAATCGAAACCGCCGATGGCCAAGTGCACCTCGCGCCGCAGCGCAATGGTCGCCCCATGCCCACACCGGCATCGGCAAGCGGCGCGACGACGCACGCAAGATAATCGGCAGTCACACGCACATCGGCATCGGCAAGCACCAGGACGCCGTGGCGCGCGAGCGCCATCATGTTGATGAGA
>Ga0181537_10003420_pt1 | contig 13588 bp, 10 predicted proteins | sample PEATcosm2014_Bin_39_FD_119765 | JGI IMG/M metagenome (GOLD analysis project Ga0181537, IMG submission 119765) | Peatland microbial communities from MTU Mesocosm Facility, Houghton, MI, USA - PEATcosm2014_Bin23_10_metaG | ecosystem: Environmental > Terrestrial > Soil > Wetlands > Peat | place...
CACCAACGGCGGCGGCTTCTTCAACGCCAACTCGGCGCATCCGTTCGAGAATCCGACCCCGCTGAGCAACTTCCTCGAAGCGCTTGCGATCCTGCTGATCCCGGCGGCGCTGTGCTACAGCTTCGGATGCATGGTCGGCGACACCCGCCAGGGCTGGGCGCTGCTGGCTGCGATGCTGCTGCTGTGGGTACCACTGCTGGGGCTGACAGCCTGGGCCGAAGGCCTCGGCAACCCGGCCTACCCGGCCGCCGTTGCGCAGGCGCCATCGTCGTTGCAGCCGGGCGGCAACATGGAGGGCAAGGAGACGCGCTTTGGCGTCGCCAACTCGGCGCTCTGGGCCGCGGCGACCACCGCGGCCTCGAACGGCTCGGTCAACTCGATGCACGACTCCTATACACCGATCGGCGGCCTGATACCGATGTGGCTGATCCAGCTCGGCGAGGTGATCTTCGGCGGCGTCGGCTCGGGCCTGTACGGCATGCTGGTGTTTGCGATCATCGCGGTGTTCATCGCCGGACTGATGGTCGGGCGCACGCCGGAGTACCTGGGCAAGAAACTGGAAGCGTTCGAGATGAAGATGGCCTCGCTGGTGATCCTGATTCCCCCCTTCTTCTCTCTGGTGGGGACCGCGATCGCGGTTTCGGCGGCCGCCGGCCGCGCCGGCACGGCCAATCCCGGGGCGCACGGCTTCTCGGAGATCCTGTACGCGTTCTCCTCGGCATCGAACAACAACGGCAGCGCCTTTGCCGGCCTGTCGGCCAACACGCCGTTCTACAACAGCGCGCTCGGTATCGTGATGTGGACCTCGCGCTACTGGGTCATCGTGGCGGTGCTGGCCATCGCCGGCAGCCTTGCGGCCAAGAAGCACGTGCCGGCCGGCGCCGGCACGCTGCCCACGCATACGCCGCTGTTCGTGGTGCTGCTGGCCGCCACCGTGCTGATCGTGGGCGCACTGGCATTCTTTCCGGCGCTGGCACTCGGGCCGATCGTCGAAGAGCTGCAGTTTGGAGCGCCATGACTAGCGTTGCCCGCGCCCGTCCGCTGTTCGATCCGCCGCTGGTCAATGCGGCGATCAGGGATTCGTTCGTCAAGCTTGCGCCCTGGGTACAGTGGCGCAATCCTGTGATGTTCGTGGTGCTGGTCGGCAGCGTGCTGATCAGCGGCCTGTGGCTGGTGCAGCTGGCCGGCGGCCTTGCGTCCGAAGGCCGTCCCGGCTTTGTACTGGCGATCGCGCTGTGGTTGTGGGCGACGCTGCTGTTCGCGAATTTCGCCGAGAGCCTGGCCGAAGGCCGGGGCAAGGCCCAGGCGGCGGCGCTGCGATCGAGCAAGCGCGATACGCTCGCGCGCCGCTTTCCGGACGGCCGCAGCGACCAGCCGTATATAAGTGTGCCCTCGAGCAGCCTGCGGCGCGGCGACATCGTGCTGGTCGAGGCCGGCGATACCATCCCCGGCGACGGCGAGGTGGTGTGGGGCACCGCCTCGGTCGATGAGAGCGCGATCACCGGCGAGTCCGCACCGGTGATCCGCGAAGCCGGCGGCGATCGCTCGGCGGTGACCGGCGGCACGCGACTGCTGTCGGACACGCTGCATGTGCGCATCAGCGCCAATCCGGGCGAGGCGTTCATCGATCGAATGATCGCGATGGTCGAGAATGCCAGGCGCCAGCGCACGCCCAATGAGATCGCACTGGCGATACTGCTCGCCGGCCTGACGCTGATCTTCCTGAAGACCACAGCGACGCTGCTGCCGTTCTCCCTGTATAGCGTCGCCAGCGCCGGCCAGGGCGCGCCGATCTCGATCACCGTGCTGGTGGCATTGCTGGTGTGCCTGATTCCCACCACCATCGGCGGGCTGCTGTCGGCCATCGGCATCGCCGGCATGGACCGCATGATCCAGGCCAACGTGATTGCGACCTCGGGACGCGCAGTCGAGGCGGCCGGCGATGTCGATGTACTGCTGCTGGACAAGACCGGCACCATCACGCTCGGCAACCGCCTGGCCTCGCGCTTCATCCCCGCCGCCGAGGTCAGCACTGCGCATCTGGCGGACGCGGCGCAGCTGGCATCGCTGGCCGACGAGACGCCCGAGGGCCGCTCGATCGTCGTGCTCGCCAAGCAGCAGCACGGTATTCGCGGGCGGGATATCCACGCGCTCGGCGCGCAGTTCATCCCGTTCACTGCCCAGACGCGCATGAGCGGCGTGGATTTCGATGGCCGGCGCATCCGCAAGGGAGCGGCGGATGCGATTGGCCAGTGGGTGACACAGCAAGGCGGTGTGATGCCGGCCGACCTGCAGCGCGCGGTCGAGTCGGTGGCGCGCCAGGGCGCCACGCCGCTGGTGGTGGCCGATGGGGCACGCGCTCTCGGCGTCATCGAACTGAAGGATATCGTCAAGGGCGGCATTCGCGAGCGCTTCGCGGAGCTGCGCCGCATGGGCATTCGCACGGTGATGATCACCGGCGACAACAAACTCACCGCCGCGGCGATCGCTGCCGAGGCCGGGGTCGATGATTTTCTCGCCGAGGCAACGCCCGAGGCCAAGCTGAAACTGATCCGCGAGCACCAGGCACAGGGGCGCCTGGTCGCCATGTGCGGCGACGGCACCAACGACGCTCCGGCACTGGCACAGGCCGATGTGGCGGTCGCCATGAACACCGGCACGCAGGCGGCGAAAGAGGCCGGCAACATGGTCGATCTGGATTCCAATCCGACCAAGCTCATCGAGGTGGTCGAGGTCGGCAAGCAGATGCTGATCACGCGCGGATCGCTGACCACCTTCAGCATCGCCAATGACGTGGCCAAGTACTTCGCGATCATCCCGGCGGCGTTCGCGACCACCTACCCGCAGCTCAACAGGCTCAATATCATGCAGCTGTCGAGCCCCAACAGCGCGATCCTGTCGGCCGTGATCTTCAATGCCCTTATCATCATCGCGCTGATCCCGCTGGCGCTGCGCGGCGTGCGCTATCGGCCGGTGGGGGCCGAGGTGCTGCTGCGGCGAAATCTGCTGATCTATGGCCTGGGCGGCATCATCGTGCCGTTTGTCGGCATCAAGCTGATCGACCTGGTGCTGGTCAGTCTGCACCTGGTCTGAAGGGTAGCGCCATGTCCAAAATCCTGTTGCCATCGCTGCTGTGCCTGCTGTTGTTCAGCGTGCTGACCGGGATCGTGTACCCGCTCGCGGTGACCGGCATCGCGGCCGTGTGCTGCGCGCACGCCGCCGGCGGCTCGCTGCTACTGCAGGGCGATCGGCTGGTCGGGTCGGCGCTGCTGGGGCAGCCATTCGATGACCCGAAGTACTTCTGGCCGCGCCCGTCAGCCACCACGCCACAACCCTACAATGGCGTGGCATCCAGCGGCTCGAATCTCGGACCCACCAACCCGGCGCAGATCGATGCGGTCAAAGCGCGCCTCAGCGCCCTGCAGCAGGCTGATCCGGACAACAAGCTGCCGGTGCCGGTCGACCTGGTCACCGCATCGGGCAGCGGCCTGGACCCGCACATCAGCCGGGCCGCTGCCGAATACCAGCTGCGGCGTGTGGCGCGCGCACGCGGCATCGATCCGTCCGAGCTTCGCAGCCTGATTGCCGCGCATAGCGAGTCGCAGCAGTGGGGCCTGTTGGGCGAGGAGCGCGTCAACGTGCTGGAACTGAACCTGGCGCTCGCGGCACTGCATCCCAGGCCCTGAACGCGCAATATAGCGCGCGATGAACGATCACCGGCCCGATCCGGACCTGCTGCTCGCGCAGATGCGGCACAACGAGGCGCGTGCGCGACGCGGGCGCCTGACCGTGTTCTTTGGCGCCAACGCCGGCGTCGGCAAGACCTACGCGATGCTCGAGGCGGCGCACCGCCGGCTGGCGGAGGGCGTGGATGTCCTGGTCGGCTACGTCGAGCTGCACGGCCGCGCAGAGACTGAGCAGCTGCTGGCCGGGCTTACGCAGCTGCCGCCGCTGATCATGCATTTCGGCAACACCACGCGCCGCGAATTCGACCTCGACGGCGCGCTGGCGCGCAAGCCGCGAGTGCTGCTGGTCGATGAACTCGCGCACACCAACATCAGCGGCGGCGAACCGCCGCCGCGGCACGAGAAGCGCTGGCAGGATATCGAGGAACTGCTCGATGCCGGCATCGACGTATTCACCACCCTCAACGTACAGCATCTGGAATCCCTCAGCGACGTGGTGTGGCAGATCACCGGCGTGCGCCAGCTCGAGACGCTGCCGGATCGCGTGTTCGACCAGGCCGACGAAGTCAAGCTGGTCGACGTCACGCCCGATGACCTGCTGCAGCGGATGCGCGAAGGCCGCGTGTACGTGTCGCAGCAGGCGCAGCGCGCCCTGGAGAATTTCTTCCGCAAGGGCAATCTGATCGCGCTGCGCGAACTGGCGCTGCGCAAGACCGCCGATCGCGTCGACCTGGCGATGCGCGACTATCGCCGCGAGAAGGCGGTGCACGGCTCCTGGGCGGCACGCGAGCGGCTGCTGGTGGCGGTGGGGCCGGATGCGCAGGCCGAGCGGCTGGTGCGCGCCGGCAAGCGTACCGCCGACCGCCTCGATGCAGAATGGCTGGTGGTGTTCGTCGAGACGCCCGACCTGCAGCGGCTGTCCGAGCATGAGCGCAATCGCCGCATCGCGATCCTGCGGCTGGCCGAATCCCTGGGTGCGGAAGCCATCACACTGGGCGGTGCATCGGCCGGCACTGAACTGCTGCAGTACGCACGCACGCGCAACGTCACGCGCATCCTGGTCGGCAGTTCCAATCGCCCGCGCTGGCGGCGGCTGTTGCGCCCCTCGACCACCGACTACCTGCTCGAGACCAGCCGCGACATCGACGTGATGGTGATTGCGCACAACGCCGTCGCCGGTGCGCAGGCGGCCGCTGTGGACGCGCCGGACAGCGTGCTGTCGGCCGACTCGGGCAAGGAGCGCTGGCCGCGCTACCTGCTGGCGCTGCTGGCCACGATCGTGGCCACCGGCGTGTGCTGGCTATTCTACGATCTGTATCCGAGGCTGGGGCAGGCCAACCTGGTGATGATCTACCTGCTGACCACGGCGCTGGTCGCAGTCTACGGCGGCCGCCGCGCCGCCATCCTGAGTTCGGTGCTGGGCGTCGCTGCATTTGATTTCATGTTCGTGCCGCCGCGGTTCAATATTGCGGTCACCGACGGCCAGTACCTCATCACCTTCGCGATCATGCTGATCGTGGCGCTGATCATCGGCACGCTCAATGCCAGCGTGCGCCAGCAGGCGCGCATCGCCGGTTATCGCGAGCGGCGCACGGCATTGCTTTACGAGATGAGCCGGCAGCTGGCGATGGCGCGCGGCCGCGACCAGATGGCCGAGGTGGCGGTGCGCCACGTTGCCCAGGTTTTCGCCAGCCGCGCGGTGCTGCTGTTCGCCGACGAGCAGGGGCATGTCGTCTACCCTCGCGCCAGCAGGCTCGAGCTGTCGTTCAGCGGTTCCGATCTGGGCGTCGCCCAGTGGGTGTTCGATCATCGCAAGCCCGCCGGCATGGGCACCGATACGCTCAGCGGCTCCGCCGGCCTGTACCTGCCGCTGGCCGGCGGCGAGCGTGCGTTCGGCGTGCTGGCGCTGTTGCCGCAGAATCCGCGGCGCGTGACGCTGCCGGAGCAGTATCGCCTGCTCGAAACCTTTGCGGCCCAGATCGGGCTGGCATTGGAGCGCGCCGATTATGCGGCCCACGCGCAGGCGGCCGAGGTACGCGCGGAAACCGAGGCGATACGCAACGCGCTGCTGGCATCGATCTCGCACGATCTGCGCACGCCGCTGGCCACGATCGCGGGCGGCGCCGCCACGCTGGCCGGCAATCTCGATGCCTTGACCGCTGCCGATCGCGGTGCTTTGGCGAACTCGGTGAGCGACGAGGCGACGCGCATGAGCGAGCGCATCACCACGTTGCTCGACCTGGTGCGGCTGGAGACCGGCGCGATCCAGCCGCGCATCGAGCTGTATGCGCTCGATGAGCTGCTCGGATCGGTACTGCATCGCCTGGAGCAGCGGCTGCGCCGTCACCAGGTGCGCATCGAGCTGCCCGAATCCCTGCCGCTGCTGCGGGTCGATGGACGCCTGATCGAGCAGGTGCTCGAGAACCTGCTGGACAATGCCGGCAAGTACACGCCTGCGGGCAGTCAGATCGTCATCAACGCGCAGCTGCTGTCGCGCCAGGTCGAGGTCAGCGTCGTGGACGACGGACCGGGCCTGGCGGTCGCCGATCCGGAGATCCTGTTCGAGAAGTTCCAGCGCGGCGCGCCCGAGGGCGCGGTCGGCGGAATCGGCCTGGGCCTGGCGATCTGCCGCACCATCCTGGCATTGCACAAGGGCCGCATCTGGGCCGAAAACCGCGCGCCGCATGGCGCCGTGTTCCGCTTCACGCTGCCGGCGAGCGCCCAAGGCGCGGCGCAACAGCCGCTGTCGTCCGAACTGCAGCCCGCGCCATGACACTCGCCAGCCGCGTGGTACTGGTGGTGGAAGACGAACCGCAACTGCGCCGCGTGCTGCGTACCATGCTCGAGCTGGAGAATTTCCGCGTCATCGAGGCGGAAACGGCCGAACGCGGGCTGGCGGAAGCGCGCACCCACAAACCCGACCTGCTGATCGTCGATCTGGGCCTGCCGGATCGGGACGGCAGCGAGGTAATCACCGAAGTGCGCAGCTGGTCGCGGGTGCCGATCATCGTACTGTCGGCACGCAGCGATGAGTCGGACAAAGTGGCCGCGCTCGAGGCCGGCGCGGATGACTACATCACCAAGCCATTCGGCGCCCGCGAGCTCAGTGCCCGGGTGCAGGTCGCGCTGCGCCACACGGCGGCGGCGGGCGCCGCCGGCGCCACGCTGCAGATCGGCGCCTGGCGCATCGATCTGAAGGCGCGCAACGTGCACGACGACAGCGGGCGCGAGCTGCACCTGACGCCGATCGAATACCGGCTGCTGGAAGTGCTGGGGCAGCACATCGGCCTGGTGGTCACGCATCGCGCGCTGCTGCAGCAGGTGTGGGGACCAGGCAGCGCGCAGCAGACCCACTACCTGCGGGTCTACCTGAAGCAGCTGCGCGCCAAGCTGGAACCCGATCCGGCACGGCCGCAGTGGCTGCTCACCGAGACCGGGGTCGGCTACCGGCTGGCGCAGCGTGATTAGCCGCCCCGATCGGTGAACCAGTGCCGTTTGAAGCAAGTTCCGGACCGTTCAGCCCGATTTGCCTTTAAACTGGCCACTTAGCCGGCGGCCCCCGTACCGCTGCCGGCACCAAGGAGTGCACCAGATGAGCAAGGGAATCGACCGCAAGAAGGAAACCAAGAAGAAACCGGCATTGAACCTGATGCAAAAGCGCGCGGCCAAGGCCGAGAAGAAGAAAAATAGATAGTCGGCGCTGCCGCAGCGCGTGCGGTCCGAACCGGCTGCAACGCCAGAGCGTTGACGCCGATGCCTGAACACGCCCGGTGAAAATTCCCAAGGGCCTGCAGGCGCTGGTCGACGACGGCAAGATCGATGCGGTAGTCCGGCAACTCAAGAGCGGCAAGGAAGCGTCGGTCTACGTGGTGACGTGCGGCGATCAGGTCCGCTGCGCCAAGCTCTACAAGGACGCCGAACATCGCGGCTTCCACAAGCTGGCCGCCTACCAGGAAGGGCGCAAGGCACGCGGCAGTCGCGACGCGCGCGCGATGGCGAAGCGCGGCCGCCATGGCCGCAGGATGCAGGAGACGGAATGGACCAACGCCGAGGTCACCGCACTCTATCGCCTGGCGCACGCCGGCGTGCGCGTGCCCACCCCGTACGGGGTGTACGACCGCGTGCTGTTGATGGAACTGGTGGTGGACGCGTCCGGTAATCCCGCCCCGCGGCTGAATGACGTGCAGATGAGCGCCGAGCAGGCACGCCTGTGGCACGCATTCACGATCACTCAGATCGTGCGCATGCTGTGCGTCGGCCTGGTTCACGGCGACCTGTCCGAATACAACGTACTGCTGGATGCCAACGGCCCGGTCATCATCGACCTGCCGCAGGCGGTGAGCGCCGCCAGCAACAACAACGCATTCAGCATGTTCGAGCGCGATGTCAACAATATGCGCGCAGCGTTCGGGCGCGCGGCGCCCGAGCTGCTGCAGACCGCCTACGCGCAGGAGATCTGGAAGCTGTACCAGGCTGGCCTGCTGACGCCTGAGAGCGCGCTCACCGGGCGCTTCACCGAGGATCTGGCGGAAGCCGACCTGGGCGCGGTGCTCGACCAGATCGAGGACGCGCGCCGCGAAGCCGAGGCACGCCAGCGCGGCCGCGAGCAGACCGAGGCGGTTTGAAGGGCGCCGGTCAGCCGCTGCCGATCAGGCGCACCTCGCGCTGCGGGAACGGGATCGTTATGCCGCGCTGACGGCAGGTTTCCACTACCGCGAGGCTGAGCTCGCCGACCACCGGCGCGTAGTCAGCGACCGCGACCCACGGCTTGAGCGCGATCTGTACCATCGACTCGGCGAGTGCCACCACCTGCACCTGCGGCGGCGGATCGGGCAGCACCCGGGTGTTGGCGAGCACCAGCTCGCGGATCGCGGCAATCGCCTGCGGCAGGTCGACCTCGTAGCCGACGCCTACTTTCACCTCGGCCTGGCGGATCTGCCCATAGTTGTGCAGGATCTCACCCACCACCTTGCGATTGGGCACCACCACGCGCGACTGATCGACGTGCAGCAGCGTGGTGCTGAAGATCGTGATGAGCTGCACCTGGCCCTGTACGCCGACGATCTCGATGTAGTCGCCGACGCGATAGGGCTTGGTGAAGATGATCGTCAGGCCGGCGAACAGGTTGCTGAGAATGCCCTGCGTGGCGAGCGCGATACCGGCACCGGCGATGGAGAGGCCCGCGATCAGCGGCAGCAGCTCCACGCCCAGGTTCTGCAGCGCCAGGATCGCGAACAGTGCGAACACCAGCACGCGCACCAGCCGTACCATCAGCAGCCGCACCGGCGGCTCGAATTCCATGCGCGCAAGCCCGCGCTCCAGCGCACGCCCGACCCAGCGTCCGGCCATCGCGCCCGCAATCAGTATCAGCAGCGCGACCAGAACCTTGGGTCCGAAACGCAGCGCCAGGTCGATCAGTTCATTCTTGGCGTGATTGATCGCATCCAGATTATTCTCCATCGGCATTGCTCCCTTGGTCGACACCGACATTGTACCGTCCGGGGGTCGTGGTAATGTCGCGGCGACAGCTGCTGGAAGGAGCATCGGGTTTGATTGCTGCACACTGCCTGGTCGCGACCGGCATGCTGCTGAGCGGGTCGGTCGCGCTCGCGGCGTCGACGGCGCCGACAGCCTTCGGCGGTCCGATGTATCCGCCGGCGGGCCTGGACATGTCGGCGATGGACTCCTCGGTCAAGCCTGGGGATGATTTTTTTCAGCATTGCAACGGCGCCTGGATCGCGCGATCGACCATCCCGCCCGACCGGCCGTACCTGACTGAGGCGCAGCAGGTGCGTGAGCGCACCGAGGCACAGCTGCGCACGATCATCGAGCAGGCCGCCGCCCAGGCCGGCCACGAGCCGGCCACCCTGGCAGGCAAGGTCGGCGCGTTCTACAACGCCTTCATGGACACGAAACGCCTCGAGGCGCTGGCAGTGCAGCCAATCGAGCCGCAGCTGCGGGCGATTCTCTCGAGCCGCTCGCGCGAACGGCTGGCGATGCTGATGGGACACTCGACCGCAGGCTTCGAGGGCAGTTTCTTCCGGGTATCGATCGACGTCGATCTCAAGGACACGGCGCACTACGCGATCTATCTGCAGCAGGGCGGGCTGACGATGCCCGATCGTGATTACTATTTGAAGCCGGAGCTGGCCGACAAGAAACGCCAGTTCGGCGATTACGTCGAACGCCTGCTGAGCCTGGGCGGCTGGCCGGCGGCGCACCAGCGTGCCGCCGCGGTGGTGGCGCTGGAGACGCGCATCGCCCAGGCCAGCTGGACCCACGCCGAACAGCGCGACCTGGCGAAGCTGTATAACCCGTACACGCCGGCGCAGCTGGCGGCGTTTGCTCCGGGATTTCCCTGGCAGGCGTTCCTTGGCGGCGCCGGGCTTGCGGCCAGGAATCGCTTCATCGTCAGCGAGAAGAGCGCGTTTCCGAATATCGCGCGGATTTTCGCCGATACACCGCTCGACACGCTGAAGGCATGGCTGGCGTTCACGGTCATCGACACCGCCTCGCCCTATCTGTCGCGTACGTTTGTCGATGCCCGCTTCGAGTTTCGCGATCACGTGCTGCTGGGTATCAGTGAACGGCAGGCGCGCTGGAAGGAGGCTGTCAGCGCAGTGGCAGGCGGGGATTGCGCGGCCAGTCCTGCCAGCTGCTTTGGCACGCTGGACTGGGCGGTCGGGCAGTTATATACCGCGCGCTATTTTCCGGCCGACACCAAGGCCGCGATCGAATCGCTGGTGACTGACATCATCCACGCCTTTCGCGATCGCATTCAGCGGCTCGAATGGATGGGCGAGGCGACGCGCGCCGAGGCGTTGCGCAAACTCGACACCTATGTGGTGAAGGTGGGATATCCGGATACAGCGCGCGACTATTCCGCTGTCGTTATCCGCGACGACGACCTGGTCGGCAACGTGCGGCGTGCCGCCGCCGGTGAATATGCATTCCTGCTCCATCGCAGCGCAGGGCCGGTGGACAAGGGCAGCTGGGACATGACCCCGCAGACGGTCGATGCCTATAACGGCTCACTGCGCGATATCGTGTTCCCGGCCGCGATCCTGCAGCCACCGGAATTCGATCCCAACGCCGACGCGGCGGTCAACTTCGGCGCTATCGGCGCCATCATCGGCCATGAGCTCACGCACGGCTTCGACGACCAGGGTCGTGCGCTCGATGCCGACGGCGCGCTGCGGGACTGGTGGACCGAAGCCGATGCCAGCGCATTCACGGCTCGTGCGGCGACACTTGGCGCGCAGTACGCGGCCTTCGAGCCGGTTCCGGGCCTGCACATCAATCCGGACCTGACCATGGGGGAGAATATCGCCGACCTTGGCGGAGCCGTGATCGCACTGGATGCCTATCATGCGTCGCTGCAGAATGAACCCGCCCCGGATATCGATGGCCTGACCGGCGATCAGCGGTTTTTTCTCTCCTACGCGCAGATGTGGCGCGGCACCGCACGCGAGGACTACATCCGCCAGCTGACCGTCAGCAATCCGCACTCTTACCGCAGTTTTCGCGTCAATGGCGTGGTGCGAAACATCGATGCCTGGTATCAGGCATTTGGCGTTGAACCCGGCGACCAGCTGTACCTGGATCCGGCAAAGCGCGCGCGCATCTGGTGACCGCGACCAAACGGGCTGCTAGCGCCGCGGCGGCGCAAACGCCAGCACGTTGCTGGTATAGGTCTCCACCACTTCGCTGACCGGGGTGCCGTCGCGCAGTGACAACAGCGCCCGATGTCGCAGCACCCCGTGCGGCATCGTCAGTTCGCCGCTGCCTGTTGCCGCCGCCGCCTCCGGATTCATCTCCCAGCCGACAGGCAGCGGCTGCCACAGCAGCATCGCCGATAGTGTATGGCGCTGGAAATGCAGTGCCTGTATGGCACGTCCAAAGGGCGTGTCGGTGGTGTCGAGCAGCCGGTTCATGTCCGCCGTCAGGCGCGACGGCACGTACCAGTTATCGGCTTCCGACAACACCAGCTGCCCGCACATCAGCCTGACCCGGCGGTAACGCACGGTCTCGCTCGCATCGACACCCAGCTCGCGGCGCTGCTCGTCGGTGGCCGGCGTGTCGAGGCCGGCGACCCGCGCGGCGACCACTGCTGCCGGTGCAGCCAGCCGATGGTCGGCGCACCAGCGCTCGAGCGTCTGGGTCGCGCTGTCATGGCTCAGCAGATCGGCATTCAGCGTCTGCAGCAGCGCCAGCGCCTCGACACGCGCCGAAAAACTGTCCGGCCAATGCCACGACCGCGCGCCGGGGCCATCATCGGCGCCGGCCAGTGGGCTGCAGATCAGCAGGATGAGTAGAATGCGTTCCGGGCGTAGGCGTATTCGCGAGGCTAGCAGCATGATTTACTTCCTGGCGCTTTTACCGGCTACGGTACTGACCATCGCCGGCTACTGCGTACTCTATGTGTCGCACCGATCCGAGGGCAGTTTCCGTTCATTCGGAAAGTACCTGGGCTTCTGGGCCTTCAGCCTCGCCGGTTTGGTGATCCTGGGGGCGATATTTGCTGCCGCGCACGGCCACCGCTACGGCGCGATGATGCGCGAGCGCCCGGGGCACGGCATGATGCACCACCCGTGGGCCGGTGATCCGCGGTTCGGCGGACCCGGATTCGGCGAGCCGCCCGACGCGGCGCCGCCGGGCGATGGTGCGCAGCATGGCGCTCCGCAGAGTCCTGCACCGCCGCCGGCCCCCCGCTAGCCATCCCGGACAGCGCCGCCCGGCCGAGCGCCGCCTCAGGCCGCGATGCCGTACTGCTTGAGCAGCGCGGCAACCTGCGGCTTGCGGCCGCGAAACTCGACGAACGCCTCGAGCGCATCACGGCTGCCGCCGCGCGAAAGAATGCTGTCAAGAAAGCGCCGTGCGGTGGCGCGATCGAACGCCCCACGCTCGACAAACGCCGCGAACGCGTCCGCCGCCAAAACCTCCGCCCACTTGTAGCTGTAGTAGCCGGCCGCATAGCCGCCGGAAAAGATATGGCCGAAGCCATGCGGATAACGGTTCCAATCGGGCACCGGCACCACCGCCACCTCGTGCCGCACTTCGTTCAGGATCTCGTACACGCGCCCGCCGCGTGCCGGATCGTATTCGGCGTGCAGGCGCATGTCGAACAGCGCGAACTCGACCTGCCGCAGGGTCTGCAACCCGGCCTGGAAACTGCGAGTGGCGATCAGCTGGCATTGCTTGTCGGCCGGAATCGGCACGCCGTCGCGCACATGCGCCGAGATGCGATCGAGCACCTCGCCCTGCCAGGCGTAGTTCTCCATGAACTGGCTCGGCAGCTCGACCGCGTCCCACGACACGCCGTTGATGCCGGCGAGGCTCGGGTAGTTCACCCGCGTCAGCATGTGGTGCAGTCCATGACCGAACTCATGGAACAGCGTCACGACATCGTCGTGTGTGAGCTGCGCCGGCCGGCCGTCGCCGGGCGGCATCGAATTGCACACCAGGTACGCCACCGGCAGGATCGTGCGGCCGCTCAGCGCCTTGCGCCCGACGCAGTCGTCCATCCAGGCGCCGCTGCGCTTGTGCGGCCGGGCATAGGCATCGAGGTAGAAACTCGCCACCGGCGTATCGGTCGGCGTGCGCACTTCGAAGTAGCGCACATCCGGATGCCACACCGGCACGCCGCTGCGTTCGCGGATACGCACATCGAACAGCTTCTCCGCCACTTCGAACAGTCCCTCGAGCACCCGCGGCAGCGGCAGGTAGTCACGCAACTCCTCCTGCGTCACCGCATAGCGGCTCTGCTGCAGCCGCTCGGAATAAAACGTCACGTCCCAGGCGTTGAGCTTGCGGCCAGCGAACTGCTCCAGCTCCGCGAACTCCGCGGCACCGGCCGGCTTGGCGGTACGCACCAGCTCGCGCAGGAATCCGATCACCTCGGG
>Ga0181537_10003421_pt1 | contig 13587 bp, 6 predicted proteins | sample PEATcosm2014_Bin_39_FD_119765 | JGI IMG/M metagenome (GOLD analysis project Ga0181537, IMG submission 119765) | Peatland microbial communities from MTU Mesocosm Facility, Houghton, MI, USA - PEATcosm2014_Bin23_10_metaG | ecosystem: Environmental > Terrestrial > Soil > Wetlands > Peat | place...
ATCAAATCCGGCCGCCACGTGTTGATCGCCGCACCGACCGGATCGGGCAAGACATTGGCGGCGTTTCTCGCCGCGATCGACGGGCTGGTCCGCCAAAGCCTCGACAATGGTGGTCTCGAGGACGCGACGCAGGTCGTCTACGTATCGCCGCTTAAGGCGCTGTCGAACGACATCCAGAAAAACCTCGAAGCGCCGCTCGCCGGCATCGCGGAGGAGCTGCAAGCGCGCGGCTTGCCGGCGAGCGATATCCGCACCTGGGTGCGCACCGGCGACACCCCGGCGGCGGAGCGCCAGCGCGCAGTGCGCCGGCCGCCGCATATCGTCGTGACCACGCCGGAATCGCTCTATTTGCTGCTCGGCTCCGAGTCCGGGCGCCAGATGATCAAGACCACCCGCACCGTGATCGTCGACGAGATCCATGCGTTGGCATCAAGCAAGCGCGGCACCCATCTCGCGGTGTCGCTCGAACGGCTGTCCGAGCTGTGCGGCGGCAATTTGTTGCGCGTGGGCCTCTCGGCGACGCAAAAGCCGATCGAGGCGGTGGCACGGTTTCTCGTCGGTGCCGGCGCTGCCGGGAAACCGGCCCCGGAATGCACGATCATCGACAGCGGCCATCGCCGGGCGCGCGATCTCGCGCTCGACGTGCCGGCGTCGCCGCTCGAAGCCGTGATGTCGGGCGATGTCTGGCAACAGGTCTATGACCGCCTGGCCGGCCTCGTCGAGGCGCACCGCACGACCCTGATCTTTGTCAATACGCGGCGGCTCGCCGAACGGGTGACGCGCAATCTGTCGGAGCGCGTCGGCGACAAACACATCACCGCGCATCACGGCAGCCTCGCCAAAGAAGCCCGCTTTGACGCCGAGCAGCGGCTAAAGCGCGGCGAGCTCAAGGTGCTGGTGGCGACCGCCTCGCTCGAACTCGGCATCGATATCGGCGTTGTCGATCTGGTCTGCCAGATCGGCTCACCGCGCTCGATCGCCAGCTTTTTGCAGCGCGTCGGCCGTTCCGGCCATGCAGTCAGCGGCACGCCAAAAGGCCGCCTGTTCCCGCTGTCGCGTGACGAGCTGGTCGAATGCGCGGCGCTGCTCGACAGCGTACGCCGCGGCGAGCTCGATGCACTCTCGATCCCCGAATTGCCGCTCGATGTGCTGGCCCAGCAGATTGCCGCCGAGGTCGCTTCGCAGGAATGGAGCGAGGACGCGCTCTACGCGTTGTTACGCCGAGCCTGGCCCTACCGTGACCTGACGCGCCAGGATTTCGATGCCGCCATCGTCATGCTGGCTGAAGGCTACAGCACAAGGCGCGGCCGGCGCGGCGCCCTGATCCATCACGACGCAGTCAACCACATGCTGCGCGGCCGCCGCGGCGCGCGCCTGACCGCGCTGACCTCGGGCGGCACGATCCCCGACACTGCCGACTACCAGGTGCTCCTCGAGCCAGAGAACCAGATCATCGGCACGGTCAACGAGGATTTCGCGGTCGAAAGCCTCGCCGGCGATGTCTTCCAGCTGGGCAACACGGCCTACCGCATCCAGCGCGTCGAGCGCGGTACCGTGCGGGTCGAGGACGCCCAGGGTCAGGCGCCAAACATCCCGTTCTGGCTCGGCGAGGCGCCCGGCCGCAGCGACGAGCTGTCGGTGTCGGTGTCGCGGCTGCGCGAGGAGTTGGCTGAGCACTTGGCCGGTGGCCAGGAAGCCGCGCTGCGCTGGCTGATCGACGAGATCGGCATTACCGAGCCGGCGGCACGGCAGATCGTCGAATACCTCGCCGCGGCGCATGCGGCCCTCGGCGTGCTGCCGACGCTCGACACGCTGGTGTTTGAGCGGTTCTTCGATTCCGTCGGCGGCATGCAGCTCGTGATCCATTCGCCCTATGGCAGCCGGCTCAACCGCGCCTGGGGGCTGGCACTGCGCAAGCGATTTTGCACACGCTTCAATTTCGAGCTGCAGGCCGCTGCCACCGAAGACTGCATCGTATTGTCGCTGACCACGGCGCACAGTTTTGCGCTCGACGAGGTGGCGCGCTATCTCCACTCGGCAAGTGTCCGGCCGCTGCTGATCCAGGCCTTGCTCGACGCGCCGATGTTTATGACGCGCTGGCGCTGGGTCGCCGGCGTGGCGCTGGCATTGCCGCGGTTCCGGGGCGGGAAAAAGGTGCCGCCGCAACTGGCCCGCATGGATGCCGAAGACCTCGTCGGCGCGATCTTCCCCGACCAGCTCGCCTGCGCCGAGAACCTCGTCGGCGACCGCGAAATCCCCGACCATCCGCTCGTCCGCCAGACGATCGACGACTGTCTGAGCGAGGCGATGGATCTGGCCGGGCTCGAACGGCTGCTGGCCAAGATCGAGGCGGGAACCGTCCAGATCGTCACCCGCGATCTGGTCGAGCCGTCGCCGCTCGCGCTCGAAGTGCTGTCGGCCCGCCCCTACGCCTATCTCGACGACGCACCCCTCGAGGAGCGCCGCACCCAGGCGGTGATGGCGCGCCGCTGGCTGACCCCGGAAGACGCCGCCGATCTCGGCCGTCTCGATCCCGAAGCGATCGCTCGCGTGCAGGAGGAGGCCTGGCCCGAGCCGGCCAACGCCGATGAGATGCATGATGCCCTCGTCTGGATGGGCTTTCTCGCGGTCAACGAAATCGGCAACCGACCCGGCTGGGCCGGCTGGCTTGGCGAACTCGGCGCCGGCCGCCGCGCCGCGCGGCTGGATCACGGCGGCGCGACCGTGTGGATCGCCGCCGAGCGCCTGCCGCAGTTCCAGGCGCTGTGGCCCGACGCGACGCTCGCCCCGGCCATCACGGCGCCGTCCTCCTATGCCGAGCGCGACTGGTCGCCCGATCTGGCGCTGGTCGAGATTTTGCGCAGCCGGCTCGAAGGAATCGGCCCCGCTTCCGGCGAGGCCCTCGCCGCGCCGCTCGGTCTTTCCCTCGGCGACGTCGCCGCGCCCCTCGCCACGCTCGAAGCCGAGGGTTTCGCGCTGCGTGGCCGGTTCACGCCGGATGCCGAAGCCGACGAGTGGTGCGAGCGCCGGCTGCTGGCCCGCATCCATCGCTACACCGTAAAGCGCCTGCGCGCCGAGATCGAGCCGGTGGCGGCGCGTGACTTCCTGCGTTTCCTGTTCGATTGGCAGCGCGTGGCGCCGGACGCGCGGATGGAAGGCCCCGACGCGCTCGCCGCGATCGTCGGACAGCTTGAGGGCTTTCAGGCGCCCGCCGGCGCGTGGGAAAGCGAAATCCTGCCGGCGCGGCTCGCCGATTACGAGCCGGCCTGGCTCGACGATCTGTGCCGGTCGGGGCGCGTTGCCTGGGCCCGTCTGCCGCGCGCCACGCGGGCAAACGGCGGCGAGCGCGCGGTGTCCCCGGTACGCTCGACGCCGATCGCGCTGCTGTCGCGCCGCCACGCCGCGCCGTGGACGCTGCTGTCGGCCGCCGAAAATGCGACGCCGCTGACCGCGCCGGCGCGTCGGGTTATCGAGATCATCCGCCAGGATGGCGCCTCCTTTTTCGACGAGCTCGCTGATGCCAGCCATTTGCTGCGGCCGCAGGTCGAGGAAGCGCTCGCCGAGCTGGTGGCGTTGGGTCTGGTGACTTCTGACAGCTTTGCCGGCCTGCGTGCGCTGATCGCGCCAGTCCCGAGCAGCCGTCGCCGGCGTCGCGCGATCAGCTTTGCGATGGAGGACGCCGGCCGCTGGTCGCTTGCGCGCCGCCCTCGCGCATCGGACGACCTCACCCGGGCGGCGGCCGACGCCGTCGGACATATCGCGCGCACTCTATTGCGGCGCTACGGAATCGTGTTCTGGCGTCTCATCGAGCGCGAGACCGCTTGGCTGCCGCCATGGCGCGATCTGCTGCGGATTTACCGCCGGCTCGAGGCGCAGGGCGAAATCCGCGGCGGCCGCTTTGTCGCCGGATTTACCGGCGAGCAATTCGCGCTGCCCGAAGCCGTAGGCCTGTTGCGCAAGACCCGACGCAAGCCCTTGACCGAGACGCTGGTATCCCTGTCCGGCGCCGACCCGCTCAACCTCGCGGGCGTGCTGACCCCTGGCCCAAGGCTCGCGGCGCTGACCGGCAACCGGCTGCTCTACCGCGACGGCCTGCCGATCGCGCTGCTCGCCGGCGGCGAGGTACAGTTTCTCGAAACGCTGCCCCAAGCAGAGGAATGGGCCGCCCGCAAAGCGCTGTTGCGCGGCGCCGCATCCGGGTGGGACGGCACGATCAACAGTGAGGCAGCCGGTCTCAAGCCGACACTTTCGTCGCCTGCGGGGCGTGCTCCAACGCCGGGTTGACGCGCAACACCAGCACCGCCACCGCGCCGATCGCCGCCGCGACCGCCAGGCAGACGAGGCCCGGGGTGAACGAGCCGGTGGTGTTCTTGAGCCAGCCCATCAGGAACGGCCCGCCAAACCCGGACAAATTGCCCAGCGAGTTGATCGCCGCGATCCCGGCCGCCGCCGACGCGCCGGTCAGGAAGCTGGACGGGATCGGCCAGAACATTGGCGGCACCGCCGACACACCGATCTGCGCAAAGCACAGCAGCGCCATCTTGAGCACCGGGTTGTCGACAAACCCGGAGAGGCCGATGCCCACCGTCGCCATGATCAACGCGACCGCGACATGGCGGCGACGTTCCATCGTCTTGTCCGAATGCCGGCTCAGCAGCACCATGCCAAAAGCGCCAAACACAAACGGCACAGCCGACACCACCCCGGTCATGAAATTCGTCAGACCAAACCCCTTGACGATCGTTGGCAGGAAGTAGCTGACGCCGTAACTGCCGGCGTTGAGGCAGAAATACACCAGCGCCAGGGTCAGGATGCGCGGATCGGAAATCGACTGCAGAAAACTGAAATGCCCCGCCGATGACACTTTCAGCTCGCCCTCGACCTTGAGGCGGTTTTCCAGCCAGGCCCGCTCGTCCGGGCGCAGCCAGGAGGCCTGGTTCGGCCGGTCGGGCAGATAGACCAGCACGGCCAGCGCCACGATACAGGCCGGCACCCCTTCGAGGATGAACAGCCACTGCCAGCCGTCGAGCCCGGCACCGGTCACGCTCAGCAACGCGCCGGAGAGCGGCGCGCCGACGATCGAGGAAAACGGGATAGCCAGCATGAACAGGCTGACGATCCGCGCCCGGTAGACCGACGGAAACCACAAGGTGATGTAAAAGATCACGCCGGGGAAAAAACCCGCCTCGGCCATGCCGAGCAGAAAGCGCAGCAGGTAAAAGGTGTACTCGACCGACAGCCCGGTGGCGCGCGAGATATGCGGGATAAAGGCGAAAGCCGCTGAAATCACGCCCCAGGTGATCATGATGCGCGCGATCCATTTGCGTGCCCCGAATTTCTCGAGCGCGACATTGGACGGCACTTCCAGCAGGAAATAGGCGATAAAAAACAGCCCGGCGCCAAACCCGAACATCCCGGCATCGAGACCGAGCGCCGCGTTCATCTGCAATGCGGCGAAACCGACGTTCACGCGGTCCAGATAAGCGATGAAATAGCAAAAACACAGAAACGGCACCAACCGCTTCATGATTTTGCCTGTCGTGACCTTCTCCAGCGTTTCCATTTTCTCCTCGCCAACCAAGCATTTTGCGGCTGGCAGGGCGAGCGCGGCTCCCTCTAACCAGCCGCCTGTTCATCACTTTTGCCGGAAAATAGCCGCAACCGCGCAATTTCCGCCACGCTAGGTCAGCAATGCTGCCGCGCTTCCAACACCGGTCAGGCGCTCACTCCCCCATGAGCTGGAGGTGGACCCCCTCCGCCGTCAGCTCGGCGAGATACCCCGAAACGCGACCAAAGGCCGTGTCGTACTCCATCCGCACCGGGATCATCGCGTGCCCTGGCAGCAATTGCGCGTACCAGATCCGCCCCTGCTGATAGGTGCTTTCCTCTTTGTCGGGGCTCGCGACGATCACTTCGCGGTTGATTTCGCAACGCTTGGCCGCGCCGGTAAAGTTTTGAAATCTGTCCGCGGACAGCGTTTCTTGGCCCACATCCGAGAAGTGAATTTTATACAGTTCGCTGCCATCAAAAACCGGAACGACAAGCGCGCATTGGCCGCGTTGGGCGAGCTGTCGTTCGACCAGAAAATAAGCCGTCAACTGGTCCACCGTGCCTCGAACCTGAGCCCCGCTCGGACGCGTAACACCGGCCGGCGGCGGGCTCGAATCGTCGACGACGTTACCGTCCTTCTGGTATTTGACGCCGTAATAACGCTGGGTGCCGTTGCGATAAACGTCCGCGCGATAGGCGTCGGGGTGAAGCCCGTTGCTGCCAATCATGCCCTGAACGGTCGAATTGCTCCGCAGATCGACAAAGGCGGCGGCGAGACCTCGTGTATCGAGGTTCATCGCGATCGAATAGCCGGTCGACGTCTCCTGCGTGGTCGTCAGGTTTGTCAGTACATGGAAGCCGGCAAAGCCGAAAATCTCAAAGCGCGCGTCGACCCTATCCGCCGCATTGGCGGGTGTGACGGACGCAACGAAGGATAAGAGTAACGCCGCGGTCACCGGCAACCATGCCAGACGGGCGGACAACATGCTGAAGCCTCCTACTCACCACTTGGGGGGATAGCGTGTTCGGATCGCGTTTATCTGGCGCGCCACCTTACACGAATCAGCCCCGCCTGACAGATTGCAACGCCGTTCGATACCCCGGCGACGTCACAGGAAGGGTTACGCACCGATAAACGCAACGGGTTCCCGACCAGATGAAATACCCGTGCGATTTCGTTCCGCGACAAGGCGGGGGAGTCGACCAATCCCCTCCATCTGTTATTCTTTTCGGCATGGCATCATCCGCCGGCTCGGTCGCGATAATGTTGGTCCCCGCGGCGTAAACGTCACTCCCATGGTAACGGCATGACCTGGCAAGGCTGGATACAGATCAGCACGTTCGCGGCGGTGATCGCGGCGGCGGTCAAGCCCTTGGGATGGTACATCGCCCGTCTTGTCGACGGGCAAGCCAGCTTACTGCGGCCGTTGGCCTACCTTGAGCGCGGTCTCTACCGTCTGGCCGGCATCGACGCGACGCAAGAGCAGAACTGGGTCGGCTACGCGTTCGCCGTGCTGCTCTTCAATTTTTTCGGCATCGCCGCGCTCTATCTGCTGCTGCGCGCGCAAGGCGTCCTTGGGTTCAATCCGCAACATTTTGCTGCCGTCGCACCGGATCTGGCGCTGAACACGGCGGTCAGCTTTACGACCAATACCAGCTGGCAGTCCTATCCCGGCGAAACGACGCTCAGCTACCTGTCGCAGATGGCGGGGATCACCGTCCAATCCTTCCTGTCCGCCGCCACCGGCGTGGCGGTGGCGATCGCGCTCGTGCGCGGCTTTGCCCGCCGCACCTCGCAGACGATCGGCAATTTCTGGGTCGACCTGACCCGGGTCACGCTTTACGTGCTGCTGCCGATCGCCATCGTCGCCGCGCTGTTTCTCGTTGCGCAGGGCGTGCCGCAGACGCTTGACGGCTACGTCCACGCGACAACGCTCGAAGGCGCCGATCAGGTGATCGCGCGCGGGCCGGTGGCGTCGCAGGAGGCGATCAAGCTGCTGGGCGGCGATGGCGGCGGCTTCTTCAACGCCAACTCGGCGCACCCGTTCGAAAATCCCGGCCCGCTCAGCGGCTTTGTCGAAATCCTGCTGATCTTTCTGATTGGCGCTGCGCTCACCAACACTTTTGGCCGCATGGTGGACGACCAGCGACAAGGCTGGGCGTTATTCGCCGCGATGGCGGCGCTGTTCCTAGCCGGCCTGACGATTATCTACACCAACGAGGCAACCCCCAACCCGGCGCTGACGCCTCTTGCGCTCGACCAGGCCGCGGACCCGAGCCAATCGGGCGGCAACATGGAGGGCAAGGAGGTCCGTTTCGGCATCGGCCAGTCGGCGCTTTTCGCCACCGTGACGACAGCCTCGTCGGACGGGGCGGTTGAAGCGATGCACGACAGTTTCATGCCGCTGTCGGGGCTGGTGCTGATGGCCAACATGATGCTCGACGAGGTCATCGTCGGCGGCCCGGGTTCGGGGCTCTTCGGGATGTTGCTGTTCGTCATCGTCGCCGTGTTCATCGCAGGGCTGATGATCGGCCGCACCCCGGAATATCTCGGCAACAAGATCGGCGCCAACGAGGTCAAAATGGCGATGCTGGCGCTGTTGGTGGTGCCGGCTTTCATCCTCGGTCTGTCCGCGGCGGCCAGCGTACTGCCCGTCGGTCTCGCCGGCTTGAGCAACACGGGGCCGCACGGGTTTTCCGAGATCCTTTACGCCTATACCTCCGCCGCGGCGACCAATGGCAGCGCCTTCGCCGGCCTCACCACGAACACCCCGTTCTACAATTTGACCCTGGCGGTGGCGATGTTCGCCGGGCGCTTTTTTGTCATCATACCGGTCCTGCGCATCGCCGGTTTTCTGGCGTCCAAGGGCCGGGTCCCGATCGCCGCGGGCACGATGCCGACGCATGGGCCGCAGTTTGTCGCGATCCTGATCGGCACGGTGTTGATCGTCGGCGGGCTCTCGTTCTTCCCGGCCCTCGCGCTCGGCCCGATCAGCGAGCATTTGGCGATGATCCACGGCACCCTTTATGCCGCGCCATGAGGTGCACGCGACGCAACGGTCCCGGTTTGTCGCCGCGCTGGTGATCGCCGCAAAATCGCTGGAAGCCGACGGCATATGTGGGTTAATGAGACCGGCCCAGCGCAACGCGGGGCGGCGCAACGACAGGCAGGAACAGATGGCAATACGAGGCTTGCTAGGGGTTACATTCTTTATGACGGTTAGTGCGATCGTGCCCGCAGGGGCGCAGACCCCACCGTCGTCGTCGCCCCCACAGGCGCCGCAAGGGTTCCAGGTCCCCGGCAAGACGCCACAGGAACGCTGCCAATGGCGGTACATGACCGCTCATAACTATCGTCATGTCGGGCCCAAAGCAGAGGCAGCGTGTCCGGATCCAAATCAAGAACAACCGAATAATTAAAATTCAAAAATTTGGATAAATCGCTGCAAGAGCGAATCGGGCGTCCTCAGCCCATTTCGTGCTTGCGGTCGTCAAGTATTACAAGCCCACTTCATCCGGGAGTCCACGAATAGCTTCAACATGTTCGTGGATGCCTACGGATCAGGTTCGTGGCCGAAGGCTCACAGGCCAAGCGCGGCCAAAGCGCGAGAAAATCGACCCGACTCGAAAAGATACCGATCTTGGCAAGCCGCTGAATTTCGTTGCGACCGCACCCCCAATACGACAAACAATCGATCCATCGACCGGAAAACCGGCGCTATCGGAACAGGGAGGAAATGCAAGCCATGATGGACGGCGACGACCCGGCGCTGTGGCACGCGCTCAACCGGCTGATGGCGAATTTTTGGGCCGATGTCGACGAGAATAGCGGCCGCGAGGCGCATGAATTTTATGCGCCGGACGGGGTTTACGCGATCGGCAACAGCCGGTTCGAGGGCCGGAAAAAGATTGCGGCGTTTTACGCAAGGCGCGCGCACGGCAAGATCATGACGCGCCACGTACTGAGCAATCTGCGCGCCGTCGGCGATGTCGAACCCTGCGCGCGGATCATGGGGATCATGAGCCTCTACCGCGCCGAGGGCGGCTCGCCGTTCCAGGGCGCGCGGCCGCCGGCGATGATAGCCGATTTCGACGCGCGCTGCGTGCTCGGCAGCGATCGGCAATGGCGGTTCAAGACCCATGTGCTCCGGCCGTTTATCGTCGGCAACGACCTCCCCGCCTCGATCATGATCAAGCCGCAAACCCTCGACCCCACCTTTGCCGCAGGCCGCGCCCCAACCCTCGGCGCCGCGCCGAAATTCTCTTGAGCCGGCCCGCTACAGCGCGTTCATCCCTTGTGGGCGGATGAGGCCGTCCGGGTAGGGGGTGAACCCGGTGATCTTGGTGCTGGTCGCGAACAGCCAGGTCGTGTGCCAGAGATAGATCAGCGGCCGGTCGTTGAGCGTGTGATCGGCGACCTTGGCGTAATGGACAAGCCGCTCCGGCGTCGTCAGCGCGGTGCGCGCCGCGTCAAGTTCGGCATCGACCTCCGGGTTGCAGTATTTGGCGACATTCAGCGCCGGCGGCCCCTTGCATGAGATGAAATTATAGAGATTGCCGTCGGGGTCGGTGCGGCCGCTCCAATAGGTCAGATAAAGTTCGAACTGGCCGTCGACCGAGGCCTGGATCGCCGTATTCGACTCCGCCGCCTGGATCTGGATGTCGAACCCGGCTTCGCTCGTCATCGCCTGGATGACCTGCGCCGCGCGCTGCGTTTCCGGCACGGTGGTGGCGAGCAGCGTCGCACGCGGGTGCGGCACCCCGGCCTCGGCCAGCAGCTTCTTGGCCTTCTCGACGTCGCGCGCGGGGATCGGGTGCGATTTCACATAAAACGGATTTTTCGGATCGACCCATTGGTTGCCCGGGGTGAACAACCCGTTGAACACGACCTCGTTGAGCGCGGCGCGATCGATCGACAATTCGAGCGCCTCGCGTACCCGCGGGTCCTGGCCCAGCGGATTTTTCGAGCGCGGCCCGTTGTTGAGGTTGACCGACATCGCCGAATAGCCGAGCCCGGTGATCGTCGACACTTTGAGCCGCGAATCCTTTTTCGCCGCGTCGAGGTCGGTCGCCGCCAGGCGCTCGATCATGTCGAGGCTGCCCGATTGCAGATTGGCCAGACGTACCGTCGAATCCGGGATCGGCTGAAAGACGATGCGATCAAAGTGGATCGTGTCCTTGTTCCAATAATCGGCGAACCGGTCGAGCACGATGCGGTCCTGCGCCACCCGCTCGGTAAATTTATAAGGGCCGGCGCACACCGGGTGGTCGGCGAAATCGCCCGGCGCCTGCGCCGCCTTGGGTGACACGACCATCCCAGCGCGGTCGCTGAGCGCGGCCAGCAGCGTCGCCGACGGTGCCTTCAGCACCAATTTGACCGTGTGATCGTCGATGATCTCAACCCCGCTCACCGCGCCGATTTCGGCGCTACGGTTCGAGCCTGGCATCTTGAGATGGCGCTCGATGCTGAACTTGACCGCGGCGGCATCCATCGTCTCGCCGTCCTGGAATTTGACGCCCTGGCGCAGCGTCATCACCAGGCCCTTATTGTCATCCACCCAATGCCACTCGGTGGCAAGCTGCGGCACGATCTCAAGCTCCGGGGTGATGTCGACGAGCTTGTCGCACAGCGCGGCAAAGACGATGCGCCCGGTATAGGTGCGCGCCAGCGTCGGATCCAGCATGTCCGGGTCATCGGCGAGGCCGATGCGCAGCACTTTCATCTCGGCCGCGGCTTGGTGGCTCGCGACAGCGGCGAACACCGCGAAGATCGCGGCGAGGAGGAGCTTGGGGAGGTTCTTCATGCCCGCCCCATTCGCACGCCCTGTGCCAAGAAGCGCGACGCTGGCACACGGCTTGCGCGCCTGCCGGCAATCACCACGGGGAGGCAGCGGGATGTCGCAGGACCTCGCGAAAGAGGCGGCCGACAAGGGGATCGCCTATTTTCTGATATCGTTTGTCGATCTGTTCGGGACGATGCGCGCCAAGCTCGTGCCCGCCGCGGCGATCGGCGCGATGCAGCGCGATGGCGCGGCCTTCGCCGGTTTCGCGACCCATCTCGACTTGACGCCTGCCGACCCCGACATTTTCGCAATCCCCGACGCCGACACGCTGACGATCCTGCCGTGGCAACCCGAGATCGGCTGGGTGATGGCCGATGTCATCTTCAACGGCGCGCCGCTCGAACAGACGCCGCGCCAGGTGCTCCGCCGCCAGATCGCTGCCGCCACGACCCAAGGTTACCGTCTCAAAACCGGCGTCGAGGCGGAATTCTTTGTTATCAATCCCGCCGGCAGCGTGATCGCCGATGAAAACGATCGCCAGGCCAAACCGTGCTATGATCCAGTGCCGCTGATGCGACGCATCGAGCTTATCCGCGCGATCTGCGACGCGATGCTGGGGCTTGGCTGGGGCCCTTACCAAATCGACCATGAAGACGCCAACGGCCAGTTCGAGATGAACTGGACCTACGCCGACGCGCTGGTCACCGCCGATCGGCACGTCTTCTTCAAGTTCATGGTCAAGCAACTGGCCGAGCGGCAAGGGCTGCGCGCGACCTTCATGCCAAAACCGTTCGCCGAGCTGACCGGCAATGGCTGCCACGCCCATGTCTCGCTATGGGACAAGGACGGCGCCACCAATCTGTTCGACGAGGCGGGTGGCGAGGCCGGCTTGTCGCCGCTCGCCTATGCGTTTCTCGGCGGCGTGCTGGCGGCGGCGGAGCCGCTGACCGCGCTCTTCAACCCGACGGTCAACAGCTACAAGCGGATCAACGCGCGGCCGACGCTGTCCGGCGCCACCTGGTCGCCCAACACGGTGACCTATGGCGGCAACAACCGCACCCATATGGTGCGCATCCCCGAGCCCGGCCGCTTTGAGCTGCGCCTCGCCGACGGCGCCGCCAACCCCTATCTGCTGCAGGCGGGGATCCTCGCCGCCGGCCTCGATGGCATCGCCGCCAAGCGCGACCCTGGCAAGCGGCTCGACATCAACATGTACGAGCCTGACGCGGCGCCAAAGGACGCGCGCCGCCTGCCGCTCAACCTGCTCGATGCACTGCGCGCGCTCGATGCCAGCCCCATGTTGCGCGAAGCGCTCGGCGCGCCGTTTATCGGCTCCTACGTCAAGCTGCGCATGGCCGAATGGCAGGACTACATGTCCTACCTGACCGACTGGGAGCGCGACCGCACCCTCGACGTGTAAAGAGAGGCCGGCTCATCTCCGGCTGTTGCCAGTCGGATCGACGCCGTCTCCCATCGTCACGGCCAGACTTGTGCCGGCCCCCACGGGAATCCCCGGACAAGCCCGGGGACGACGAAAAAGGAAGGCTTCGACCTTGGTGATTTATGCTCTACCGAACCGCCAACTCCCAATCGAGATCCTCGATCGCCTCGCGCTGCACGGCGGTGCCGTGCGCCGCGACCGCGAGCTTGTCGAACCGCGGCGCCAGCAGCTTGACCGTCGCCCAATACCCCGCCCCGGTCGCGACGACCGTCACCGCGACCCGGACCCATTCCTGCGGGATCACGAACATATAGGCGAGGAAGCCGATTAACGTCCAAACGACCGCGACCGGGTTGACCCCCTTCCAGTACCAATAGGGGCCGTTTTCTTCGAACAGGCCGACAAGGTCGATCTGCATCCGTTTGACGAAGAGGTAGTCGAAGATCAGCACCCCGCCGATCGGCGCAAACACATTGCCGAGCAGGCTGACATAGGTCGTGTAGCCCTTGACCACGTCGGGTGTCGCCGACAGCGCGATGCCGAGCACGCTGATGATCACCGTCGTCCAGAACCGCCCCAACCGCTCGAACATGTTCGAGAGCGACAGCCCGCCCGTGTAGAGGTTGAGAACATTGATCGTCCAATTGTCGAGCGCAATGACGATCAAGAACAGCAACAGCGTAAACCAGCCGGTGCTAAGCCCGGAAACGATCTCGAAGACGTTTGCCGTCTTACCGAGCGTCGCGGAGGCCCCGTAGGCGCCGAGCAGCGCCGCGAAACAGCCGCCGCCGACCTTGCCGATCAGCGTGCCGA
>Ga0181537_10003422_pt1 | contig 13586 bp, 13 predicted proteins | sample PEATcosm2014_Bin_39_FD_119765 | JGI IMG/M metagenome (GOLD analysis project Ga0181537, IMG submission 119765) | Peatland microbial communities from MTU Mesocosm Facility, Houghton, MI, USA - PEATcosm2014_Bin23_10_metaG | ecosystem: Environmental > Terrestrial > Soil > Wetlands > Peat | place...
AACCGCCCGAACAACCCAACCGACATGGCGCTGCACGACTTCCGCGGCTTGAGCGGACAGATTGCCAGTGGTGTGATCCGCAGGGGACAGGAAGTGGTCGTGCTGCCCGCCGGCATCAAGACCCGCGTCGCAAACATCTGGATTTACGACCGCCCGCTCGACGAGGCGTTCTGCCCGCAATCCGTGACCGTCTGCCTGGAGCACGACATTGACATCAGCCGGGGCGACATGATTGTCGGTCGGGAGAATCTTCCCGGTCGCAGCTCGGAATTGCAAGCGCAAGTCTGCTGGATGCATTCCCGGCGATTGGAGCCCGGCAAAAAATATTTCCTCAAGCACGCCACCCAGACCGTCCAAGCCGTCGTAACCAAACTGGAAAGCCGCATCAACATGACCACGCTCGAACCGGAGCCTGACCCGGCCGCGCTGGCCATCAACGACATCGGCGGCATCCGCATCAAGACCGCCAAACCGCTCGTGTTCGACGGTTACGCCACAAACCATCTGACCGGCTCGTTCATTTTGATCGAGCAAGGCACCAACGCCACCGTCGCCGCCGGAATGCTCTCCGCGCCCACGGAGGCCGTCACGCCTGAATATACCGACTTCGCGATTTGAGCGCGATTGAATGGTGGCCGCATGAAAAAACTTTTCCCGCGCAAGCAGCATTCTCGACGCAAAAATACGACCGCCCTCAAATCCACGAATTCAGCAAGGGCTATTGCCCATTTTCGAGCCAGTTGAAAATCATGTCATACTCTGAATGAGATTGGAAGCTCTCGTCACTAGGCCCTGAATTCTCTGGGCAGATGTTGCCGCCAGACACAAATTGGTATGCTGGAACGCTTTGAACAAATTGCACTGATCCATCCGTAAATACCACATCAAAGCCTTGGCTTGGATAATGGGCGAATGTTTCCGGGGTGAAGGTCGAGGATGAATTGCCATCGCCCCCCACGTAGTCCGTCCCGAACAAATGACTTCCGCCGGGGGAAACGTAGGCAAAGGTGTTCCCCGAATAGCCGCTCTGCATGGAGGCTGGAGCGGGACCGCCCGCAGTGGGGCCATTCCAGTGGCTGCTCGTTTTCGGGTATGCCCGGGCAATAATGGTCTTAGTGCCTGCATTATCCGTGCCCCACGCATCCTGTATGCGGGGATTATACAGCATAGTGCCACGAACTTCTCCGTTTCCATTCCTGCTCATATAGCCATTTGGCGGGGATGAATAATCGGTAATGCTGCGTATGGTTGCATCAGCCGGAAAACTCGGACACCAGAGAACTTTGCCATCGCCCAGTCCTTTTGTGACATACGCATAACCGAGGCAATCAACCCCACCGCCACCGGCTGGTTGAATCATCGATGGGAGAAATTTGATACCGGCCTGTGCGGGGCCACCAGTCCCAACATATTGAGTGTAATGGTCGCCCGATATATTGTTAAATGTGCCGGGAGGATTTGCGCCGCCAACCGTGCAAATTGGAAAATAATCGTTGTAGTCGTTCGCGTAGGTGGAACAGGCAATGAAAATCTGATGAAAGTTGCTCTGGCAAGTCGCCAGTTTTGCCCTCCGCTTGGCTGACGCCAGCGCCGGCAGCAGGAACGCCGCCAGAATGGCGATGATGGCAATGACCACCAGCAGTTCAATGAGGGTGAAACCGCGCGAGGCGGACCTTTTATGAGTTGATGCAATGGAGTTCATAAGTTTCAATTTAGTGTTATCTTTCCCATTTGGCAAGGGTGTGCGTTCAAACGCACAGGGGGGCAAGGTCTGTTTTTCACAAATTCAATTCGATGATTGTGAATATTTGCAAACATTACACTGGGCATGCTGGCAAGGGAATGGCGATTGTTGTCCAGAGCATGACGCTTATTGACTTTTAGCCGGTCTGGTTCTTGCCGGAAAACTGGTCTTTCGTAAATGATGCCCGCCTGGGATGGCAGGAGCTTGCAAGGACTTGTTGGAGCGACAGCGTATCGGAAATCTGTCAGTTCACTTCATTCAAGATCCCGGCCCGCCAGCCAGCATTTGGATGAATTCCAGAAAAACTTTTCTTCCGTCCAGGACATTGAAAACCCAAATCACCGCCGCCGCCGCGATGTAGGGGCCGTAAGGCATCCGCGACGACCATTCGCGGCGTTTCAATAAAATCAGCGGCGCATAAACGGCCAGCCCGATGATGGCGCTGGCGAACAGCGAAAATACCACGCCGGGCCAGCCGATGAACGCGCCGATCGCCGCCATGAATTTCACGTCGCCCAGTCCCATCGCCTCGCGCGGCAGGATGATTTCAGCGCACTCGACTTCCAGATGCGGCACGTCGTCGGGATTGAGCTTCTCGCCACCGATGCTCAACGCGGCGGACGAGAGCTTGATGAGCACGTTCTCGTAGCCGCGGTCAACCAGCTCCGCCGTGCGCGCCTGCAAAACAATCGTGTCGGATTTGCGGTAGAAGATTTCCTCGTAGGCAATTTCCTTGTCCGGCAGGTGCAGGCACGTTTCCGTGAAAATGATTTTCGATGCGGCGGGCAATTTCAGGCGCTGCCGGCCAAACATTAATTTTCCCAGCCGCGAAAACCCATAAACGATTCCCGCGCCGGCCACCGCGCCAATCGCACTCCACAAAATGCCCGCGCCATGCGAACGGGCGTTCTGCAATTGCGGCAGGAAAAGCGACGCGACGAGACCAACCGCCACGCCGCCAAAGGTGATTTCGTCCGGGATGATGAAGTGTTCAAAGTCAATGAACGTCGCCACAATCAGCCCGGCAAGGAAGACCGCATAGACCAGCGCCAGCGGCATGGAGTGATATTGATGAACCGGATTGCCGAATTCCAGCCAGCAGGCGAGAAACATCAGCCCGGTCAGCAGCTCCACGATGAAGTAACGCGGCGAGATGGTCGCGCCGCAGTTCTTGCAGCGACCGCGCAACGCCAGCCACGTCACCAGCGGGATGTTCAAATACCACGGGATGGAGTATTTGCAATGCGGGCAGTGCGACGGCGGCGTGACGATGCTCATGCCCAGCGGCATCCGGTGGATGCAGACGTTCAGGAAGCTGCCGACGATGCAGCCGAGCGCGAAAAAACACAGCGACCAGAATTGGAACGGCACACCCGCCCAATATCCCGCATCAAATATCGCGTTGTGCATGAATTCAGTCTAAAGGCCGGAATCTAAATTCCAAAGCGCCAATTCCCACTAAAGAATTCAAAACCGCCCTCACCCTGACCCTCTCCCCCAGGGAGAGGGAACAGCAATGTTCGTCCACGAAATTCTGAATCGCGGCCATTTCGCCGGCAGGCTGACGACAATTCTCCCTCTCCCGCCGGGAGAGGGCCGGGGTGAGGGGCTTGCTCACTTGCCATAAACATTTTCTTCCAGCGCGCGGCGCATCACGTCAATCGGCGCAGTCCGGCCCGTCCATATTTCAAACGCCGCCGCCCCTTGGTGCAGCAACATGCCGAGGCCATTTGACGTCTTGCAGCCCGCCGTCTTTGCCGTGGCGAGCAGCTTCGTCTCCGCCGGCTTGTAAACCATGTCATACACCGCACGAGTTTGTCGCAGCGAAAATTGTTTCTCATCCACCGGCGACGGGTCGCCCGGCTTCAGGCCGATGGGCGTGGCATTTAGCAGCAAATCCATTTCACCCTTGGGGAAACCGACCGTCACCTGCACGCGGGGATAACGCTTGCGGATTTCCTCCGCCACCGCCTCGGCCTTGGCGATAACGTAATCCGTCACGAACAATTCAGCCACGCCTTCCATCGCCAGCCGCAACGCCGCCACCTGCCCCGCCCCGCCCGTCCCGACGAGCAGCACTTTCAGGCCCGCCAGTTTCAGGCCGAGGTCTTCGCGCAGCGCGCGGGCGATGCCGTCGGAATCCGTGTTGAAACCCTGCGTCCGGATTTCGCCGGAAATGGATTCGGAAAAATGGTGCAGTGGCTGCCATTTCCCATCAGCGTCGCGCGCCTCGAACCGGACGGTGTTCACCGCGCCCCACGTCTTGGACGATTCATCCAGTTCATCCACGATTTGCATCGCGAGCAATTTGTGAGGCACGGTCAGGTTCAGGCCGGAGAATTGCATCGCCTTGGCCCCGGCGATGGCGGCGCGCAGATTGTCGGGATGCACTTCAAACGCGAGGTAACGCCAGTTCAGGCCGAGCTTGGCGAACGCGGCGTTGTGCATCGCGGGCGACGCGGAGTGCCGGATGGGAAAGCCATAGACCGCGCAGAGGCGCGTCGAGGCGTTGATGATGGGTTGAACCGGTTCGGACATGCGGGATTTATACGCAGGCGGCGTGCCGGATTAAAGCGTAAAAAGAATTCTGCTGATGTTTGTTCCACCTTGCTTTCCAATGCGAAGCAACCAAGAAACCGCGCCTGAAGGGGTGTTGACACCACCGTGGGATTCGGGCATATTTTAGCCATGATGACTGCACCAACAATGGAATTGCCACGGTTCTTGTTGCCAGCCGACAGATTGCAACAGGAAATGAAGTGGATGGAAACTTCGGGTCGCGTCTCAAAAAATTGTTGATAATGGCAGTCTGTAGGGAAAATCCCTATGCACTAAATCTTCCCGGCTGGGAAACTGGATTTTGAATCCTGAAATGCGTCTCGTCCGGTTTCTGGACGAAACTTGGCGTTATGCCGCAACAGGAATCAAGTTGGGAGCAGTTCGGCTTGAAGGGGCAATCACTCGTTCAAATTCAGCGAGTGCGTTTTGGATGCCGTCGGCAGATTTCAAAAGTGACGTGCCAATCAATGCGGCGTTATAGCCAAGTGAGATCACATTTGAAATCTTGCTTGGACTGATACCGCTTTCCGCGACTTTGATGGCATCTTCAGGAAGATGCTTAATGAGGGAAAACACATCCAAGTTTGTTGAAAAGTCACGCATGGGCAACAATTTACCAAACAGGGTAGCACGACGCCACTGCCCCATGAAGTTTCTGCTGTTTATGCCATAAATTTTCACACCATCGGGAATAATATCAATTTCAGCTTTGCTGTGAGCCTCAAATAAAACGTCTAATCCCAACTCACTAGCCAAATCGAATAGGCGCTGGCATTTATCGCGTGTTTTCAGAACGGCAGCCATTAACAAAACCGCATCTGCCCCAAATGCGCGGGCTTGATGAACACCGTAATCTGTTTCGATGAAATCTTTCCTCAAAATTGGCTGCTTTGCTGCCGCCTTAACTTGCAGCAAGTGGTCGAGGCTCATTCCGAAACTCGCTTCATCGGTGATTACAGAAATGGCTTTTACAATCGGACTTCTTGCATAGACCGCCGGCGCTTGCTCGAAATTGTCTGGTCGCATATCACCCATGCTGGGAGAACGCCTCTTAATTTCGGCTATGACTCCAAATTCTCCGCCCAGCGCAGCCTTGAAAGAACGCAATGGGGGTGCGTCTTGGCTCATCCTTTTCAAGTCGCCAATGTTCCTGGCCTTTTTAGCGGCAGTCACTTCCGCCTCTTTAGCCCTCAAAATCTGGTCTAATTTGAATGGCATGTCTGTTAAATTTTTACCGTCTTCCCAATTTATTTATCGGATTCGGTTCAAGCTGCCAAACTGTGAAACCCCTTTATCTTTTGTTGAAAGAGGGCTTCGCCAGCGTTGGTGAATCTAGCGATCACAATACTCCCGTTGTCCTGCGTAATCAAATTTTGTTCTCGCATCAAATCTTTTTCGTCCTCGGTGAGTCCATCATAAAATATGGCTATGCTGGACAACTCAACGCCTTGTTCCGCCGCGTTCCGCTTAACAGTTTCAACGTCAATATGAGACTCGCCACTCACGCTGGTTTAAAATGATATTGCCAGTTAAACAGAACAATCCGTCCCTCACCCTCAACGGGACGAATAAATAGCATATTCACCAATTTTTGCAACAGCATTTTTCCCAATTTTAAGAAGGTGCAAATTGCCGCCGATTTTGAGCATTTGCGAGTCCCTCATAGGAATTTTATGAAAAAGTTATTCACAATCAGACATGATAAAATACCATTGAATTCATTGTGTTTTGATGGGTATTTGTTAATAAAATGAAACTAGTATTTCGTTTATCATGTTGACAAGCAATGAGACATGGTAGAAAATTACGAAGCATGAACATTAGGGAGATTATAGAGATTCGAGACAAGCTCAAAACCGAGTTGGGCGTTGTCGAAAAGTTTTTGGAAATCGCCAAGCGGCAGGGGCTGGCGAATGGGGAAACCATTGACAAAAAGCTGAAGCTCGACCGCGATGAGCAGCCGCTTTTGGCTACGGTGGCAGCACAGGCCAATGGCGGCTATGGTTCAATTGGTAAATCTGTTTGGGAGGCCATCAGGCTATGTCCGCTCGAATTCACTGTTACCGATGTTGGAAGTGCGTTGAAAGATTTGGATTCAAGCATCACAAAACTTCAAATTTCCGTAGCGCTTGCTAGGCTTAATCGCCAGAAAAAAATCAATATGATTGCAAACAAGCAGGGCAGAAAACCTGCGATTTATAGAAGAACATGAACAATTTCGGGAACGGGCGTGGGGCTGTCGAGGCCATCTAACCGTTCATTACGTTTCATAAGCGTAAGACACCACGCCCTAATCCCAAAACAACTGAAATCAAGCCCCGTCAGTGTATCACCACTGACAGGGCGCAACCAAAAGGCCATAGACCTAACGGCTGCGAATCCTTGCAGATTCTCGCACACGTTAAGTCATGGCCGACAGAAAGTCGAGTCCAAAATGACAACGTGTTTATGCTGTGGCGGGGAAACCCGGAAGTTCGGAAAATTCAGAAACGCAAATCGTGTCGTGCAACGCTATCATTGCACGCGATGCAACAAAACCTTTTCAGAGGCGCAACCGCTGGACGGTTTGACGATTGACCATGAAAAGGTCGTGCAAATCATCAAGCTGCTGGTCGAGGGCGTGGGCGTGCGGGGAACTGCCCGAATCGTGGATTGCTCCACAAACACGGTTTTGAAAACGCTTGAAACTGTCGGCCAAAAGTGCGAGCGGCTTCACGATAATTTAGTGCGCCATTTGAACGTGGACGCCCTGCAAATTGATGAGCTTTGGAGTCGAGTCCAATGTTCACAAAAGCGGGCGAACCAAATCGGAGGCGGCGATGAGATTGGCGACCAATACACATTTCTAGCAGTATCAGCCCGCGAGAAGTTCATCGTTGGCTATCACACCGGCAAGCGGGACTTGGAAAACACCGATACCTTTATTGCCGACGTTGCGGAGCGCATCGTTGGCCGTGTCCAGATCACGACCGATTCATTCCGCCCATACCAACAAATCGTGCGGAAACATCTGCTAGGGCGTCTGGACTTCGCCACTATGCAGAAATTGTTCGCCGTGCCATTTGATGCCAAAGCGGAAGCCGCGCGCCGGTATTCGCCCGCGCAATGCACCGGAGTTAAAATCAGGATTCAGGCGGGCGCGCCAAGGCGGGACAGAATCAACACGTCGTATGTCGAGCGGGGGAATTTGACCGTGCGCCACTTCAATAAACGGTTTGCCCGTTTGGGGCTGGGCTATTCGCGAAAGCTCTGCAATCATCGTTACGCCATTGCGCTGTTTGCGGCTGCGTATAACTTTTGCAAAGTCCATTCGACGCTCGGCTGCACGCCAGCCGTGGGGATTAAGCTGACAAGCGAGACGTGGACGATTGAACGGCTGATTGAAGAATCAACAAAAATATGAGACGCGACCAAACTTCGGAACAGGTTTCTCCCATAGTCAAAATCACGACTGCGGCAGTCATATGGTTCTTGCAGGTGGATGCTTTCAGGAGCAAAGAGGCCGATTGCATGGTTGAGAATACATATGAAAATTCTTTAAGTGAGCACAGATATGTCCTTTCTCAAATAACCACAAACGGAGAAAAAATTTATCTGGCAGCTCAACAGAACAAAATTTCGGTGTTCCTAAATAATTTCAGAATCGAAGACATAAAAGCGACCATCGAATCGTTAAGAACAACCTTTATCTGCCAGCATGGAGAAAAAAATTCTCCTCAAGCAAACGCTGCTATAGAGGGTTTGTTCGATGCCACATAATCCAAAAATCGAAGCAATTTTAGACGCCTGGTTTGAATTGGAGGTTTGCGAACCTCCAAAAAAGGATTAGGCGCACCAAAAGTTGAATCAGCTTCTTGATGCGGCAATAGGGGAGAAAAAATTTTCAAGAAGCCAACTTTTAGATTATTTATTCCCTAGATTCAAAGAGCTTAAAGCCCAAAGACGGAAAGAATATAAAATCGCCGTGGCCCAATCTTCTGGGACAAAGCCAGCAAATTAAAAGTTTCCGGCAATGGTTTTATCCACCAATTCGGCTCAAACCTGCGTTCGTGAAAGGGATAGTCCCGGTTGGCGTACGGGATTATGTCTTTGACATACCCAACTTCGGGCTGAATTTTGAGCGGTTATTTTCATCGTTTTTTCAAGCGCGGCGAGCGGCGGAAATCACTTTTGTCCTGACCCATTTAGCTTTACCGATGCCAGATTCCTTTACGGCCTGCATGATTTCGGCGTGTTCAACTGGCGAGACTCGAATTGAAATGAACTTCCCGCGCTTCTCCTTTTTGGGAAGCATCGGCCTGCCAACTTTGCCTGTCGTTTCACTCATGGTTTCTTGCCCTTTTTCGGAGGCGGCGGTGTTTTCAGCAATGCCCGCAACCCCTCTTTGAAGTCCACGCCGTATAAATTCGGCAGCATCACTTCATCCGGTTTCTTTTTGTGCTTCGCTCGTTTTGATCTTGCCACGGTTTCTCTTTCTTCCCCACGGAATATGCGGGGCTTTTGGTTTCACAAGACAATCTTGTCGGCGATAACGCCCGTCCCCTCAACTCACCTGCCGATATGTTAAACGCTTTCCAGTGACCATGCCAATCGCCGTTTCCATGCGCTCGCCGTCTGTCAGTCCGCGTGTATTCCAACGGAAAGCAAACTCATTAGCGTATTTCGGCAGATGCTCACGGCTCACATGATGCCATGCGCCATAGACGCCGCGCTTTAGCAAACTGAAAAACGATTCGCAATGATTGATGCCCGACACTGTGCCATCTGGATTGCGGCGGCTGTATTCACGGCGGGAATGGACAACCGTTGAATGTTTTTTCCAGTCCTTCAACGGATTGCGATAGGCCGTGTGTTCGTCCGTTTGGACTGTCGCATCCTTGCTCACGCATTCGTTCAAAACTTTTCCAAGATTGTGCTGCGTAACATTGCTGACAACCCGCGTTGCCATGTTGCCGCCACGCTCAATCAGGGCGACCACTGGCGTTTGGCGGCGCATCCGTGAGCAACGAAAGCCCTTGCCGCCGACAAAGGTTTCGTCCACTTCGACAACGCCCTTCAAAAGTATTTTCAGTGGCATTTCGGGGCTGACGGCAATGTTCGTGCGATGGTCAGAAGGGAGCCGTCCGGTGGAGTTTTATGCAAAAGAGGAGCCAAGCGGAGCGGTTGAAGACTCTTTTCTCCGCAAAAGGAGCAAACGGGAGGCGGTGGACGGACTTTTTCGTAAAAAAGGGCCGGACGGGAGCGTTTGGAGGCAACCGGAAGCGCGACAGGACTGGATGGCTGTGGTTTTGCACGAAAGTGAGAGCACGCAGGTCGTCGGGTAGCGATGCGGGGCGGCGCGGTTTGCGGGATGGACGGGAGTTTCCCCTTGCGGCCAGCCGCCATTGTGGATGGCTACTGCCCCGCCAGCGCGTGGCCGGCAGCCGGGGCTTTTGCGACGGGAGCTTTATTTGTGGTTGTCGCCGAAGACAAACCAGCCGGCGCGGTCAGCTTTTGATAACTTAAAATTCCCTTCACAACGGCCGCCGCCATCTGCCGCCGCCAGGCCGCGTCGTAGATTCTCTTGCTCTCCGCCGGGTTCGTCATGTAGCCGCCTTCAATGAGGATGGCGGGCATCTGCGCGTCGCGAAGGACGGCATAGCGGGCGCGGCGGACGCTGCGGTCGTTCACGCCGAGGTTCTGGACAAGGGACTTCTGGATTTGATAGGCGAAAAGGAGGCTTTTGGTTTCACAACGATTGGCGATGGTCGGGCCGTGGTCCGCGCCCTCGCCCTGGGAGTCGGTGGAGCTGGCACCAACGGGCGTGATGCAGTAGGTCTGCGGCCCGGCGACTTCGTTTTTCCCGGTGGGCGTGGCGTTGAAATGCAGGCTCACGAACAAGTCAGCCCCAAAATGGTTGGCCAGCGCGGGGCGTTCGGGCAAATCCACATAGACGTCCTTGCTGCGCGTGAGGATGACGTTGAAACCGGCGTGCCGGAGCTGGTCGCGCAATTCGAAGGCGAGGAGGAGCGTGTAGGTCTTTTCGTTGTGCGAGAAGAATCCGCCCGCGCGGTTGCCGGTGTCCTTGCCGCCGTGGCCGGGGTCGAGACAGATGGTGGTGATGCGTTTCGGTTCGAGGTAACGCGCCGGGTAGAGCAGGGGACGCACGGTGTTGTCGAGGTCGAACTGCGAGATGAGGATGTTGCCGTGGTCGCTGGCGACGGGAAAGGAGAGGGCTACGTGGACGCCGTTGATTTCCGCCGTGTTCAAATCCTTGTCGAAAACAAGACGGACGGTGCGGCTGGAGGCGGCCACCGGGTAACCACGCCCGGGCCAGGAAACGGCCAGGCCGTTCGCACCCGCCCAGTCGGCGAGCGGAACATAGCTCTGTCCGTTGATAAAGGCGGAATGCGCCGGCAGCGCGCAAAAGGCGAGTGACAGCGCGATGAGCGCGTTGAGAAATTTCATCATGCGTAAGTTGCCCGTGCGCGGCGGCGGATTCAAGGCAAATGGCATTGGAGTTCACGCTTTAGCGTGCCGGTCGCAATGGGACAAGCTAAAGCTTGAACTCCAACCCGAAGCGGGAAAGTAATTGCGCGGCGGTTATTTCGCCGCGCCGGAAGTTTTTCCGTCATCAGTCGGCGACTTTCCGTTTTCCGGCGTGTCGAGGGGATGTTCGTGCTTCTGCCATTCTTCGGAGACGCGGCCGTTCCAGCAGGCCGTGTTCAGCGGATAAATGTCGGGATCGAAAATGACGTGATAGAAATGCCAGACGACAATCGCCAGGCACGCCAGCACCGCCTCGTAGTAATGAATCGTCAACGCCACGTCCACCACCCAGCGCGGCAGGAACCGCGTCACATCCAACTTGAACCAGATCATCAAGCCGGTCGCGCCCATGATGATCGTTCCCCAAAGCACGGCCCAGTATTCCATTTTCTCGGCGTAGCCGAACCGGCCGATTTTCGGCTTTTCATCACTGTGACCGGCGAGGTAGCGGATCGCCTGCCAGGCATCGGCCAAATCTTTTTTCACGGGGAACAAATCCCCGACCAGCCGCCGGCCTTCCTTGGTCATTGAAATGTGGATGAGGTGGAACAGCCCTGTGAGCAGCAGCACGATGCCGGCAATGCGATGAATCCAGCGGCGGACCGATTCGCTGGAGCCGAGGAGATGCGCCAGCCCGGAATCGGGAAATTTCAACGCGAATCCGGTGACTGCCAGCGTGATGAAACTCAACGCGAGCACGGCGTGCTGCCACCGGTGGGACAGGCTCATGCGCAACACGGGCCGCCCGCTGGCGGCAAGATGCGCGGCGACTTTTTTGTGGAAGAGCAGCGCGTTGTGGACAAACATCGCACCGACCACGACGAAGATCAGCGCCAGATAAATCCGCCGCACCCACCAGTTGATTTTGTCCGCCAGATCCAGGCCTTCGGATTTGGCGGCCATGTCGGAGTGAATTCTCCCGCTCACGAACATTTTGTCCGCGCCGGGATGGCAGTTCCCGCAGGTGGCGACGAGGTGGTTGGTGTTAATCATGGAATCGGGATCGTCGGACGGCAGAATCTTGTGGTAGCCGTGGCAACTGGCGCAATTGGCAACAAGCGCGGAACCGTTTTGCGCCGCCAGCCCGTGGTAGCTCTCCAGATAAGTCGTCACGCGGTCGGGCGGAAGATTGTATTTCTGGTCGAGATAAACCGAGGCGTGGCAGCGGCTGCAAACCCCGGAGATTTCCAGCGGCGAGCCGTCTTTGAGCGCCTGTATTTTATGCTCCGAGTGGCAGTCGGTGCAGGTGGGGGCGTCGCGTTCGCCGCTGGCCATGGCCATGCCGTGAATGCTGGCCGCCACATCGCGCGATTCCTTCGTGTGGCATTCGCCGCAGGTTTGCGCCTGTCGCACAAAATGCAGCGGCGACGCTGGCGAGGTCGGCGGCAGGATGTCGTGCGAGCCGTGGCAGTCGGCGCAGGTGGCGGCGTCCTCGTGTCCCGCCTTGCGCGCCAGACCGTGAACGCTGGCGCCGTAACTTTCGCCCTGCTGCCCGTGACAGCGCGCGCAATTGACCGGTGCCAGGACGCGATTGTCATCGGGATGCTTTGTGGTCGTGTCCGCGTGGCAACTGATGCAGGAATTGGTTTTGTGGACGGAGGCCAGCAAAACGGCTGGGTCAACGAACAGGGATTTTGCGACGCCGGCGGCGTTGGTGACCGCCAGCGTGTTGTCGGAATGGCAGTCCAGGCAGTCGCTGTTGGAAAGCCCGGCGCGCGCCGTCAATTGCCCGAATAGGCAGAATGCGGCGATGAGCAGGAATCGCTTTGCGCTGGGAACCACACTTCAGTATCGGACAAGGCCGTCAACCCGGCTTTACATCCCTTGGCGAGTCATTGCCATTTTTTGTGGAGGAAAAGCGGCTGTGACGGCGGGTCATCGTGTTTTTTGAACCGCGCGCCGGTTAAAAGTTGATTTTCGGCGGCAATTGTTTTTAATGCCTTCAGTTAATTTCTGAAATGAACATTCACGAATATCAGGCCAAGCAGTTGCTTGCCAAATACGGCGTCGCCGTCCCGTTTGAAATTCCCGCCAAATCGCTTGCCGAGGTGCGTCCGGCGGCGGAGAGAATCGCCGCCAGCGGCAGCGCAAAGGTCGTCGTCAAATCCCAAATCCACGCCGGCGGACGCGGCAAGGGAACTTTCAAAAGCGGATTTCAAGGCGGCGTAAAAGTCGCGGCGTCGGTGGACGAGGCGGTTTCATTTGCCGAAAAAATGCTCGGCAACGTTCTTGTGACCAAGCAGACCGGCGTGGAAGGCCGGCAGGTGCGGACGCTTCTGCTTGCGGCGGGTGCAATGATCAAAAGGGAATTTTATCTGGCCGTGCTGCTCGACCGCGCGAATTCGCGTCCGCTGGTCATGGCCAGCACCGAGGGCGGCATGGACATCGAGGAGGTCGCGGAGAAATCGCCGGAGAAGATTTTCAAGGAATGGATTGATCCGGCGGTCGGCATCATGCCGTTTCAGGCGCGAAAGATTGCGGCGGCGCTGGGATTGAAAGGCGATTTGTTCAACGCCGGCGCGAAGTTCGTCACCGGCATCTATAACACCTGGTGGGAATCTGACGCGGCGATGGTGGAGATCAACCCGATGTGCGTGGTCGAACTGGCCGACGGCAAGGAATCGGTCATGGCGCTGGACGCGAAAATTTCCCTCGATGACAACGCGCTTTACCGGCACAAGGATATTTTGGAGATGCGCGATTTGAACGAGGAAGCGCCGCTGGAGATCGAGGCGAGCAAGTTCAACCTGAATTA
>Ga0181537_10003423_pt1 | contig 13579 bp, 11 predicted proteins | sample PEATcosm2014_Bin_39_FD_119765 | JGI IMG/M metagenome (GOLD analysis project Ga0181537, IMG submission 119765) | Peatland microbial communities from MTU Mesocosm Facility, Houghton, MI, USA - PEATcosm2014_Bin23_10_metaG | ecosystem: Environmental > Terrestrial > Soil > Wetlands > Peat | place...
ACCAGCACGACCGCTACGCCGATCGACACCACGATCGCGAGGACCATGAAGCGCGGCACGACGAACATCGCGACCATGACGGGCACCACGACGACCATCATTTAGCGCGCGATGACCACCACGAGCGGCATGACGACCGCGGTAACCAGCACGACCGCTACGCCGATCGACACCACGATCGCGAGGATCACGAAGCGCGACACGACGAACACCGCGACCATGATGGGCGCCACGACGACCATCATTTAGCGCGCGACGACCATCACGACCAGCACGACCGCTACGCCGACCGGCACCACGATCGCGAGGACCATGAGGCGCGGCATGACGAACATCGCGACCATGATGGGCACCACGACGACCATCATTTTGCGCGCGACGACCACCACGATCGGCGTGACGACCATGGCGACGAGCAAGACCGCTATGCCGACCGGCACCACGATCGCGACAACCACGAAGCGTGGCATGACGAACACCGCGACCACGACGGGCACTGGAGCGGCCACTTTTTAGCGCGGGACGATGGTAGCTGGCGCCACGGACACTGGTTTTTTGGGAGACTGGAGGGAACCGCGCATTGGGAGTGGCCACACGCGGACCACCATTATCTGGCCGAGCGGCACGATCGGGACGATCACGATCCGCATACAAGGCAACCGGGCGATGATCACGATCATAGCCATGACAACCACAGTGACGATCATCACGATTTCGATCGCTACGTGGCCGATCACGGGCATGATGATCACGGCGACGATCATCACGTCGATCGTCACGCGGATGACAGCCACCATAACGAGCACGGCAACGATCATCACGGGTTCGATCATTACGCGGCCGATCGCGGGCATGACGATCGTGGGCACGATGACCACGGCAACGATCATCCCGGCTTCGACCACTACGTGTTTTCCGGTGATCATCATCATGACGACCATGTTGACGATCATCATGGTTTTGAGCGCTATGTCGTTTCGGGCGATCACGGCACGCTCTGGCACGAACACGAGGGGGGCGGGGACCGATCCCACGAGGTAGGGCACGATGACGGGCACAGATGGGCGCGCGAGCTGCTCGCGTTTAATCGGTTCCGCGACGCGATCCACGGTTCATGGCAGTCGCACGTTCCGCGTTGGGCGAACGGCGGGGGAACCGAAGACCATCATCACGCTGTCCACGATCACCATCCGCCGTCGCACCACTAGCGGGCCTCATCGACAGCTTTGTTGCCGGGCAGCCTGACCCGATGAAGCAGCTTCGCCGCTACATCAGCAGGAACCTGCATTATCTCATTCCCTTGCCCATTCTGCTCGTGGCTCTGTTCGTCTGGGCGAGGGAACCGGCTTTCCTGGTACAGCTCCGGCTGCACGTCTTTGACGAGTATCTGCGTCTTAAACCGCGGGTCTACGAGCCGGTGCCGGTGCGCATCGTCGACATCGACGACGATAGTCTCGAGCGCTTCGGCCAATGGCCGTGGCCGCGAACCTTGCTGGCAAAACTGGTAAATCGCCTCGATGAACTCGGCGCCGCCGCGGTGGCGTTTGACATTCTGTTTCTCGATCCCGACCGGTCGACACCGTCGCGCGTCATCGACGGCGTCGAGGAGATCGGTCCAAACGATCCGCTCGTCGAGCGGTTCAAGCAGCTGCCCGACCATGATTTGGTCTTTGCCGACGCGATCAAACAAAGCCATGTCGTGCTCGGCTTTGCTCTCAGGAAAGACCGGCGGGATCGCTATCCCGACGTCAAGGCCAGCTTTTCCAACGCGGGCGACGATCCGCGGCCTTGGGTCCCTCATTTTGCCGGCGCGGCGAGCGATTTGGAGGCCTTGGAGGCAACCGCTTCCGGTAGCGCCATTCTGGACACCTTGCCTGAACAGGACGGTATCCCCCGGCGTGCTCCCCTTGTCGCGATGGTCGGGGATCATCTTTATCCCGCGTTGGCGCTCGATGCGCTGCGCGTGGCGCAGGGCGCGCATGGCTATATCGTCAGATCGACCGGGGCGAGCGGCATCATGGCATTTGGCGCGCATGCCGGGCTAAACGCCATAAAGGTCGGGCGTCTCGTCGTGCCGACGGGGTCGGACGGCACGATCTGGATCCATTACACGCCGCACGAGCCGAGCCGATTTATTTCGGCCGAAAAAATCCTCGACGGGAAAGTCGATCCCGATGCGATCCGCGGCAACATCGTGGTGATCGGAACCACGGCGGAGGGGTTGAAGGAATTTCGCCCGACGCCGCTCGACCCGACCGAGGCCGGCGTCGAAATCCACGCACAACTGATCGAGCAGATGCTGCTTGGCGACAATGTCGAGCGGCCGGATTGGGCGCGCGGCCTGGAAGTGTTTTTTATGCTCGAAATCGGGCTTGGCCTGTTGTTCCTGCTGCCGCGGGTCGGCGCCCGTTGGGCGGCGCTGCTTGGCGCGTTGATGGTCGCGCCGGTGATCGGTGGTTCGTGGTACGCCTATACCGCGCATAATTTGCTGATCGATCCGGTTTTCCCGTCACTGGTCGGCTTGCTGATCTACCTGTCCTCTTCGGCAACGCTGTTTTTGCGCACGGAGACCGAGCGCCGGCACGTTCGGCATGCCTTCAGCCGCTATCTCGCGCCGGCGGTCGTCGAGCATCTCGCCGAGCATCCCGAGAGGCTGTCGCTCGGCGGCGAGGTGCGCGAATTGACCGTGATGTTCAGCGACATCCGCAGCTTTACGACGATCGCCGAATCGCTCGACGCCCATAGTCTGACGAGCTTTTTGAACCGCTATTTGACGCCGATGACCGACGCCATCCTGACGCATCAGGGTACGGTCGACAAATATATGGGCGACGGGATCATGGCGTTTTGGAACGCCCCGCTCGACGATCCGCAGCATTGCGAGAACGCGTGCCGCGCGGCGCTCGCGATGCGCGCGGAACTAGCGCGCCTCAATACGCAATGGCGCGCGGAGGCCAACGAAGCGGGGCACGAATTCAAGGATGTCCGGGCCGGGATCGGTCTGAACACTGGTCCCTGCGTCGTTGGCAATCTCGGCTCCGCCCAACGGTTCGACTATTCGGTGCTGGGCGATGACGCCAACGTCGCCTCGCGGCTCGAAGGGCAAACCAAGACGTATCGCGTCGACCTTATCATCGGCGAATATACCGCGGCGCATGTGAAGCAATTCGCCTTGCTCGAACTCGACTTTATCCAGGTAGTCGGCAAGACCGAGCCCTTGCGGATCTATTTTTTGTTTGGCGACGAGACGGTACGCAGCACCGAGGCCTTCGGCTCGATCGAATGCGCGCACGACGCGATGATCGCTGCTTATCGGCGCCAAGATTGGGCGCAGGCGCTGGAATACATCGAATCTTGCCGCAGCCAAGCGCCGGAAATCCTGCAAGGGGTCTACGAACTGTACGAAAGTCGCGTCGCCGCCCTGCGTCTCGTGCCTCCTCCCCCCGATTGGGACGGCGTCTACGCCGCGTTAACCAAGTAGATGCGCTGCGGAGGCTCGGGCTGCGGGAAGGATCGAGTGAGCCGGTCTGCGTCTTTGGTCTGGCGCTTGCGTCAGCCTGTTTGATTAGGTCCCAGCAACAATATCAGGTCGTGCGGATGATGACGGCGAAGCCGCCGATACGCCTAGGCTTCTTCACCCGCCTGCTCGATCAGGCGGACGCGGCGGAACGCTACCGCTTGGCCCTCGCGCAGATTGCGCATGCCGAACGCTGCGGCTTTGATTCCGCCTGGATCGCGCAGCACCATTTTCACGAGGATGAAGGCGGCCTGCCGGCGCCCTTTGTGTTTCTGGCCCGGGTCGCCGCGCAGACCGCGCGAATCCGCCTGGGAACCGGGATCGTCACCCTGCCGCTGGAATTGCCGATCCGGGTGGCGGAGGATGCCGCGGTGCTCGATTTGATGTGCGGCGGTCGCCTGGAGGTCGGGGTCGGTCCCGGCGGCAATTTGTCGGCGTTTGAGGCGTTTGGCCTGGAGAGCGCCGAGCGCACGGAGCTGCTGATCCGGCATCACCGCGTGCTGCTCGACGCCTGGGCGGGGCGGCCGCTGCCGGGCGGCGACCGCTTGTATCCACCCAATCCCGGACTAGTCGATCGCGTCTGGCAGGCGACCTTCACGGTGGAAGGCGCCCGACGGGCCGGTGCGGCAGGCGACGGGCTGATGCTGTCGCGCACGCAGCCGAGACCGGCGGACGCACCCCATTTGTCGCTGCCCGACATCCAGCATCCGATGATCGACGCCTATCTGGAGGCTCTGCCGCCGGGCCGCGCGCCGCGTATCCTGGCTTCGCGCACGGTGTTCGTCGCCGACGACCGCGACGAGGCGCTGCGGCTCGCTGAGATCGGCTTGGCGCGTCAGCGGGCACGGTACGCCACGATCGGTCGCAAAATGTTGGTCGAGGGCATGTCGGTGCACGACCAGATCGTCGCGATGGATATCCATATTGGCAACGCGGACGACGTGATCGCCTCGCTACGAGCCGACACCACGCTGGCCCGCGCCACCGACCTGACCGTCCAGTCGCATTCGATCGATCCGCCGCATCCATTCATCCTGCGGTCGATCGAACTGGTCGCCGAAATGGTGGCTCCGGCGCTAGGCTGGATCCGGGACGGCGGCGCGGCCGCGCGGGCGGTCGCTTGATGCAGGGACAGCAAGGATAGAAAGACGACGATGGACCCAGGGACCGACACGGACGTCATCGACACTCTGGTCGGGATCGAGCCCGGCTCGGCGCTGGACGCGATCCGCAACCGACGGCCGGAGGCGCGCAACCAGGCGCAGGCTAGCTATCGCGCGCTGTTCGCGCCGGAAATGCCCGGCGACGTCACCGCGACAGAGCGTTTCGCGGTGGCCGCTTTTGTCACTGGCCTGCATGGTGGCGCGGAGACCGCTTCGTTCTACGCCGCCGGCTTGACCGCCAGCGGGGCATCGGCGGAATTGCGTCGCGCGATCGATGCGGCGATCGCGGCGGCCAGGGGACAAGGCCCCTACGGCGCCTATCCTGCCGGCCCGTTGAGCCGCGAGGATACCGCCGGACCGACCCATCATATCGCGACGGAAACCCGTGGCGTGCTGGGACCGCGCCTGGCCGCCGCGTTCGACCACATGCACCTCTTGGTGTTCCACCCGCGTGATGCCGCGCCGGCGGCGCTGCAGGGCTTGCTGGACGCCGGCTGGTCGACCACTGACATCGTGACGCTGTCGCAGATCGCGGCCTTTCTGTCGTTTCAGATCCGGGTCGTTGCCGGATTGCGCGCCCTGGTCGGCGCCGGCTGATACAACCCCTCTGGCATACGAGGTTCCACCATGCCCGATACGGTTCTCGAACCGCCACCCCACACGGTTCCGGCCGTCTTTACCCGGGCGCTGCTCGATTGGCTGCCGTGGCTCGAACCGCTGGCGGTTGAGGCCCTGACCGAGCGGCATATGGCCGGTCTGGTCGATGCCGCGCGGGCCAAATCGCCCTATTTCCGCCTGCTGGCGCGCGATCCCGACGCGCTCGGGGCCCGCACGCGGACCGACAAGGACATCTTCTATAATCCCGATTCCGGTCTGCCACGGGCGGAGCGCGAGCTGGCTGCCGCCGCGACATCGCGCTTTAATGGCTGCATCTATTGCGCTTCGGTGCACTCGCGGTTCGCGGCGACCTATTCGAAGCGCGAGGCGGATGTGCAGCGTCTGCTGGACGACGGCGTGAGCACCGATCTCGGCGAGCGCTGGAACGCCATCGTCGCCGCCGCGGTGGCGCTGAGCGCGACCCCGATCACATTCGGACCGCCGCATGTGGAGCGCCTGCGCCGCGCCGGGTTGGACGATTTGGCGATCGCCGACGTGATCCATGCCGCTTCGTTTTTCAACTGGGCCAATCGGCTGATGCTGTCGCTCGGCGAACCGGCCGCGGCCGCCGAAACCTAGCGCCTGGACTGCCCGCGCCAGCCGCCTGCCACCGGCAACTATTGTGTCTCGACGGCGACGCTGGTCTCGCCGCGCACGGCGCCGGTGGAGTCGACAAACTGGAGGAAGACGCGGTTGTTGACCGGATCGAACGGGATGGCGCCGCTGGCGGTGCCAAAGACGGCAAAAGTGGGTGTCGTGTTGGCGTTGATCGTAGTGCTGACGGTCGCACCGGTCGGCGAAATACACTGGCCGGAATTGGGCTGGGTCTGACAGAGGGTCAGTGCCAGCGGCAGCATCGCGCTCGCCGTGTTGAGCGAGGCCGTGATCGGGCTCGACGCGCCCAGATTGACGGTGGCGACGGCGAATGAATTCGCGCCCGAGGTGCCGATGATATGGAGGATTCCGTCATTCGACGCGGTGGCGATCAACGCGACGACATCGGGCACCGGCGTCGCCGAGGCCGAGAACGCCAAAGTGTTGAGACCGGTTTCGCTGGGCGCCGATACGATGTTGGTGCAGGCAAAACTGAATGGAACCTGCAGCGGCGGGAACGCTAGGTTCGGGGTTAGCGCGATGACAAAGCTTTGCGCCGCGCCGCCGGCGATACTGACCGGCGTATTGGCTGTTCCGGTCAGGGCGTTGGTGCTGGGATTGGTGGGCTGATAGGCGAAACTGGCCGGCAGGTCCCCGGGCGCGGCAATGGAGCAGCCCGGTGCCGTGCTATTACCGGTATTGATGATGGTGGCAAAGGCGGTGACCGGGGCGTTGACCACCGCCGAGCGGCTCGCCGGCAGTACCGCGGCGACAAGCGGCGAGGTCGGCGGCGTGCCGCTGCCCGTCCAGTTCATCACCAGATTATAGACATTGACGCTGCCGAGACCGGTGGCGAAATCCCAGCCGGTACCGGCACTGAACGCGGGCGCATAAGAGGTGCTCGACGTCGAGAGCACCCCATAAGTACCTGACGGCAGATAGCAGTTATAGGTTGTATTTTGGTCGATGTCGGGCGCGCACGGGGCGTCGTTGTCGCCCAGGGTGACGTCGTAAAAAATGCAGGTGCTCGCCGTGGCGGTTCCCAGGCTTGAGTTGCAGGCGCTGTTGCCCTTCGCTCCGTATTCAGCCCCGGCGAGCCGATAATAGGCGTAATTGGGATTGCCCCAGCGCTGCGCCGTCTCCTGGTTCACCAGAGCCTGAACGCCGGCCATGATGGGCGACGCGAACGAGGTGCCGCCGTAGTCGGTCGACCAGGTGCTCGGCGCGCCGGTGCAGGCGTTCCCGCCATTGGCGGTATCGGACCAGCAAATAATGTAACCGTGGTTCCACGGACCAAACGAGGCGAACAGCGATACGTCGGGTAGGTCGCGTACGCCATCGTTCGGAACGCCGACAATGCCGCTCTGCCAGGAGGGTTTGGCATATCCGGCGCAGGTACCGCTGACGACGCTAGAGATCGAAGGCGTGCCCGTCGCGCAACCGCTCGGACCGCCGCTGCCGCCCCAATCCTTTAGCCCCCCGGGCCCGAACAAATGGCCAAGCCCGGAAATGTTGCAGAGGCCGGAGGCGCCGTAAGTGGTGGTGTAGCCGTGATACGTCGCGGCGAGTTGACCGGCGCAGGTGGTGTTCCACGGAATTTCCGGGATGTAGGATTTGGCGGAGCCATAGGCGACGGTGTTGGTGGAATTCCAGTAGGTGCTATCGGCGCCCGCGTAAGTATCACCAAAATCGGTACCGCCGACAGCGACATTATACGGCGTCGAGGCAAGGCCATTGACCGCGATGCCATGTCTCGCCAGCACCTGGAAATCGCAGGCCGCGGCCGATTGATCGCCGGCCGACACAAAGATCGAGGCGCCCTCGGCAACCCCTTGCTGAAAGGCCGCGTTGAAAGCAGCGTTGGTGGAGGCGCCCGCCTCGGCTTCGCACTCGATATAGCTCATGCTGATGACGGCGGGAGAGTAGGTCCCGTTGATCAGGTTCTGGATCGCCATCATGATGTCGCCGGGATACGTGCCGCCGCAGCTTACCATCACGATATTGGCGCCAGGCGCCGAGGCGCCGGCGTATTCGGCGTCAAGGATGGCTTCATCGCCATCGTCAGCGACGTATCCCGGATCGGCGCAATTGCCGGGGTGGATCGTGTTCAGCGAAGCGCTGGTATAGCCCGCCAGACCGAACGCCGAACGGAAGGTCGTCCAGTCGTTGTTCGTGTACAGATCGGTGGGTTCGATCAGATAGATGGTCTGTCCCTGCCCGGTGACGCCACCGCTAAACAATGGGTTGATGTTGTAGATCGTCTCCAGGTCGGGTGGGGTCACCGCGTAGGTCGGCGGATTGCCGTAAGTCGTCGCGGGTAGCGGGCCGCTGGACGCAGCAGAAGAGCCCCGCACAAGCGCCGGTTTTGGCGCGAAATCGTGCAGTGAGACGATGCCGATCACTGCCGGCGCCAACGCCGCCGGAATTTGCGGGTCGGTCATGTTGGCGAAATGCGCCACGCCATTAACCAAAAGATTATGGATCGATGTGTGGAACGCGGCATTGACCTGACCCGCGGTACCCGAAAAGTCGATCAGCATGCCGCTCGGGTAGACTTGGTTGAGCTGAAAGCCTTGGCCGGTCAGCCAATTGCTGATTTGGTTGATGTCCGATGACGCAAGCCCAAAGGCCGCGCCAAACTGGGCCGGCGACAGCCACTGGTGGAACTGGGCCGAGGCCGGGTCATGAAGCTGGTCGATCAGCCCTTCGAGCGCCTGCTCTTGCGTGGGCGAGCGCTTGAGCTGGAGCAGCAAATGCGGCATCGCGAAACTGTCGGGGACGGCGCCGCGGTCGTTTTGAGCATTCGCCTCGGGCCGCCGATTGCCCGACAGTGTCACAAGTCGGGTACTGGTGATGGCCTCCGTGATCAGACGCGGCGCCGAGAATGAGCCAATGGAGGTTTGAGCCCCGACCGGTGGCGCAACAAAAATCGCTGCAAGAGCAAAAACAGCGAAAAGCACGGTGTGGAATTTACGTGTCATGACCGTTTCCATCGCGTTGCGCGAGGCTGCGCTTCTGTCGATCCGCTAAACCAGTGCTCGCCGGGTTCTGAGGTCTGTTGACGCCAATTTGCCATCCTGAGTTGACGACGCAAGAAAATCGACTCGCTGCGCGGCTGCCGTGGCGGCAGCGATGGGTCAGTGATCCCGTCGGTGTTGACCTCCAGCGCCTATGGACATTCCGCATGAGCCCCATTCTGGAAAACAGTGTGCGTCGTGGGGTTGGTCGCTCCGAAAGCTACGTAAAACCAGGCGTAGTACTCGGGGTGCTACAGTGCGCCAGCGAGTTCGTAATATTTCAGTTTTGTTGCAGAACGCGCTGCGACTTCATGAAGCCGGCCGGCTGGGCGACGCTCGCGAGCTCTATGAGCAAGTCTTGCGCGTTCAACCTAAGAACCATGATGCCCTGCATCTATTGGGGCTGATCGTGGCCGCACCCCTTGGTGGAGGCGCTCGGCGATCTCGCGGACACAGACGCGTGATTACGCCGTTAGGCGGTCGATCGACCGCGACTGCTCGATCTTGACCAAAAACGCGGTCTATGAGCGCAGATCTACCGGTTTCCCGTCCTTGATGACGGCGTGGACATGCGACGGATCACCGAGCACCGCAATTTCCTCGCTCGGATCCGCGTCGAGGATCAGGATGTCGGCGATCATTCCCGGTTCGATCGTGCCGAGCTTGCCCCCGAGCCCCATTGCAAACGCATTCTCCCGCGTCTGCAGGGTAATGACTTCGAGCGGTGTGTAGCCGAGATGCTCGACAAAAAATGCTGCCTCGTAGCCGTGCCACTTGCCGGGGGTCATCACCGCCGCATTGCCGCTGTCGGTACCAAGCAACAGCCGGATCCCGCGCGCCTTTGCTGCCGCGATCGTCTTGATGTTGATCGCGAGCTGCGATTTGAGTCGCTCCCGCGTGCTCGGTGGCACGCCGGTCCCGTGCTCAGCCCAAATCTCGCCCTGGGCGAATGCCGGCATGATCGGAATGCCAGCCGCGGCCACCGTATCGAGATCGGTCTCGGTCGCAAGATCGGCATGGAAGATCCAGTCGACGCCCGCGAGCGCCGCGTCACGTGTCGAGCCCGACCCGCGTGAGTGGATCGCCACTTTTGCGCCGCGCTTGTGCGCCTCCTCGACGACTGCCGCGATCGCCGCCAACGGCACAGTCTGCTCGTCGCCCCAGCGGGAGTCGGCGATCTTGATCATGTCGACCCCGCGTTCGCATTGCCGGCGTGTCTCCATGACAAAATCGGATACCGTGCGGCACAGGATGCCGGTGGCGTCCTCCGACAGGTCGTCATCCCCCGTTGCGCGGCTGTCAAAGATGCCGCCAGGCGGTGTGAGCGCCCGGCCAGCACAGAAGATACGCGGACCGCGCAGCGTTCCGGCTGTCACCGCCTCACGCAACGCCACGTCGACAAACCACTTGCCGCCGGGCACCGAGACGCTGGTGAACCCTGCGCGCAGGATTGGCATCAAGTTCTCGGCTGCCTGCAACGCGCAGGATTCGGCACTCCTTTGATGACCGACACCCGCAGCCGCGCCCTGATACATCGACAGATGAACATGACCATCGATGAGCCCAGGCAGGATGAACTTTCCGGTGGCGTCGATTACCGTGGTGCCGTCATCCCGGCCAGGCGACCGGACTGCGTTAACCTCGGCGATCGTCGTGCCGCGCACAATGATCGTTGCGTTCGGCCGCGGCTGCGCGCCGGTGCCGTCGATTAGCGTGCCGTTTTCGATGACGATGGCGCCGTTCGCGTTTGAGTCCACATTCACCTCCCCATCGCTGTGCGCAAAGCTAAGGTCCACGGTATCCATATTAGCAAGCAGCCCGTCCGGCTGTGCAGAAGCCACCGGTCGGACGATCGCTCTCGGCGTGAAGAGCTAGCCCTCAAGCCGACTCGTATGTCCACTCGATACCTAATAGCCGACGGTCGACATCACCATGGTTGATTCTCGATGACATATTAGAGCGGTTAGCTGCGCGGCGCTGCCGGTTACCCATCCGGACTCGAGGTCACTCCAGCGCTGCGAGGTCAGAGCGCATTACGCCGCTGGACGGGCTTACCCTGGCGCAGCATGTTGACGCCGACCAAAATTGCCGGCACAGCGCAGGCCACCCAACCGGCGCTATAGTCAGCGGTCAGCCTGAGCAGCAACGAGAACACCGCTGGGGTCACCAGCGCGCCGACCTGGCCGAATGACAGCACCCCACCGGTCACCGCGCCTACTCGTCCCGGCGGCGCGAGACGCGCGGCTTCCGACAGCGTGATGCCGTGCCAGGACATCGCCGTGGCGCTGACCACGATCGTCACCGCGCCGATCGCCAGCAACGGCCAATGCGGCGTAAAAGCGCCAAGCAGCGCAATGCTGACAGCCATGCCGAAGGCCAAGCCGCCCAGCACGATTTGCGGCGCGACATAGAAGCCGCCGACCCAGGCCCATAAAATTCGGCCCGGCAACGCCACCGCGATGACGGTCGAATACACCGATCCGGCGACGATCAGCGGATGGCCCTGTGCGGTCATGTAGGTGACGAAATACGCGACAAATACGGCCTGCGTGCCGTTGAACGCAAAACAAGCGAACGACAGGGAGCGCAGCTCGCGGACCGCCAGGACAGCAGTGATCGTGGTGCGCAAATCGGACAGGCGGATGGGATGCATGGGCGATGGCTCAGTATCGAGCCGGCCACGTAATGGCTGGAGCAGCAGCGCGACAGCCCAGCACAGCGCCCCGCTCGCCAGCATCGTGTCACGCCAGCCGAAAGACTGTGCCGTCACGGGACCAAGATAGCCGGTAAGCAGAATGCCAGCCGGGATCGCGCACTGGGCAATTGAGAAGGCAAATGGCGCATAGCGCCTGACGGACCAGCGCCCCAGTAACTGGGAACTGGCTGGGGTTGCAACCGCAGCAACGCCGTTTCCAATCAAGGCGGACAAGACGAAGCCGACGGCACCGCCGAGCACCGCTGCTGCCAAACCGGCGCCTGTAAAGAGCAGAGCGAACTGGCTCATGCGAATAGCGCCGTGCCGGATGATGAAGCCGCCCGATCCCAACTGGCCGATCAACGCGGCAAAGGCAGTCAGCGAAAAATAGACTCCGACCCACGCGGCATCGGCATGCAGTTCCGCGATGATCAACGGCGCAAGCACCGCGGGAAGCGCCCGGGCGATCGAGCCGCAGGTTTGTTGCAAAAACATCGCCGCGACCGCGATCAACATGTAGGTCAAGTGAGCGCTTCCTCCGGATGGGTCTGTTCCGACCCATCGGTGTGCCTACTACGAGCAATTTTCTTGTTCAAATATAGCTCGGGAACGGACGATTTGTGTCCGACCTCGGCATTCGCCATCGTGAACGACAATGACCGCTTCGGGGCGATTGTGTTGAAAAAGTCGTGACTGGGCTGAACGGGCCCATGTTGCGCGGGATTGCCCCAGGGGGGACTACCGGACTTTGCGCAGGTTTACCCCCATCTTGAGTGCTTCGTCGGCGAGGTTCGACGGCCTGATGATCTCCTCGACTGGAGCTTGCGGATAACGCAGCTCGCTCGGCCACAGGGCGACTTCGATATCGATCGGGTCGGCAAAAAGGGCGAGCACGCGTCCCGGCAGTCGCGCCCTGCCGTCGGTCCAGCGATGCTGACCCTCGTTCGCGTGGAAACCGTCGCGCAGATGCGGATTGCTTGTCTGCACGTCGAATGTAAAGTCCGCGCCGCGCAAAGAAATCTGTCGCAGGCAGACGCCGAGCCGGCGCCGCTCGGTCGAGGCAGCGTCGGTCTCGGCCGGTATCGTGCTGCGCGACGCAAGCCAGACCTCGCTAGGGACGTTATCGAGCGCGAAACGATATATGCCGTTCGCGACCGCGAGCGGCGGCACCGCGACGCCATCGGCAATCAGGTGCAATCCCGGATCGTTTGTCGTCTCGTTGCCGAGTGCCGCGGCGCGCGCCAAGAGACGTTTGCGGATCGCTACCGCCGCCGCGCCCTCGCCAATGCGCAACGCAAAGGATCGGCCGACGCCCGGTGATGAATCGGGGTAAAGCGCGCCGTAATCGGCCGCATTGTGGAACATGAGCCGGTTGTCGCACTCGGTATAGGTTTCGGCGGGAGCGCCATCGGCAAAAATCACGTCATGCGGATCGAGCTCGATGTGGAAATACTCAAGCCGAGCGACAGCGTCGAGTTGGCGGATCGTCATGCCGTTGACGAGGAGCCGCACCGGGACCAGCAGTTTATCGATATAAAGCGCATGCTCGGGCGAGATCCAGAGATCACGCGCCGGTATCCCTTCACTGAGCGCGCCAGCCGACACGATAACGGGCAGCACCTTGCGCTTGCCCTTGATAAACCGTCCGTCATAGCTGCGCCGGCCGATCCACCTGATCGGTTTGGCCTCGCCCGAGACTGTGATCACAAGATCGCCGATGTCGAGATCCTCGACCGGCACCTCTCCCCGATCGGTCAAGATCAACGTGCCGCGGCAATAGCACGGCGTGTCGTCCTCGGTGATGTCCGTTCCAGGACCATTGCCGCCATTGTCGGACGTTAGATGGAAATATTCGCCCGCGAAGCTCGCGGTGGGATCGAATTGCAAAGTGTAGGTGCTGCTACCCTCGGTGATTGTCAGCAAATTGGTGGTGTAA
>Ga0181537_10003424_pt1 | contig 13578 bp, 13 predicted proteins | sample PEATcosm2014_Bin_39_FD_119765 | JGI IMG/M metagenome (GOLD analysis project Ga0181537, IMG submission 119765) | Peatland microbial communities from MTU Mesocosm Facility, Houghton, MI, USA - PEATcosm2014_Bin23_10_metaG | ecosystem: Environmental > Terrestrial > Soil > Wetlands > Peat | place...
GTGCGTGGTGGCTCGCGGTGATGCCCGGCCTTGCGCTCGTCGTCCTCGTTCTCGCGATCAATTTGCTGGGCGACTGGCTGCGCGACACGCTCGATCCCGTCACGCAAGGCGCGATTGCAGCCGAGCGCCAAACCCAGGCCGCATGAAGACCTTCGAACCCGTACTCCTCACCGAGGAGATTGCGCAGCGCGCAATCCAAACGCGCCGCGACTTTCACAAATTTCCGGAGCTCGGGCTGACGGAGTTTCGCACCGCGAGCATGATTGCGTCGCGTCTCGACGCGCTGGGTATCGAGATAGAAGCCGGTCGCGACGTCATGGATGCACGCACGCGCGTCGGCGTTCCGAGCGACGATGTCTTGCATGCTGCGTTCGGACGCGCGAAAGACGAGGGCGCCGATCCGAAATGGCTAGCGCGCTTCGAAGGCGGCTTTACCGGCATCGTCGGAACGTTGCGCGGCGAAAAACCCGGCCCCGTCGTCGCTTTGCGCTGCGACATCGACGCGCTTCCGATTCTCGAAGCGGACGACGATTCGCACGACCCGGCGCGCGAAGGCTTTGTCTCATCCCATCGCGGCATCATGCACGCCTGCGGCCACGACGTGCACGCCGCAATCGGCTTGGCCGTCGCTGAGATGCTCGCACACCAGCGCGAGCGCATGCACGGAACGATCAAGTTCATTTTCCAGCCGGCAGAAGAAGGCGGCCGCGGCGCAATTCCGATGCGCGATGCAGGTGTCGTTGACGACGTGGACTTCTTCATCGCAATTCACGTCGGGATGAATTCCGAAAGCAAGATGTTCTATCCAATCGTCACGGGACAGCTAGCCAGCGCAAAGATGGACGTGACGTTTAAAGGCCGCGCCGCGCACGCGGGTGGGCATCCCGAGGAAGGCCGCAACGCGCTGCTCGCGGCCGCGCACGCTGTGGTCGGACTCTATGGAATTGCGCGTCATTCTGCGGGACGCTCGCGCGTCAACGTCGGCGTGCTCGAAGGCGGATCGGGCCGCAACGTCATTGCCGATCGCGCCTTCTTTATGATGGAAGTCCGCGGCGATACGGAAGCGATCTGCGATTATATGATCGAGCACGCAAACAACGTGATCAAAGGCGCGGCAGAGATGCAGGGCGTCGAGGCCGACATCGTGCTGGTAGGCCGCACGACGACCGCCGAAAGCAGCGTTCCTCTTGCCGAAGCCGTCGCGCGCGCAACCGAAGGCGTACCGAATCTGCACACGACGCTCAAACCCAAGCCTGCCGTTGGAAGCGAAGATGCGACCTTCTTCATGAAGCGCGTGCAAGAGCGGGGCGGTCAAGCAATCTACGCGTGCGTCGGCTCTCCGACGAAAACCGGACACCACACGCCGCACTTCGATATCGTCGAATCGAACATTGCGCCGGCTGCGCAGGCGCTTGCAACCGCCCTGCTCGCTCTCGGCGCAAATCCACCGTGAGCGTAGTCGTCATGCTCGCCGGCAGTCCGTCGTCGCCCTCACGCTCGACGGCCGTTCTGCGCATGGCGCGCGAATTCGCAGGGCCGGACCAAACAACGCTGCTCGAGCTGCGCGATCTCCCGGGTGACGGGTTGCTGTTCGGGCGCGCTTCCGACGCGCTTGCGCACGCCCACGCACTCGTTGTAGGCGCACACGCAATCGTGGTTGCGACACCGGTCTACAAGGCCGCCTACTCCGGACTGCTCAAGACGTTCTTGGACTATCTGCCCGACGGTGCGCTGCGCGGAAAATCCGCGTACCCGATTGCGACCGGAGGTTCGAGCGCGCACATGCTGTCGGTCGATTACGCGCTCAAGCCCGTGCTCTCGGTTCTGGGCGCAAGCCGCATCCTCGAAGGACTGTATCTCACGAACGATGCCGTCCAGCTGGACGAGTCCGGTGCCGCGAGCCTCAGCGCCGAACATCGCGAGCGCTTAAAGGCAGGTATGCAGGCGCTCTTGAGCTAGAACAGGGCTAGATGGCGCAGGTTAATTCGCAGATGGCGCTGGTCGCGTTCTTGCAAGCGCAGAACTGCTCGAACTACGCCTATTCGTGGCGGCATCCCGACACGATGGGCGATTTCATGTCGCCTGAATACTACCAGCGCATCGGCCGCACGCTCGAAGACGGCAAATTCGATCTCGCGTTCTTTGACGATCGTCTCGCCATGCCGGACAAATATGGTGACGATTACGTCGAGGCGGTTGAAAACGGCATCCGGACCGTCAAGATGGATCTGATTCCGGTGATGTCGATGATGGCGGCGACGACGACCCGACTCGGCATCGGCGGGACCTACTCGACGACGTACTACGAACCGTTCCACGTCGCGCGCACGTTCGCGACATTCGATCTGATGTCACGCGGACGGGCTGCCTGGAACGTCGTTACCTCGCTCAACGATTCGGAAGCGGCCAATATGGGACGCAACGAGGCGTTGCCGCACGACATGCGCTACGATCGCGCCGAAGAGTTCATGCAAGTCGTCCACGGACATTGGGACACGTGGGAAGACGACGCGATCATCGGCGACAAGAACGGCCGCTTCGCCGATCCGACCAAAGTTCATCCACTCGAACATCGCGGCGACTGGTTCGCCTCGCGCGGACCGTTCACGGTTCCGCGCTCACCGCAAGGTTATCCCGTCATCATCCAAGCCGGACAAAGCGGGCGTGGCCGCGCGTTCGCGGCGCGCTGGTCGGAGCTGGTCTTCGCGCTGCACCCGGATCTGCAGCTCGCCAAGAAATTCTACCAGCTCTTCAAGACGCAAGTGCAGCTGCTCGGGCGCGAATCGACGCTCGTGAAGATCTGTCCGCTGGTCGTTACGGTCATCGGCGAAACGCGCACCGCCGCCGAAGAAAAACTAGAGCTGATCGACAAGCTTCCCAAACCGATCGACGGCGTCGTGCTGCTCTCGGAAGTGTTGAACTTCGACTTTTCCTCAAAAGGAATGGACGAACCGTTCTCGGACGATGAGCTCGCGAACATCAGCGGCTTACAAGCGATTCGCGATCAAGTCGTTGCGCTGAGCGGCAAGAGGAATCCGAGCATTCGCGATTTCGTCGACGTCAGCAATCGCGGCAGGGTCCGGGAGAACCCGCTTTTCACCGGCTCGCCGCAAGACGTCGCCGACGGTCTCGAGGAATGGTTCACCGACGAAGGTTGCGATGGTTTCGTGATTGCCGCGACGCACATTCCCGGCGCGTACGAAGATTTCGTGCGGCTCGTCGTCCCCGAATTGCAGAAACGCGGATTATTCCGTAAAGAGTACAGCGGTTCGACGTTGCGCGAGCACTTAGGTTTGCCGAAGCCTCCCATCGGCGCATGGAAGCTCCCCGCCAAGGCATAGCGCTCGCCGCGCAATCGCACGCGCCAATTAGCCCGGACGCTAGACGCCCAAATACTGGTGCATGACGTCGGGCTTGGCTTGCAGCTCGGCCGGCGTCGCTTCGAGCACGACGTGTCCGCGATCGAGGACATACGTGCGATGCGCGAGCACGAGCGCCGCGCGCACGTTCTGCTCGACGATCAGAATCGTGCGGCCTTCGGCGGCGAGGCGTTTCGTCGTCTCGAGGAGATCGCGCACGATGATCGGTGCGAGCCCTTCGAACGGTTCGTCGAGCAAGAGGACGCGGGCATCGCGAATGAGCGCGCGGGCGATCGCGAGCATCTGTTGCTCGCCGCCTGAAAGCGAACGTCCCATGTACGTTCTGCGCTGCTCGAGGCGCGGAAAGGTTTCGTATATCTTCTTGAGCGTCCACGGTGATTTCGCAGAAAACGCAGCCAGTTGAAGATTCTCTTCGACCGTGATCGTCTTGATGATGCGACGCGTATCGGGGACAAGCTGGACGCCGAGCTGCGCGATCTGATACGGCTGCTTGCCGCTAATGGTCTTGCCGTCGAAGGTGACGGTGCCGGCGCGCGGAGCGAGGATGCCCATGATGGTGAGCATCGTCGTCGTCTTGCCCGAACCGTTGCGCCCGAGCAACGCGACGACTTCGCCTTCTTCGATCCGCAGCGACACGTCGAAGAGAACGTGCGACTCGTCGTAATAGGTGTTGACTTTGTCGACTTCGAGCAGGCTCACTCAGCCTCACCCGTTCCGAGGTACGCTTCCTGCACGCGCGGGTGGCCGCGAATCTCCGCGGGGGAACCCTCAGCGATCTGCTTGCCGTCTTGCAGCACGACAACGCGATCGGCGAGACCAAAGACCACATCCATGTCGTGCTCGACGATTACGATCGTGACCGATTTTCGCAGGCTCTGCAGCATTTCGACCATGGACGTGCGTTCCGTCGGGCTCATTCCCGCGGCAGGCTCGTCCAACAGCAAAACCTCAGGCTGCGTCGCAAGCGCCAACGCAACTTCCAAGCGGCGCTTTTCGCCGTACGACAGATCGCTTGCGCGCAGAGCGCGCCGTTCGAGCAAATCGACTTGCTGCAACACCTCGGCGGCAATTGCTCGTGCTTTCTTTGCGCTTGAAAGCGGGACGAGCGCATCGAGCTTGAATCGGCCGCGCGTTGCGGCAAGGGCCGGAACGAGGACGTTCTCTTCGACCGTCAGCTTCGGAAAGATCTGCGTGATCTGAAAGCTTTTCGCGATACCGAGCTGCACGACGCGCGTTATGTCGAGATTGGTGATGCGCTTGTCTTTGAAGAAGACTTCCCCGTCGCTCGGCTGCAGCTCACCGGCAAGCATCTTGAAGAACGTCGTCTTTCCGGCTCCGTTCGGTCCGATCAAAGCCGTCACGGTCAAGGGCTCGATCGCGAGCGAAACCGAGTCGACCGCAACGAGTCCGCCAAACCGGCGCGTGAGCCCGCGTGCCTCCAAAAGCGGCATCGGCTATTCTCCGCCTGCGGGCATCGCCGCCCGGCGCCGCATCAATTCGCGAATCCAAAGAATGATCGCGCCCGCGATACCGCTGCGGAATCCCGTGATCAGCAAGACGAAGACGATACCAAGCATCAGTCGCCACAGTCCGGCAACCGCGCTGAAGTTCTGGAAGACCTGCGAAAGATAGATCCACACGATCGAGCCGATCAGCGGACCGATAAGCGTCCCCGGACCACCGATGACTTCGATAACGACGATTTGCCCCGACGTGTCGACGGTGAACATATCCGGCGGGAGATAACCCTGGAACGTGCCGAGCAGGCCGCCCGCAAGTCCCGCGTATGCTGCCGCAATCGTGAACGCGACGACCTTATAAAGGTAGACGTCGTGTCCGGAGGCCGCGGCGCGCTCCGGGTTTTCCAGAATCGCCCGCAGCACGTGGCCGAACGACGAACGCACGATCATCCACATGACCGCGAACGCGACGAAGTAGACGATCGCGATGAACGTGTATGCTTCGTAGTTCGAGGTGAAGTGCAAGCCCAAGACGGACGCACGCGGAACGCCGGGCAACCCGTTCTCGCCACCCGTGAAGTTTCGCAACGCCGAGATGTCGAGAAAATAAAACATCTGCGCAAAGGCGAGCGTGAGCATTGCAAGATAGACGCCGACTTGACGCAGGCTGAGCGCGCCGATCAAAATGCCGGCAACCGCCGCAGCTGCGGTTCCGATTGCGAGTGCCAGGATCGTGCTGTGCACCGTCCCCGAAATCAGCAGATAGCCGCTGACGAATCCGCCGACGCCGTAGAACGCGGCTTGACCGAACGAGAGCAGCCCGGTAAAGCCGAAAATCAAATCGACGCCAAGCCCAAAGAGCGCGAGGACGAGAATGCGTGACGCCAGCGCGATTCCGCCGCCGCCCGCTTGTAACGCGATCGGAAAAACCACCAGGAACACAGCCAACCCGAGGAGGCCGAGCAGCATGCGCGGCGTGCTCGTGCGCACTTAGGCGCGTCCCTCGACGCCGAGCAAACCCTGCGGTCGCACGATGAGCACGATCGCCATCGCCACGTACAGCATGACTGAGGCGTAATCCGGGGCGAATGCCGTCGTGATACTGACGATCTCGCCGGCGACGATGCCGCCGAGGATCGCGCCGAAAAACGAGCCGACGCCGCCGATGACGATGACGACGAAACATTGTACCAGGACGTCGGTGCCCATATCCGGATTGACGGCGAGCAACGGGCCGTCGACGATCCCGGAAAGCCCCGCGATTGCCGCGCCAAGGGCGAAGACCAGCATGAACGTGCGCTTCACGTTGATGCCGAGAATATTGACTATGACGACGTCGTCGATGCCCGCACGGACGATCAAGCCGATGCGCGTTCGATAGAGCACAAAATAGATAATCGTCAGCGTGATCGCCGAGATCGCGATGACCGCGACGCGATACTGCGGATAGTAGATGCCGGCGATATTGACGATTCCGCTTGCCCACGCGGGCGTGGAGAGCAGACGCGTTTGTCCCGTAAAGATAGCGCGCACGACCTCGACGAGAATGATCGCGAGACCGTAGGTCACCAAGATTTGATCTTGTTTCGGGCGTTCGTAGTAAAGGCGTATTAAGACGCGTTCGATCACCAGCCCCACGATGAACGTGATGACGAGCGCCGAGAGCATCGCCAGAAAGAAATTGTTCGTCTGCGAATAGACGACCCAGCCGGCGTAGGCGCCGACCATAAACAGCGCGCCATGCGCGAAATTCACGAAGCCGAGCAATCCGAAAACGATCGTCAGCCCGAGCGCGACGAGAGCGAGTATTGCACCAAGCGCAAGCCCGTTTAGGGCTTGCGCTTCAATTAAGTGCATTTACAGGGCCTCTGATTTGGCCAGGGCTTCGTTGCCGGAAAGCTCATTTACTAATTGCAAACTTCGCCTTCCGTCGCCTCGCCCTGTCACAAATCATAGACCCTGTAAACCCCTCGTTTACGTATATGCGGGCAGTTTGCAGTTCGTCTGGTCGAGCGGCTGCATGACTTTCTCGCCGGCGACGACCTCGATGACGTCGAACAAATCGTCCTTGTGCTTCATTGCGGAAGCGCCTTTGCCACGCATGACCGGACACGGACGAACTTGTTGATGGTCGCCCGCGCGATAGTAAACCTTGCCGAGCATCAATTCGACCGGTTTACCTTCTTCGAGTGCTTTGATGACGGTCACCGGGTTGAACGACTTCGACCGCGCGACCGCATCAGCCCAAATTGCCGTCTGCGCGTACGCAACGTGCGCCGTCCAGCGAGGCGTGATTCCCGGCCACCGTTTCTGGAAGCTGTCGAGGAAAACTTTCGAGAGCGGGTAGCGATCGGCGAGCGTGTAGTACCAGTCTTGCGTCCCGTACACGCCTTGCATGATATCGGGCCCAACGCCGTCCGGAAGATACGTGGAGATGTTCGGAATCACAAGCTGCATTTTCTTGAGGATTCCAAACTGCACGGCTTGCTTCGTCGAAGCGATGCCATCGTTTCCGAATTCGATGTTGATGAACACGTCCGCGTTCGAATTCGCGATGTTCGTGAGAAACGAGCTGTAGTCGCTGGACGGGAACGGCGCGACGACGTCGGCGACCGTCGTCCAACCAAGCTTTTCGGTCGCTTCGCGCATAGATCCGGTCAGCGAATGTCCGTAGCTGTAATCCGGCGTCAGATAGATGGCCTTCTTGTTTTTTCCGTATGCCTTGACGAGCACGGGCGCAAGACATTGCGCGACCATGTACGCGTCGAGCTGCGAGCGGAAGCCGTACCGCTGGCAATCCTTGCCGGTCGTATCGTTGGAACCGCTGGCTCCAACCATATAGATGACTTTCTGCTGCTGCGCGAGCTTCTGCATCGCGATGTCTTCCGCAGTGCTCACGCCGCCGGTGATCAAAATCGCCTTGTTCTGCGTGATGAACTCGGTCGCACGTTGAACGGCGGTATCCGGCTTGGTCTCCGTATCGGCGACCTTGTACGTGACTTTCTTTCCGAGAAGGCCCTTCTTGCCGCCGAGCGACGGGATTTTTCCCATCACGCCGGTTCCGTCGTTCAGCTCTTCCATCGCAAGGATGTAGCCCTTACGCTCGTCCTCGCCGTCCGCAGAATACGAACCCGTGGTCGGACACAGCAGCCCGACGAAGATTTCGGAACCGCTCGTACCGGCCGGATAATTTCCAACCGCCTCTTCCGCTGCGCTCGACCATGGTGTCGCCGTCGCCGCAACCGACAGGCCGGCGGTTGCGCCAAGGGCCGTCTTTAAAAAATCTGTCCGCTTGACTCCCAAAACCAGCCTCCTCCTAAATGCAAAAATGTCCACGCCACGTAGGCCCGCCGGGCTTCGCGCGCTTGCACCTTAAGTCATCTTAAAGAGGGAGCATTCGCGGAGTCGGCGCAGTTCGTTGTGCCGCACAGCGCCCCACAGGCGGGCATTCTTCACTTTTTGGAGACAGGATGATCAGACGAATCCTTTGCCTCGCATTGACTGCCGCGATTCTCACGATAGGGACGCCACGGCCCGTCAAAGCCGCTCCGATCGAGATTCAATTCTGGCACTCGATGGGCTCGCAGCTCGGCATCTACTTGAACGACATCGTCGACAAGTTCAACGCCTCGCAAAGCGACTACAAGATCGTCGCAATCTACAAGGGGCCGTACGATCAGAGCATGGCGGCGGGTATCGCGGCATACCGCGCCGGCGACGCGCCTGCGATCCTGCAAGTCTTCGAAGTCGGCACCGCTACGATGATAGCCGCAAAGCAGGCCGTCATCCCGGTGTGGCAAGTCTTCAAGAACGCGGGCGTTCCATTCAATGAGAGCGCCTTCGTTCCGACGATTGCAGGCTATTACAGCGCAGGCACGCCGGCGCATCTCGTATCGATGCCTTTCAACAGCTCGACGTCCGTGATGTACTACAATAAGGATGCGTTCCAAAAGGCCGGCCTCGATCCCAATAAACCGCCCAAAACCTGGGACGAAGTTGCCGCCGATGCTGCGAAGCTCAAGGCATCCGGAATGCCGTGCGGATTCACCACGGGTTGGCAAGGCTGGATTCAGCTCGAGCAGTACAGCGCTTGGGAAGGCCTGCCGTTTGCGACTGCGGACAACGGCTTCGATGGACTCAACACGAAGCTCGTGTTCAACGGTCCGATGCAAGTCAAGCACATCGCGCTCTTGCAAAAGATGGCGAAAGACGGAACGTTCACGTACGTTGGACGCAAAGACGAGCCGACGCCGAAGTTCTACAGCGGCGATTGCGGCATGTTGATGGAATCATCCGGTTCGCTCGGCGATATCTCGAAGTACTCGAAATTCAAATACGCCGAGTCCATGATGCCGTACGATCCGGTGAAGGGCGCACCGCAAAATGCGATCATCGGCGGCGCCAGCCTCTGGGTGCTGAACGGAAAGCCTCCGGAAGTCTACAAGGGCGTTGCGAAGTTCTTCAACTTCCTCGCATCACCGGACATCGCAGGACTCTGGAGCGGCGAAACGGGCTATCTCCCGATCACGAAGTTCGCGTACGCGAACCTTCAGGAGAAGGGCTTCTATAATACGCATCCCGAGATTCCGATCCAGCAAATGCTGCTGCATCCGCCGCTGGCGTGGACGCGCGGTGTGCGGCTCGGCAACATGCCGCAAATTCGCACCGTCGTCGACGAAGAGCTCGAAAACGTGTGGAGCGGCAAGAAACCCGCGAAACAGGCACTCGATGATGCCGTGTCGCGCGGCAACGACCTTTTGCGGAGTTTCCAAACAGCAAACGGCGGATAAGTGAAGCGATCGAACTTTGGAAGCCCGTGGCTTCCATACGTGTTGGTCGCTCCGCAGGTCCTCGTAACGATCTTGTTCTTCTTGTGGCCTGCCGGACAAGCGCTGTTGCAGTCCGTGCAGTCCCAAGATGCATTCGGGTTCTCGACGCATTTCGTCGGGCTCGATAATTTCCGCACGATCTTTTCCGATCCACGTTACCTCGCCAGCTTTCGCACAACCATCGTCTTCAGCGCTTGGGTGACGATCAGCGGTCTCGTGATCTCACTCGTTCTGGCTGCGACGGCAAACCGCGTCGGCAGGAGTAAGGTCATCTATCAGACGCTGCTCATTTGGCCGTACGCGGTTCCGCCGGCGATCGCGGCCGTGCTTTGGGCGTTTCTGTTCAACCCGAGCCTGGGTGTGATCACGTATGCGCTGGCTCGATTCGGCATCGTCTGGAATCATGCGATCAATCCGGGTCAGGCGATGTTCCTCGTCGTCGTGGCTTCGGTTTGGCAGCAGATTAGCTACAACTTCGTATTCTTCAGTGCAGGGCTGCAAGGGATTCCAAAATCACTGACCGAGGCGGCTGCGATCGACGGTGCGGGACCGCTGCGGCGCTTTTTCGACGTCGTCATGCCGCTGCTTTCGCCTACGACGTTCTTCTTAGTCGTCGTCAACATCGTGTACGCGTTCTTCTACACGTTCCCGATCATCGACGCGGCGACCGGCGGCGGGCCCGTTCAGGCGACGACGACGCTCGTCTACAAGATTTTCTTTGAAGGCTTCCAGAGCTTCGATCTTGGTAAGTCGGGTGCGCAATCGGTTGTCTTGATGGCGATCGTGATCGGGTTGACCGTCGTTCAGTTCCGTTACATCGAACGCAAGGTCCAATACGGATGATCGAAAACCGTCCGCTCACAAACGTGCTCTGCCACGCCGTACTCATCTTGGGCGTGCTGTTCGTGGCGTTTCCCTTGTATATTGCGTTCGTCGCAGCGACCCTGACGGCCGAACAAGCGATTCACGTACCGCTCCCCCTTACCCCCGGATCGCACTTGTGGGCAAACATCGCCGACGTCTGGCAACATGGTACGGGCAACGCCGCGTATCCGTTCCGCAGCATGATGGCAAACAGCTTCGTCATGGCGATTGGGATCACGGTCGGGAAGCTTGTCATCTCCATCATCTCGGCGTACGCGATCGTTTACTTCCGGTTTCCGCTACGCAGCCTGGTGTTTTGGGCGATCTTCGTGACACTGATGCTTCCGGTGGAAGTCCGCATTTTTCCGACCGTCGAAGTCGTCTCACGTTTGCACCTGATCAACACCTACGCCGGGCTGATCGTCCCGCTCATCGCCTCGGCAACCTCGACGTTCTTGTTCCGGCAATTCTTCCTTGCGTTACCCGACGAGCTCGTCGAAGCAGCCCGCGTCGACGGCGCGAGCGCAATGCGCTTTTTCTTCGATATCGCTGTACCGCTTACGAAGACCGTGATCGCTGCGCTCTTCGTGATCGACTTCATCTACGGCTGGAACCAATATCTATGGCCGATTCTCGCCACGAACGTTCCGCAAATGATTACGGCCGTCGTCGGCGTGAAGGGGATGATGGGCAACGGCGACGTTGCAACCGCGTGGCAGCTCGTCATGGCGGCGACCTTGCTTACGATGCTGCCACCGCTTTTGATCGTGCTCGTCATGCAACGCTGGTTCGTTCGCGGTCTCGTCGAGTCGGATAAATAGCGTGGCAAGTCTTACATTTGATAACGTCGCGAAGTCCTATAACGGCAAAACGTTCGTTTTGCGCGACGTGAACGTTAATGTCGCCGACGGCGAGTTCATCGTCATCGTCGGGCCGTCAGGTTGTGGGAAGTCGACATTGTTGCGCATGGTTGCCGGGCTGGAAAGCGTCACCTCCGGCGAGATCCGCATCAACGAAAACGTCGTCAATCGGCTGGAGCCGAAAGATCGCGACATCGCGATGGTCTTTCAGAACTACGCCCTGTACCCACATATGACGGTCTACGACAACATGGCGTACGGGCTGAAAATCCGCAAGATGAGCAAAGACGAGATTCGGGCGCGCGTTGAAAATGCCGCGAACATCCTGGAGCTCAGGGACTACCTGACGCGTAAACCACGCGAGCTCTCGGGCGGACAGCGCCAACGTGTCGCGATGGGACGGGCGATCGTACGCGAGCCTGCCGTCTTTCTCTTCGATGAGCCGCTTTCGAACCTTGACGCGAAGCTGCGCGTACAGATGCGCTCCGAGATTCAAAGCCTGCACGCACGATTGCGCACGACGAGCTTGTACGTCACGCACGACCAAGTCGAGGCGATGACGCTCGCGCAACGCGCGATCGTCATGAACAAAGGCAACGCCGAGCAAGTTGGAACGCCGACGGAGCTTTACGAGCGTCCTGCGACGATGTTCGTTGCAAGCTTCATCGGCTCGCCGCCGATGAATTTGCTGCAAGGGCGTGTGAGCTCGGAAGGCGACGCGTTCGTCATCGAAGCCGGCCCATCGCTGCCTCTCCACCAACGCACGCCGGCACTCGCGGGGCGTGAATTGGTTCTGGGCATTCGTCCCGAGCATCTGCAGGCTGCAACCGAGAATCTTCCCGACGCTTCCGTGCGCGTCAACCTCAAGATCGATTATTGCGAGCGGCTCGGCGCCGAAAATCTTGCGTACGGGCATTGGGGCGCGCATAGCGTCGTGGCACGCTTGCCGCATGAAACGTTGCCGGCATCCAGCCAGGATTTCGCGCTGGCAATTCGGCCGAGGCTCTTCCATTTCTTCGATCCCGGCGATGGTAAGCGAATCGACACGTGACGCGAACCTGGCCGTACGCCGGCGTCGTAGCTCACCGCGGCGGCGGATCGTTGGCACCGGAGAATACGCTCGTAGCGTTTGAAACGGGCGCGCGCTTCGGGTTCAAGGTCGCCGAATGCGACGTCAAGCTAAGCGGCGACGACATTTCATTTTTGTTGCACGACGATACGGTCGACCGCACCAGCGGCGGTCAGGGCGCGGCAGCCGACCTCTCGTACGATGCGATCGCGTCGCTGGATGCGGGTTCGTGGTTCGACAAACGCTTCGCCGGGGAACGGATGCCGACGCTCGCCGAGCTTTCGCAAACGCTCAAGCGTCTCGGCATGCTCGTGAACCTCGAGATCAAGCCGTCACCCGGACGTGAAACGCAAACAGGAGCCGCCGTCGCTCGCGAAGCCGCACGGCTGTGGCGTGGACGAACACCGCCGCTGCTCTCGTCATTCTCCGATGATTCGTTGTCTGCGGCGCGCGACGCCGCGCCGGATCTTCCGCGCGGACTGCTCGTGACCGACGTCCCCGATGATTGGCACACGCGCGCCGCACGTTTGGAATGCGTCTCGATTCACGTCGCGCACAAATCGCTTGACGAAGAGCGCGTGCGGGCGTTCAGAGACGCCGGGCTCTTCGTGATGGCGTATACCGTCAACGATCTATCCCGCGCGCACATGCTCGCGGAATGGGGCGTCGACGCGATCTGCACGGATCGGATCGATCAAATCGGGCCCGCATGGAGCAGAGTGGAGTGAAATCGCTCCCGATGCTGTTCGTCGTCCCGGCGATCGTGTTCATCGGGCTTTTCCTCGTCGTACCGCTCGCGCGCGACATCGAGATCAGCTTCTTCGATTGGAATCTGATTTCGCCGAACCGCACGTTCGTCGGCTTCGCAAACTACGCTGCCATTCTCCGCGACCCGGCGTTTCTTGCGATGCTGGTGCAGAGCTTGCTCTATGTCGTCTTCGCGCTCGCGGGTAATGTTGCGTTGCCTCTGCTGCTGGCGATTTTGACGCTGCGTGCAGGCCGCCGCGAAGCCGACGTGTATCAGACGCTGATTTTCGTGCCGACCGTCATCCCGGTTTCCGTGGGCGCGCTGCTCTTTCTGTGGCTCTATTTGCCTTTCGGTGGTCCGTTCAGCCA
>Ga0181537_10003425_pt1 | contig 13577 bp, 17 predicted proteins | sample PEATcosm2014_Bin_39_FD_119765 | JGI IMG/M metagenome (GOLD analysis project Ga0181537, IMG submission 119765) | Peatland microbial communities from MTU Mesocosm Facility, Houghton, MI, USA - PEATcosm2014_Bin23_10_metaG | ecosystem: Environmental > Terrestrial > Soil > Wetlands > Peat | place...
GCCTGTCATCCTGAGCTTGTCGAAGGACCTCTAACTATTTTTGCCTTCCTTAACGGTAGCCGTCGACCTCCGGGCGACGGTCGCGTTAGTTTCGTTCCGTCCAAATGAAAAATCCCACCCCCGCCGAACGTGCCCGGGCCCTCTGCGCACTCCTGCCCCGCATCTATCCCGACGCCCACTGCGAACTCAACTTCTCCATCCCGCTCGAACTCCTCATCGCCACCATCCTCTCCGCCCAGTGCACCGACGTGCAGGTCAACAAAGTCACGCCCGCCCTCTTCCAAAAATATCGCAACGCCCGCGACTACGCCGAAGCCGATCCCGCCCAACTCGAACACGACCTCCGCGCCATCGGCCTCTACCGCAACAAAGCCAAAAACATCCGCGCCGCCTGCCGCCTCCTCGTCGATGAACACGCCGGAAAAGTCCCCGTCGACATGGACGCCCTCGTGCACCTTCCCGGCGTCGGACGCAAAACGGCCAACGTCGTTCTCGGCAACGCCTTCGGCCAAAACGTCGGCGTCGTTGTCGACACCCACGTCGCGCGCCTCTCCGCCCGGCTCGGCCTCACCCGCCACATCGATCCCAAAAAAATCGAGCCCGCCCTCATGAAACTCGTCCCGCAAAAAGACTGGACCCTCTTCTCCCACTGGCTCATCTTCCACGGCCGCCGCCGCTGCAAGGCCCTCAGTCCCGATTGCCCGAACTGCGAGCTGAAGGATTTATGCCCGAGTTATCCGCGTTTTATGAAATTGGTAGGGACGCGGGTCTCATCGCGTCCCAAAAATTAATGGTACGGCAAGGGACTGCCGTCCTACCCTCAATATTTTGGCGTCGGCCAGACCCAATCGCCCTCGTTATAATCAGCTGCCGTCGGATTATCCTTCTTAAAAACAATCTTCCCTCCATCGTCCGTCTCGTTCCAACCCACCGAATAAAGCAGATACGTCCCATCCGCCCGGAGCTGATAATGATACGGCTCGCCATTCATAATATCGTGCGGCAACGCGTCGATGTACGCCGGTGCAAGCCCCTCCAACGCTCCCGGATAAACCCCATGCGCCAGCCGATACCGCTCCAGCGCGCACGCAATCCGCGCTTCATCAATGCGGGCTTGTGCTACGGCAAAAGTCTGCGTGCATTTATCCCAAGCAGGCGCTGAAATGCAAAACCAGCAATTCCAAGGGGCAATGGCATCCCATCTGGCCCGTTTTTTTTCGAACTGAAGTTGGAGGCTGAGGTCCACCTCTGGAAAAACCAAACGCGACCGTGGATCTACCGTCGCCATTTTCTGGAAAAAGAATGCGGCCAACTGGCTTTTGTTATTGTCCCACCAACCGCCCGGCCAACGAGGAAGGGGGCTAATCATAACAGGTAAGTCATCATCGGCCTTTTGAACTAAAAAACCACCAAAAGCGGACCGGCTTGCGCTTTCCTTGAAGGAGTCCAAATTCGCGACCGATGCAGCTGCTCCACTCGTCATCGCAAATTGATAATCGGCCAGGAAATCGATCGGTTCGAGCGTCTGCTCAAGCTCGACCAGTTGGGCGTCACTCCATAGGTGCTGAGCCAGTCCATCACGGAGAGCCGGCTGGTTAATCGCGGTCATGCCGATGGCAACGAGGCCGCCAACGAGTGAGGGATCGCGCTTAACGCCTGAAAGTAGTTTGTAGTTGAGCTTGATATCCTCCAAAGCCAGATCGGGTTGCTGCTGATCCAGCGCGAGAACGGCGTGAAGAGTTAGAATCTTGCTGAGTTTAATCTGGTCGGTTAGTAGCCCAAGTGAGCGGTACATGGGAGGAAAGATCGTATAATCCAAATTGAGTCGGCAAAGGGGACGCTCGGCCGATGCGGCGAGAAGGTCCGCAAAAAAAGGAAAGATGGCGTTGAATTGCGCGAGGGTATCGCCGGGAGGCTTGGCACCGTTGAAAGCGCCCGCGTAATCGATGGCGAGGACATTCTGTATCTTCGACCTATCGGGCAGTTCGCCCTTGGACAAGTCACCCAATCGAGGAAAATCAAAGTTGGGAAGGTCGCTTCTCATGGCCTTTCTCAGCGCAGCGGGTGCCGGATACGTCATGCCGCCATCTTGTACGGTCTCGATTTTGAATAGCGGAATCGCCGCAAGATTCTCGTCGTCGGGGATGGGCGGCGGAATGAATTTATTATAATCAAACGTCTCGCCCTTCGCCTCCCATTCGGCCTTTGTCGCGGCCCATGCGCGCGCGCCGCGCCAGTCTTCCTCGACGTAAATGAGGATGACGAGGGTGACCGTCCAGAGCACGAATTTCAGAAAACCCCATGACAAGAAAAAGCGCCCGATTTTCGCGCCCGCGCGCCTGAAAAAGCCTTTCATGGAATTTGCCTCAACTGCTTTTCTTCCGGCTCATCCTGCCAAAGCTCGGCAAGCCGAATTTCGTCCTGAAGCGACACGAGATAAATCGGCCGGTTCGGATCGAAATGGGCCATCAGCATCTTTTCCGCCGGATCAACCGGTGTCCCGGCCTTGAAAAGAAAGATCAGCATCCAAAGCGCGGTCAGCGCGCTCGCGGTCCAGGGATTCCGCGCGAGCAGATTGCGCAGCGTCACGAGCAGCGGTGGCCACGCCTGAACCGCCAGCGCGGGCCTGCGCGCTTCGCGCAGCGCGGTCGTGAGAATCTCCGCGCGCCACGTCGCCGGCAATTCAGACGCGGGCAGTTCGCGTAAACGTTGTTCGATCTCTTCGTCGTTCATGGCAGGTCCCTGTGCAGAGGACGCAACTCGTCGCGCAATTTGTCTAAGGCGTAACGATAGCGGCTCGCGGCGGTGTTGGCGGGAATGTCGAGCACCTCGGCAATCTCGGCGAAAGTCATCTCTTCCCACACCTTCAGCACCACCACCGCCTTTTGTTCCGGCGGCAAAGCTTCAAGTGACGACGTAAGCGCCTTTTGCATCCACGCCGCATCGCCCGCCGACGGCTCGGGACGGGCGCAGACCTCGCGTTCCTGCCAGGCACGATCGTCATAATGTTGGCGGGCCTTCTCGCGCCGATGGCCGTCGATCACCAGCCGGTGCGCCATGCGAAACAGGTACGACCTCGGCGCGACCACCCCATCGAGCAGTTGCGGTGATTTCGCCAGCCGGATGAAAATTTCCTGGATAATGTCCCTCGTATCGGCTTCGTCGCCGGTCAGCCGGATGAGAAATCGGAACAGCGCGGGCGCGTGGTCCCGATATACTTCTTCCAGCCACTCCTGAAGCGCCATTCCTTAAGGACGCATCCGCGCAGCGGAATTGTCTAGGAATATCGCAGCCGCCATCCTTCGGGAGTCCCATCCCCCTCCGCAGCGCTCACTTCAGCGTACGCAAATAACTCACCAGCGCCGCGATTTGCTCGTTATTATACTTCTTCGCAAACGTTGGCATCTCCCCTTTGAGTCCCTTTTTGATCATCACTCTGATGCGGGCATTGCTGATCGGAAGGTTATGCAGGTCCGGACCTTCATCTCCCGTCGCATCATCGCCGTGGCACTCGGAGCAACTCATGGCGAAAAAATTCTGTCCCTGGGCTACGAGTTCCGGCGTGACGACCGTTTCGGAGAACGAGGCCTCGGAAGACACGGGCGGTAAGATGGAACTCGGCAACGCTGGGATGGCGATGGCCGCCAGCCCCATGCCGCCCAAGGAAAGCAAGGCCGTCAGGAGACCGTACCGGAGAGCCTTGACCTCGAGAGGGGTGTTCATTCTCGTCGTCTAGGAGTTGAGAAGCAGCTCGCCGCCCCAATACCCTGCGCCGCCCATTAGCCCCGCCGTGAGAAAGAGCACCACGAGATAAGCGGTGAAGCCGCGAAAGGAAACCTTGTCACCCGCCAGCACGCGCCAGACACCCAGCCCGACCAAACACGCAAACGCCGGCCAGACAAAAAGGTGATGAAAGAGCAACGCGCCGTGTCCCATCACCTCACCCCTGGTCATGAATAACCCTGAAAGCACGGCGGGAAACGTGCCGAGCGCTCCAAGAATGATGGTGAAATAACCGGCGGAATGAAGTTGAACTTTGCGCGGCGACGACTTGGGCCAGACAAAGCCCAGGCCGTCGAACAGCGCCGCGGCCGTGGCCAGCGCCACCGGAAAGTGGACGCTGGCGCCGTGCATTTTGGGCCAGATGGAGGGATCGATCAACATGGCGGAGCGGAGTTGAGTTTTATTTTACGCCAGAGTGGAATCAATCAGCGCGAGATGATGATCACCCTCGGCATAATTGACGCTGGTGAGGCCCAACATGCTGCGCAATTGATCGGCGGGAACGACCATTGGACCGCCCTTGGGCGCGGTGCCCCCCACGGCTTGAGGGAAGGCGGTGGAACGCGCGGTATGAAAGGTGATATTGCCCTCCACCTTTTGCACGACTTGGTGAATATGGCCGTTGAGAATGGCCACGGAACCGAATCCCTTGAGCAGATCGAGCGCCTGCGCGCCATCCGTCGTGCCCCATCCCCATTTCGCATAGACTTCCCAGAGCGGCACGTGGGCAAAGACCACGATGGGTGTGCTGTTGGAAAGCGCGGCGAGATCCTTCTTCAGCCAATCGAGCTGGTCCTGGCCGAGGATACCGAGGCCTTGCTCGGACTTTCCAAAGACGTTGACCAATCCGATGAAGTGGACGCCCTTTTGGTCGAAGCTGTACCACCCGTTGCCCAGCGTTCCCTTGCCGAACCGCTGAAGGTACTGCTCGCCGTTGTCGCCCAGGATGTCGTGCTCGCCGGGCACATAAAAGACTTTCGAGGCTTTGGCGGTTGTGAGCATTTGCTCCACCGTGTCGAACTCATCGGCTTGGGCCAGGTGGCTCAAGTCGCCGGTATGGAGCAGGAATTCGGGTGCCTTGGGCATGGCATTGATTCGATTGATCGCTTCCTGGAACGTGCCGATGACATTGGTGTTGGCGGCCTTATTGAACCCAATGTGGCTGTCGCTAATTTGGATGAAATTGAGTTCCGCTGCCGCAATTGCTCCCGGATTGGCCAGCACATCCCCCAGCGCCCGCGAGGTGAGAACACCGCCCGCCATGGAGCAGACTACCGCCGTTCCGGCCCAGCCCATGCAGCGGAGAAAGCCCCGGCGGTCGATGCCGTCGCGGCTGGTGTCGTGGAGAATAATATCGTTGTTTTTCATGGCTATTTGTCCTGTTTCTTTGGGGTTGATGTCTGAAATATGAATGACCGGTCATGGCCTTCCCCATGCTCTACCCAGCGGCGCGTTCATTTATTCCATGAACAAAAAAGACTGTTTTTCGGGAATAAAACGGAGTGAACTTCGGTATGTTCGGAGTGGAGCAACATCGCGATGCAGGGGGAAATCTGACTCAGCCCGACTTTGAACAGGTCTTCCTGCCTCATCTCGATGCCGCTTATAACCTCGCCCGCTGGCTCCTGCGCAACGATCAGGATGCCGAGGACGCCGTGCAGGAGGCTTATCTGCGCGCTTACAAGGCCTTCGCCCGCTTTCGCGGCGGAGACGGCAAGGCATGGTTTATGACGATCTTACGAAATGTCTGTTATACGATGATCAAGAAGCTGCGGAGTCACGAGACGCCCGAGCCTTTCGACGAAGAAATCCATCACACCGTGGGCGAATCGGAAATGCAGGAAGCGTTCCGACAAAGAGCCAATGCCGAAAGCCTGCATGCTGCGCTCGAAAAACTCCCCGACGAATTCCGCGAAGTCATCGTGCTGCACGATCTCGAAGGTCTCGCCTACAAGGAGATTGCCGCCGTCGTGGGCATCCCCATCGGCACCGTCATGTCGCGCCTCGCCCGGGCCCGGGGCCGGTTGCGCGCTGAAATCGTCGCCTCAAACGCCAAGGAGTCCCTGCCATGAACCACGACGAAGCCGCAAAATTGCTCGGCCCCTACCGGGACGGCGAGCTCGACCTGGCCGCCTGCCTGAAGCTCGAAGAGCACTTGGCCGGCTGTCCGTCATGCCAACAAAAATTGGCCGGCGAACAGGAACTGGTCGACCTCGTCCAATCGGAAACTCCCCGCTTCAAGGCTTCCCCCTTCCTGAAAACCCGCATCCAGGCCGCCTTGCGCGCCGAGACAGTTTCCGTGTCCATTCCGTGGTGGAAACATCTTTCGCTGGGCTCAACGCTTTCCGGTTTGGCCGGGGTGGCCGCTTTACTTGTCATTCTGGCGTTTGGCTTTTTCTCGATCCAGGCAATCCCGGAACTCGACCAGGACGCAATCGCGGACCATGTCCGCTCCCTGCAAGTCAACCACCTCATGGACGTCGCCTCGACCGACCAGCACACCGTCAAGCCCTGGTTTGCCGGCAAGCTCGACTACTCGCCTCAAGTCATCGATCTCGCCTCTTCCGGCTATCCCCTCATCGGCGGCCGGCTCGACGTCCTCGACCACCGCAACGTCGCCGCCATCATCTACCAGCGCCGCAAACACTACATCAACCTCTTCATCTGGCCCTCGGACACCAACTCGCTCCCTGGCCGGCTCTACAACCAGGATGGCTATCACGCCCTCGGCTGGACCAAATCGGGCATGAATTATCTCGCCGTCTCCGAGCTGGGTGAAAAGGAACTGCGCGATTTCGTGCAAATGATCCAGGACCAAACCGCCAACTCGCGCCCTGAGTAAAGCTCCTCGCCGTCGCTCGCCGCTAGAGCGTTCCAAATAAAGTTGTAGCTGCTATTCCAGCACCAACCCCACCGGCAGGTTGAAGCCCCGCGCGAATTCCGCCGCGTGCATCCGCTTCTTGCCTTCGAGCTGCACCTCGCGCAGCAGCAGCCCGCCGACTTTCGCCGCGACGAGAATCCCGTGCTTGTCGACGCGCACCACCTCGCCCGGCTTGCCCTTGGCCCGGCGCGACACGATGGTGGAAAAAATCTTCAGCATCTTGTGATCGGCCTCCTGCGGAATCCACGCATAGGCCGAGGGCCAGTCGGTCATCGCGCGGATGTGCGCGTCGATCTCCAGTTGCGGGCGGTCCCACTTGATGTGCCCGTCTTCCTTGTGCAATTTTTTGGTCAGCGTCGCCTTCGCCTTGTCCTGCTTCAGGCGCGGCGCGTTGCCGGTTTCGACCAGAGGGATCGCCTTCAGCAGCGCCTCGGCCCCGATCTTTGCCAGGCGGTCGTGCAGGCTCGCGGCCGTCTCGTGCCGGCGCAGCGTCACCGTTTCCTGCAGCAGGATGTCGCCGGTGTCGAGGCCCTCGTCCATCCACATGATCGTCACGCCCGATTGCTTTTCGCCCGCGGCGATGGCGGCATGGATCGGCGACGCGCCCCGGTATTTCGGCAGCAGCGATGCGTGGATATTCAGGCAGCCATACTTGGGCAGATTCAGAATTTCCTTCGTCAAAATCTGGCCGTAGGCGGCGACGATAATCAGGTCGGGATTGAGATATTTCAACTGCGCCACGGAGGTCGCGCTGCCGATTTTTTCCGGCTGATAAATTTTGAGATGCAGCTTGAACGCCGCTTCCTTGATCGGGCTGGACGAGAGCTTCAGTTGCCGGCCCACGGGGCGGTCGGGCTGCGTCACCACCGCCAGCAGATGATGCTCCGGCGCTTTCGATAGCGCGTGCAGGGCCAGCAGGCCGATTTCGCCGGTGCCAATGAAGATGATGCGCATATATTCCTAATCGTCCCCGGACACGTTTTGTTTAGCGGCCCATGGCTATCTTGGATATGAGTTCTTGTCGGGCAGGATAAGGAGCAAATGTTCCCGCACCGGCATCGACTTGGCGCACTTGCGGCAATAGAGTCGGGAGGCCTTGAAGGATTCAAACTGTTCCATGTCAACCTTGAGTATGAAACCCGACCCGACCCGCAAGGCGCAAGCGAATAACGTCGTTGCGCCCTCGCCGGAGGCGATTTCCCGCGCGGTCGAGCTTCTGCGCGAGGGCCGCGTCGTCGGCCTTCCCACCGAGACGGTTTACGGCCTCGCGGGCGACGGACTCAATCCGGCCGCCCTGGCGCGCATCTTCGAGGTGAAGCAGCGCCCGCTTTTCGATCCGCTCATCCTCCATTTTGCCGATGCGTCGAGCGCCTTCGCCTTGGCCGAAGAAGTTCCCGCCGCCGCCCGCGCATTGGCGCAACGCTTCTGGCCCGGGCCGCTGACACTCGTCTTGCGCAAGAAGGAGATCGTCCCCGATCTGGCCACGAGCGGCCTGCCCAATGTGGCCCTCCGCGTCCCGGCGCATCCCGTGGCGCAGGCCCTTCTGCGCGCGTTTGGCGGTCCTCTCGCTGCGCCGAGCGCGAACCGCTTTGGCCGCATCAGTCCCACCGACGCGCCGGCCGTCCGCGCCGAACTGGGCGACGCGGTGCCGCTCATTCTCGACGGCGGGCCCTGCGCGGTCGGCCTCGAATCGACCGTCCTTTTTCTGGCCGAGGATCAACCGATGCTGCTCCGCGCGGGCGGCGTTCCGCTGGAGGAAATTGAAGCGATGGTCGGCCCGGTCCGCCACGCCACGCCCGTCGAGGATCGCCCGCAGGCGCCGGGCCAGCTCAAGCATCACTACGCGCCGCGCAAACCGCTCCGGCTCGTGGACAACGCCGGGGAAATTCCACCGCGATCGGATATCGGCTTACTCCTTTTTGGCCAGCCTCTTTGGGCTGATACCTGTCCCTGCGTGGTCGAAAATCTCTCACCCACCGGCGATCTGCGCGAAGCCGCCGCGAATTTTTTCCGCGCCTTGCGCGCCCTCGATGACCATCCGCAAATCACCCTGCTTTATGCCATGCGCCTGCCCGCGCACGGCCTCGGCCTCGCCATCAACGAGCGCCTCGAACGCGCGGCGGGCTAGCTGAGTTGTTTTATTTTGATTCTTTGATCGATTTTGAAATCTGATCAGACATGTCTTTCTCCGCCGCAATCTCTTGTTCTGTTTGCGGACGCGTGCGCTTCTCGCTGAGAGTTCCATCCATTAAAACATAGACGGCGTAGTTCATGCCATAGGCCTTCAAATTAAGGTCCGGCCGATCCACTATCCCGCCGAAAGTCAGCTTATAATACCATTTTCCACTCGGTTGATCTATCCAGCTATCGGGAACCGTCGCACCGCTTTTTCCATTGTCGATTTGGTCAAGTTCCACGGAGTCTAAATGCCACTTATCGGGTTGTGGCACATTCTTGATAAGATTCGCGTGGCCGATGCTAATCGCGGCCTTAAGGGAGATTGGCGTATCGGCCGTCGCAGGATCAAAGGCCGGTTGCTTTTTCAGCGTTTCAGGTGAGATAAACCACTCGGTTACCGTAATTCCGCTTTTGGGATTATCATCATTCTCAATCGAATCCAAAAAGATTTTTGTGTCGGCGGTAGCTGGGGAATCAGCCCAAGATAAGGCTGCGGACGACAGGATAATAAGCAGTAAAAGCAGAGGGCGTTTGACCATGGTTCTTATTTTCGTGACTCTTACCACAAAGAATCGCGCTAATCAATCCACCCCCGGATCGCTCAGGATCGGCCGGCTGTCGCGCGAAGACGCGCCGCTTGGACGATGCTCGATGCGGTTGGGCGGCCCGACTTTGATGTCGAGCGGTGCGGCGGGTCCGATCACTTCGTAACCCGTGAGCACAAAGACCGGCAACTGCTCGTCGAGCCGCGGATCGTACGCCTTATAGGAGGCAAACTTGCCCCAGAACTTATATTCCCAATTCAGGTCGGCGTCGGCCTTGGCCAGTTTGCGATGGGGCGCGACCGCCAGGCCGAGCGTCTCCTGCAGCGCAATCCATTTCGCCGAACCCCAGCCCGCGCCGTTCTTCTTCACCCAGCCCCAGCCCTGTCCGCCCATGTCGTCGATCAGGCGATGCGCGATCCAGGGCGCGTCGCCCTGCGTGTTGCCCTCTTTATAACCAATGGTCGGCACGGCCAGCTTCGGGTCGTTCGCGAGGTGGTCGAGCGGCGAACCCTTTTTCAGCGGGGGCGCGACCGGTGGCGCTTCCCCGGCCGGGGCTTGATAAACCGCTTCCTGCGCGCGCAGCAAGTCCGTCGGGAGAAGCAGCGATCCGGCCAAAAAAGCAAAGAAAAGGATGAAGCGCATAAAAATCACTGGGACCAGGTGCCGTCCGAGTTGGACAACTGCGGCAGGCCCCCATGGGCGAAGTCGGTCTTGCCGATTGCGCCGATCATGGCGACATTGAAACGGTCCTTCCACCACTGGCTGTACATCTCACCCGAATGGCAGCCCCAGCTTTTGCAGGTCGCATCGCGCGCGAAAATATCGCTGTCGATCAGCCGCAGGTCCTTCACGTGCAGCCACGCGATGGACATGGTGTCGATGGTGTTGCTGTAGTCGAAAAGAAAGCACGCCTTGTTGGAGTGGCCGAAATAATCGAAGTCGCCGATTTTGATTTTGTCCCGGTCCAGCCCCTTGTTCAGATACGCGACGAGTTCCGCCTTGCTGTTGAACCAAACGAGACGCACGCCCAGCGTCTTCGCTTTTTCCTGGAGTTGCGCCAGCAAATCGAGCCCCATTTCCTCACTGCGCGACGCGTAGGCCGGGCGATAAATCAGCCACGTAACCAGCTCGTCCGGCTTGGCCTGGTCCTTCAACTCCTTCAGGCGGATGACGCTCGCATCGACGAAATTGAACCAGTAGACGTCATGCGAAACATCGCCCTTGCCATGCTCCATGAAGCGCAGCGCAGGGCCGCCGGTCAGCACAATGTCTTCTCGGGTTTGCGCCGAGGCGTGGAGCGCGCCCACGACGACCAGGCAAGCGAGGATATGGAAAAGGCGCATGTAGGGACGCTAACTTAGCCAGAAGAGCCGTCCGCGAAAAAGCAAAATGTCTTATTTCGTCTGCAACGTGCTCACCTGCGGGGCGTCGCTCCACAAATCTTCCAGGGCATAAACGCCGCGCTTCTGCTCGTGAAAGATGTGGAACATCACGTCGCCGTAATCGATCACGATCCACTGGCTGGTGGGAAAACCATCGACCGCCAGCGGGTGCCGTTGCGCGCTCTCTTTCAGCGCCAGCTCCACGCCGTTGGCGATGGCCTTGAGTTGCGGCTCCGATTGGGCCGAACAAATCACGAGGTAATCGGTGATCGACGAGATGTCCCGCAAGTCGAGGATGATCGGGTCGAGCGCCTTTTTCTCCTGCGCCGCCCAGACGCAATGCCGGGCCAGGTCGACGCTGCTCAGCTCGGACGAGGTCTTGGCGGGCATGGGTGTTTTGGAGATAAGAATCCTAGGAAAGATAAAGCCCGTGGCGCTTGATATAGGCCGCAATCGGCGCGGGGACGAGATGATCGATCGGCAGACGGGATTTCACGCGATGACGAATTTCAGTGGCAGATATATCGACTCGGCGCGGCTGCGGCAAGCCTAGAACGGCCTCCGTCGGGGCGCTCGCCTCGTGTTCTCCTCGCGGCAGCAGCACAAAAGTCACCAGTCGGCGCAGGTCGTCGGGCCGGTGCCATTGCTCCAGCGCCGCCAGTTGGTCTTCGCCGATCAGCCAGAAAAGCTCCGCGCGCGGAAAGGCCTCGCGGATTTCCACCGCCGTATCGTAGGCGTAGGAAGGCGCGGGGCGGTCGAGTTCGCAGCGGGTCAGCCAGAAATGGGCATGGCTTTTCAAAGCCAGCCGCAGCATGGCCAGGCGCTGGGCGTCGGTCGCATGCGGTTTGCGCATTTTAAAGGGAGATTGACCGCACGGCACGAAAAGCACGGCGTCGAGATGGAGCTGTTCCAGCGCGTCCCGGGCGAGCAGAAGATGGCCGTGGTGCACCGGGTCGAACGTCCCGCCGTAAATGCCCAGCCGCAGCGGACGCCGTCGCGCGGGTGAGGCCTTCGCTTTTGCCTTCATGCGTTGACCACGTAGGTGCCGGCGATAAAATCGTGCGGTGCTCGTCGTTGGGGATTGAAGAACACGAGAAGCAGCGGGATGAAAAAGAGGTTCATCGAGAAAATCAGCGCCAGGGCGCGGAGGAACGCCCGCAGCAGACCGGGCTTCTGCCCCGATTGATCCACCACCCGCACGCCCAGCAGGGCTTTGCCCGGGGTTTTCCCGTGGGCAGCCGCAAATCCGCCAAAATAGAGCGCCAGCATCGAATCGTAAATGAGGTCGGCCACGAGATTCGCATTCAGCGGCAGGTCGGGCGGATTGAAGGGATGGAGCGATCCCGACACGACGTCCTGGATAAACCAATCCGGCATGAAAGCCAGCGCCAGAGTATAACAAACGATCAGCATCGGGATAGTGACCAAAACCACGTCCAGCGCAAACGCGAGCAGGCGGCGGCCCAGCGGCGCGATGACCATGCCGGGCTGGCCCGGCACCGAACTGGTGACGCTCACCTCCGCCAGCAGGGCGACCAGCTCGGGATAATTCTGCCACGGACTCCACGGCGCGCCCGGCTCATCGCGACGCACTTCCGTGCCCAGGCCGGCGCGATTTTCCTGCACCCAGTCCCGCAGCTCGTCCAGGTCGACGGGACCATATTCCTCGCCGTCGTCTCCACGGACCAAAAACGAATGATTCTCCGGCAACATGCGAAGTTTCTAGCAGATTGATCTTTAAACAAACAGAGAGAGTTTAGCAGCCCCGTTGGGGCTAAAGCCATTCCGAAGTAGAAACCCAATTTTAGTGTGAACAGTCCCCAGAGCGTGTGGGCAAAATTAGGAGATGGCCTGCTTGCCAAGGATGGGGGCAGCCCTTAAATTTAGCATCCCTTTTTCTTTTTTTGACGGTAGAGTCCATAGCTCCCCCTGTTTCACCTGCTTATGATCAAATGGTTTGTTAAGAAAGTTCTCGGCTCGAAGAACCAGCGCGAAGTGAAGCGTCTGTGGCCGGTCGTCGAGAAAATCAACGAGTTCGAGGTGGAATACCAGAGCCTGATGGACGAGCAGCTCATCGCGAAGACGACTCAGCTCAAGGAACGGTTCGGCAAGGGGGAAACGCTCGACCAGCTCCTGCCCGAGGCTTTCGCGGTGGTGAAGAACGCCTGCCGGCGCCTGACGGAGCGCAAGCACAAGAGCATCGTCCGCGGCCAGGAAGTGACGTGGGAGATGATTCCGTTCGACGTGCAGTTGATCGGCGGGATGGTGCTCCATTCGGGGCGGATCGCGGAAATGGCGACGGGCGAAGGCAAGACGCTGGTGGCGACTTTCCCGGCTTATCTCAACGCGCTGACCGGTCGCGGGGTGCATGTGGTGACGGTGAACGATTACCTGGCCGCGCGCGACAGCGAGTGGATGGGCGAGGTCTACCGTTTTCTGAACCTGACCGTCGGCTGCATCCAGCACGGGCAGATTCCCGAAATTCGCCGCCAGCAATATTATTGCGACATCGTTTACGGCACGAACTCGGAGATGGGCTTCGATTACCTGCGCGACAACGGGATGGCGACGACGAAGGCGGAGCAGGTGCAGCGGGGCCATCCCTACGCGATTGTGGACGAGGTGGACAGCATCCTGATCGACGAGGCGCGCACGCCGCTGATTATCGCGGGGCCGGCGACGGTGAGCTCGCACCAGTACGACAAATTCAAGGGCTCGATTGAGCGCCTGGTGTACGCGCAGGGCCTGGAGGCGAATCGCTGGGCGGCGGACGCCAAGAAGCAGGTCGAGGAAGGCAACCTGGAGGAA
>Ga0181537_10003426_pt1 | contig 13576 bp, 13 predicted proteins | sample PEATcosm2014_Bin_39_FD_119765 | JGI IMG/M metagenome (GOLD analysis project Ga0181537, IMG submission 119765) | Peatland microbial communities from MTU Mesocosm Facility, Houghton, MI, USA - PEATcosm2014_Bin23_10_metaG | ecosystem: Environmental > Terrestrial > Soil > Wetlands > Peat | place...
CCGGCGTCTGTTTGACGATGATAGCGCCGAACTCGTCCACCGTGTCGAGGCGGCCGAGCGTCTGCACCGCGATCTGAAATGCGCCCGGATGCGCCACCGGCGGCTGGCCGAGCACGCCGGACGCGACTTGGATGTTCTGGCCCTGCAGCGCGTTGGTGACGTCGCTCGCGGTCAAGCCGAGCGATTGCAGGCGATCCGGATCGAGCCATATGCGCATCGAGTAGTCGCGGCTGCCAAATACGGTGATCGAGCCGACGCCGTCGACGCGGGTGAGCGGGTCGGTGACTTCGAGCGTGGCGAAATTGGAAATGAACAGCGAATCGCGCGATTTGTCCGGCGAATAAAGGTGCACGACCATCATCAGGTCGGGCGAGGCTTTCTGCACGAGGACGCCGATATTGCGCACATCGGCCGGCAGCCGCGGCTGCGCGATGGCGACGCGGTTCTGCACTTGCACCTGGGCGATATCGAGATTGGTACCGAGATCGAAGCTGACCTGGATGGAGAAGCGACCGTCGGCGGTCGAGTTCGAGTACATGTAAAGCATGTTCTCGACGCCGTTGATCTGCTCCTCCATCGGCGTCACCACGGTCGCGGCGACGACGTCGGCGCTGGCGCCGGGATATTGGCCGGTCACGGTGATCACCGGAGGCGCGATCTCGGGATATTGCGCGACCGGCAGCCGCGAGAACGACACGCCGCCAAGGATCACGAAAACGATCGAGACCACGGCGGCGAAGATCGGCCGGTCGATGAAGAAGTGCGAGATGCGCATCTTAAGGCATCAACCGGATTTGGCTTCGCCGCCGGGCTTGTCGCCGGGCGGCACCGGCGCCGACGAGTCGCCGGCTTGCTGAGCGTTCACCTTGATACCCGGCCGCGCATGCATCAAGCCGTTGACGATGACGCGATCGGTGGCGGCCAGCCCATCCTTGATGACGCGCAAGCCGCCGTCGATCTGCCCGGGCGTGATGTATTTCTGGCGCACCACACCGCCGTCGTCGACAACGAGCACATATTTGCGCGCCTGCTCGGAACCGATCGCGGCGTCGGGAATGAGCAGCGCCGTATAGGGCGGCGAGCCGGGCACGCGGACGCGGCCAAACATGCCGGGCGTGAAAATGCCGTCCGGATTGTCGAACACCGCGCGGCCGCGAATGGTGCCGGAGGAACGGTCGATGACGTTGTCGACGAAGTCGATATGGCCGGTATGCACGAAATCTTTTTCGTCGATCAGCTTGAGCGCGACCGGAACATTGCCGTTGAGCGCCGCCACTTCCTTGCTGGCCGTGGCAAAGCGCACGTAGCGCAGATAGGACGCCTCGTCGAAGCTGAATTCGAAACGTATGGGATCGACCGAAACAACCGTCGCAAGTAGCGTCGTGTTGCCGCCGGTACCGCCGGTGACGAGATTGCCGACCGCAACCCGGCGGTCGCCGATCCGGCCGTCGATGGGCGAGCGCAGCTGGCTATATTGATCGAGATCGAGTTCGGCCGAATGCACCATCGCTTCCTGGGCCGCGACGGATGCTTCGGCGACCGCCTTGGCTTGGGTACGCTGATCGTAGACCTGCTCGGTGATGGTCTTGTTCTGCAGCAGCGATTGGCCGCGATCGAGATCGGCTTGCGTGAAAGCCAGGTTGGCCCGCGCTTGCGCCAGATTCGCCTTCATCTGCTCGAGCGCGATCTCGAACGGCCGGCGGTCGATGGTGAACAGCAGATCGCCCTGCTTTACCGTCTGGCCGTCCCGGAAATGAATCTCCGACAGGTAGCCGGACAGCCGGGATCGGATCTCGACCGAATTCACCGCAGCGAAGCGGCCGACATATTCGTCCTGATCGACCACGCTGCGCTGCACCGGATTGGCGACCGTCACGGACGGCAGCGCAGGCCCGGCTTGCTGCTGGCTTTGCCCGCAGCCCGCGACAGCAGCCGCTGCGAACAGCGCGGCAAGACGCGCGGCCTTGGCGAATGTCATCCGTGTCCCCTCATCGGCGGCGGCATCATAAGCGTTAGGCCCCTTCAAACCCATATCGACCGCGCTTCGGCCGACCCGCGCATCGCCGCCCTTCCTTAATCTCGGCGGCACCCCATATCTGCCCCCAATCTTCACAATCACCAAGACCCGGCACGGAGCCGGGCTAAATTATTGAAAAACATGGCAATCATTCCCCTGACCGATGCGCTGCGGTCGAGCCGCAGCGCCACTGCGCCGGACCCCGTTCCGCCTGACGACCAGGCGCTGCTCGACGCCTATTCTCGCGCTGTCATCGACGTGGTCGATCGGGTCGGCCCCGCCGTCGTGCGCCTGGCCGTTCACGCCGGGCCGGCCGGCGCTGCGCAGTCCCGCGGCGGCACCGGCTCCGGCGTCGTCGTAGCGCCGGACGGCCTCATTCTCACCAACAGCCACGTTGCCACAGCCGCGGGCAGATCGGCCGCGGCCTTGCGCATCGAGGTGACGACCGCCGACGGCCAGGATTTGCACGCGCGTCTCGTCGGCGACGATCCCGACACCGATCTTGCGCTGATCCGCGTCGACGAGCCGGTGACGCTGCCGGCGGCGCCGCTCGGCGATTCCAAGCTCCTCAAGCGCGGCCAGCTCGTCATCGCGATCGGCAATCCGCTCGGCTTCGAATCCACCGTAACGACCGGCGTGGTCTCGGCGCTCGGCCGCAGCTTGCGTTCGCGCAACGGCCGGCTGATCGACGACGTGATCCAGACCGATGCCGCGCTCAATCCCGGTAACTCCGGCGGGCCCTTGGTGTCATCGCGCGGCGAGGTCGTCGGCATCAACACCGCGATCATCATGGGCGCGCAAGGCATCTGCTTTGCGGTTGCCGCCAATACCGCGAGCTTCGTGCTCGGCGAATTGGTGCGGCACGGCCGCGTCCGCCGCGCCTTCATCGGTATCGCCGCGCAGCAGACCGCCATTCCGCGACGGCGGCGCCACTTCGGCCTCACTCAGGACAGTGCCGTGATGGTCGGCACGGTCGAGGCGGAGTCCGCCGGCGCAGAGGCAGGACTAAAGGCGGGGGACATTATCGTCGGCATCGATGGCCAGACTATCGCCGGCGCCGACGATCTGGTGCGCGCGCTGACCGGCGAAACAATCGGCCGCGAAGTGGCGCTCGACGTGCTGCGCGGCACCGAGCGGTTGACGTTGTCGGCAGTGCCGCGGGAGCGGCGGCGTCAAGGATAACACTTCATGACGACGGACGTAGACGCGTTGCCTCATTCTTCCGCGATTGTCGAAGGCCGCACGATTATCACGGCGGAGACGGTCGAGCGGCCGGTCGACAAGCGCCCGCTCCACGACACCATCGACGCGATCGCCGAATGGCTGATCGACGATGCGCGCCGGATCGGATCGGCTGCGGGCGCGATCGACGAATATGCCTGGCGCCTTTACGCCGCCGGCATCCCGGTGCTGCGCGTCAGCGTCCACGCCGGCACGCTGCACCCGCAATATCTCGGCGCCGCCTTTGTATGGTGGCGCGACACCGCACGCACCGTGCGCGTCATGATAAAACATGAGATCGCCGACCTTATTCCCTACGACGTCAATCCGGTACGGCGGGTGCGCGAAGGCGGCGAGACACTGCGCCGCAAGCTCGACACACCGGACGCGCAATTCGATTTCCTGGTGCTCGAAGACCTAAAGGCGCGCGGCGCCACCGAATATTACGCATTTCCGATCGGCGGCGCTTACGGCCCGTCGACCTATATGGTGACCTATGTCAGCGACCGGCCGGGAGGGTTTTCCGACGGCGAGATCGCGGACCTGAGACGGCTGAGCGAGCGCCTGTCCGTGGTGGCGGACATGCACAGCCAAAAGCATATCGCCGAAAATGTCCTGATCGCCTATCTCGGCCGGCAAACCGGGCCGCGCGTCTTGGCCGGTCATATCCGGCGCGGCAGCGGCGAGGCGATCGACGCGGTGCTGTGGTCGTCCGATTTGCGAAGCTTCACCCAACTTTCGGATCATGCGCCCGGCGAACAGGTCATTGGTATTCTCAACCGGGTATTCGAAGCCCAGGCCGTCGCCATCGCCAGCCATGGCGGAGAGATTTTGAAATTCATCGGCGACGGGCTACTTGCCATCTTTCCAGTTGCCTCGCCAGATGACGCCGCAAAGGCCGCCGCGAACGCCGTCGCGGCGGCGACCGAGGCGTTGGCGGCCGTGCACGCGCTCGATCACGAAATCGACGGTCAGGCGCCGCTCAAAATGGTGATCGCGCTGCACTACGGCACCGCGATCTACGGCAATATCGGCGCGCCGGATCGGCTCGACTTCACCGTCATCGGTCCCGCGGTCAATCTCGTCAGCCGGGTCGAGGCGGTGGCAAAATCGCTCAACCTGCCGCTGGTCGTCAGCGACGATTTCGCCCGCGTGCACGGCGGCAAGCTGCGATCGCTCGGCCAGCATAAATTACGCGGCCTCGATCAGCCGCACGAACTGTTTGCGCCGCACGAGGCCGGCAACTAATTGCGGATGAACGAAGCGACAGCGGTTGCCGCAAGGCCAAGCCAGGCGGCAATCAGAATCATCCCCCCGCTCGGCGCGGCAAACGCGAACAGGCGGTGGCCGGCCAAAGCGCGCAGCGCGATGTCACCGGAGAACAGCGCGGCGCCGAGGATCCAGGCGGCAAGCACGATTAGCGCCAGCGGCCGCCACAGCGCGCCTTGTTGCACCAGAGCCGCGACACCGAGCACGGCGGCGGCGTGAAAGAGCAGCATATAAGCGGCACCCTCGAGGCCTAAACCGGGCGCAACATGTGCGCCGGCGGCAGCAAGCGCTATACCGCACGCTCCCATCAGGCCGGCCAAAGCGAGCAGGATCATCAATGCCATGACGGTACATTATTCCGTCATGCCCGCGCTTGTCCTGTTCCGCGCGCCAAGCAGAAGCGACCGCGGACACAAAAACACCTCTCCTGAAGGGAGAGGTGCTCTTATCACGGGTTTTGCATTCTTTTGCAGCAAGCCGCTCGCTGCTTGTTTTTGCGGCAATTCAACCGGCGTAAACCGCCCGTTGCTGACTTGCGGCCTCTTCGGCGGTCTTCGGCGTCGCCGGCAATTGCAGAACGGTGGCCTGTTGGCCCTCGCACAGCAGCGTCAACAGCATGATGCGGCCGTCCGGAAACTCGACCGCATCGTGATGGGCCGCCGCTTTGTCCTTGTTGATCTGGCGGAAGATCGCCGTCTTGTGTTCGATCGGCCGCGGACGCCAGGGGAACAAGCCGGTCGAGAGGCACATCACTTGGCCGGCGAAGGACAGTTCCGTCCCGGGCAGCACGCAGACCGCAACGTCGGCGTCTTCGACGGCAGCGAAGCCGCGCGTTCCGAGGCCGAAGTCACGCGTGGTCAGCTTGTCGCCGACTTGCGCGGGTCGCGACCTGACATTGGTTACGCTGTAATCGCACATGGGAGCACTCCTATTTGGATCAGCCCCTTTGCCAAACGAGCGGCAACCATTTTTGTTTCGCAAGCGCGCACCGAATTTACGCCGGCAGAAATTTAATAAGGAAATTTACGTAAGTATGTCGGGACGATGGCGTCGCGCCGCTGCCGCGACAAACATCGCGCGGGGACGATCTGCCTATTTCGTGCGCTTGAGATCGCCCTTCTTCACGCCGGCCTCCGGAAAAACCCACATCGCCGCCACCATGAACACCGCGACGAGGATTACCAAGGTCGAAAAATCATGACGGACGGGCGATCCGCTCCAGTACGCGAGGACCAGCGCCACCACGAGCGTGATAGCCGAAACCGCGGCTTTGACATCGTTCGGCATTGATTTAATTCGTGCCCACCGGAGCCGCGGCCGCTTCGTCCGGCCGCCGCGGCGCGCCGCGCAGGTTCTTTTTCAGGAAACGCGTGTCGTAGCCGTTGAGCAGCGTGCCGACGAGGCCGCGATCGAGATCCGACGTGCCGAGAAGCCAATCGGCGATCGGGAAGGTCAAATTCATATTGACTTCCATCATCAGCCGCGCGTTGTGGTGCGCGGTATGATGCCGCCGCAGCGTGTTGACGAACGGGCAATGGCGCACGAACCAGTTCTCATCGACGTGGCAGCAGAAGTGCATGAATTCGTAGACCAGGTACATGCCGGTGGTCGTCGCCATGAAGAGCCAGCCGACATTGGCGGTGAACAGCGTCCCGAGGATAGCCGCACCCGGAATCGACAACAGGATGAACACCACCAGCGCATAAGGCGGAAACAGCGTGACGCGCCAATCCTTGTGATCGCGAAACCGCATCTCGTTGTCGGTGAAGAACTGATGGTGGTTGAGCGTATGCCGCTCGTAGATGGCGCGCAGGCCTTTGATATTAACCGGGCGGTGCATGATGTATTTGTGCACCAGCCATTCGAAAATATTGGTGAACAGGAAGGTGAGCGGCACCGTCAGCCATTCCAGCGCGGTTACGTGACGGATGTGCTCGACGTAAATGTAGAATGCAGCGGCGCCGATCGCGTAAATGATCACGAAGTGAAAATAGCCATCGTACCATCCCATGATGCGGGAACGGTATTCATTGCGGAATTCGATCTGGCGCTCGTTGATCATTGTCCCCGTCCCTAGCTCGCGATTGCGGGCGCGGCGCGCGCACGCAGATAGGCGCCCACTTCATCACCGGTGAGCTGCCAATCATTGTCAAGATTGGCGATCACGTCCTTCATATACGGCGCGGACAGCGCGATGGCGTCATTCTTGTCGCCGAGATAATCGAACAGGATCGCCAGCGCCAACTGCTGCGGGCTTGAGCCCTCGTAGGTCCATTCGAAGCCGCGTGTGGTGAACTGTTTGACCTCGTAATGCTCCGGCAGCCGATGGTCATCGACCGTGACGATGAGGCCGTCGATGGTGCGCTTGCCGCGGTAGACTTTGGTCAAGGAAGCCATGGCTCTCCCCTCCCGGCATTTTCTCAAACGCTATCGCCGGGGGGCGGGAGGATCAAGGGTGCCGTTAAACGAAGGCATCCGGTATGGATTTCTCCGGGCCAACCACTATGAAGAATAATTCCACTGCCCCGGCCGCAACAAAGCAAGATGGCTGCCTTCCAGCAAGGCGATCTGGCCTCTAAATCAGGTGACCCAATAGGGGTATCCGCGCGGCCCATCCGGGCTTGTTCCATTCTAGAGAGACTTCCATGACCGACCTTTCCGTTGATGCACGGCTCCTGGCCAACGAACGCGGCGCGGCGCCGCCGATCAATAGCTGGGTCGTGATCCTGGCGTCCGCCGTGCTCGGCGCCGGTGCGATCGCGCTCGGCGAATCCTATAGCTGGCGGCAGGGCGCGCTGTTCCTGCTCGGCGGCGGGCTTGGCCTCGTGCTCTATCACGCGCTGTTCGGCTTCACTTCCGCCTGGCGTGTCTTCATCGCCGATGGCCGCGGCGCCGGATTGCGCGCGCAAATGCTGATGCTGGCGGTCGCGGTGGTCCTGTTCTTCCCGGCGCTGGCGCACGGCACGCTCTTCGGCCAGCCGGTGCATGGCGAATATGGCGCGGTTGGCGTCTCCGTTTTGGTCGGCGCCTTCATGTTCGGTCTCGGCATGCAGCTTGGTGGCGGCTGCGCTTCCGGCACGCTCTACACCGCCGGCGGCGGCAATTCGCGCATGCTGGTGACGCTCGCCTTCTTTATCATCGGCTCGGCGCTTGGCGCCTGGCATCTGCCGTGGTGGTCGGCGACCCCGAATTTCGGACCGATTTCGCTGATCTCGGCTTGGGGCTGGGCGCCGGCCTTGGCGGTGAGCCTTGCCGGCTTTGCGGCCCTCGCGGCGATCACCGTCGCGATCGAACGGCGCCGGCATGGCGAATTGCGCTCCGGCGTCGTCACCGACCGCCGCGGCTGGACGCGCTTTCTGCACGGACCGTGGCCGCTGCTTGCCGGCGCGGTGGCGCTTGCCATCGGCAATTTCGCCACGCTTTATCTTGCTGGCCGGCCGTGGGGCATCACGTCGGCCTTCGCTTTGTGGGGCTCGAAAATCTTTGCGGCATCGGGCATCGACGTCGCCTCGTGGGGCTATTGGCATTCGGCGGAACGCGCCAAGGCGCTCAATGAGAGCGTGTTCTCCGATATCACCTCGGTGATGGATTTCGGCATCATCCTTGGCGCGCTATTGGCGTCCGGACTGGCCGGCAAATTTCATCCCGGCTGGAAAGTCCCGCCGCGTTCGCTCATCGCCGCCGTGATCGGCGGTTTGCTGTTGGGTTACGGCGCACGCTTGGCCTATGGCTGCAACATCGGCGCCTATTTCAGCGGCATCGCCTCGTCGAGCGTGCACGGCTGGCTGTGGCTGGTCGCCGCCTTTATCGGCAGCGTGTTGGGCACTTATTTGCGTCCGCTGTTCGGCTTGAGCGTCGAGCGCACCCTGACCAGCGCGCAGGCGGGACCGGTCGCGCGCGACTGATCGATCGTCTAGAGTCCCTGCGATCAGCGGGGCCGGCGATCCGATGGGCGCATTCGAACTGGGGCTCTACACGTTCGGCGAGATGACGCCGGATGCGCAGACCGGCAAGGCGATCAGCGCCCAGCAGCGTTTGGCGGATGTGCTGGCCGCAGCCAAGCTTGCCGACGACGCGGGGCTCGACGTGTTCGCCGTCGGCGAGCATCACCGGCTGGATATGTCGATCGCGGCGACGCCGGTGGTATTGGCCGCGATCGCGGCGACGACCAAGAACATCCGGCTCGCCAGTGCGGTCACGATCTTAAGCACCGCCGATCCGGTCACTGTGTTCGAGGATTTCGCCACCGTCGATCTCATCTCCGGCGGCCGCGCCGAAATCATTGCCGGGCGCGGCGCCTTCACCGAATCCTTTGCGCTGTTCGGCTACGATCTCGCCGACTACGACGCCGTATTCGCCGAAAAACTTGATCTGCTGATAAAGCTCAACAGCGCCGAGCGCGTCACCTGGCAGGGCCGCTTTCGTGCTGCGCTCCGGGATACGCCGATTCCGCCGCGTCCGGCGCAAGGCTCTTTGCCGATCTGGCTCGGCACCGGCGGCACGCCATCTAGCGTCGAGCGCGCCGGCGCGCTCGGCCTACCGCTGGCGCTGGCCAATATCAGCCAGCCGCCGGCCAAGCTCGCGCCGCTCGCCGAACTTTACCGGCGCGCCGGGGCGGCAGCCGGCCACGGCGCGCGGGAGCTGAGGATCAGCCTCGCCACCCACATGCACATCGCCGACAACTCCCAGGACGCCCGGGATAGTTTCTATCCGCACTATGCTGCCTATTTCCGCACGCATGTGCCGACGCATTTCAAGGCAAAGGACATTTCGCGCGCCGATTTCGAGGCGCTGGCCGCCGCGGACGGTCCGACGTTTGTCGGCAGCCCGCAACAGATCATCGATAAAATGCTGTACGAGCGCGAATTATTCGGCCACCAGCGCTTCCTGGCGCAAATCGATATCGGCGGCGTGCCGTTCGCAAAGGTCGCGCGCGTGATCGAGCTGTTCGCGGCCAAGGTTGCGCCGGCGATGAGATAGCCACCAGCATTACGACGGACACGATGCTCCGGTTTCGATCCACGCCTTGATGAGTGCGCCAAGCTCTTGTTGGGTGCCGGGCGCCGGCTGGCGGCCGACGCCGGGTGCCCAAGCCCAGCCGACCAAAGTGTCGGTGGCCATGTGCGTCAGAAGCTGCTGCAGGGTCCGGCCGCCGTTGCGCGCCGGATCTTTGATCTGCGCGCAGATTTCGGGGAGCGTCTTGTCCTGCCAAGCCATCTCGCGCGGCGCCAGATGCCAATGCGCATGGCCCGGCATGCCGGCGGCGTCGAAATTCGCGCCCTGGTGACAGGAGCCGCAGCGCAGCGACGGCGTGCCGAACCCATCGGGACCGCGTGCGACCGGCGGCTGATGCAGCCGATGCGTTTCGCCTTGCAGCGGCCGGTCGCCGGCCGGATGACAATTCACACAACGCGGCGAGGTCAGCACCTTGCCGGCTTCGGTGAACAAGGCGGCCGATCGCGCGGCCGTATCGCTGATGCCATCGAAACTTTGCGGTGCCGCCAATGCGGCGGACGGCTCCGCGGAATAGACCTCGGTCAAAAGTGGCAAGCCGAGTGCCGCTATCAGCGCAGCAAGCAACCCCATGCGGTTGGTTGAATTCATCGCTAGCTCAAGTAACGATTCGGATCGGCAAGAATCACATCGCGCACCGCCTCGTGGTATTTGACGTAGCCGGTGCAGCGGCAGAGATGGCCGTTGAGCGCGTCGCGGATCGTGGTGTCGAGCTCGGCACGCGCCACCGGCGTTTTCGCCAGGCGCTCTAACAGCACTTGGCCTTCATTCAAGAAGCCCGGCGTGCAGTAGCCGCACTGAAATGAAAAATGTTCGACGAAGGCCTTTTGCAGCACGGAGAGCTGGCCGTTCTGCGCATGGCCCTCGACGGTGCGGATCGATTTGCCGTCGAAGCCTGCCGCCGGCACGACGCAGGTCGGACTGGTCTGGCTGGTGCCGTCGGGATTGTCGATGATCACCGCGCAACTCAAGCACTGCGCCAGGCCGCAGCCGAATTTGGTGCCGGTCAATCCCAGATATTCGCGCAGGAAATCGTTCATCGACAATGTGTCGCGAACCTCGAGCGGTCCGTAGGCTTTGCCGTTGATCGTCACGCGCATCTCGGTCACGGCAGCACTCCCATGATAATGGCCTGGGTCACCGGCAAGGATTGGAAGCGATGACCGGTGGCGTCGTGGATCGCGTTCAAGATCGCGGGAACGATGGGGATCATCACGACTTCGGCCATGCCCTTGGGCGGATCGCCGGGCTGAAGCGACGGCAGAACCTCGATCTCCGGCCCGTCCAGCGGCAGGTCGGTGGCGCGCGCGATCACGTACTGACCGAGATTCCACTTTCCATTGCCAGGGCCGTCCTCATAGAGCGGCAACGATTCCAGCAAGGCGTAGCCGACACCCATGGCGAAGCCGCCTTGCGCCTGTCCGACGACGATCTCCGGCACCAGCGCATGGCCGCATTCGAGGACGCTGTAGGCTTGGGCGATGCGCAGAAAGCCGGTCTCATGCGCGATCTCGACGCGGACCACGGTGGCGCACGCGCCCGTGTAGACAGGGCCGGAGCGATTGTTCGCGGTCGGCGGAAATTTCACATTCGATCGATCGAGGCACGCGTATTGACCGCCGCCCTTGCGCACCGCCAGCGCGTCGATCTCGCCGCTCCAGGCCTGTCCGGCGATGGGGAAACTTGCCCGCGACCAATCCCAGCGCGAGAAGGCGTGCGCCATGGCGCCCGTCACGTCATGACGCGCATGGGCCTTGGCGGCGATCGCGGGCAACGCGAGCGGCGCCAAGCCCGGCACCATCAGATTTCCGTCTTTCCAGCGCGCCGCCTCCCATTGCTTGGCAGCTGGATCGGTTGGCCTAAGACCCCACAGGTCGAGCGCCGCCGGCCATAAACCGAAGCGGAATATGACGCGCGCGGCCTCGGCCGCCGCCTGCGTGCCGACATGCGCGCCGTTCGAGGCGAACGTGGCCGCGCTGATCGCAGGTACCCAGCGCGGATTTTTGGCCGCGGCGTCCTGGGTCGCCTGGTTCATGGTGTAGGAATTGCCTGAGGTGACAAGCCCCAACGGGCCATAGCTGTCGACATCGTGCACCGTGACGTCATCGGCGACGCCGCCGAGATGGGCCGCCACCCGGTTGGCGAGCGCCGTGCCGATGCCGTTGCCCATATCGACATGATCGGAGCGGATGGCGATGCGGCCTTGGGCGTCGACTTCCACCGCGCTCTGCGCGCAGTCCGCGCCGCTGCCGTAATTCTTGGTGGCGATGGCGACGCCGGTGCCGACGGCGAACTCGCGTTGCCGGCCGCGCGCTTTCTCCTGCGCGCGTTGTTGCCAGATCGAGTGCTGTTCGATCTTGTCCAGAAGTTCCGGCGTGCGGACCGCAACACTGTAGGTGTTCCCGGTCACGATCTTGCCGCCGCTCGTGAGCGCGTTGCGCCGGCGGAACTCGATCGGGTCGAGCGACAGCGCCACCGCCGCCTCGTCGATCAGCACCTCGAGCGCCGTCATCGTTTGCAGCGTGCCGTAGCCGCGCATCGATCCCGCGGTCACGCCGCGCGAATGCAGTGCGGTTGTGGCGATATCGACTTTCGGAACCTCGTAAATGCCGAGAGCACCAATGGCGCTGACGGTCGAAACGTTGTTCGAATAATTGGCGAGGCCGCCGCCGTCGAGCACATGGTCGGCGGCGAATCCGCTGATCTTGCCGGTCGCGCGATCGATGCCCATTCGCGTGTGGATCTTGAACGCGTGACGCTTGATGCCCGATTGAAACTGTTCGTAGCGGTTGATCGCGAGCCGCACCGGCCGATCGGGAAAGAACATCGCGGCGAGCGCAATATAAAGCGGCATGATCGAATGATCGCGGCCGCCGAAGCCGCCGCCCATATAGGCAAACAGAGTCTTGATGTGCGCGGGCTTGAGCGGGGCTTGCGTGTCGCCGACCATATAGGCCAGCGCCTCGGCGGCCTCGTAAGGCGACTGCATGCCGAGCACGAGTTCAAGGGTTTTGGTGCCGGCATCGTACCAGCCGAGCCCGCTTTCCGGTTCGAGAAACATCGGATCGACGGATTGCGTCTCAAACTTGCGGTCAAGCAGCAAGAGGTCCGGGTTGGCCGCGGCAAGTTCGGCGCGGATCTGTTCGCCGTAATAGGTGGCCTTTGCGTCCGCGGGACCGTCATGGTCGGCCGGCGCCCAAACTGGATTGTTGCCATCGGCGAAACTTCGCGGGACGGTCCAACTGGCCAGCATCGGCGAATACACATCCGGCGCTTCCGGCGTCGCGCCGGCAACCCGCACAAATCGATGCGAGCCGTAAGGCGCAATCGTGGCCGGTCCGGTCTCGTCGCCATAGGTCACGCAGGACGGGCTGCGCAACGCCAGGCGAGCCTGATCGAAAGCGTCAAACTGCTCGAAGATCAGCATGACCAGCGGCTGGCCGAGATAGAGCGGCGTCTTCCCGGTGGGACAGAACAGGTCGCCCGCAAAGAACTCAGGCACGCGGACGCCGGCGCCCGCGAGATCGGCCGCCGTCACCACGCGCGACGGCGCGAGCACGCCGCTCAATCGCGACAGGTCGACGCCGGTGAAGACATGCGTCGCGTCAGTCGCGCGGATCAGCAGCGCGTGCGAGGTATTCGGCGGCCAACCGGGAAGATCGGCGGCGCGAAAATCCGAGGCATAAAGCTTGGCCCCGGAGACCTTGGCCGGGCCGTCGATGCGTCCGACGCCTGTCGCGGCGGGATTCCAAGTCTGGTTTCCCGGCAAGGTCTCGCGTGTATCGAAAGCGAGACTTTCGGCCAGCCCCGCGCGTGAAAAACTGAGTGCGATACCGCTCGCCGTTGCCAGTTTGACAAGCTCGCGCCGCGAAATGCCCATGAGCTGTTACTTCAGTGAAGGTCGGCAATGGACGCCGGTCCGGTGCCGGGAGTAACCAAAGTCGGCCATTGCTTGGAGCCGAACGGCACGGCGGGCGGCAGGAACGGCGTCATTTCGCGCTTATTGTCTTCCGCAACGATGGCGACGCGGGCGTCGCCGCCCATCAGCTCATAGTC
>Ga0181537_10003427_pt1 | contig 13571 bp, 6 predicted proteins | sample PEATcosm2014_Bin_39_FD_119765 | JGI IMG/M metagenome (GOLD analysis project Ga0181537, IMG submission 119765) | Peatland microbial communities from MTU Mesocosm Facility, Houghton, MI, USA - PEATcosm2014_Bin23_10_metaG | ecosystem: Environmental > Terrestrial > Soil > Wetlands > Peat | place...
AGACGCACCTCAATCCGCCATCACCGATTGCGCCGACATCGAGACATTCAGCGTCTGATGGATGACGCGGCCCAGCGCCGAAAGCTGATAGGGCTTGCGCAACACCGGAAATTCGGGATCGGCCGCAAAGACCTTGGTGTAACCGGTGGTCAGCACCACCGGAATGCGGGGATAGCGTTTGCTGACGGTCCGCGCCAGTGCGAGACCGTCGGTTTGGCCGGGCAGCACCACATCGCTGAAAACCAGTGAAACGTCGGCTCCGGCGGCAAGAATTTCGAGCGCCTCGGATGCGGTTTCCGCTTCGACCGTGCGGTAGCCGAGCTGCTCGAGAAGCGACACCGCAACGTTCCTCACATCCGGATTGTCTTCAACCACCAGAATGGTTTGGCGGCCGAGCGTAATATATTGCGTATTGTCCTCGGGCGACGGCGCTGTGATTGTGGCGCGACTGCGCGGCAGATAGATCGTCACTTTCGTGCCACGGCCCAACTCGCTATGGATCGCCACGGTGCCATCCGAACGGCGTGCAAAGCCGTAGACCTGAGACAGCCCGAGTCCAGTGCCCTTGTCGGGGCTTTTGGTCGTGAAAAACGGCTCGACCACGCGGGAAAGCAGGTCCGGCGCGATGCCGCTGCCCGTATCTTCCACATAAAGCGCGACGTAGTCGCCGCTGATATCCTCGGGCAAGTCGCCGGCGTTGAGATGTGCGTTCTCGGCCGCAATCAAGATGCGCCCGCCTTCGGGCATGGCATCGCGCGCATTGACGGCGAGATTAACCAGCGCCAATTCCAATTCCGATTTGTCGACGCAGACCGGCCACGTCGTGCTTGGCACCTCGATCTTGAACTCGATGTTGACGTGCATCGAACCCGCCAGCACGTCGCGAATGGCACGCACCGCCTCGGCCGGGTCGATCACGGTTGGCGACAGCGGCAGCGTGCGCGAGAACGACAGCAATTGCCGCGTCAAATTCTCGCCGCGGGTCGCCGCCATTTCGATCGCCGCCAAGGCGCGACTATCCTTGGCGTCTTTCAGCCGGCTTTTCAGGCTCTGCGCATGGCCGCTGACGATCATCAGCAGGTTGTTGAAGTCGTGGGCGATGCCGCCGGTCAGTTGGCCGATAGCGTCCATTTTCTGCAAATGCGCGGTCTGCCGCTGCGCCCGCTCGAGCGCCGCCGCGGCTTCCTTCTCCGCACTGACGTGCCGGCCGGCGACATAGATCAGCCCGTTACTCTCGGTCATGGTCCATTGCAGCCAGCGCCACGAGCCATCTTTGTGGCGGAAGCGATTTTCCATGCGCACCGTCGGCACACCCTGCGCGAGCTGCGCGCGGCCGGCGATGGCGTTCGGCGCGTCGTCGGGATGGCGCAGTTCGTTCACATGCATGGACTTGATCTCGTCCTCGCTCCAACCGAGCAATCGCGTCCAGGCCGGATTCATGCTGACGAAATAGCCTTCGAAATTCGACACCGCGAGCAAATCCTCGGAAACGTTCCAAATCCGATCCCGCTCCAGCGTTCGCCGCTCGACCTCGGCTTCGAGTTTTTCGCTGAGCATGCGCAACTCAGCTTCGATGCTCAGGCGCGCATGCTCGGCTTGCATGCGCTCGATGCCAAAGCCGAGCTGGCGCGCCAACGTCAAGGCAAGCTCGATGTCTTCCTGGCTGAATTCACGCGGCGCCTCGTAATAGGTCATAAACTTGCCGGCGAGCCTGCCGCCGATCATCAGTGGAATGAAGGCGAGCGCGCCGATGCCTTCCTGCTTTACGGCGGCTCTGAGCGCCGGACTCAAGTCGGCATGTGCCGCGTCGGCAATACAGAGCGGATCGGGATGGGTCTCGTGCGCCGTCCACGGCGAATGACCATCGACGGCATCGCGGTAACGATCGGACAATCCGCGCCAAGCGACAAAACGCATGGCGCCGTCAGCGTCGCGGCGCAGGATCGACGCCCGGCTGCAATGCAACGCAGCCACGATGGCATCCAGGGCGGCTTGGTAAATATCGTTCTGCGAGGCCGCCCGATACAGTCTATCGGTGAAACGGTACAATGCGGTCTGCTCGTCGGCGCGGCGCGCCAACACGGCCTCGTTACGTTTGCTCGCCGTGATATCGCGGGCAATCTTCGACGCGCCGATGATCGCGCCGCGCTCGTTCTTCATCGGCGACACGGTCAGCGAGACGTTGACAAGGCGCCCGTCTTTGCGGCGACGAATAGTTTCATAATGCTCGATCCGTTCGCCGCGCCGGATGCGGGCTAGAATCTTCGGCTCTTCGGCCTGCAGCTCTCCGGGAATGAGAATCGTGATCGGCTTGCCGATCGCCTCTGCGGCGGAATATCCGAACAGATATTGGGCGCCCGGATTCCAGCTGACGATGACACCATTGAGGTCCTTGCTGATAATGGCGTCGTCGGATGATTCGACGATGCTCGCCAGGCGCTGGCGCGCCTGTTCGCCGAACCTTTGCTCGGTAATGTCGAGAAGCGACGCAATCCAACCGCCGACTTTTCCTTTCCCATCCAGTTCCGGCCGATAAGCGATGGCAAGGCGGCGCTTGCCGGAGTTCGGAAATTCGATCTCGCACTCGAAATCTACGGTTTCGCCTTTCAACACTTTGTCGATATATGGACGAAGCGTGTTGTAACCCTCGGCGCCGAGCGTCTGCTCGATTGTCTTGCCGACGACCTCATCGCGACGGCGGTCTATGAGTTGCGCATAGGCTTCGCTGATGAAGCGGTAGCGATGGTCGCGGCTGCAGCGCACCAGCATGAACGGCGTGCGGTTAATGACGGATTGCAGCTCGGCTTCGCTGGCGCGTAGCGCATCTTCGACGCGCTTGCGTTCAGTCAATTCCTGAAAGCTGCAAACCGCACCGGTAACACTTCCGGATTCGTCCTTGAGCGGCTGGACATTCATCAGCACCGGTACACGCGAACCATCGGGACGCTCGATGACCAGTTCGGCGCCGATCACTCGCTCGCCCGTGCGCAATGCGCGCGCAACCGGAGTGGATTCGAACCCGATTGGTTCCCCGTCGGGTCCGTAGCGGCGGAAGTTGCTGCCGGTCTGCTCAGCCCGATCGCCCAGGCGGGGCGCCTTGCCCCATAGCTCGACGGCCCGTCTGTTGTACCGGACGAGAGCGCTATCCCGCCGGCAAACGCAAAAGCCCGCCGGAATCGCATCCAACGCGCTCTGATCGATGGTGAGGAATGCGTCGAAACCGGCTGGCGGCCCCGTTACGGTCCTCGGGCCCTGACCACTCATTTATATACTCCCCCGTAACCGTCGAAACGCCTGCTGGTCGAGAAAGTTCCACACGTTTCAACCCCTTACCTCGTGGTGCCATTGCGCGGAAGCAAGGCATCGAAGCTTACAAGTTGGCCCACATTCTGGGATGCCGGCGGCCTATAAGGCTGCCATACTCCCCCGGCCGTAGCGGCTCCAAAGCGCGGCAAAGGCCGCATGGGGCGGCCCGGAAATTGCATCGAAATCCTACATTTAACCCGCAAATCCGGTCGTAACGCGTAGCAACATGGCAATCCTCGTCGGGCTTCACCACGCTACCCGTTACACCTACGACCGGCCGATCAGTCTTGGGCCACAGACCGTGCGGTTGCGACCGGCGCCGCATTCGCGGACGCGAATCCCGAGCTACTCGCTCGTGGTGACGCCGGCGCAGCATTTCGTCAATTGGCTGCAGGACCCGCACGGCAATTGGCTGGCGCGTTACGTTTTTCCCGAGAGGACGACCGAATTCACCATCACCGTCGATCTTCGCGCCGATATGGAAGTCATCAATCCCTTCGACTTTTTCGTCGAGCCCTATGCGGATAAGTGGCCGTTCAAATACCCGCCCGAACTGAAAGAGGATCTGTCGGCCTACGTCGAACCGGAGGCGGCGGGCCCACTTCTGCAGGAATTCGTTCGTTCGATTTCGCGTGAGCCGCGCAATACCGTCGATTTTCTGGTCGAGCTCAATCAGCGCCTCCAAGGGATGATCCGTTATCTCGTCCGCATGGAGCCGGGTGTGCAGACGCCCGAAGAGACTCTCACTTTGGCCGCCGGCTCATGCCGCGATACCGCGTGGTTGATGGTGCAAATTCTCCGCCACATCGGCCTGCCTGCCCGCTTCGTCTCCGGCTATCTCATTCAACTGCGGCCGGACATAAAGCCGCTCGAAGGCGCTGCCGGCACTGAAATCGATTTCACCGACCTGCACGCCTGGACCGAAGTCTACATTCCCGGCGCGGGCTGGATCGGACTTGACGCCACATCCGGATTGTTGTGCGGCGAAGGCCACATTCCACTTGCCGCGACGCCGCACTACCGCTCGGCTGCGCCGATCACGGGCTTGGTCGAGCCGGCCGAGGTCACCTTCTCCTATGAAATGAGCGTGACGCGAATCGCCGAACGGCCGCGCGTCACCGCTCCGTTCTCCGATGAAGCCTGGACCGCACTCGACGCGCTCGGCGAGAAGGTAGACGCCGACCTCAAACGTCACGACGTGCGTTTGACCATGGGCGGCGAACCGACCTTTGTTTCAGTCGACGATTATCAGTCCGCGGAATGGAACACCGCCGCGCTCGGTCCGGTCAAACGCGAGCGCGCCGACGACCTGATCCGGCGCCTGCGCGATCGCTTCGCGCCGGGCGGCCTTCTGCATTATGGCCAGGGCAAGTGGTACCCGGGCGAACCGATTCCGCGCTGGGCCTTTGCATTGTATTGGCGGCGCGACGGCGTCCCGGTCTGGCGCGACGATGCGTTGATCACGCGCGAGGCCGCTGATCGCAAGGCATCGGCCAGCGATGCGCGGCGCTTCGCCGAGGGGATCGCCGTGCGCGCGGGAATCGCGCCCGATTACGTGCAGCCGGCTTATGAGGATCCGGTCGACCGGATGCTCAAGCAAGGCTTGATCCCGCCGAATTTCGATCCGAGCGATCCCAAGATCGCCGACCCGCACGAGCGCGCGCGCTTCCTGACATTATTCGACTCCCATCTCGGCGAGCCGAAAGGCTTTGTACTGCCGCTGCAGCGCTGGACGGCGCAGGCGAAGCCGACATGGCTGAGCGAGATTTGGCAAACCCGCCGCGGCCGCCTGTTCCTGGTGCCCGGCGATTCGGCGCTCGGCTTGCGGCTGCCGCTGCAATCGCTGCCAAGCCTTGCCGAGGCAGATTACCCGCATCTTGTGCCGGCGGATCCTTTCGCCAAACGCCAGCCGCTCTCCGATCCGCGCATCACGCATCCGATCAAGCCTCAAACTGTTAAAGCGTCGCGCGGCGAGGCGGTATCGCCGTCGCTCGTCCCTGAGACCTTGGTACTGCAACGCACGGGAGCTTCCGATCTGCCGGTACGCACCGCACTTGCCGTCGAAGTGCGCGAGGGCCGATTGTGTGTCTTTATGCCGCCGGTCGAGACGCTCAACGACTATCTGGAATTGGTCGCGACCGTCGAATCGACCGCGGCCGAGCTCGGCCTGCCGATCCATCTGGAAGGTTACGCGCCGCCGCCAGACCCGCGACTCAATGTGCTCAAAGTCACCCCTGACCCCGGCGTCATCGAGGTCAATATCCAGCCGGCCGAATCATGGCGCGAAGCCGTCAACATCACCAACGGCGTTTACGACGACGCGCATCATTCGCGGCTCGGCACCGATAAATTCATGATCGATGGCCGCCATACCGGGACCGGCGGCGGCAATCATGTCGTGCTCGGCGGGTTGAACGCCGCCGACAGCCCATTCCTGCGGCGGCCCGATCTCCTGAAGAGTCTCGTTCTCTATGCGTTGCGGCGGCCGTCGCTGTCTTATCTTTTTTCGGGATTATTCGTCGGTCCGACGAGCCAGGCGCCGCGCATCGACGAAGCGCGCCAGGATTTGCTCTACGAATTGGAAATCGCGGTCGGCAAAGTGCCGAAGCCTGGCGATATGGATTGGGTGCCGCCGTGGCTGGTCGACCGGCTATTCCGCAATATTCTGGTCGACGTCACCGGCAACACCCATCGCACTGAAATTTGCATCGACAAATTGTTCTCCCCGGACGGCCCGACAGGCCGGCTCGGCCTTGTCGAATTCCGCTCGTTTGAAATGCCGCCGGACCCGCGTATGAGTCTCGCGCAGCAATTGCTGCTGCGCGCGCTGATCGCCTGGTTTTGGCGCACGCCGCTCGAAGGCAAGCCGATGCGCTGGGGTACGGCGCTGCATGACCGTTTCATGCTCGAACATTTTGTGTGGAGCGATTTCAACGAGGTTTTAGACGACCTCAAATATGCCGGCTATGTATTCGATCCGGCTTGGTTTGAAGCGCAGCGGCAATTCCGCTTTTCGCTCTGCGGCATGGTGGAGCACGGCGGCGTGGCGCTCGAGCTGCGGCAGGCCATCGAGCCGTGGTACGTCTTGGGCGAAGAGGGCAATCAAGGCGCCACCGTTCGTTTCGTCGACTCTTCGGTGGAGCGCTTGCAGGTCAAGGTCGAGCGCCTGAACCCGGATCGTCACATCGTCACCTGCAACGGCCGCCGCGTGCCGCTGACCGCGACCGGACGGTCCGGCGAGTTCGTCGCCGGCGTGCGCTTTAAAGCCTGGAACCTGGCGGGGTCGTTGCAGCCGACCGTCGGCGTGCATGCGCCGCTGACATTCGACATCGTCGATACCTGGAACGCGCGATCGCTGGGCGGCTGCGTCTACCATGTCGCGCATCCCGGTGGACGCAACTATGAGACTTTTCCGATCAACTCCTACGAGGCCGAAGCGCGCCGCCGCGCCCGCTTTCAGGATCACGGCTACACCGGCGGAAAAATCGCCATCCCGCCGCTAGAAGCGTCGCTCGAATATCCCACGACGCTCGATCTACGGCGTCCGAACTGAAATCGACGGTCCGCGATATGACACTCCAATTCGACTCCGCGGTCCCGGCCCAAAACAACGGCGTCGAAGCGTTGATTTCAGGCTACCGTCCACTGCCCGGCATATTCGATGAAATGATGGACGCCGACGGGCGTGTGCGCGCGCATTGGCAACCATTCCTCGCCGCGCTCGGGGCTTTGGGCGGCGACGAGATCAACCGCAGGTTCGCGGCCGCCGACCGCTATCTGCGCGATTCGGGCGTATTTTATCGGGTATATGAGGATGCCGCCGGCATCGAGCGTCCGTGGCCGCTCAGCCACATTCCGCTCATTATCGAACCCGGTGAATGGCGTCAGCTCGAGGTTGGCCTGATCCAGCGCGCCGATTTGCTGGAGGCCGTGCTCGCGGATTCGTACGGTCCCGGCACGCTCACGCGCGACGGCCGGTTGCCCGCCGCGCTGATCGCCGGGAATCCGGAATTCCTGCGTCCGCTGGTCGGCGTCGCACCTCCGGGCGGGGCGCATTTGCGCTTTTACGCCGTCGATGTCGGCCGCGGCGCCGACGGGAGCTGGTGGGTGCTCAACGATCGCGCGCAGGCGCCGTCCGGCGCCGGTTATGCAATCGAGAACCGGCTCGCGCTGTCGCGCGCCATTCCCGATATTTATCGCACCGCGCGCGTCGAACGCGTGGCGCCGTTCTTCCAAGCTTTGCAGGCCCAACTATTCGCGCTCAATCGCCGCGACGATGCCCGCATTGGGCTCCTGACGCCGGGGCCGATGAACGAAACCTATTTCGAGCACGCCTATCTGGCGCGGTATCTCGGCCTGCTGCTGGTGGAAGGCGAAGACCTCGTTGTCGAGGATGACGGCGTCTTCATCCGCACGGTGTCGGGCCTGCGCCGTACCGAAGTGCTGTTGCGACGCGTCGACGCCGACTTTACCGACCCTTTGGAGCTTAACGCCGCGTCGCGGCTCGGCGTCGCGGGACTTCTGCAAGCCGTTCGCGACGGCAAGATCGTCATCATCAATTCGCTCGGCGCCGGTCTGGTCGAGGCCCGTGCGATGCTGGCCTTCCTGCCGGCGCTGGCGCCGATGGTGTTGGGCGCCGAACTGAAAATGCAGAATGTCGCGACCTGGTGGCTCGGCCGCGCCGACATGCGCGAGGAAATGCTCAGCAAGTTCGACAGCATGGTGATCGCAGCCGCCTTCACCGAGCGGCTCGGCGATGGGCGCCACGGCAACGAGATATTGGGTGCGAAACTCGACGATGCGGCGCGGCAGTCATTGATGCAGTCAATCCGCGATCGCGGAGTCGATTATGTGGCGCAAGAAGCCGTGACTTTATCGAGCATGCCGGTGTGGCGCGACGGCCGCCTGCAGCCGCGGCCGTTCACGCTGCGGCTGTTCCTCGCCAAGATCGGCGAGCGCTGGCAGGTGCTGCCCGCCGGTTTCGTGCGCATTGCCGACGATCTCGACGCCCGCGCCGTGAGCTTGCAGCGCGGCGCGGCAACCGCCGACGCGTGGGTCCTGGCCCACGGTCCGGTCGCCGAGACCACGCTATTGCCGACGGCGGAGCGCATGCCGGTGCAGCGGGCAACCGGACTGCTGCCAAGCCGAGCCGCCGATAATCTGTTCTGGGTCGGACGTTATGTCGAACGCGCCGAGGCGGCGTTGCGGCTGATTCGCGCGCTCATCGCTCGCGTTGCCGAAGCTGACAATGCGGCGGCGCCGGTCATCGCCAGCATCGCCACGCTCCTCGATTCCTGGAGCGCGATCCCGGAAGATACAAGTATGGCCCCGCCGACGTTTATTGCGCGCGCGGCGCTCACGCGCGCCGACCTCAACGGCGCATTGCCCAGGCTTGTCGGCGCCGCGCGTTCGGCGGCCTCCGTCATTCGCGACCGATTTTCGCCCGACGCGTGGCGGGCAATCAACGATCTCACCAAGCTGATCGCCGCGCCGCTTGCCACCGGCCCGACCGAGAGCGCGATCGCCGAGCGCGTCGAAGCCGCCTTGCGGATCATCTCCTCGCTGTCCGGCCTGGCGCAGGAGAACATGACGCAGCTGGCCGGCTGGCGCTTTCTCGAACTCGGGCGCCGCATCGAGCGCGCGCTATTAACCTGCCGGCTGACGCGCTGTTTCGCACAACCCGGCGCGCCCGACGGCGAGCTCGACGTGCTGCTGGAATTGGCCGACAGTCAAATCAGCTATCGCCAGCGCTACGTCATGATCGCGGCGCTGGCGCCGGTGGTCGATCTGGTCATGCTCGATCCGAATAATCCGCGCTCCGTGGTATTTCAGCTCGACCGCATCGAGACGCATCTCAGCGCGTTGCCGAAGCGGACTACCGATGGCCGGCTCTCTCCCGTGCAGCAAATCGCCGCGTCGGTCGCGACTCGCCTGCGCACCGCCGATGCCGTTGCCGTCAATGAGGCGATGGTGATCGATATCGAACAGGCGCTGATGAAGCTGTCGGATGCGATCAGCGCGGCCTATCTCGTCAATAACGAACGGTCCGAAGCCATTTGGGAGGCGCTGGCGTGATCTATGACGTACGCCAAACGACCACTTGCAGTTACGCGACACCGGTCGCGCATGCGCGCCATGTGCTGCGGCTGACGCCGGTGTCGCGCGGCGGCGAGCGCGTTCATGTCGCGGCGCTGCAGATCGTGCCGGAGCCGGCGCAGCGACGCGAAGGGCAAGATTTTTTCGGCAACCGCCTGACCTGGATCGAGGTCGATGAACCGCATGAGACGCTGACAGTCAAGTTGCTGGCGCGCGTCGCGGTTGATCCTTTGATCGCGCCCAGCCCGCATGACACGCCGGCGTGGGAGACGGTGCGAGAAGAGGCGTTCGCGACCGGCGACATCGGTCCGCTATCGCCGGCACATTTCCTGTTTCCAAGCCGGATCGTCTCGCTCGATCCCGAGATTCGCGACTACGTCCGCCAGAGTTTTTCGCCTGGCCGTGCCGTGTTCGATGCCGCGATCGAGCTGATCGGACGCATGAAAGCCGACATCGCCTATGAAATCGGCGCCACCACCGTCACCACTACGCCGCCGATGTCGTTCGCGCTGCGCCGCGGCGTCTGCCAGGATTTTGCGCACATTATGATTTCGGGATTGCGCGGCATCGGGCTGCCGGCGGCCTATGTCAGCGGCTATTTACGCACCCTGCCCCGCACCGATCCGACACGCTTGCAGGGCGCCGACGCCATGCATGCCTGGGTCATGCTGTGGTGCGGTCCAGCAGTCGGCTGGATCGGCCTTGATCCGACCAATGCGGTCCTGGCGTCGGAGGAGCACGTCATGCTGGCGATCGGCCGCGATTATACCGACGTCGCGCCGATGGACGGCGTGATCCTGGGCTCCGGCGGCCAGCACATCGACGTATCGGTTAATGTGACGCCGGTTAACTAACTCGCGCCTTACGCATTGCACATTGACCTTCGATCTCGGGCGCGGGAAGACAGTCCGCGCCAGGAGAGCACCGCATGGCCGGCGATGACGACAAGAAAACTTCGGTTCACACGCTTGCCGACCATCTTTACGGCCGCGATCTCGCGCATACCCATGCCGACGATTCCGACCACGATCACGACCACGATTTTGACGCCGACGACGGGCCGCTGGAAGACAATCCGCTGTGGCGTCAGGACAATGTCTCGCTCAATACGGTCGGCATCGATATCGGCTCGTCGGGAACGCAGGTCATTTTCTCGCGCGTACACTTGCGCCGCTTGGCGGAGGATTTGACCAGCCGCTACTACGTCGTCTCGCGTGAGACTTTGTTCCAATCGCCGGTGGCGCTGACGCCCTATCAAAGTGAAGAACGCATCGACGACCAAAAACTCGGCGATATTATCGACGACGCATATATCGCGGCGGGTCTCACGCCCGACTACATCGACACCGGCGTGGTCATTCTCACCGGCGAGGCGTTGCGGCGCGACAATGCGCAGGGCATTGCCGCGATCCTGTCCGAGCAAGGCGGCGAATTCGTCACCGCCACCGCCGGCCATCACATGGAGGCGATGCTCGCGGCCTACGGCTCCGGCGCTGCGCGAGTGTCGAGCGACCTCGGCCAACGTATCCTCAATATCGATGTCGGCGGCGGCACCACCAAGCTCGGCTTGGTTGAGAACGGCAAGGTGATCGCGACCGCCGCGGTGCATATCGGCGGCCGGCTGCAAGTGGTCGAGGACGGCAAGATCGTACGGCTCGATCCGGCCGGAAAGCATCATGCCAAACGCGCTGGCTATGCCTGGAACCGCGGCGACGCCGCCACTGCCGCCGATTTGCAGAAAGTCGCCGACGGCATGGCTGACGCACTCGTCGCCGCGGTCACCGTGCGCCCGTTGCCGCACGATATCGCGGAGCTTTATCTCACCGATCCGATCGGCGATTTCGGCCGCATCGACGGCATCATGTTTTCCGGCGGCGTCGCCGAGTATGTCTACCAGCGCGAGGCGCGGGATTTCGGCGATCTCGGCTCAAGGCTTGGCCGCGCCATCCGCGCGCGCATCGACAGCGGCGCGTCGACTGGTTCGTTTCCTTGGCCGCTGCTGCCGGCGGGCGAATGTATCCGTGCCACGGCGCTCGGTGCTTCGGAATACAGCGTGCAGCTGTCCGGCAATACCAGCTACATCTCCGCGCCCGGACAACTCCTGCCGCGCCGCAATTTGCAGGTCTTGCTGCCACCGTTTGCCTGCACCGAAACAATCGATCCGGAGCAACTTGCGCAGGCGATCCGCGGCCACCTGGCGGCATTCGATCTCGCCGGCACCGACCGCGACATCGCGCTGGCATTGCGCTGGACCGGCCTGCCGTCCTATCAGCGGCTGGCAGCGTTTGCCGAAGGGATCAGGCGCGGCCTTGCCGGCCGCGTCGCTAACAAGCTTCCGCTCTACATTATGCTCGACGGCGATGTGGCGCAGACGCTTGGCGCCATCCTCCGCGAGGAGCTGCATGTGGCCAGCGAGCTTCTGGTGATTGATGGCGTGGTGCTATGGGATTTCGACTATATCGATCTCGGCCGCATCCGCATGCCCTCCTACACAGTGCCGGTCACCATCAAATCGCTGGTGTTCAACGAAGACCCGCGCGGCCCGCGGCCGCGTCAGCGGCTGCATCATCACGAGCACGACCAAGACCATCATCATCATCACAGCCATGACCATGATCACGGCCATAGTCACGGGCATGAGCATAAACACGACCACTAGGGTTCAATTTTCTCCTGCTCGCCGGCCGGTTTTTCGCTAAGATCGGCGGCAAGGTTCCCACCTATCGGGTGAGGCTAATGGCCGAGAATGCCGCGAAAAGCGCCGTCGTGTCCGACGAACTGGCGAGCAAGTTCAAGTCCGAGAAGGAAACACCCTATACGCGTTGGGTGAAGGCCGAAGGTCTCGACATCATTCCCTCGTTCTACGTGCGCAACTTACGCACGGTTGCGCTCAAGCCGTGGGCGCGCCGCGGCGGCAACGCCGTCTTCCTCAATCATGATGCCTCGCGCACCTCGAACGACTGTTATGTGATGGAAATCCCGCCGGGCAAGAGTCTGGCGCCGCGCCGCCAGCTTTACGAGGAAATGATCCTCGTGCTGAGCGGCCGCGGCTCGACCACGGTGTGGAACGACGCCGGCTCGCGCATCACCTTCGAGTGGAAGGACGGCGCGCTGTTCGCCGTTCCGCTCAATTGCCTGCACCAGCATTTCAACGGATCGGGCAAGGAGTCGGCGCGTTATGTCGCCGTCACCAATGCGCCCCCCATCATCAACCTCTATGAAGATCTCGATTTCATCTTCAATACCACATACGACTTCAAGGACCGCTTCGCCGGCGAGCCCGATTATTTCTCGTCCAAGGGCGAGCAGAAGGGATTCTTGCTGACGACGAATTTCGTGCCTGACGCGGTCAACATTCCGCTGATCACCGCGACGGAACGCGGCGCTGGCGGAGGCCACATACGGTTCAACATGGCCAAGGGCTCGATGAACAGCCACATTTCTCAATTTCCGATCGGCACCTACAAAAGGGGCCACGCGCACGGCCCGGGCGCGCATGTCATTGTGCTATCGGGCGACGGCTTTTCGCTGATGTGGCCGGAGGGTGAGGAGCCGCAGCGCTTCGATTGGGAAGTCGGCACCATGATCGTGCCGCCGAACATGTGGTTCCACCAGCACTTCAACACCGGCACGACGCCATCGCGCTATCTCGCCTTCAAGCATGAGGGCGTCGCCATCCGCACCGCGCAGGGCGTACCGAAAGCCTGGATCTCCAGGCGCGCCGGCGGCGATCAGATCGACTATATCGACGAGAAACCGGAAATCCGCCGCATCTTTGCAGCCGAACTCGCCAAACGGGGCGTCGCACCGCGCATGGACGCGGCCTACGCCAAGGAACAGGCGGAGCTCGGCGTCAAAACGGCGTAGGGCCTTTCCCCGATGAGCGACGAGCACCCGGCCGCCGAATCGCCGTTCTGGCGATTCTCGCTGAAATTCTACCGCCAAGCCGGCGTGTCCGATGCTTGCATTACACTGCAAGACGGCTTCGGCATCGACGTCAATTTGTTGCTGTTTCTGTTCTGGCTCGCGTCCGACGACCGGCAGTTATCGCCGGGCGAAGTCAAAATGCTCGACGACAATGTACGCGATTGGCGAAACCTCACCATCATTCCGATCCGCGATGCGCGCCGCAAATTAAAGGGCGCGGCGACGCTGGTCGAAGCCGGCAA
>Ga0181537_10003428_pt1 | contig 13568 bp, 12 predicted proteins | sample PEATcosm2014_Bin_39_FD_119765 | JGI IMG/M metagenome (GOLD analysis project Ga0181537, IMG submission 119765) | Peatland microbial communities from MTU Mesocosm Facility, Houghton, MI, USA - PEATcosm2014_Bin23_10_metaG | ecosystem: Environmental > Terrestrial > Soil > Wetlands > Peat | place...
CGCCTTCCGCGAACTTAATCCGGACGCTTACCGGGTGCTGTCGGAGCGGCTCGAGACGCTCACCGCGCGGTCGAGCGGCTGGATTACCGAGATCGAGCAGCAGCTGACCAAGAAACTCGCCGACCGCGGCATTGCCGCCGAAGTCTCCGGCCGCCGCAAGCGCCCATACTCGATCTGGCGCAAGATGGAGCGCAAGGCGGTCGGCTTCGAGCAGCTTTCCGATATTTTCGGTTTCCGCGTCCTCGTCGGCAATCTCGGCGAGTGCTATCAGGCGCTCGGCATCGTGCACACGACATGGCCGGTCGTGCCCGGGCGTTTCAAGGATTATATCTCAACGCCGAAACAGAACGATTATCGCTCGATCCACTCGACGGTGATCGGCCCGGGCAAGCAGCGCGTCGAGCTACAAATCCGCACCCGCGATATGCAGCAGATCGCCGAATACGGCATTGCCGCGCATGCGCTTTACAAGGACGAGCAGGGTTCGCCGACCGAAATGCTGTCGCGGGAATCGAGCGCCTATGGGTGGCTCCGCCGTACCATCGAGCTTCTCGCCGAAGGTTCGAACCCCGAAGAGTTTCTGGAGCACACCAAGCTCGAATTGTTCCACGATCAGGTGTTCTGCTTCACCCCGAAGGGAAAGCTGATCGCACTGCCGCGCGGCGCCACGGCAATCGATTTCGCCTATGCGGTTCATACCGACGTCGGCAATATGGCGGTTGGCGCCAAGATCAACGGCAAGATCGGCCCCTTGACCGCGCCGCTGCAAAACGGCGACGAGGTGCAGATTCTGACTTCGACGGTGCAAACCGCGCCGCCCGCTGCCTGGGAATCGATCGCCATTACCGGCAAGGCGCGCGATGCCATCCGCCGCGCGACGCGCGACGCCGTGCGCAGCCAGTATTCCGGGCTCGGCCGCAGCATGGTCGAGCGGCTGTGCCTGCGTGCCAAGATCGATTATTCCGATGAGAAGCTGCAAGGCGCGCTGCCGCGGCTTGCGCGCGCCTCGATCGACGATGTGATGTCGGCGGTCGGCCGCGGCGAGATGAAGGCCTCCAACGTCGTGCGCGCCATGTATCCCGATTACAAGGACGAGCGCGTCACGCCGGCCGCGCCGCAATCCGAAAGCGGCTGGTTTGGGCTCAGATGGGCCAAGGCGGTGAAATTCAAGGTGCCGGACGAAGGCGAGATCGGGGCGGCTATCCCGATCCGCGGCATCAATACCGATTTGCCGGTGCGCTTTGCGCCCAAGGGCGGTGCCGTGCCTGGCGATCGCATCGTCGGCATCATGACGCCGGGCGAGGGCATCACCATCTATCCGATCCAGTCGGAAGCGCTCAAGCAATTCGAGGACGAGCCGGAACGCTGGCTCGACGTGCGCTGGGACGTGGACGAAAAGGCGCCGCAGCGGTTTCCGGCGCAGCTCGCGGTGCATTCCGTCAACGAGCCCGGAACGCTCGCCCAGATCGCGCAGGTGATCGCCGAGCACGACGGCAATATCGACAACATCCGCATGACCCGTCAGTCGCCCGATTTCACCGAACTGACGATCGATCTCGAAGTCTATAACCTCAAGCACCTGACTTCGATCATTTCGCAATTGCGCGCGAAGAAAGTCGTCGCCAACGCCGAGCGCGTGAACGGCTAGCGCTGCGAAAGCTGATCGGCCGGAACAACGTCATGCCTCTCCCCCGCATCCGCCTCGGCGTCAATGTCGATCACGTTGCCACCGTGCGTAACGCGCGCGACGGCAAGCATCCCGACCCGGTCAAGGCTGCGGAAATCGCGATCGCGGCGGGGGCCGACGGCATTACCGCGCATCTGCGCGAGGATCGCCGCCACATCCTCGACGACGACATCGTGCGCCTGAAGAAGCGTATCGCCAAACCGCTCAATCTCGAAATGGCGGCGACTGCCGAAATGGTCGGCATCGCCTGCAAGATACGGCCCCATGCCGCTTGCATCGTTCCGGAGCGTCGCGCCGAGCGCACCACCGAAGGCGGCCTCGATGCCGCGGGCCAGCGCGATGCGCTGCATGCAGCCGTCGGCGAACTCGCCCGCGCCGGCATCCGCGTCTCGCTATTCATCGCCGCCGATCCGGCGCAGATCGAAGCGGCAAAAGCGATTGGCGCGCCGGTGATCGAGATTCACACCGGCGCCTGGTGCGATGCGCTGGCTGCCGGTAATGCGCCGGCGGCGGCGGCTGAATTCGACCGCATCGCGCGCGCCGCCAGGCAGGCAAAGAACGCGGGTCTTGAAGTTCACGCCGGCCACGGCCTCGATTTCATCACCGCCGAAAAGATCGCGGCACTCCCCGAAATCGTCGAACTCAATATCGGCCATTTTCTGATCGGCGAGGCGATCTTCGCCGGCCTCGGCGCGGCGGTGCATATAATGCGTTCCGCGATCGACCGTGGCCGCGCGCTGGCGGGGACGGCGTCGTGATCCTTGGCATCGGCTCCGACATCACCGACGCGCGGCGGATTGCCAAAGTGATCGATCGCCATGGCGATCGCTTTCTCGATCGCGTCTTCACCGAGATCGAACGGACCAAGGCCGATAAGCGGCGCAACCGCATCGAAACCTATGCCAAGCGCTTTGCCGCCAAGGAAGCTTGCGCCAAGGCGCTCGGAACCGGAATACGCTCGGGCGTGTGGTGGCGCGACATGGGCGTCGTCAACCTGCCGGGCGGGCGGCCGACCATGGAGCTGACCGGCGGCGCCAAGCGGCGGCTGCAGGCCATCACGCCGGTGGGCCATGAAGCGCGCATCGATGTCACCATCACCGACGAAGGGCCGATGGCGCACGCCTTTGTCGTCATCTCGGCCGTCCCGATCGCCGGCAAATAGGCACCGGCGCGTTCGCGTCAATCACGCCCGCGGCGTCCCCATGAAAAATTGGTCACCCAGCGTGGCGCCGCCGGTAAGCGCATGGGATTGCTAGCTAAAACGGGTCGCGGCGAATTCGCGCTCGAGCCGTCGCGCAATTGCTTGTGTCTCCCCCAGAGGCTACAAGATCGCGGGCGGGCGCGAGATGCGAGACGACAGGCCGATGAGCGTGCAGACAGGAACGAAGAAAAAAGAAGGCGGATTTGCCGAAACAGTACGTGTGGTCTTCCACGCCCTGATCATCGCGCTGGTGATCCGGACCTTCCTGTTTCAGCCCTTCAATATCCCCTCCGGCTCAATGATTCCGACGCTCTTGGTCGGCGATTATCTGTTCGTCTCCAAATATTCCTACGGCTACACGCACTACTCGTTCCCGTTCTCGCCGCCGATCTTTTCCGGCCGCTTTTTTGCCTCAGGGCCGCATCGCGGCGATGTCGTGGTCTTCCGCCTGCCCAAGGATGACTCGATCGATTACATCAAACGCGTCATTGGGCTTCCCGGCGACCGCATCCAGATGATCGACGGCGTTCTCAACATCAACGGCACGCCGGTGCAGCGCGATCGCGTCGACGATTTCGTCACCGACGACGACGGTGTGGTTCAGCGGGTCAAACAGTACCACGAGACGCTACCGAACGGGGTGAGCTACAACACGCTCGCGCTTACCGATAACGGCTTCTACGACAACACGCCGGTCTATACCGTACCGCCCGACCACTATTTTATGATGGGTGATAACCGCGACAACTCAACCGACAGCCGTGTGCTCAGCCAGGTCGGCTACGTGCCGTTCGAGAATCTGATCGGCCGCGCGCAGCTTATTTTCTTTTCGATCAACGACGACACCCACGCCTGGGAGGTGTGGCGCTGGCCCTGGGCGGTGCGATGGAACCGCCTGTTCACGCTGGTAAGATGAGTGGCCGCAGGAAAGCCAAGCCCGCAACAGTCCGCGAAACGCCGGCCGCCGAGGCCGCCGCCAAGCCAGCCAGCGCGACCGACGGCAGCAAACCGCTGCGCCGCCGCAAACGTAGCGCAACCGACTTCGAAGGCCGCATCGGCTACCGCTTCACTGACGCGAGTTTGCTCGAAAGCGCGCTCACGCACATCTCGGCGCTCAAAGGCGCGCGCAACCGCGCCGGCAGCTATCAACGGCTGGAATTTCTCGGCGATCATGTGCTTGGGCTCGTGATTTCCGACATGCTTTATCGCGCGTTTCCCAAAGCCGACGAGGGCGAGCTGTCGCGGCGCCTCGCCGATCTGGTGCGCAAGGAGACTTGCGCCGAGATCGGGCGCACCATCGATCTCGGCGCGGCCATCCGCGTCGGCTCCTCGGAGCACAATGCCGGAGCGCGCACCCGGCTCGCCATCCTCGCCGATGTTTGCGAAGCGGTGATCGGCGCCGTTTATCTCGACGGCGGCTACAAAGCCGCCGAAGAGCTCGTCGAGCGGCTATGGCAGGTGCGCCTGCGGGCGACCGCGCCGCCGCTGCGCGATCCGAAAACCGTGTTGCAGGAATGGGCGCAGGCGAGGGGGCTGCCGACGCCCGCCTATCGCGAAGTCTCGCGTTCCGGTCCCGACCACAGCCCGGAATTCCGTGTTGCCGTGCAGCTGCCGGCCTTTGCGCCGGCCGAAGGCATGGGCCGCTCCAAGCGCGCTGCCGAACAGGCTGCGGCTGCCGCGATGCTGGCGCGCGAAGGCGTGCGTTCGGCGCGGCGCGATGGTTGAGCCGGACAAACAGCATTGCGGCTTTGTGGCGCTGATCGGCGCACCGAATGCCGGCAAATCGACCCTCATCAATGTGCTGGTCGGCGCCAAAGTGTCGATCGTCACGCCGAAAGTGCAGACGACGCGCATGCTCGTTCGCGGCATCGCGCTCGAAGGCAACAGCCAGCTGATCTTTGTCGATACGCCCGGAATTTTTTCGCCCCGCCGGCGGCTCGACCGCGCCATGGTCGGCACCGCCTGGGCGAGCGCGCAGGAGGCCGATCTCGTCGCGCTCCTGATCGACGCCAAAAAGGGCATCAAGGACGACGACGAGGCGATCATCGCCGGGCTCGCCGATATCAGGCCCGCCAAGGCTCTCGTGCTCAACAAAGTCGATCTCGTCGACAAAAGAGCGTTGCTCGCACTCACGCAAAAGCTCAATGAGCGCGCGAGCTTTGCCGGGACTTTCATGGTCTCGGCGCTGAGCGGCGACGGCGTCGCCGATCTCAAAAGCTGGTTCGCCGCGCACGTTCCGGCCGGGCCGTGGCTATATCCGGAAGACCAGATTTCCGACGCGCCGATGCGTCAGCTCGCCGCCGAGATCACGCGCGAGAAGCTTTATCTCCGCCTGCATCAGGAATTGCCGTATCAGTCCACGGTCGAGACCGAAGTCTGGAAAGAATTGCGCGACGGCGCGGTGCGCATCGAGCAGACGATCTATGTCGCGCGCGAAAGCCAGCGCAAGATCGTGCTCGGCAAGGGCGGCCAGGCGATCAAGGCGATCGGTGCGGCGGCGCGTGCCGACATCGCCAAGGCCGTCGAGCAGCCAGTGCATCTCTTCCTCCACGTCAAGGTCCGCGAAGGCTGGCAGGACGATCCGGAGCGCTACCGGGAAATGGGCTTGGAGTTTCCGAAGGAGTGAATTGTCATTCCGGGACCGAGCGAAAGCGAGGAGCCCGGAATCCATAGCCCCTGTCGCTGGGGATGTTGCTCTGTGTTAGTTCTGGCAGATTCGTGATTATGGATTCCGGGTTCGCCGCTTCGCGGCGTCCCGGAATGACGAAAAATGCAATGGATCGATGAAGCCATCGTGCTCGGCGTGAAGCGACACGGCGAGACGAGCGTCATTCTTGAATTGATGACGCACGAGCATGGCCGGCATCTTGGCCTCGTTCGCGGCGGCTCGGGCACCCGGCTGCGCGGCGTGCTGCAACCCGGCAACACGTTGCGTGCGACCTGGCGCGCGCGGCTCGACGAGCATCTCGGTCAATACAGCGTGGAGGGCCTCAATCTGCGTGCGGCGGGATTCCTGCCAGCCGCACACGCGCTGCACGGTGTGACCCATCTTGCAGCCTTGTGTCGTCTCCTTGCCGAGCGCGAGGCGCATGCCGGCATCTACGACGCGCTGGAAGAGATTCTCGACCGCCTGGACGATCCACGCGCCGCGGCGCCGATGATTGCCCGCTTCGAGCTCAGCTTCCTTGCCGAGCTCGGTTTCGGGCTCGATCTGTCGTCCTGCGCCGCGACCGGCGCAACCGGCGATCTCATCTATGTCTCGCCGAAGTCGGGCCGCGCGGTGTCGCGTACCGGCGGTGAAGCCCATCGCGACAGGCTATTACCGCTGCCCGCATTCCTGCACAGCGCCGATGCGCCGGGATCGGCAAGCGATCTTGCCGACGCTTTCGCGCTCACGGGTTTCTTTCTGGAGCGCCACGCTTTTGCACCGCGTGGCCTCGCCGTGCCCGACACGCGCGCGCAATTCATCGCTGCGCTGACGCGAGCATTACCGGTCGCATAAACGCGAGCGGCTTTTAGCGTCTCAAGCCTGAGCGATTACCACCACCAGCGGCGGCGCCAGCCCCATCCGCAGCACGGTCCCCATGGGCGGTAATAACCGTAGCCATAGCCGTAATACGGCCCTCCGTAGTAGGGGCCGCCGCCATAGTACGGGCCGCCGTAGTAGCCCCAATAGGGACGCCGCCAGCCGCCATAACCCCAGGGACGGTGCCATCCCCAGCCGCGGTGCCAGCCCCAACCGCGGTGCCAGTAGACCTGTTGCACGCCGTTGCGCTCCGGCGTGGTGACGCCGAGGGCAGCGGGCGCCGCAACCGGCATGGCTGCGACAGTATTTTGTGAGCTTCCGACAACGAGCAATGCCGCGATAGCGGCAGCCATAAAGACGAGTTTACGCATGCCTATCCTCCGTAACGTCCGGCGCGGACCGAGGTAGCGCCGCTATTTTAGCGCACCGCGACGACGGCAGGTTTCACATTACATTTACAGCGAAAGTCGCGCGTTCATCCCTTGTTCAGGCCCTATATTGGCGCTAGCGCTTGCCCACCATGAACAAGAAAGTGATTCCCCCCGAGCCGAACGGGGTGCAGGAGATTCCGCTGCGTGAGGCGCTGGAGGAGCGCTATCTCGCCTATGCGCTCTCCACCATCATGCACCGCGCTCTGCCGGATGCGCGCGACGGGCTCAAACCGGTCCATCGCCGCATTCTTTATGGCATGCGGCTCCTGCGTCTCGATCCCGGCGCGGCGTTCAAGAAATCGGCGAAGATCGTCGGCGACGTGATGGGCAATTTCCATCCGCATGGCGATCAGGCGATCTACGACGCCCTCGTACGGCTGGCGCAGGATTTTGCCTCGCGCTATCCGCTGGTCGACGGTCAGGGCAATTTCGGCAATATCGACGGCGATAACGCTGCCGCCTATCGCTATACCGAAGCGCGCATGACAGACGTCGCGCGGTTGCTGCTCGACGGCATTGACGAAGACGCTGTCGATTTTCGGCCGAGTTACGACGGCACGTCGCAGGAGCCCATAGTGCTGCCGGCGGCGTTTCCGAATTTGCTGGCGAACGGCTCGCAAGGCATCGCGGTCGGCATGGCGACCTCGATCCCGCCGCATAATGCCGCCGAACTGTGCGACGCCGCGCTTTATCTGATCGAGCAGCCCAGAGCGCGTACCAAGACGCTTCTCAAATACGTTCCGGGCCCGGATTTCCCGACCGGCGGCCTCGTCGTCGATCCGCCGGAAGCTATCGCGGAAGCTTACGCAACCGGCCGCGGCTCGTTCCGCGTCCGCGCCCGCTGGAAGGTCGAGGAAACCGGGCGCGGCACCTATCAGATCGTGGTCACGGAAATTCCGTGGCAGGTGCAGAAAATGCGGCTCATCGAGCGCATCGCCGAATTGATGAACGAAAAAAAGCTGCCGCTGCTTGCGGACATGCGTGATGAATCCGCCGAAGACGTGCGCATCGCGTTCGAGCCGCGCTCGCGGTCGGTCGATCCGGCGCTGTTGATGGAAAGCCTGTTCAAGCTCACCGAGCTTGAAAGCCGCGTTCCGCTGAACATGAACGTGCTGGTGCGCGGCCGCATCCCGCAAGTCATCGGGCTCGCCGAAGCGCTCAGCGAATGGCTTACCCACCGCCGCGACGTATTGCAGCGCCGCTCGCGCCACCGGCTGTCCCAGATCGAGCACCGGCTCGAGGTGTTGGGCGGCTTTCTCGTCGCTTATCTCAACCTCGACAAGGTCATCAAGATCATCCGCAAGGAGGACGAGCCGAAGCCCGTCTTGATGAAGACCTTCAAGCTTTCCGACGTGCAGGCCGACGCCATTCTCAATATGCGGCTGCGCAATTTGCGCCGGCTCGAGGAAATGCAGATCCGCCAGGAAGACAAGGACCTGCGCACCGAGAAAAAATCTATCGAGGGACTACTGCGTTCGGAAAAGCAGCAATGGGAGAAGATCGCCGACGAGATCAAGCAGGTCCGCGACGCGTTCGGGCCGAAGACGCCGCTCGGCAAACGCCGCACCGGCTTTGCGCAGGCGCCCGAGCACGATGAGGCGGCAATCGAGGAGGCTTTGGTCGAGCGCGAGCCGGTCACCATCGTTGTTTCCGAAAAGGGCTGGATCCGCGCGCTGCGTGGTCAAATCTCTGATCTGTCGAGCCTGGCGTTCAAGGCCGACGACGGCTTCAAGTTCGCTTTCTTTGCCGAGACCACATCAAAACTTCTGGTCTTCGCCACCAATGGCCGCTTTTACACCATCGACGCGGCAAAACTGCCGGGCGGGCGCGGTCACGGCGAGCCGATCAGATTGTTCGCCGATCTCGAACAGGAGGCGGATATCGTTTCGGTGTTCCGCTATCAGGGCGGCCGCAAGCTCATCGTGGCGTCCGCTCAGGGTAGGGGCTTTATCGTCGCCGAGGACGAATGCCTGGGCAACACCCGCAAAGGCAAGCAGGTGCTCAACGTGAAGTCGCCCGACGAAGCGCGCGCTGTGGCGACGGTCGAGGGCGAACAGGTCGCGGCAATCGGCGAGAACCGCAAAATGCTGGTTTTCCCGATCGATCAGGTGCCGGAGATGGCGCGCGGCCGCGGCGTGCGCTTGCAGCGCCACAAGGACGGCGGGCTGTCCGACATCAAGACGTTCGAGGTGGAGAAGGGCTTGGGCTGGACTGATTCCGCCGGCCGCGCCTTCAATCTTTCACTTAAAGAACTTGCCGACTGGCGCGGCAGCCGTGCCGATGCCGGCCGGCTTGCGCCCAAAGGCTTCCCCAAGACCAATAAATTCGACAACGGCGAAGGTCGGACACTCGCGGGCGGCGACGAAGAAGGCGACTAGCTTTTGTTTGAGCATGATCTTTTCCGAAAACCGGTGTCCACTTTTCGGGATCATGTTCTAACGCGGGTTTCAGGACGCGCCTTAAGGCGACGAATTTCGCCGCGAAAGCCGATTATAATCGCAAGCGTTCGGGAATTTTTCGCCTGGCATAGCGATCATCATGGCGCAGCTTGACGTACGACCGCGCGTGAGCGTCCCCTCAAGGCCATCCGGCCGGGCGATGAATTGGAATCTTGCCTTATCCACTCGCGCGTTATTGCGCACGCCGGCGCGCACGTGGCGCGCCAGGTTGCGCATCGCCAGCGCGCTGACGCTGCTTAGCTTCGTCATCTGCCATCTGACCGCACATTGCTTCCTGCTCGTGTCTTTGGAGGATGCCGAGGCGGTCCGCAACATTCTGATGTATCCGTGGCGGACTTATCTCGGCACCAGCATCCTGCTCGCGGCATTTCTCGTCCATTACGGCAACGCGCTGTGGTCGATCTATATCCGGCGCTCACTGCGGCTCAACCCTTGGGAATGGGCGCAACTCACGCTCGGCCTGTGCATTCCCTTGCTGCTGATGTTCCACGTCGTCGCGACGCGCGTCGCCGAGACGCTGCTCGACGTCACCACCTATTACAACACCGTCTTCATCGTGCAGTGGCTGAAATATCCGCTGCTCGGCGTCGTGCAGGTGGCCGCGGTCATCACGGTGTGGACGCATGCCTGTGTCGGCCTCCACTATTGGCTGCGCAACAAGCGCTGGTATCCGAACTGGCGGCCGTTGTTCTTCAGCTTTGGGCTGCTGCTGCCGACGCTGGCGCTCGCCGGCTATGTCACCGGCGGCAATCAGGTGCTGCGCGAAGCGAAAAGCGATCCGAATTTTGTCGGCTCTTCGCTCGATGATTCCAATCTCACGGTTCAGACCACCGACGCGACGTTTCGCATGGTGGAGATCGGTTGGGGTATTGCGATCGGGCTGATGCTGTTGCCGTTTGCCGGCCGCGGCGTCCGTGCGACCTATTATCGCCGCAGCAAGCCGCCGATGTTGTCGCATCCGAATGGCCGCAGCGTAGCGATCCTGCCCGGCGCCACCGTGCTCGAGACGCTGCGCGAAAACGGTATCCCGCATGCTTCGGTGTGCGGCGGCCGCGCGCGTTGCACCACCTGCCGGATTCTTGTCACCAAGGGGCTCGACGAACTTCCGGCGCCAGCCGGTCTCGAGGCCAAAGCGCTTGCTCGCATCGGCGCTACGCCCGGGACGCGGCTCGCCTGTCAGATCCGCCCGACCGCCGATATCGCGGTGATGCCGCTGCTCACGCCTGATGCGACCGCCGCTGACGGCGCCACGCGCGGCGGGCTTGAGGGCAGCGAACGCGCGATCACCGTCGTCTTCGTCGATATGCGCGGCTCGACGACGCTCGGCGAGGCCAAGCTACCCTACGACGTGCTCTTCATCCTCAACCAGTTTTTCCACGAAATGACCAACGCGCTTGTCGCCACACATGGCCATTATTCACAGTTCACCGGCGACGGATTGATGGCGCTCTACGGCCTCCATGCCACCGACCCGGCGACCGGCGCAATCGATGCCGTGCGCGGCGCGCAGCAAATGCTGCTCAAGCTCGATCAATTGAACGAGCGGCTGCGCGGCGATTTGCGCGAGCCGCTGCGTATCGGCATCGGCATTCATCACGCCGAGGCCATTGTCGGCGCCATGGGTCCGCCGCGCTCGCGCATCATCACGGCCATTGGCGACACCGTTAATACCTGCGCGCGGCTTGAAAGCCTGACCAAGGACTGTGACTGTCTGGTCATTCTGTCGCGCCAGGCCGCCGAGGCCGCCGGACTGCGGCTCGCCGGTCATGAATTGCATCAAGCGCCGGTCAAGGGCCGCAACGAGCCGGTCGAGTTTTACGCGCTTAAAACGCTGGACGATCTGCCGGTCTAGCCGCTACGGCGCGGCGATGTGCCAGACACTGTTGACGCCGTCGCCATTGGCGTCGCCGGGATTGCCGTCCTTGTAAAAGGTGTAGAGCGGCTTGCTCTTGTAGGCCCATTGCTTGCCGCCGTCGGCGCGCGTGACGATCGTCCAGTCACCCGACGGTTTGGCGTCGGCGGCCGCTTTGAACGGCGGCCAGTTGTTGGGGCAAACGGCGCCGTTGCAATTCGACGTGCCGGCGGTGTCGCGGTCGAACGTGTAAAGCGTCATGCCGGCGCCATCGACCAGCGCTTTGCCTTTCGCCGTGTCGCCGGTCTTTGCCGGTGCGCTCTGCGCGAACGCCGCGGTGCTGCCGAGGGCAAGAACGGCGGCCAAAAGAAGAAAAATGAACGTGCGCATTGAATGACTCCTGCCAACGATTGTCTAAACACTAAACTCGCTGAGATTATTCCACGCGCGCCCAGCCGTCCGGCATCAAACGTTCCTGGGGCAGAAAACGGCTCTTATAATCCATCTTGCGCGAGCCGCGCACCCAATAGCCGAGATAGACGTAACTAAGGCCCATGCGCCGCGCGCGCGCGATATGATCGAGCACCATGAAGGTGCCGAGCGAGCGCGGCGCTTCGTCGGGCTCGAAAAACGAATAGACCATCGAAAGTCCGTCAGAGAGCACGTCGGTCAACGCGATGGCGACAAGTTCGCCGGAGCCGCGTTTGCCGGGTGCCGCGTCCGGCCCGCGCCGCCGGTATTCGATGATCCGCGTCTCGATATGGCTGTCTTCGACCATCATGGCGTAGTCGAGCACGGTCATGTCGGCCATGCCGCCGTCGCGGTGACGCGAATCCAGATAACCGCGAAAAATCGCGTATTGCTCCGACGTCGGTACTGCGATCCGCATTTCGCTCGCAATATCGGTGTTGCGGCGCGTAATGCGGCGCATGCTTTGGCTCGGCTGGAAATCCTTGGCGATTACGCGCACCGAAACGCAGGCGCGGCAACCCTCACAAGCGGGCCGGTAGGCGATCGACTGGCTGCGGCGGAAGCCGCCCTGGGTGAGGATGTTGTTAAGCTCGGGCGCGCGCTCGCCGACCAGATGCGTGAAGACCTTCCGCTCCTCTTTGCCCGGAAGATAGGGGCAGGGCGAGGGAGCGGTGAGGTAGAATTGCGGTGTGTCGCGCGAATGCTGGGTCACGGGAGCTACGCATGAGATGCGGCTGGCAGCCGAATCCAGCCGCGCCGTAGCATCGCGCGGGCTGGACGCGGCGTCAAAGCCGATTTCCAGGTCAGTGTGTCGCGCGAGCCCGCAATGCGGCTGCTCGCGCAGGATTATTGATCAGCACGGTTCCGACCAGCATGTCGTGGAGCAGCCGGTGCCGCGCATTGAAAAAGCCAACCAGGACGATAAACGGCGTGAGCAGGCTGACGCTGACCCAGTAAACGACGGCGTGGACCGCGCCGAGCACGAAATAGGCCGGGGCGCCGTACCAGGTGCGCATTTGGATATCCATGACGCGCATGCCGATGGTGGCCGAAGCCGAACTGCCCAGCGTTGTGCCGTAGTAGAACAGCGCCCAGATCACCGAGACAGGCGACATCAGCCAGAACAGCGCCCAGCCGAGGCCGAGCGTGACCAGGCCGAACATGAAGATGAACATCGCCAGCACGACCAGCGGAATGCCGATAATGATGAGGTCTACGACGAAGGCGACAACCCGGCGCGGCAGGATGCCGTCGAACAATTCGGGATTGGCCTGCGGATCGTAGGCATGCGGTTTGACATCGAGCGAGACCCCGATGCGTCCTGGACCGGCCGTGCCGCGGCTTGAATTGGCATCCGTCATCATCGGCTTCGCATTATATCGCACTATATAATGACGCGACCATGAGCCAAAAACGACCGCCGGCAAAGCCGTCGCCGCAGCCTCCGGCGCGAGTCACGATTGCCGATATCGAGGCCGCGCGGCTGACTTTGGCCGCGCATGTGCTGCGCACGCCGCTTCTCGCCGCGCCGCCATTGTCGGCGCTCACCGGCGCCGAGGTTTACGTCAAATACGAGAATTTGCAGGTCACCAATTCGTTCAAGGAGCGTGGCGCTTGCGTCAAGCTTGCGGCGCTTGAGGCCGGCGAGCGCCGCCGCGGCGTCATTGCCATGTCGGCGGGCAATCACGCCCAGGCGGTCGCCTATCACGCAAGGCGGCTCGATATACCGGCGACCATCATCATGCCGGTGACAACGCCGTTCGTGAAGGTGAAGGCGACCGAAGCGCTCGGCGCAACCGTCGTGCTCCACGGCGATACGCTCCGCCAGGCTCGCGCGCGCGCCGAAGCGATCGCCGCCGAACGCGATCTTGCCTGGGTACATCCCTATGACGATCCCCACATCATCGCTGGCCAGGGCACCATCGCGCTGGAAATGCTAGA
>Ga0181537_10003429_pt1 | contig 13565 bp, 12 predicted proteins | sample PEATcosm2014_Bin_39_FD_119765 | JGI IMG/M metagenome (GOLD analysis project Ga0181537, IMG submission 119765) | Peatland microbial communities from MTU Mesocosm Facility, Houghton, MI, USA - PEATcosm2014_Bin23_10_metaG | ecosystem: Environmental > Terrestrial > Soil > Wetlands > Peat | place...
CGCGGAGGAGGAACGCGAAGCGCGCAGGCTCATGCGCGAAATTGGCTTCACCTCACGGGTTTTCACGCCGCAATCGATTGTTGGCCAGCTGTCGGGCGGCGAGCGCCAGGGCGTCGCCATCGCCCGCGCCATCTACAAGCAGGCCGACCTCATCATCCTCGACGAGCCGACCACCGCGCTGTCTTTGACCGAAACCGACAAGGTGTTCCATTTCGTCCGCCAGGTGAAGGCGAGCGGCCGGTCGATCATTTTCATCGGCCACAATATCTATCACGTCTTCGATATCGCCGATCGGTTCGTCGTCCTCGACCGCGGCACGGTCGTCCTCGAGACGACGCGCGCCGAGACAAGCTCGGCCGAGCAGTTGATCAACTTCATGCAGCGCGTCGCCCACCCGACCGCCGCCTCCGGCGCAGACGCACAATGACCGACATCGCAGAGCCGAAGCAAGACAAGCAGGGACACATGACGATGGGCGCCGGGTCTCACGATTCGATTCATCCGGCGGAGCGGCCGATGCGACGGCTCTTTCTCGCCAATCGCGCTTGGCTCGGCACGCTCGGCGTGTTCGTGGTGATGATGGCGGTCTTCATCGTCGCCAATCCGCGCGTCTTCTCGAGCTGGGACCTCTACGCGTCGGTGCTGACGACGCTGCCGGTGGCGTTGTTCCTGACCGTCCCGCTGGTCTACATCGTCACCGCCGCCGAGATCGACCTGTCTTTTCCGGCGACGATGGGTTTCGCCGGCTGGATCTTCGCCCTCGTCGTTCAGGTCGGCTATGATCCGTTCCTGGGAATCGTCGCGGCGATCGTCACCGGCATGGCGTTGGGGCTCCTCGTCGGATCGCTGGTCGTCTACGCCAATTTGTCTTCATTGATTGCGACCCTCGGCATGAATTTCATGCTGCGCGGGCTCATTCTGATGCTGACGCAATCGAAGTCGATTGCGCTCGTCACGCTCGACCAGAGCTGGGCCTACAGGATCCTCTCCAGCCAAGTTTACGGCGTGCCGTTGCAGATCCTATGGGCGCTGGCCTTCGTTTTCGTCTGCGCGCTGCTCTACAACCGTCACCGCTTCGGCGTTCAGGTCCACGTGGTCGGCGACAATCCCGACAGCGCCAACGAGATGGGCGTCGACGTCAAGCGGGTGCGGGTGAAGGCGTTCGTGTTCATGGGGCTCGGGGCGGCGCTGGCTGGCGTCTTCTCCACGATGATCAACTTCACCTGGTGGCCGACTTCCGGCGACGGCTACCTGCTGCCCGTCTTGGCCTCGGTCTTTGTCGGCGGGACGCCGACCTGGGGCGGCATCGGGACGGTGGTCGGCGGCGCGATCGGCGCGCTGATCGTGTCGTTCATCCAGACGGGCGTCGTCGGCGCCGGCCTCTCGGGCTTCTACGTTCAGTTCTTCAACGGCTTGATCATCATCCTGTCGCTGATCGGGCACCGCTGGAATCAGATCCGCTACCGCTGAAGCGCCTGCCGCGCAGCGGGGGCGGCCCAAGTCTTTCTGCCCGCTGCACCGACGAGACCAAGCGTTTCCGGAGGAAACCATGAAGTTCAGCGACGGCGTGTGGCGCAGCGCCAAAGGCATGGCGGTCGCGTCGACGCATCACGTGTGGGACGTCGCGGCCAGCGAGACGGAGATCCGCGTCGACGTCTCCTCGTCTCCCGTGCGCGCTCGATTCGAGGATCAGGAGACCAAGTATTTCACCCTTCGGCTGCATTCGCCGGCGCCCAATGTCATCGGCGTGACCTTCGAGCATCACCGCGGCGGCGTCGACCGCGGCCCGGCGTTCGAACTGTTCGCCGATCCGGCGGTCAAGCCGATCGTCGTCGACGAGGCGGACTCCGTCAGTCTGACGAGCGGCAACCTCACCGTCCGCGTCGAGAAGCGCGGGGATTGGCGGCTCGACGTGTTGCGCGCCGGCAAGCGGATCACCGGCAGCGCGCTCGGCGCCAGCGGCTACGCCGTCAACGCCGATGAAGGCAAGACCTATGTCTTCGAACGCCTCGACCTCGGCGTCGGCGAGCTGGTCTATGGGCTCGGCGAACGCTTCACCGCCTTCACACGCAACGGCCAGTCCGTCGAGATCTGGAATCGCGACGGCGGCACCTCGACCGATCAGGCTTACAAGAACATCCCCTTCTTCCTGACCAACCGCGGCTGGGGCGTCCTGGTCAACCAGCCCGATCGGGTCTCTTTCGAAGTCGGCTCCGAGTTCGTCTCGAAGGTCGGCTTCTCCGTCGAAGGCGAGTCGCTTTCCTATTTTCTGATCGACGGACCGACGCCCAAAGACGTGCTCGACCGCTATACCAGGCTGACCGGCCGCCCGGCTTTGCCGCCGGCATGGTCGTTCGGCCTGTGGCTGACCACCTCGTTCACCACCGAATACGACGAGAAGACGGTCAATGGTTTCGTCGACGGCATGCGCGAGCGCGACATCCCGCTGCACGTCTTCCATTTCGACTGTTTCTGGATGCGCGCCCAGCACTGGTGCGATTTCGAGTGGGACCCCGTCGCTTTTCCCGACGCGGAAGCGATGCTCGCCCGGCTGAAAGCCAAGGGGCTGCATATCTGCGTTTGGATCAATCCCTACATCGCCCAACGGTCGCGGCTGTTCGACGAGGGCAAGGCCAAGGGCTACCTGCTGAAGCGACCCGACGGAAGCGTCTGGCAATGGGACCATTGGCAGGCGGGAATGGGCTATGTCGACTTCACCAATCCTGACGCTTGCGCGTGGTACGCCGGCTGCCTCGAGCGCCTGGTCAAGCAAGGCGTCGATTGTTTCAAGACCGATTTCGGCGAGCGCATCCCTACCGACGTCGTCTATCACGACGGCTCCGATCCGGAGAGGATGCACAACTACTACACGTTCCTCTACAACCAACTCGTGTTCGATCTCTTGAAGCGGCTCAAGGGCGAGGGCGAGGCGGTCGTTTTCGCACGCTCCGCGACGGTCGGCGGGCAGCGATTCCCCGTTCACTGGGGCGGCGACAACGTGGCGAACTACGAATCGATGGCCGAAAGCCTGCGCGGCGGTCTTTCGCTCGGCCTCTCCGGCTTCGGCTTCTGGAGCCACGACATCGGCGGATTTCAGAACACCGCGCCGGCGCACATCTACAAACGATGGTGCGCCTTCGGCTTGCTGTCGAGTCACAGCCGGCTGCACGGCTTCACGTCCTATCGCGTGCCGTGGATCTACGATGACGAGGCGGTGGATGTGCTGCGCTATTTCACCAAGCTGAAGTGCCGGCTGATGCCCTATCTCTATGGCGTCGCGGCGCAGGCGGCGGCGCGCGGCCTGCCGATGATGCGGGCGATGCTGCTCGAATTCCCGGATGACCCGGCCTGCGAAACGCTTGATCGGCAGTACATGCTCGGCCCGTCGCTGCTCGTCGCGCCGGTGTTCAGCGAGGACGGCGACGTTTCGTTCTACCTGCCTGAAGGCCAATGGACACATCTCTTGACCGGCGAGATCGTCGCGGGCGGACGTTGGCGGAGAGAGCGGCACGATTTCATGAGCCTGCCGCTCTACGCGCGGCCCGGTTCGCTGATCGCCTGGGGCGGCCGCGACGACCGGCCGGATTACGATTTCGCCTCCGGCGCGGTGTTCGCCGGCTATGGCCTCGACGACGGCGTCGAGGCGAGCGCTTCGATCCCGAACGCGATCGGCGAGGAGGCTTTCCGCCTGACCGTCCGCCGCGACGGCGCCGCGCTCCACGTGAGCGCGAGTTCCGCCGCGGTTGCCTGGACGCTGCGCCTCCCCAAAGGGCTCGCGGCGACGGGCGCGCAAGGCGCGACGGTGTCGGTCGAAGACGGTGAGGCCGTCGCCGTGCAGGGCAGAGGCTCGATCACGATCGGCGTGTCGGAAGCCGGCTAGCGTTTGTCCGTGACAAGGATCGACAAGAGGGCGCTTGCCTGCGGCCGACCGCGGCCGAGCCGGCCCGGCGCCCGGAACGAATGATTTGCGCCTTTCCGGCCGTTCGCGGGTGCTTAGGCGGGTCGTCCGGGATCAGAATTGGATGACCAGCCGTCCTCTCACGCCGCCGGCCTCGAGCCGACGATGGGCGTCGGCGGCCCGTTCGGGCGGATAGATGTCCGCCACGCGCAGCGTGAGGACGCCGGCCTCGACTTGTTGGCGAAGCCGATCGAGCTTTTCCGATTCCTGCGCGTAGGCGCGCACGAAGGTCGCGGTGAAGTGGATATCCCGCTGCGCGACGCCGAGGAAGCCGCGGATCGAGGTGAAGGCGCCACCGTCGCGAACGGCCGGGATGACCCGCTCGTTCAGCATCGCCCCGTCCGCGAGCCCATCGACGCCTTGGGGAAAGTGGCTGCGGAACCGCGACGCGACATCGTCGCCGCGGCGAACGACGATGTCGGCGCCGAGCGAGGCGACCAGCTCTTCGTCTTTCTCCGACGCATCGGCGATGACCGTCAGCCCTTCGGCTTTGGCGAGCTGGATGACATAGCCGCCGTAAGCGCCCGCCGCGCCGGTCACCGCGACGACCTGACCCGGTGACAGCTTGAGCAGGTCGAGCGACAGGCGCGCCGTCAGCCCGTTCATCGGCAAGGTGGCTGCTTCAGCGTGGGTCTTCCCGGCGGGGGCGCGCACGACCGATCGCGCATCGAGCGCAATCTGCTCGCGATAGGCGCCATGACTGCCTTTCGGCACGACGATCGCCACGACGGCGTCGCCCAGCTTGAGCCTATCGGGAACGCCGCTTCCAACCTCGTCGACGATTCCCGCCGCCTCCATTCCCGGCACATAGGGCGGCGGGTCCGCCTTCTTCTGTTCGGCGCGCGCGCCGTTGCGCACCCCGACGTCGGTCGGGTTGACCGTCGCCGCATGGACGCGGATGCGCACCTCGCCTGGGCCGGCGTGAACTTCGGGCAGATCGACGATCTGGAGAACTTCAGGACCGCCGTGCGTAAAGAGCCCAATGGCGCGCATCGTTTCGTCCTTTGTCCGATCGCCGGCGCTGGTCTTGTCCCGGTCCCGACGATACATAGGCATTCGCCCGACGGATCGGCAGGGTCTCTCGTTCCGCTCTGCGCGCCGAAGCGCTGAGGCGTCGTCAGCCTCCGCCGGGGCTTTCATCCGCCGCGCTTGAGCGGATTTCCGCGTAATTGCTGGGCTTGGCGGCTCGTCGTCCGGCATGCGGTTGCAAAAGTAGGGAAACTGGCGCCTGTTTCCGATCATGGCGCCTATGCTGCACGACTGGGACAACTTCTACATCACGACAGGCGCAGCGAGCGCCTCCCTGATCGGGTTGTTGTTTGTCGTGGTCACGCTCGGCGCCGGGCTCTCCAGTTCGGACGCGATAATCGGCGCGCGCGCTTTCCTGACCCCGACGCTGGTTCATTTCGGCAGCGTGCTGCTGCTCTCTTTGGCGGCGCTCGCGCCGTTCGCGTCGCCTTGGCCCACCGCAGGCATTCTTTGCTTATGCGGTTTGAGCGGCCTGGCCTATCTGACCACGGTCATAGCAGCGCGACGCAAGATCGAATTCGTCGCGTTGAGTTGGGCCGACTGGATTCCCTACGGCGGCGTTCCGGCGCTGGCCAACGCCTGTCTGATCGTCGGCGCGGCGGGACTGGTCGCCGAGCAATCCTTCGCGCCCACCGTCATCGCCGGCGCGACGACGCTGTTCTTGATCTGCGGCGTCTATGGCGCCTGGGACCTCACGTTGTGGATCGTCGTCGGTGGGAGCAAGCGCTAGCGAGGCGCCGCTTCTCGCGCGCTTGTTGGGAGGTCGAATTGTCCGCACGGGGTCGAGAGCCGCCGCAGCGCGAGGCGGGAGCGTCTGTCCGCTTCGACGTTTCGACGGCCCGAAACCGCCATTTCGCGCCTGAGCGCGTTGGCGGCGAGATATGATAGCGTCCTTTGCGATACGCAGTGGTTTGGGCGGCATTTCGTCATGACTCGCCTGATCCCCGAACTCGACGTCTCCGACCTCGACCGATCCCTGGCTTTTTATGTCAACGTGGTCGGCTTCCGCGTCCTTTACGACCGCCCCGAGGAGCGGTTCGCTTTTCTCGATCTCGACGGCGCGCGTCTGATGCTCGAGGAGGCGGCGGGGCCAGGTCGTCACTTTCAGTCGGCGCCGCTCGAACGTCCATTCGGGCGCGGCGTCAATTTTCAGATCGAAGCGGCGAACGTCGACGCATTGCATGAACGCGTCCGGGAGGCCGGGTTCGAGATTGTGATTCCGATCGAAGAGCGCTGGTATCGGCGCGACCAAATGGAATCGGGAAATCGCCAATTCGTCGTCGCCGACCCCGACGGCTATCTGCTGAGGTTCTTTTCCGACTTGGGACGGCGGCCAGCGTCGAGAGGAACGATATCTCGGGCGTAGCTTGGCGCGCCTCCTATCGCCGCCTCGAGTTCTCGCCGCGCAGAACAGGATTCCGCACACGCGCCGCGCGCAGGCGGCGGCGCGCGCTTCAGTTCTGCAGCACGACCACCGGGGCGCCGACGGGGACGCGATTGTAGAGGTCGATGATGTCTTGATCGACCAGGCGGATCCACCCGCTAGAGTCCGCCGTTCCGATCGTCTCCGGCTCCGTCGTTCCGTGCAATCGGAAGTAGGTGTCCTGGCCGTCGCGATAGAGATAGAGGGCGCGGGCGCCCAGGGGATTGTCGATGCCCCCCGGCATACCTCCGGCGTAGGCGGCGTAGCGCGGCATGGCGCGGATCATCGTCGCCGTCGGCGTCCAGCTTGGCCATGCCGCCTTGCGGCCGATGATCGCGTCGCCGTGGAAATTCAGCGCTTCCTCGCGTCCGACGCCGACCGCATAGCGAAGCGCCCGCCCGCCGCCCTGAACCAGATACAACCGGCGCTGCGCGACATTCACCACCAATGTTCCCGGTCGATAGGGGCCGGCAAACGCGACTTCCTGCCGAAGCAATTGGGGATCGCGCCCGTTGAGATCGACCTCGGGAATAGGGAACGGCTCGTTGCTCACCGGGCCGTAGGCGGAGCCGGCGTTGAGCGCGCCGAGCCCGGGCGAATTGCAGCCGGCCGGAAGGGCGAGAACGCCGGCCAGGAAGACGCGCCGGCTCAGGGTCGAAACGACCGCGCCTCGATCGCTATGGGGGATCGTTTCTGTCATGTCGCTCGCATCTCGAATTCAGGGGGCCGCGACGATTAATGTCTCACTTTGCGGTCGAGTCGCAAGGGGCGGCGCCCGGAGCCCCGATCTCGAAAGCGCACGCAGCCGCGCCGCGAGCCATGCCGAGCCGCCCACCCCCAGAATTGCGGCGGTCGATTCGTCCGGATCGTTTGTCGCTTGCATCTCTGCCGGCTACGACCCGCCTTCGACGCCTCGCGCGTCAGCGGGGCGCGCCGCGGCTTCGGCCATGACGACGAGGGGGGTGAGCGGAGCGCCCATGGGCCGCCGCTGCGGCTTCAGGATCTGTTCCGCTCATGGCCGTCGCCTTCGCTTGGCGTCGACGGAAAACATAGGCGTCAAGCGTGCTGACGTTCGTCGAGCCTCGCCTTGAGCTTGAAGGCGAGCACGATGAGAGAAACGCCGAAGATGAGCGCATAGGCGCCGAGCCACCAGGTCAGCACCACCGCGCCGATGATCGGAGCGATGACGAGCAGCGCGCCAAAGACCAGCGAGACAAGCCCGCCGACGACCAGCCACCAGCGACCGTCTGTCGTCCCGAGCCGAAACGCCGCCGCCAGCTCCAGGGCCCCGGTCAGGATCGCCCAGACCGCGACGAGCAGAACGAAGGCGACCACGGTGATCCCCGGCCACACCACGGCGATCGCGGCCACGGCGATGTTGACCAGGCCCTCGAAGACGAGGACGCCCCAGCGTCGGCCGGCCTGCGCCGCTCGAACTGCGCTGACGATGCCGAACACGCCGTCGGCGAACGCGTAGATGGCGAACACGATCGCCAGCGACAGCATCGTCGCGCCGGGCAGAAACAGCGCGATCAGGCCGAATACGATGGCGAGAACGCCACGCAATCCGATCGCCCACCAGTTGCGGGCCAGTAGGGCGGCCAGCAGATCGCGCCCCGGCGAGCGTTCATCGCCAAATCTTGTTTTCGTCATGACTTGCTCCTTGATTGTTGAGGGTTTGAGGCTTGCGCACCGGCGCGCATGAGACCCGACCGGCGCGGGTCTCTCACAGTGAACGCAATCCGAAGGCGATCGCGGTCCACGCGAAGCCGAAGAAAATGAGGTCGATGCCGAGGAAGAGCCCAATCGCCCAAAGTCCCGAGATCGGCCATTCCGCCATCACCAGCAGACCGAGCGCCAAGGTGATGACGCCGTCGGCGACCTGCCAACCCCAGCCCGGCAGCGCAAGCGAAACTGCGACGACGATCTGGGAAAGTCCGCCGATCAAGAGGAAAGCGGCCATGAACAAGGTCAGCGCCTCGGCGCTCTGCCGCGGCTTGACGACTATCAGGAGACCGGCGACGCCAAACAGGATCGCGGCCGACAAGTGCTGGAAGAATCCGGCCCAATGTCCGACCAAGACGGCCTGCGCGATTTCGATGCCGGACGCCGCCACCAGCAGCCAACCGAAGAACAGCATCGAGACGACGGTGGCGGCGAAGCAACGCACGACTGCGGCAAGGCCGAGAATCACCAGGCCGATCCCGAGGGCGAGAAACCAACCCCAATTCTGGGCAAGTTCACGCGGAATTTGAATCAGCATTTGAATGTCGCTGATCATTGTTCATCTCCATGACCTCAGCCGAATCTCTCGTTGGGCGCTGCTCGGCGCGGCCTCAGAGTGCCAAGGCCGCAATGCGGCGCCAGATAAAGGATCGCGTGAACTACTTGCCAGGAGCGTGGTCGGCGTCGCGACGCGCGAGCCACGCTTCGAGCGCCGCGCGTTCCGCAGCGTCGATCGCCGCCACGGCGACGTCGACCGCCGCCAGCGCGTAATGCTCAGCGACCTCGGCGCGGGCCTTCAGTTTCGCGGTCTCGCCCTTGACCTTCAACGCGGTGGCCGCGTCCTGCGCGGCCGTCAGTCGCTCGATCGCCCACCTATCGACTTCCGCTCGGGCGGCCGCGGTCCTGGGCTCGTTCTGTTTGATGCGTTTCGCCACCTCGTTCAGGCAGGCGCGCGCGTCGCACTCGGCGGTTTCCGCCTTCGCGTCGATCTTGGCTTTCAGGGCCGAAAGATCGCTGTCGGCCTGCATCAGCTTGAGGCGAAAGATTTCTCGGAATTGATCTATGCGTTCGTTCATGGCGCGACTCCTTTTCGACGGGTCTTCTGTTCGAGGCCGGGGTCATGCCACGACAGCGGCGGCGCGCAGAAGGTCGCCGCCGGCCAAAATTGGGCGTGATTTTGGCCGCCGCGGCGCGCGTCCACGACGCGCCGGAGCCGCTAGGCGATCGTCTTATGCGTTGCTGGCGATCGCTCGGAATTGCTGCGGCGACATGTTCGTCCAGCGCGCAAAGGCCCGCCGGAAGTTCGCCGCCTCGTTGAACCCCAGGACGTCGCTCGCCTCTTCGACCGTCACATCGGTGTCTCTGAGGTATTTGACCGCGACTTGCAGTCGCAATTCGTCGCGCAACTTCTGAACCGACGCGCCTTCCTCCTGCAGCCTGCGCCGCAGGGTGCGCGGCGACTGCCCGAGGTGGTGGGCAATGTCCTCGATCGGCGTCGGCTCGGCGAGATTGACCAGCAGCGCTTCGCGCACCTTTCCCGATACGCCCTTGCGAAGGTCGAACTCCTCCAGGAGTTCGTCGCACATCTTCAAGACTGTCGGGTTGGTGAGTCTGTCGCCGAGCGGCGGGACGGCGTTAAGCAACGTCGCATCGAACGCCATTTCGTTGCTCGGTTCACCGAACTGCGCGTCGCAGGAAAGCGCCTCGCGATAAAGCTGCACAGCCACCGGCGCGGGGTAGGAGAAGCGAAACGCCGTCGGCTTGAAAGCGGGTCCCATGACGTCGCGATGCAACGACACATGGATGCCGAACTGCATCTCGACGAGAAATCGGTAAAGCCGAGCGTCGATCAGCGGATGCGGCTCCGGATCGATGGTCCAGATCCCGCATGTTCCTTCCTCTCGGAAGGATATCCCGGCCAGCGGCGTCGTCAGTTCGTGGTACTTTGCCGCGACCCGCACCGTCTGGCGGAAATTCGTGCTGGTGAGAATCGCGAAACCAAACAGACCGAAGGTCGACACCCGCATTCTCGAACCGGCGCGATAGGCGAAGAACGGATCGCGCGAGCGCTCCATCGCTTCACGGCAGATCCAAAGAATCTGGTTGATGGAAACCCGGGTCTTCGGCGACGCGAGCGCGCCCGGCGAAAGTTGGACGGCTCGAAGCGCATCCTCGATCGCAACGCCATCCTCCGCCAGGGCGGTCACCATCGCCGCCAGCTTGCCGACCGGGTGGATCTTGTCGTCGGGTCCCCCTCTGGCCATGCTCGCTCTAGCCCCCTGGCGGGAAGCGCCGACGGACGACAGGCCGCTCGGGCGAGACTAGCTTAAGCGCGCGCGGCCGAATCCGGTAGTGGAGCGGCGCGTCCATGAACGCCGCCTCGCCGTCGAAGGACAGGCTGGCCTGCGGCGTCGCGGGCCCGACCCAAAGCTCGTCGATCTCGAAGACGCCCAGCGCTTCGCCGGGCCCAGGCCAGGCGCGGGAGGATCGCTGACCGCGGCGCTCAGCCGCGTCCGCTGGGAACCTCGTTCCACAGCGCGATGACCGGTTCGGCGGGATGGGCGGGGTCGTAGCCGAGGATGCCGATCGAGGCGGTGCGCAGCCAGAAGCGCCCGCCGGTGGCGATCGGCAGGCCGATCCATCGGACCGCGAGGGCGCGGCCGAAATGGCCGTGGGTGAACAGCGCGACATTGCCCTTCAGCGCGCGCAGGCTTTGCAGCAGCCGATCGGCGCGGGCGGAGACCTGCTCGGGCGTCTCGCCGCCGGGGCAGCCGTCGTGGAAAACTTCCCAGCCCGGATGGCGCTTGTCGATTTCGGCCGGGGTCAGGCCTTCGTAGTCGCCGTAACCCCACTCGGCGAGGTCTGGCTCGGTTTCGGCCGCCGCGCCCAGGCCGGCCAGCTCGCAGGTCCGGCGCGCCCGTTGGCGGGGGCTCACCAGCACGCGGGTGAACGCGATCTCCCGAAACGTCGGCGCCAGCGCGCGCGCTTCGTCCTCGCCATGCGCCGTCAGCGGAATCTCGGAGACGCCGGTGTGCTGGCCCGTCAGCGCCCATTCGGTTTCGCCGTGGCGAACGACGAACAGTTGAAGCGGCGGATTCTGCATGTCGGACACGGGCGGGCTCTCCATTTTGCCGCCCAGGCTTAGAATTGCGATCGCCGCCGCGCAATGGGGGCGTTCGCCGCGCCGCGCCGCTCCTCAGCCGAACAGCCCGCGCAAATGATCGTTGAGAAAGCGCCCCTCGGGATCGAGCCGGCGGCGCACCGCCTGGAAGGCCTCGTAGCGCGGATAGAGCGCCGGCATGTCTTCGCGCGTGTTGAAGTGCAGCTTGCCCCAATGCGGGCGCGCGCCGTAAGGGCGCAGGATCGCGTCGACGTCGGCGAGATAGTTCCAGTAGTCGATTCCGGGGCCGCCGGAGACCGAGATCGTCACGCTGGCGCGCCGGTAATATGGGCTCAGCATGCCCGAATCGCCGGCGACGAAACGATATTCGACGGGATAGATGCAGTTCGTGTGCTTGGTCAGCATCAGCGCGCGCACCTGCCGCAGCGCGTCTTTGCCGTGCTCGACGGGAATCGCGTATTCGAGCTCGTGGAAGTTGGGGACATATTCGATCGGGTAGATCTCCGAGCTGTAGGCGACGCGCTCGAAGGTCGCTTCGTTGGCGAAAGGCGCCTCGTCGGTGACGTTCATCACCTTCATTTCGCAAACGTCATGCTCGCGCTTGGTCGGCGAGACGGCGGCGAGATCCGGCAGACAATAAAGATGCCGCGACTGCGGCGCAGGACACCAGAAGAAGCCGAAATGGCGATTGCCGGCGGCGAGATCGTCGTGGCGCTCCATACAGGCCTCGAAATCGTCGCGCCACTGCTTCTCCTTGAGATTGTAGGCGTCGACGACTTGCAGCGTGACCGTCGACATGACGCCGAGCATCCCGACGGCGACCTGGGCGGCGGCCATCGTCTCCGGCTCCGCTTCGATGTCGAGATCGAGGATGTCGCCGTCGGCCTTGACGAGGCGCATGCCGACCGCCTGGGTCGAGAGACAGCCGAGCGTGACGCCGGTGCCGTGCGTGCCGGTCGACAGCGCGCCGGCGATCGCCTGGGTGTCGATGTCGCCCTGATTAGCCAGCGACAGCCCCATCGCCTTCAGCGCGCGGCCGATGTCGCCGATCTTCGTCCCCGCGCGCACGGTGACGCGTTTGCGCGCGCGGTCGGCGCCGACGACGCCCTGCATGTTTTTGAGGCTCAGCAGCAGGCCGCCGGTCGCCACCACCGGCGTGAACGAATGGCCGGAGCCGGCGACGCGCACCGGGAGATTCTCTCGCGCCGCCTGCGCCACCATCGCAGCCAACTCGTCCTCCGACGCGGGCTCGCCCTTGTGGCGCGCGACGAACGACTGATTGCCGACCCAATTGCGCCAGTGACCGCCCGCGCCGAGGCGAACGGGCGTCGGTTGCGAAGTTTCGCTCATGGTCGTCGCCGTCGAAGCAGAGAACAAGGGAGCGCGCGCAAGAGTTCCAGCCCCAGCGGGCCACGCCGCGCCGTCGCCGTCAAGGCCAGGCGGGGCGGCTGAAGTTCGCGGTTGCGATCGGCATAGCGCAGCTACCCGGCCGTCAACGCCGCCCAGCGGCCTGGCGACAGGCCGTACGCCTTCTTGAAATGGCGGGTGAAATGGGCCTGGTCGGCGAAACCGGTCGCGGCGGCGATGTCGGCGAGCGGCGCGCCGGCGCCGATCAGCGCGCGGGCCCGCGACAGCCGGCGCATCAGCAGATAGCGGTGCGGGCTGGTGGCGTAGAGGGCGCGAAAATGGCGCGACAGCGCGTAGCGGTCGAGGCCGGTCGCGCGTTCGAGCTCGATCGACGAGACCGGGCGCGTCGCGTGAGCGTCGAGATAGTCGCGCGCGATCTTCGCCCGCCGCGCCGCCGGCCAGGCGAGCGCGGGCGCCGGGCGACCGGCGCGGCGATCAAGCGCGCGCGCCAGGCGAGCGACGAGATCGTCGCGCGCAAGTTCGTCGAGCGGCGCGTCGAGGGCGCCGAGCGCCTCGGCAAGCACGGCGGCGAGCGGCGCGTCGTCGATCACCGGATCGGCGACGAACGGCGGCGGCGCCGCCTCGCCAAGCGCGTCGGCGACAAGCGACGGCTCGACATAGAGCATGCGGTAGCGCAAGGCCGTCTCGCCGCCCGCGCCGCCGTCGTGAACCTCGTCGGGATGCAGCACCAGGATCTGGCCGGGCAGGCTGACGCGCTCGGCGCCGCGATACCAGAAGCGCTGCACGCCGGAAAGCGTCAGGCCGATCGCGTAAGTGTCGTGGCGGTGGCGCGCGTAAGCCGCGCCGAAAAAGCGCGCCTCGATACGCTCGAGCCCGTCGGCGCCCGGCCCCGCGACGATGCGCTCGCGGTCCGCGCCGTCGCACGAACGTTCAAGACCGCG
>Ga0181537_10003430_pt1 | contig 13565 bp, 16 predicted proteins | sample PEATcosm2014_Bin_39_FD_119765 | JGI IMG/M metagenome (GOLD analysis project Ga0181537, IMG submission 119765) | Peatland microbial communities from MTU Mesocosm Facility, Houghton, MI, USA - PEATcosm2014_Bin23_10_metaG | ecosystem: Environmental > Terrestrial > Soil > Wetlands > Peat | place...
AAGCCGGGAGACCAAAGTTCACGGTCTCATTGTGGGAGGCTTCCACGGAGAAAAGCGCATCCCCGGGGCGGCCACTGAGAAAATCGGTGTACTGCTGCTGGGTCATGAGGCGAAAATCCACATCGGCGCTGGCATTGCTGGTCTGGCTTCCGGCCGGCCCGACAAATGACCGATACCTTCCATGCAGCTGCGGGCTGACGGTGTGAGGCGGAATCTCGAAGGAAGCGTTCTGATCGGTGCCGACGTCGAGAGTCTTTTGCACTACAACACCGGTGGCGGCGGCTGAGGGTCGGACGATATGATCGAAGGCATACACCGTCGGCGGGCGGCGATTTTCGGAGACGCTTTCCTGTGCTTGACCTTGCGGAGCACTCGTCGGTTTTTCCGGCGCTTCATTCTTTTCGGGCTTTCCGTTTTGCATCCACTGAGCGAGCGGCCCAGCCACAACTACCAGTTGCTCAGAATCCGGGTTCACCGCCGCGGTTGGTTCCGTTTCCTGAACGGTTGATTCTGTAACGTGCGGTTGTTGGGCAATGGGCAACAGCTTCCGTTGCAGGAAAGGCTTCCCGTAATACAACGAAGCGGTAATCAGGATTCCGCTGACCGCGATCGATACCAATGCGTTTTTCACGCTGCCTCCACTCGCGGGCTCACAGGAGTCTCAAAAGAGTATCTTCACAGCTCCAGGGCCGGCTCGCAAGTGCCCAAAGTTCCCCCAAGTTCCCCCAAGGGCTCCCCGGGGACGCAATGAAAAACAATTCAAAAGGCGCCGGAAAGCGATTCGCCAATGTTGCGATACTCCGCTAGAAATCGACCTTAAAGTTGGCTTCAACGGTCTTTTTGCCTTCACCGCTGGAGCTGCGAAAAAACAGGTAGTACTTCACAGGCTGGTCCATCGAAGCCGGAAGGTCGAAATTCACGGCCTGATTATGCGAGTCTTCCACCGAGAAAAGAGCCTCCGAGGGACGCCCGTGCAGGAAGTCGCTATATTGATCGTCGTTGAGCACAAGGAAATCGATGTTGGCGGCCCCGCCAGGTTCCCCATGAGTATTGCCGACAAACGAGGCGTACAGCCCGTGCAGATGCGGACGAGTAGCGTGTGCCGGAATCTCGAAAGGAAAAACCATCGATGTCTTCAGAGCGAAGGTTTTCTGCAGAACATTCTGATCGGTGCCCACCGGCGAGACCGCGACAGGTTCATGGTGAACAGGAGCCGGAGCGGGAGCGGCAGCCTTTTGCTCGCACGAACTCGTGCCCAAAAACAAGACTGCAGCGGCAACCATGCTGGGCAACCTGTTGGCAACCATGCAGGGCAACGGTCGCGTCGGCATGGCTCGTTTCACCGCGCTACGGACTTCCCGTACGCCGTGTGGTAGTGCAGTTGAATTTCTCCGCAGGTGCCCTGTTCCGCGGAATAAACGACGCAACTATCGAACGGACGCGAATACACATGCAGGCTGACGGCGCGCTCGCCGAACTGCCGCGGGTTGACCACGCGATGCACCGGCTCCCGAGGATCAACCGCGCAAGGTTGCGCAATGTTGATCTCCAGGATGTCAGCGGGCTCGAGCTCACAGCTCCCGGCGCTCAAGTCCTCGCGAACCACGCGGAAATTTTCCACCTGCAAACGCCCGATGGGCGCCGCCATCCAGCAGTTCTGGTCCCGATGGTTATGCACCGAACTGGCCTGGCCAATCTCCCAGCAGATGGCCAGCAATTCGTAGAGCGGAGTTTTGTCGATCAGATTGCGCGTGTAATGCTGCCGATCCCAGGTGAGATAGGGAGAGAGCGAACTGGCGTCCACCGGCCGGTCCTGCAGAAACTTCCGTATGGGCGCAGTTTCGTCGAAGGCAGCCCGCGGCAGCTGGCGCAGTCCAGCCACCAGGTCCTGAATCGAGACGACCTGTTTCGCAACCGTAGTCATGGCGCTCGTTCTTGGTGCTAAGCGGGAAACTTGCTGGCCGAAAACCGCTTGCTGAAAATAAAGTATAACGCAGGCCGCACCACAGAAGATGTCGCTCCGGGAACATTCCGCCGCACGACACTTCACGCCAGAAACATGCAGTCACCATAAGAATAGAAGCGGTAACGCTGCGCCACCGCATGATTGTAAGCGCGCAGAACATTTTCGCGTCCGGCGAAGGCGCACACCAGCATCAGCAGAGTGGATTGCGGAAGGTGGAAGTTGGTGAGCAAGCCCTCGACAACCTTAAATTTGTAACCCGGATAAATAAAAATATCGGCCTCGCCAGAGCCGGCGGAAATGCCTCCGGCTTGCGCCGGATTTTCCGCGGCATATTCCAACGCACGGACGGTAGTGGTTCCTACGGCAATGACGCGTCGCGAGGCCGCCAGAGCGCCATTTATCTTGCTCGCAGCCTCGGGCGTAATAGTGAATGGTTCCCGGTGCAGCTTGTGTTGCTCCACGCGCTCAACGCGGACGGGCTCGAAGGTTCCGAGGCCCACGTGCAGAGTGAGCTCAGCGGTTTCAATGCCGCGGTCTGCGATCTGGGCGAGGACCTCCGGAGTGAAATGAAGCCCGGCAGTAGGAGCGGCCACCGACCCGCGTTCCCGCGCATAAACTGTTTGATAGCGCTCGCGGTCGGCAGCAGAATCCCCGCGGGAGATATAAGGCGGCAGCGGCACGTGGCCGATCCGCGCGATTCGGCCAAAAAAATCATCCACCGGCTGGAACCGGATGGTCCGTTCGCCGAAGGGCCCGCGCGCTATGACCTCGGATTGAAGCGCGTCCTGCCCCTCCCCGGTCCTTTCTTCGCACTCCCCGAAAAAAATCCGTTCCCCAACCTGAATCTTCCGTCCCGGACGCACCAGGCACTCCCAATCATTATGGTTCTCATTCTGGTCAGCTGCGGTAGCAGAACCTAGTTGCCGCGTCAGCAGCACCTCGACGCGGCCCGGAAGAAAATCGTGAGCCGCCGGGCTGTGCGCGCTCACCGCCTGGGATTTCACCCCAGCCCGCCGTCCCAACAACCGGGCGGGAAACACTTTTGTATTGTTAAGAACCAGCAGGTCCTCTGGGCGTAGGAGCCCGGGGAAATCGCGGAATCCCCGGTCCGACAAATGTCCGGTCGACCGATCCACTTGCAGCAGCCGCGATGCCGATCGATCCGCCAATGGCGCCTGAGCAATCAACTCTTCGGGCAGATGGAAGTTGAAATCGGAGACCAGCATGCCCCCGATTATAGAGAAATGCTTATAGGGAAATGCCTGTAGGGAAATGCCACTTGCACCGAACCACCCCGATAACTTCGAAAGTTTCGTAAATTTCGTTGTGTCCGTCGGAAGGTGCTGGTACTATGCCGTTGCCTGTTGCAGAACCGCTTTTCGCCACTCCCCTAAGGGCACCCATGTCTAGCGAGCGCAAACATAGGGAAGAAATCGTCCGCTACGGACGCACGCTGCACGAGCGCGGCCTGGTCGCCGCCATGGACGGCAATTTGTCGGTCCGGCTCAAGGACGAACAAATTCTGGTGACGCCAACGTGCGTGAGCAAGGGCAACATGCGCTCGGCCGACATGGTTGTGGTCGACATGGAAGGCCAGCGCGTCTCCGGCCGTCGCAACGTAACCAGCGAAATCGGCATGCACCTCCTGATTTACCGCATGCGCCCTGACATTCAAGCCATTGTCCACGCCCATCCGCCTACTGCTACCGGCTTTGCCGCAGCCGGCATCGCGCTGACCCAGCCGCTGGTCTGTGAAGTTGTCATGGGCCTCGGCTGTATCCCCTTGGCGCGCTACGGTACGCCGGGAACTTCTGAGTTAGCCCGCACTCTCGAGCCGTTCGTTCCGCATTACGACGCCATTCTCATGTCGAATCACGGCGTCGTTGCCTACGGTGACACGCTCGAGCGTGCCTACATGAAGATGGAAACCGTGGAGCACTTCGCTCAGATCGCCTTGGTGACCCACCTCCTGGGACGCCAACAACCACTGCAGGAAGTGGAAGTGCAGAAGTTGCTGGTCGCCCGCGCCAAATATTTCGGCGCGAAAATGGCGTCGTCGATGCCCATGCCCATGCACAGCTCACCCGAGAAAGCCAGCTAGGTAGAAGGACCCTGGCTCTACCCCGTGATCCCCCTGTGTCCTCTGTGGTAAAGATTTTAGGGACAAAACCTATTTCAACGCGTGCGTCGGCTCCCCCACAAAAACCAAACAGCCATTCGGATCCCCGATGTGAAACTCCGTCATGCCGTACTCTCTATCAAACAACTCCCGGATTTTGTAGCGCTCTTGGAACGTCTTCACATGCACCCACAGAGATCGAATGCCGGAAACTTCAATGTAGATCTCCGTATGCCCGCGGACGCAGTCCATCACGTGCTCCGATGCCGCCTTCATAAAGTGGATGTTCAAGCCGTCTCGCTCCACGATGGCATACTCCGCCGACTTCATCTTCGCAGTGAACCCGAGCACCTCCTGATAAAACGCCAGGGTCTCCCCCATATTGGCAACTGCCAGCATCGGACTTATCTTTCTAGCGGTATATGCCGCAGCCATCGCAGTCTCCATTTTCAGGAATAATCTTCACTCGTCATGACTCGTCATAGGGAAATTCCGCGGTGCCGACTTTCTGAATGTTAGCCTCCGCAAATTCGCGCACGCGGTCGAGCGAGGCCTGCAACTCCGTTTGATAACGCTCCAAGTCTTCATCCGCAGCAGCGCGCGGTACGGGGATCATCTTCCCGAACCGCATCAGCACTCGGGAAAATGGTTTGGGAATCATCAGCCGGTCCCAGGTATTCAGCACCCAGGCTCGCTCCACCGCCATATGAAATGTGCTCAGAGGCACGCCCGCCGATCGCGCCAGCGCCACCGGCCCGGGCTTAACCTGATAACGAGGACCGCGCGGGCCGTCGAGCGTGAAGGCAACGGTCCATCCCTGTTCGAGCGCGCGGCGCAGCCCGAGCAGCGCGCGCACCGCGTTGCGGCTGCTGGATCCCTTCACCGCAACAAACCCGAACCGCCGGATGATCCGTCCCATGTATTCGCCGTCGTAGCTGTAACTGCTCATCACGCGCACTCCAATATCGCGGCAGATATAAGTCGCGGGAATGATGCAGGCATGCCACAAAGAAACAATCAGCGGACGCTGATCCACAGTTTCCTGCGCGCCCTCTTCACGCGAAATACAAACACGCAGTGTCGGACCGATCAGCCGAATCACCCAGTACCCTGTCCAGATGATCAGGCTCAGCACAATCCTCTGCCGCAGCGTGAAGCGCCTTGGCCCAGACGCCGGCTCCGCAGGAGCATGCGCCTCGCGAGTGGCAGCCTCAGTCACGAAGATATTGTAACGGGAAGACGCAAAGACGTGGCTCTCGTACCATGCGACTCAAATAGAGACGGCCGCCTCGGCTGTGCGAGCGTGGGCCGAGCCCCGCGCCACGATTCCGACTCTCGTCGGGCTCATGATTCCGGGCGCACGCTTACCCGCGCCGCACTTAGCCTAGAAGTCACCAATAGCTTAATTTTCCAGGTAGGAGTCGATCCACTTCTTAACGCTATGCCGGCGTTCGTCGGCCGCGTCGAAGCGCACGCCGTAGGACTTCGGCTTGAGCCAGCTGACCACTCCGCGCACCGTAACCCGCGGCAGTGTCATCAGCGCCAAGGAAATCTCAACGTTGGTGTGCAAGGCCAGTTCTTCCGAGCTCTTCAAGGACATGCCGCCCGAACTGATCTCAATGCTGCTGGCCGTGAACCGGGTGCCATCAACCGACTTGACCGCCACTTCGGCAATCACCGGAACCCGCACGTAACGTCGGAATTCATGCAGCACCAGCAGATGCGTGGCCTTCACCAGCTTCACCGCAGCTGGACGCTCCAGCGGTTCGCTGAACATGGCATTGATGCCGTACTTCGAATAGCGCATCGCTTCCTGCGCGTTGCCGCCGAGGCCATAGATCACGCACCGGCTGTTCGAAGGAGAGTTGCGCGCCGCTTCCATCACGGCCTCCGCCCCGCCCCCTTCACCCAGGTTCAGCACACAGGCTTCGAATTTTTCGCGGCACAGTCGTTCGGCCGCATTCGAGGACATCACCACCGACTCAATCCCGAATTGCCGGAAGCACTCCACCAGCAGAGCTCGTGCCGATTCTTTTACGTCAACCAGTGCAGTGCGCGCGCCGGCTTTCCGGTTTTGGGAGGCAGAAGGGAGAATAGAGGCCAAAGTTTTTTCCATAGTCGAGGGGACGACTCACTTACTGGATTTCATTCTGGCCTGCCCCGCGGCACTTGGAAAGGCACAAAGGGCCATTCGCGAAGTACTAAAGTCTCATTACCTCTATTGCACCGCCGGACCTCAAGAATCGGCAATCGCGCATCCCCTGCACCCGCAATCAGTTACGAGCCCGGTCCCAGGGTGCCCGATCCTGCTTGACACCCCGACCGAGGCAGCCCCCACTCGCCGCGGTCTTGTGTTTTGTCGACGAGCGGGTACCACGGACGCCTGCTGGGCGTTCGCACTCCCAAGAAGTGAAAGCAAGGAATGGAATTGGAACAAATGCCAACTGAAGGTCGCCGACGCCGCTGACAAGCTCGGCTAAGTACTGCAACAATCAATCCCGGCCATCGCTGGCGTCGTGCGAGGACAAGCATGTCGAAGACATGTGGAAGGACTGAACAATAAGGAACGAACCATTATGAAAAGCAACAAGCTCGTGTACGTTCCGCTACTCCTTCTCATCGCAACCCCCGATCGAGGCTGCCTCCACTCGTCGCGGGTTTCGACGAGTGCGCACCTCGGACGACTATCGCACCTCGGATGACCGTATCAGCCGAGCGCCAGCGGTCGCTTCCGCATCCGTCCCCTCACCTTCTGCTAGAATCCCTCTCGTGAAAAGACGAACATTACTCCAGGCGCTTCCTGCGACCACATTGTTTCCAGCAACACTTTGGGCCGCCACTCAGCACGACAACGCTAATCCTGCGCAAGCCGCGACAACTGTCTTCGAACTCCGCGTCTATCATGCAGCTCCAGGAAAATTAGCAGACCTGCATTCACGCTTCCGCGAACACACCATAAAAATCTTCGACCGCCACGGAATGAAAAGCGTCGCTTACTGGACTCCCCTCGATGAGCCGGAGAAGAGCAACACGCTCGTCTACATTCTTCAGCACCCAAGCCGCGAAGCGGCCGCCGCCAACTGGAAATCCTTCCAGGACGATCCGGAGTGGAAGAGTGTGCGCGACAAATCCGAGGCAAACGGCAAACTCGTGGACAAAGTCGACTCCACCTTCATGGCCTTGACCGACTTCTCCCCGCGCTTGCCCTAAGCGCCGCGGACGTTGCGCCATCTCCAATCACTGTGGCAAATATGGCAGTGGCCGACGCGATGGTCGACTAACGGAGTGGTTTATTTACTACGAGGTTTGTCGCCTGCATTCACAGTACGTACATCCGAAGCATCCACCAGACGAGAAATATCGCGACGATACCCCCAACGATATGAACGATCCAGTCGCCAGCTGTTTTCGGCTTTCCAAAATTGAACATGCGCCCATGGTAGCAGGCCCCGCCTACGTCAGATACGCGCGTTTTCACGAGGTTGCGCCTCCTCTGAACGTAAACGCCCTGAGGCACCTCGGGCAGGCCGCCTATCCCCCTACTTATCCTAAGGACTACAAGCGTGCCTTCTTTGAGGATAGCCCCAGTCTTCTTCGAAGATGGGACCAGGTGGGTTAGCGTTAGCCGCAGCCACAGCCGCTCAGCAGAGCAATTCGGGAAAGTGGACAAAAATTTCCTACGAAGAATGGGCCGGCCAACCGAAAGGCTCTGAAAAGTGGGTCTTGGAAGTTCCTGTACCGGCTTGGATAGCTTTTGAAATCCCCCATGGCACGCACTTGACCCGGTCACAATGCGCCATCGCCCGATTTTCACCGCCTGCGTTCCTACCGGCTATAGAATCTCCGAACAGTGTGAGGCAACATCCAATCGGCTGACTCTTCGCAGCATCCATAGTTAGTTCGGAGACATTTCGAGATACGGAGGATTCGTGATGATCCGCGAACGCGCTCTTCAGGTTCTCTTGATTTTATCGGGATTAGGTTGCTTGGCTGGCCTTTATCCGCTCTCGGGTAGGCGACGATCTGGTCGGCTACGCCGTTACCCCTGTCATCGGTCTCACTCTCATCGCCTTGACTCCCGCAAAGCAGGCGCCAGCATCCGCTCCCGCCGCTGAATTGGCCAGTCAATAAAAGCCGCTAGGGCTTAGTCTGCTTATGCTCGAGACAGGAAAGCGGTCATGGGTTAACGGGGATTAACGGGGATAAAAAGCGGAGGCACTGTTTATCGTGCTCTATTCTTCTTACAGATCTTTCGTTCCCGCTTGTTTTGTGCCTTGCCGTCTGCAATCGTTTGCCATTGCATGTTGTATGGGGCATCCGCTCCGCCACAAGCCGGCTGCACTCTGTAGGTAACCATGTACCCTCGTCGGCCTCGCGGAAACCCAGTCTCAACCTGGAACGTGTGCTTGGCTGCTCGGCTGCGAGCGAAACAAGGCGTGCAGCATAAAAGCAACAGCATTAAGACTTTCCTCATGTTTTTCCTTTCTTGCCAGGCAAACTGGCCTAACCCTTCGGGCAGCCACCCGCCAATTGGACGTTCTCAGTAGGCATGCCTTTGGAAGCGCGGCCTCCATAACCCAAACATAGACACTCCATCCCCAATTACACCAGACCCAAAGCCGTCGCGAGCGAACTTCAGTCACTATCGCAGCATCGGAGAAAGGGAGATTATGAAAGGAAGATGATGAGTGGACCGCTCGGGTCGCCCGGATTCCTTTTGGTACATGGAGTTAAAAAATGAAGACGAAGACATGGACGGTGATTGCCAACACGGGCAAACAAGCAGACCTTGAGTCCGGCCTGGAAAAGAAAGAAGTTCAAAAGCCGACGCACATTAGCGCCAGAGATTTTATTCATTGGATCACCCCGCATAGCCATATTGATGACAATTCTTTGCAATCACTATTTAAGCTTTAAGGCTTTCTTCCCTCTGGAGCGCGAACTCTGGCTTCCGCTCCTCTAAATTCCGTCGAACATCCCGGCCGAATATCGCGGTAACGACCTGCTGCTGAATTACTCTCCGGCGAGTTATCCGAACCTCCCCGACGTTCCGAAGATCAAGATCAATGGCAGCCTGCATGTTGGAGTGCAAGACTCTACAATGTCGAGCGTTCTTAGCCTGATGTCGTTCCGGACCTATGTCCGTGAGACCCGAGGAACGATGGAGAGGAAGGCTATGCAAAAGCCATTTCGCGTTGTATCCATAAGCGTAGTTTCCGTGTTGATGCTGCTCTGTATCCCGTGGCTGTGCTCACAGGAAGCCGGCGGGAAAGACCCGGCGGACAAGGGCGTCGCCGAACAGAAAACAGTCGAGAAGACCCGTACACCCTTTCGGTGAGCGATGCGACCCGACCACATGCACGACCAAGGTTTTGTATTTCTCGAACCTGTCACAACCGAACGAACTACAGGACGTCGTGAACGCACTGCGCACCACCGTGGATATTTCACGCGTTCAGCAGCTTCTTTTCGCCCAAGTCTTGGTTGTGAGAGGCACACCTGAACAGGTGGCCTCAGCCGAAAAATTGGCCAATGAACTCGATATGGCCAAAAGGAGATTCGGAGGAGTGGGATATCGCCTGGACTTCAAAATCATCAGCGAGTCGGATGGCGGCCAGAAACCCCGTTCCCGAATCTATTCTCTCGTGACGGAAGCGCACGAGACGGCCAAACTGAATATCGGAAGACAGCTGCCCTCCCATAGTCAAAGTGACGACTCTTCCGAAAACAAGCAATCTCAATCTCCGGATGCTATCTCCGGACGGAGTATCGAATCCCGCATCATCTCGGAGAATGAGCACACCATTGACCTGTATGTCGACGTGGCTTTCTCAGGTTCCGCCACGAGGGAGCCCGCCAAGAATAAAATTGAAGATGAGAAAGCTCGAAAAGATGAGAAGGCTGGGCTCAACTACCGCAAAAGCCCCGAGCCGGCACAGTTGCGATTCAGAGACCACGTCGCAGTTGAACTTGGCAAGCCAACCGTCATCGCCGTGCTCGATGATCCCGACTACGAACGTAGCTTTCAAATCGAGGTAACCGCGACCAGGGTAAAAGAAGCGCAGTGATCTGAGGATTCATCCGCGAGGATTCATAAAGCGATCCAGTCAGTAGTCGTCCCGGAGGGTAGTGGCCCCTGACCACTGCCTCCTGACCCTGGTCCGTGCCCTCCGTCTCAAAACAATCCACCTCGAGCATCCGTTTTCAGTGTGGCTATGTCACCACATTGGCTGCCGATTTATCCGCACCCGGCCATGAGCCATTCCCTGGGAATGACTTACCGTTTATTCAGTTTTCCATCTTTATCCCCAGGCGTTCCTGAAGGAACACTTTTGCGAAGCGCAGTTGTGTTCCTTCAAGCAACATTACGGCAAAAAGGGGTATGCAACGGGTGTGCTTTCACTGACCACTGCCTTTGTGCGTCCTACTCGTTCCAGCGACGGAAGAGCAACGCGCCGTTGGTGCCGCCGAAACCGAAGGAGTTCGACATGGCGTACTCAATTTCAGCCTTGCGCGCCTGGTTGGGAACGAAATCCATTCCATCCGTCTCCGGGTCCTGATTTTCCAGGTTGATGGTCGGAGGCAGGATCTGATGGCGCAGCGCCAGCACCGTGATGCCGGCTTCGAGGCCGCCGGCGCCACCGAGCAGGTGGCCGGTCATCGACTTCGTAGAACTCACAGGAATTTTCCGCGTGCCAAAAAAATTGCGGATGGCATGGGCCTCAAGCGTGTCGCCGATTGGAGTCGACGTACCGTGAGCATTGACGTAGCCGACCACGTCGGCAGTCACGCCGGCGTCGCGCACGGCATTGCGCATCACGCGGAAACCGCCTTCGTGCTCAGGAGCGGGCTGCGTCATGTGGTAGGCGTCACCAGACATGCCATAGCCAGCAACCTCGGCCAGGATCGTTGCGCCGCGCTTGCGGGCGTGCTCCAGCTCTTCGAGCACCAGGATGCCTGCGCCTTCGCCCATCACGAACCCATCGCGGTCTTTGTCCCAGGGCCGGCTGGCTTTCTCGGGATCGTCGTTGCGGGTGGAGAGCGCGCGCATGGACGCAAATCCGCCGACCCCCATGGGAGTGATGGCAGCCTCGGAGCCGCCGGCGATCATCACGTCGGCGTCGTTATGGTGAATGATGCGAAAGGAATCGCCGATGGAATGGGCGCTGGTGGTGCAAGCCGTCGCCGTAGCCTCGTTGGGTCCCTTGGCGCCGGTGCGCATGGAAACGTGACCGGCGGCGAGGTTGACGATGGCGGCGGGAATAAAAAAGGGGGAGATCTTGCGCGGGCCGCCTTCCATCAGAGCGGTGTGCTCGCGTTCGATAATGTCGAACCCGCCGATTCCCGATCCGATGTGCACTCCCACCCGCTCGTCGTTTTCGGGTGTCACTTTCAGGGCCGACATCTTTATGGCTTCATCCGAGGCGGCGATGGCCAGGTGGATGAACCGCCCCATCTTCTTCAGTTCTTTTTTCTCGATGAAGTTCAGCGGGTCGAAGCCTTTAACCTCAGCGGCGATCTGGCAGGCAAATTTGGTGGAATCGAAATGGGTGATGCGGGCCACGCCGCTTTTGCCGGCCAGCACCGCGCTCCAGACATCCTCTGTGGTATTGCCCACGCCACAAATCAGTCCGAGGCCCGTCACTACCACCCTGCGTCCCAAACCTATTTACCCGCTTTCGCGTGTTTGGAGATGTAGTCGACCGCGTCCTGCACGGTGCGGATCTTCTCGGCGTCTTCGTCGGGAATTTCGATGTCGAACGCTTCTTCAAACGCCATGACCAGTTCCACCGTGTCCAGCGAATCAGCCCCGAGATCGTCGACGAACGAAGCACTGGCTGTCGCTTCGCCTTCATCCACGCCCAGCTGCTCCACGATTATCTGTTTTACTTTTTCATCAACGGCTGCCATGTTTTTCCTCGCTTGCCTCGATTCGTCGCCGCTTCTCACCGCCAGACTGCTTCTTGCGCGCTACTTGGCGACTTTCGAGTGCTTCTGGATATAATCCACTGCGTCCTGCACGGTACGGATTTTCTCCGCGTCCTCGTCCGGGATCTCGATGTCGAAGCCTTCCTCGAAGGCCATGACCAGTTCCACGGTGTCGAGCGAGTCCGCGCCCAGATCGTCCACGAAGGAAGCGCTCGAAGTGACTTCTCCTTCGTCGACGCCCAACTGCTCAACGATGATCTGCTTTACCTTTTCCCCAATCTGCTTGTCTTTCTCATTCACTTTCTCATCGGCCATCGGAAAACTCCTCTCGGGAAAATCAAAAAAGGCGAGTGTGTAGTGTAATTGGAGGTACGAATCAGTGTAAAGGATGGAGCCTGCCGCAAGCGACAGAGCCTCTGGCATCGAAGCTGCCCAAACAGAATCCTAACGGTTCGCAGTTGCGGTGGTCAAACCGCGGGCCGGGGTGGTAGCGCCGCCGCGAAGACCGTTACCATAAGGGAGACAAACTCACACGAAGAAAACCGGGTCCACGAAGATCTTCGTGATACTTCGTTTCCTTCGTGATTTAAGTTTTTTCTTTTGGCGCTGAATCAGTTTTCCGAGGAGCAGAGAATTTTATGCGTGCCGTTGTGCAGCGCGTGAGTCGCGCCATCGTTTCGGTGAATGGAAATATCGCGGGCGAGATTGGCATGGGGCTTCTGGTCCTGCTCGGGGTTGGCAATCCGGACACCGAGGCGGATGCGGTGTACCTGGCCGAGAAAATTCTCGGCCTGCGCATTTTTGAAGACGAACTAGGCAAGATGAATCGCAGCGTGCAGGAGGTGGGTGGGAGCATGCTGGCGGTATCGCAGTTTACGCTCTACGGAGACGTGCGTCGCGGCAAGAGGCCCTCGTTCGACGCGGCGGCCGCGCCGGAGAAGGCGCGACAGCTTTATGAATTTTTTGTTGAGCACGTTCGCACGGCGGGGTTGCGCTGCGAGACTGGACGCTTTCAGGAAACGATGACAGTGGAGCTGGTGAACGAAGGTCCGGTGACGATTCTGCTGGATTCCGCGAAGGCGTTCTAGGGTAGTTCTGCGGAGCGCGGGTCGAGGAGGTTGCGGGAAAACGAATCGCGCGAGAGAACGTGCACATCGGGCGCTAGAGCGCGAACATATTTTCGATGGCTTAACGGCGAGTCAAACCGCAGGCGGGCAAGAGTGCCCGCTCCACACAAGCAACTCATGCCCTTGCCAAACCGATGAGATGAGTTCCCAGGAAATGACGGCAGACTGGCTTCGATCGCCAGTCTGCCGTGGTGTTCGTGGCGAATGCTTCGTTGCAGACGTCGGGCCTCTATCGCTAGCGGCCCAGGCCTGCGGCCATGGTTTTTACCATGGTTCCGTCGGCATCGTCGTCTTTCAGGGCCCACACGTAGGCGCCGCCGAGACCTCCGGGAACCTTCACTTCGATGTAGAGCATTTTCAGAAGCGCAACGCTGGGATCGTCGAAGGTATAGAAGGTTCCGGCCGTAGGATCGTAAAGGGATAC
>Ga0181537_10003431_pt1 | contig 13565 bp, 11 predicted proteins | sample PEATcosm2014_Bin_39_FD_119765 | JGI IMG/M metagenome (GOLD analysis project Ga0181537, IMG submission 119765) | Peatland microbial communities from MTU Mesocosm Facility, Houghton, MI, USA - PEATcosm2014_Bin23_10_metaG | ecosystem: Environmental > Terrestrial > Soil > Wetlands > Peat | place...
AAAGTCGACGCCGAAATCCGCCGTATCATCGACGAGCAGTACGCTTTGGCGCGCCGGCTGATCGAGGAAAATCGCGACAAAATCGAAGCCATGGCCAAGGCCCTGCTCGAGTGGGAAACCATCGACTCCGACCAGATCGACGACATCATGGCCGGCAACCCGCCGCGGCCACCCAAGGTCTCGCAGTCCGGCAGCGCGAGCCGCCCGGATGCACCCCCCGCCGGCGGCGCGGCGCCCTCGGCTGCCGCCGCAGCCTGATGGCCGGCGCGCACGCGGCGCAGTCCGCTGCGTGAGGTGGTGAATGGCACAGCCCGGACGGTCGGCGCAGCGCAAACCTGAACCGCAAGCCGGTCCTTCGCCAGAGTCGCCCCGCATACCGGAATCGTTCGGCCGCCACCTGCGGTGCGGGCGCTTCACGCTCGGGCTGTCGCGCCCGCTGCTGATGGGCATCGTCAACGTAACACCCGACTCGTTTGCCGATGGCGGCCGTTACTTCGACGCCAAACTGGCCATCGAGCACGCCGAACGCCTGATCGCGGAAGGGGCGGACCTCATCGACATCGGCGGCGAATCCACGCGTCCAGGCGCCCTCCCGGTGAGCGAGGAGGAGGAATTGCGGCGCGTGTTGCCGCTCGTCGAAGCGCTGGCGGGCGGACCGGTGCCACTTTCCGTCGATACCCGCAAGCCCGGCGTGATGCGGGCGGCGCTCGCCGCCGGCGCCAGCATGATCAATGACATCGGCGCGCTCGAACCGGAAGCGGCGATGGCGGCGGTGGCGGAATCGGGTTGCGCGGTGTGCCTGATGCACAAGCAAAACGATCCCCAGACCATGCAACTCGCGCCGCACTACGACGACGTGGTCGCCGAAGTCCGGGCCTACCTCGCCGCGCGCGTCGCCGCGGTCGAGGCGCGCGGCATTGCGGCAAACCGTATTGTCATCGATCCGGGCTTCGGCTTCGGCAAGACGGCGGCGCACAATCTGCGCCTGTTGCATGAGCTGCGCCAGTTCACCGGGCTCGGCGGCGCCTTGCTGGCGGGCCTTTCACGCAAAGCCACCATTGGCCAGATCACTGGCCGCGCTGTCGGCGAGCGTGTTTTCGGCAGCGTCGCCGCCGCCTTGATTGCGGTTGAACGCGGCGCCGACGTGGTGCGGGTGCACGACGTGGCGGCCACGCGCGACGCCTTGAGCGTATATTCCGCGGTCGCCGCCGCGTGAGGCGCAGATGAGCGGCGCAGGCAGAAAATACTTCGGCACCGACGGCATCCGCGGCCGCGTGGGTGAAGCGCCGATCACGCCCGATTTCGTCATGCGCCTGGGCTACGCCGCGGGCCGCGTGCTGGCGCGGAACCGGAGCGACGGCACCGACGCTGCGCATGGAGCGCGCGGCGACCGTCCGGCGGTGCTCATCGGCAAGGACACGCGCATTTCGGGTTACATGCTGGAATCCGCCCTGCAGGCGGGATTTTCCGCCGCCGGCGTTGACGTGATGCTGGCGGGCCCGGTGCCGACGCCGGCGGTTGCCTACCTGACGCGCGCGCTGCGGCTGTCCGCCGGCATCGTGATTTCCGCTTCGCACAACCCTTACGATGACAACGGCATAAAGTTTTTTTCGGCCGCCGGCAACAAGCTCGCCGACGAAGTTGAACAGCGCATCGAGGACGAGCTCGAAGGCGCGCTGCATTGCCAGGCCTCGGCGCACCTTGGCCGCGCGCGCCGCATCGACGACGCGCGCGGGCGCTATATCGAATTTTGCAAGAGCAGCTTTCCCAACGAGCTCGATTTGCGCGGGCTCAGGATCGTCGTCGATTGCGCGCACGGCGCCGCTTACCACGTGGCGGGCGAAGTGTTCCACGAGCTCGGCGCCGAAGTCGAGGCCATCGGGGTCAGTCCGGACGGCCTCAATATCAACGCCGGCGTCGGCGCCACCCATCCCGCGGCCTTGACCGAGGCGGTGCTCAGCCGGCGCGCGGACCTGGGGATCGCGCTCGACGGCGACGGCGATCGCGTGCTGATGGTCGACGGCGCCGGCCGCCAATACGATGGCGACGCGATGCTGTACGTGATTGCGCGCTACAGCGCGATTCCACCCAAGGGGGTGGTCGGGACCTTGATGACGAATCTCGGCCTGGCGCTCGCCTTCGAGCGTCTCGGCATCGCCTTTGCCCGTGCCCGCGTGGGCGATCGATACGTGCTGGAAATGATGCTGGAAAACGGCTGGACCCTCGGCGGCGAGAACTCGGGCCACATTATCTGCCTCGATCGCCATACCACCGGCGACGGCATTATCGCCGCGCTGCAGGTATTGACCGCAATGCGGCGGCAGCGCGCGACCCTGGCCGAGCTCACGGCGGACTTGAGCTGCTATCCGCAAACCCTGATTAATGTCGCGGTGCCGCGCGGCTTCGATTGGCAGGCAGCGCCGCACCTTGCCGAGACTTGCCGCAAGGTCGAACTGGCGCTGGGAAAGACCGGCCGCGTGCTGCTGCGTCCCTCGGGCACCGAGCCGGTGCTCAGGGTGATGGTCGAAGGCGAGGACGCACGCCAGGTGCAGTCATTCGCCGAATCCATTGCCGCCGCGGTGCGGGTGTGACTAGAACTCCAGATGAAGCCTGCCGCCATACAGGGTGACGGGCCCGCGGTCTGAGTTGAAAGCGGGGTTGGATACATGCTGGAAGTCCAGCGTGATCCAGGCGTGCTTTTCGAGGTTGACGCTGTAGTAGGTTTCGAGCGCGCGTTCCGGCCGGTAGCTGATGCGCCCATCGCCGATGAAACCGTCGATTCCTCCCATCCCAAGATAGGTTTTGTGAATTGCGGATATCGAGTTTTGCGCCGCGCCGATTCCCAGCGCGTCGCGCGCGCGGCCCCAGGGCGCGCCCTTGACCACTCCTCCCAGCGATAGCGAGCTGTCGGCCGAGGTGTAGGCATAGACCTCGGTCCTGCCGTCCGCCTTGAGCGCGCGCAGGAACACGCCGGTATTTTGCGTGATCTCCTGCTCAAGATTGATGCCGACGCCGGTCTTGGCGTTTTTCCTGCGCGCCCAGCACAGATCCGGCGCCATGGCGTTGGCCGAGCCGTAATTGAAACCCGTGCAGGTGGTGGCGTTCTTGCCGGGGTCCGCAAGAAACGCGTTGATGGCGTCGTCGAAACGGCCCATGTTGGCGACGTTGCGATAAGCGAGGAACCTGAGCTTGCCTGCCGCGCCGAACAGCATATGCCGGTGCTCGATCTCGACCTGGTCGCCGTGGAAGTTCATGATCGAGTAATTGAGCTGCAACTGGTTGGGCTCGCGCGGTTGCAGGAAGCGGCCGAAGCGGAGCACCCAGTCGTCGTCGTAGTACTCGCCGGCGGCGCCCCAGGTATAACCGCGCGCATCGGCGGCGAAATCGTAGGCGGCGTGGGTCAGGAAGTCCATGTTGAGGAATTGGCTCCGCACGTCGCTGGCGTAGGCGTTCTTGTCGAACATGTCGAGCACGCTGAGATTTCCCGCGGTCAGCACCAGGCGCCGGCTCTCCGCGGTTCCGGCAAGCTGCATTGGCGCGGACTCCAACGGCGCGATGGCGCCGCCCAGGCGCCAGGTCTGCCGCAGAAACAGCCTTGCCCGGTAAATGGTGGGCTCGCGCAAGCCATTTTTTTCCAGCTCGCCGTCCTGGATCGAGCCGCCGAGGCCGCGCAGTTGCGACAGCGGCAGCTCCGAAATGAGTTCCGGCGACAGGTAGACTTCGCCGTCCTTCCACGGGCGGTAGCCGAAGAACAGGGTCGCGGTCGTGGTGTAGCCGCGTTCTTCTTCCGGCAACAGCGAGTTCGGGCTGCCGTCCAGATTGGTGTACGCGGCGCTGAACGCGTTCTTGCGATGCCAGATATAGGTGGCCTGGCCGTAGACGTTCCATTTTTCGGCAGCGGAGTTGTCGGCGGCCGGGGTATCGGCGATGGCAGCGGTCGCGGTCAGCAGGCTCGCGGCGGCCAGGACGATGCCTGCCAGTTCAGCTTTGTGCACGATTTCCATGGCCGCCGGTTGTTTTAAGGCTCATTGTAAGCGCAATGCGTCAGTGCGGCCGCCCTGCGGCCGCGATTTGACTTATCCTATGGGGGAGGATAGGATATAACCATGAAAAAAGCGACCCCCCAAAAAGCGAATCCCCATTTATCCCACGCCGAGGTGGTGGTCAGGCTGAAACGCGCCGCCGGGCATTTGGACAGCGTGATCGCGATGATCGGGGCCGGGCGCGGCTGCGTCGAGCTGGCGCAGCAGCTGCACGCCATCGAGAAAGCGCTCGGCAACGCCAAGAAAATCCTGATCCACGACCACATCGACCATTGCCTGGAGCTGCAGGCGGACGCCAGCGCGCTTTCGGCCAAATCGGCCATCAAAGAATTCAAGGAACTCAGCAAGTACCTCTAGCGATGCTGCCGGCGAACATGATGGAAACGGGATCGGCCGGGTTGCTGGTGCTAGCCGTATTCGTGGTCGGCGTGCTGCATACCGTGGTTCCCGACCATTGGGTGCCGATCACGCTGCTGGCGCGGCAACAGGGCTGGAGCAGGGCCGAGACTGCCCGCGCGGCGCTGCAGGCGGGAACCGGCCACGTGGTCACGACGCTGATCCTCGCCGTTATCGTTTGGCTGGCAGGTGTTGCCGTCGCCACCGAGTTCGGACGCGCGATCGATACGCTCTCCAGCATCGCACTGGTCGGGTTTGGCGCGTGGATCGCCATCGCGTCCTGGCGCGAGTCCCACGGCGGCGGCCACGGACACCATCATCATTCGCATCATGACCATCACCACGCCGATTCCGACGCGGCCGCACACCGGCACGACGGCCATCCGCACCATCACCACCACCATCACGAGAATGGGGAAGCGATTCACGGCGTGCTCCATCACGATGCCCTGTATTTGCCCATGAAAATGCGGGAAGCTGCGGTACTGACGCATCTCCATCCCCATCGCCATGCAGCGACCGGATTGCAACAGGCGCACCGGCATGATCACACGGCAGAACACGCGCATGCCTTAACGCCTGTGACCGGTGCCGAGCCGCCGCTGCACGAGCACCGCCATAAAATCCGGATGCGGGCGGCCCTGTTGATCATTCTCGGCTCCTCGCCGATGATCGAGGGTATTCCGGCATTTTTCGCAGCCGGCAAATACGGTGTGAAGCTGATCGTCGTCATGTCCCTGGTATTCGCCGCCAGCACCATCGCAACCTACGTCCTTATCTGCACCTATTCGACGGCGCAGCTGCAGCGTGTCAGGCTTGGCGCGCTCGAACGCTACGGGGAAGTCGCGAGCGGGGTTTTTATCGCGCTGGTCGGTGTGGCCTTCTGGGTCTGGCCGGTCATCTGAACACGGTCTCTGGACGGAGGCTGCGGAAAGCGACTAAATTGTTATACTCATTGCAGACCATGCGCCAGTCCGGGGCGCATGCGGCAATTGCGCATCCTGTAACGCGCGCAGACTGCCATCAAACTGTCATATTCGAACGGATAGACTAAAAAATTCTTTCCGACGCCGGCACTGACCGGCTCGGCGCCCTCGCTGGCGCATATAACAAGACAGGGAGCCGCCATGCCGATTCACGACCATTCGCCGAACCGTCGCGGAATGCTGTTTCTGTGGGGCGGCATCGGCTTGGGCGTCCTGCTGCTGGTGGTGCTCGTCACCCACGGCTTCGGCTTGATGGGCAAATCCGGCAGCGGCAGCGAAGAGCCGGCGCTGTTCGTGCGCAAAGGCGACAAAATCACCATTCCGGAGAGCTCGCCGCTGCGAACCAGGCTGACGGTCGCCGCCGCGCCGCTAGAAGAGGTCAATTCGAAGCTGGTGCTGCCGGGCGTTGTCGAATCGGATCCGGCGCGCACCGCAGCGGTGCTGACGCCGCTCGGCGGCCGCGTGCTCGAACTCAAAATCGCGCTGGGCGACCGCGTGACCCGCGGCCAGGTCCTCGCCGTCATCGATTCGCCGGATCTCGGGCAGGCCTACGACGATCACGACAAGGCTGCAGATACCTTCGAGCTCACCAGGAAAAATCTTGAGCGCCAGGACGGTCAGCACAAGATTGGCGCCGCCTCGGAGCGCGACCTCGACCAGGCAAGGAGCGACCATGCGCAGGCCGCCGCCGAATTGACCCGGACACAGGCGCGGCTGAAGGTGCTCGAGGTGCCGGTCGAACCCGCGCAACGCTCGCGCCTGCTCACGGTGAAGTCACCGGTCGCGGGCAGCGTCAGCACGCTGGCGGTGGCGTCGGGCAACATGATCAACGATCCCACGCAGCCGATGATGACGGTGGCGGATATCAGCACGGTCTGGGTCACTGCCATGGTCCCGGAAAAGGACCTGACGGCGGTGTCCAGGAACCAGGACGCGGAAGTCACGCTCGCCGCCTATCCTGACCGTGTGCTGCACGGCAAGGTGCTGTTTGTGGCCGACGTAGTCGAGCCCGACTCGCGCCGTGCCAAGATTCGCATTGCATTTCGCAACGCGGACTACGCGTTGAAGCCGAACATGTTCGCCAGCGTGGTGCTGGTCGGGACCAAACAATCGCGCGTGGTGCTGCCGAGCTCCGCGCTGCTCATGAACAACGACCGCACCAGCGTGTTCGTGGAAACCGCGCCGTGGACTTTCGAGCGCCGCACCGTCGACTTGCAACTGGAGGAGGGGCAGTCGGTGACCATCACCTCCGGCGTCAAGGCCGGCGAGAAAGTCGTGGTCAAGGGCGGGGTGCTGCTCAATGATTGACGCCTTTGTCGGGTTTTGCCTGCACCATCGCGTCTCCGTCATCGTGCTGGCGCTGTTGCTGACCGGCTTCGGCGTCTACGCCTGGGAGACCTTGTCAGTCGAGGCCTATCCGGAACTGGGCGACGTCGCGGCCCAGGTCACGACGCAAGTGCCGGGCCTCGCCGCCGAGGAAGTGGAACAGCTCATTACCGTGCCCCTGGAGCGCCAGATCAACGGCACGCCGGGCTTGTTGCTGATGCGCTCCTCCAGCACCTTCGGCCTGTCGCTCATCACCGTCCTGTTCCGCGACGGTTACGAGGACTATTGGGCAAGGCAGCGCTTGCTCGAGCGCATCAGCCAGACCACGCTGCCGGCCGGAGCCTCGCCCTCGCTCGACGCGGTGGCAGGACCAGGCGGCGAGATCTTCCGCTACACCCTGGAGTCGGACGCCAAGAACCTCCAGGAATTATCCGAAATCCAGCAGTGGAAGGTGATTCCCGCCATCAAGACCGTCCCGGGCGTGGTGGACATCAACAATTTCGGCGGCTTCACCACCGAGTACCAGCTCAACCTCGACCCCACGCAGCTGCAGCACTACGGGCTCGGCATTACCGACGTCATCAACGCCATTAACAACAACAACACCAACGCCGGCGGCGGGCGCGTCTCGCGCGGCGACCAGAGTTACGTGATACGCGGCGTCGGCCTCATCCGCAGCCTCGCCGACATCGGCTCGATCGTCGTCACCCAGGTGAAGGGCACGCCGGTGCTGGTGCGCGATCTCGGCCGCACCACCCTCAGCCACCAGGAACGCGAGGGCATCCTGGGCAAGGACAGCAACCCGGACACGATCGAAGGCATCGTATTCATGCTGAAGTACCAGAATCCTTCGCTGACCCTGCGCGGCATCCACGCCAAGATGGCGGAGCTCAACGCGCAAATGGCCAGGGACCAGGTCAGGATCGTGCCCTATATCGACCGCGACGACCTGGTGCACAACACCATCAACAAGGTCGGCCGCACGGTTATCGAAGGCATCGTGCTGGTGATACTGATCCTGATCCTGTTCCTCGGCAGTCCGCGCAGCGCGCTGGTCGCGGCAGTCGCGATCCCGATGGCGCTGGTCTCGGTGTTCATCCTGCTCAACCTCACCAAGGTGTCGGCCAACCTGCTGTCGCTGGGCGCGATCGATTTCGGCATCCTGGTCGATGGCGCGATCGTGGTGACAGAGGCGGTGCTGCGGCGGCGCGAGGCGTTGCCGGAGGAGGAACTCAGCGAAAGCGAAGTGAAGGCCGCGGCCCTGCAGGTGACGCGGCCGATATTTTTCGCGAGCCTCATCATCATCACGGCCTACCTGCCGCTGTTCTCGTTCGAGCGCGCGGAAGCGAAGCTGTTCACGCCGATGGCCTATACCATGGCCTACGCCCTGTTCGGCGCGTTGTTGACCGCGCTCGCCCTGGTCCCGTCGCTGGCGTATTACGCGTTCCGCAATCCGGGTTCGGTCTATCACAACCGCTGGCTCGCGGCGCTGACGCGGTTATACGACCGCCTGCTTGAAGCCTGCCTGCATCAGCCGCGCATCATTTATGGCGTCACGTTATTCGCGCTGTTTGCCGTGGTGGGCCTTGGCGCCACCGTCGGCCGCGAGTTCCTGCCGAATCTCGACGAGGGCGCGCTGTGGCTGCAGGTGCAGTTGCCCACCGGACTGGCGCTGGACCAGGCGAGCGACATGGCGAGCGACTTGCGGCGCGCCGTGCTGAAGCACCCCGAAGTCTCCTACGTGGTGACGCAGGTTGGGCGCAACGACAGCGGCACCGATTCCTGGACCATGTCGCATATGGAAGTGCCAGTCGGGCTCAAGCCCTACGACACCTGGCCCGGCGGCGAATCCAAGAAGGCGTTCGTCGACAAGCTGGCGGCGGACCTGGCGAAAGACCTCCCCGGCTATTCGATCGGCATCAGCCAGCCCATCATCGACGGCGTCAACGACCAGGTCGGCGGCGCGCACAGCCCGCTGGTGATCAAGATCTACGGCGACGATCTCGACGTGCTGCGCAACGTCGGCGGCCAGATCGTCGATGTCCTGTATACCGTGGAAGGCACGTCGAGCGCGTCGATTTTCCAGGAACCGCCGATCCCGCAAATCGAAGTCAAGCTCGACCACGACAAGGCCGCGCGTTACGGCATCAACATGACCGACGTGCAGAACGTAATCCAGACCGGTGTCGGCCAGGCGCCGGTGTCGACAGTTTACGTCGGGGAAAAGGTCTATCCCCTCACCATCCGGTTTACCCAGGACACGCGCAACCGGCCGGATGCGCTCGGCAATCTTTCGGTTAATACTTCCGGCGGCGCGCAGATACCGCTGTCGCAAATCGCCGATATCAGGGTGCGTTCGGGCGAAAGCACCGTCACCCGCGAAAATGGCAAGCGCAACCTGACCATCCGCATCGACAACCGCGACCGCGATCTCACGTCCTACCTCGAGGACGCGCAGGCCAAGATCGCCTCCAAAGTCAAGTTCGACAAAGACAAGATCCGGCTGGAATGGGGCGGGCAATTCGAGAACCAGCGGCGCGCGGAGTCGCGGCTGCTGATTATCCTGGGCCTGGTGATGGGGCTCATGCTGCTGTTCCTCACCATCGGCACCCACTCGTTCCGGCAGGCGGCGCTGATCATGGGCGTGGTGCCGCTGGCGACGCTGGGCGGCCTGATTTCCCTGCACCTTACCGGGCAGAACCTCAACGTGGCGAGCGGGGTCGGCTTCATCGCGCTGTTCGGCGTGGCCGTGCAAAATGGCATCATCATGGTGGCGAACTTGAACCGCATGCGCAAATCCGGTTTCGAACTGCACGAAGCCATCATGAAGGGTGCGACCGAACGCCTGCGCCCGGTGCTGATGACGGCAACCGTGGCGACACTCGGCATGCTGCCGGCGGCGATCCATACCGGCGTCGGCAGCGACGTCCAGCGCGGAATCGCGACCGTGGTGGTCGGCGGCCTCGCGATCTCGACCTTGCTTACGCTGTTCGTACTGCCGTCGATGTATCACGTCATCGAGCACTGGGCGGAACATCGCAGCGGCCAGGCGAGGTGGGGCGCATGAGTTGCCGTGCGACGTGGGCGCTGGTATTGACCTTGTGTCTCGGCGCCTGCGCAGTCGGTCCGGACTTTAAACGGCCGGCAGCGCCAGCCGCGCCGGGCTATGGTCCGGCGCAGCCGCCCGGAGCCACGGCAGCGTCCGACGTCGCCGGCGGAGCCGCGCAACGCTTTGTTGCCGGTCTGGATATCCCGCGCGAATGGTGGACGCTGTTCCAGTCGCCCAAGTTGAGCGAGATGGTCGGCGACGCGCTCAAGGCCAATCCCAACGCGACCGCCGCGGAAGCCGCGCTCAGGCAGGCGCACGAGCTTTATCTCGCGCAGCGCGCGAGCCTGTTCCCGGTAGTGCAGGGCGGATTCAGCGCGACACGCGCCAAGGACCCGTTCGGTTCGATCGCGCCGCCGACGGTCTCGCCGAACCCGGTGTATAGCCTGTACACGGCGCAGCTCAATTTAACCTACGTGCCTGACGTATTCGGCGGCGTAAGGCGCGCGATCGAAGCCTCGAAAGCGCAGGAGGATGCGACGCGCTTCCAGCTGGAAGCCGTGTACCTCACGCTCAGCAGCAACGTGGTGGTGACCGCGATGCAGGAAGCTGCCTTGCGCGGCCAGATCGCCGTCACCGAGCGCCAGCTCCAGGTGCAGCACGACCTCACCGAGACGGTGCGCAAGCAGCGCGCGCTCGGCACCGCGAGCGAGCTTGACCTGTTGGCGCAGCAGTCGGCGGAAGCGCAGACCGCGCAGACCCTGCCGCCGCTGCAAAAACAACTGGGGCTGACGCGCGACGCGTTGACTGCCTTGCTCGGGCGCCTGCCGTCGGAAGAGCCCGAGGCGCGATTCAATCTGGAGGACCTGACGCTGCCGGCCGAGCTGCCGGTCAGCCTGCCCTCCAGGCTGATCGAGCAACGGCCCGACGTGCGCCAGGCCGAAGAGAACCTGCATGCGGCGTCCGCGGGGGTGGGAATCGCGATCGCCAACCGGCTGCCGCAATTCGCGATCACCGGGAGTTACGGTTCAAGCGCGCTGAAATTCAGCGACCTGTTCAAATCCGGCACCGGCTTCTGGGATGTCGGCGGCTCCGTATTGCAGACCATTTTCGACGGCGGCGCGTTGAAGCACCGAAGCAAAGCGGCCGAAGCCGCGCTTGAGCAGGCCGCGGCGCAATACAAGGCGACCGTCATCACGGCGTGCCAGAATGTCGCCGACAGCCTGCGCGCGCTGCAATCCGATGCCGACGCGCTCAAAGCGAGCTTCGAATCGGCGCGCGCGGCCAGGGCGGCCTTCGAACTGGCGCAGCGCCAACTCAAGCTCGGAACGGTCAGCCTGGTGGTGGTTTTGAACGCCGAGCTCACGTACCGGCAAGCCGAACTGGCGCTGGTCCAGGCGCAGGCCAACCGCTATTCGGACACTGCAGGACTGTTCCAGGCGCTGGGAGGCGGCTGGTGGCATCAACCCGAGGAAGCTCGCGATGAACGATCTGGTATTGCGGGAAAATAAGCAGGGCATAGCGGTCCTGACGCTGAACCGTCCGGGCAAGCTCAACGCGTTGAGCAAGGACCTGTTCGAGGCCCTCGAAACGCACGTCGACGCGATCGCGCGCGAGTCCAAGACCATCGGACTGGTGCTGCTGCGCGGCGCCGGCGGCAATTTTTCGGCGGGCTACGACATGGTCGAGATCATGCAGAACGTCAAGGCCCACGCCAAGCCCCACTTCCAGTCGGAAGTGATCGACAAGCTTGCGAACCTGCCGCAGCCGGTCATTTCGGCGGTGCAGGGACATTGCTCGACCGGTTCACTGGAACTGGCGCTGGCGGCGGACCTCATCGTGTCGACCCAATCCGCGTGTTTCTCCGACGTCTATGCGCGCTGGGGCCTCACGCCTATCTGGGGCTTGAGCCTGCGACTGCCGCACCGGGTGGGCACCGCCAAGGCGGCTGAAATGATGTTCACCTGCCGCAACTATTCCGGGATCGAAGCGGAAGAGATGCACCTCGTCAATTTCTGTTTTCCCGACGACCAGTTCGAAGCGGAGCTGGAAAAAGTCTGCGCCGAAGTCCTCGCCAACTCCTGGTATTCCAACCAGGTCAGCAAGCGCGCCCTGATCGCAAGCGACGGCCTTACCCTGCGCGACGCGCACGCGCTGGAAATGTTCAAGAATGAGGGCCTGGCGCCGGACGCGCATCAGCGGCTGCAAAAATTCTTCGGCAAGCCCAAGCCGCGTTGAAACCCTTGCCACGCCTCTGGGCATGATCGCCCTGTTGCAACGGGTAAGTTCGGCGCGGGTCGCGGTGGAAGAGCGGATCGCCGGAGAAATCGGCGCGGGCCTGCTCGCCATGGTCTGCGCCGAAAGGGGCGACACCGGGCGCGAGGCGGGGCGGCTGCTGGAGCGCGTGCTGGGCTATCGCGTGTTTGCCGACGCCGCCGCAAAAATGAATCTCAGCCTGACGGACGTCAAGGGCGGCCTGCTGCTGGTGCCGCAATTCACGCTGGCGGCCGATACCAAAAGCGGAATGCGCCCGAGTTTTACCCCGGCCGCGGAACCGGCACAGGGCCAATATCTGTTCGATTACATGCTGGATCTGGCGCGCAAACGCCATTCACCGGTGGCCGCCGGTGTGTTCGGCGCGAACATGCAGGTCACGCTCACGAATGACGGGCCGGTGACGTTCTGGCTGCGCGTGGAACCGGGGACTGCTCCCGCCTAGAAGCCGTTTGGGTGCGTAGCGCGGGTGCGCCGCTGCGGTCAGGCTGCCGAATGCGGCGCGTTGAACACCGGCTGCGAGCGGCGCTCGCTATCGCGAATGCGCCGCTCCAGGTCGGCGGCATCGACCGCCTGCGCGAGAAAGGCTTCGCGCTCGACGTCGGCGCCGCTTAACCTGGTGAGACGCCCCAGGCTCCCGAGCAAGCTTGCCGCGCCACGCCGCAAGACCGCTGCCAGCGCGCCCAAATCGTCCACTGCCCTGACGACGAGGTCGACCGCCCAGTCGGCATTGCGCATGGCGTTGCGCGCACGTTCCCGGTCGGCTTCGTGCATCGACACTTGATCCCACGCGTCCATGCGCTCGAAAGGGTTGCCCGACTGCCTGCTTTTGCCGTTCATCGCATACTCTCCATGCGCTCTGGAATGGTGCATTGCAATAGTGTGACTTTTATCATGACAATCCATCTTTTTAATATCTTGAATAACCATTTTGACCTAGAATAACTTGAAATGTTGCACTGCAATAGACGAATGTTTTTAACGCTCGATTAGGAAACCTAATCCGTGAGTTCCAGGCTTCCGCCATTGGGTTCGCTACGCGCCTTCGAGGCTGCGGCGCGCCATCTGAGTTTTCGCCGCGCGGCGGACGAATTGAACGTGACGCCGGCCGCCATCAGCCACCAGGTCAAGGCACTGGAGGAATTCCTCGGCGTTAAATTGTTTCGGCGGCTGGTGCGCGGCCTCGAGCTGACCGCGACCGCGGAAGCCTGCATGGGCAAGCTGCGTGACGGCTTCGATGCGCTGGCAACCGCGGTCGAAATGATGCGCACGCACGAGACTTCCGGCGCGCTCGGCGTCGGTATCGCGCCCTCGCTCGCGGTCAAATGGCTGATGCCGCGCATCCGCGGCTTCGTCGCGGCCTACCCGGATATCGACGTGCGGGTGGCGGCCAGCAGCGGCATGATCGACGGCAGGCACGACGCGGAAGGCGCCGACGGTGCGGAACCGAGCGTGCCGCAGATCCAGATCCGCTTTGGCGCCGGGCACTATCCC
>Ga0181537_10003432_pt1 | contig 13563 bp, 12 predicted proteins | sample PEATcosm2014_Bin_39_FD_119765 | JGI IMG/M metagenome (GOLD analysis project Ga0181537, IMG submission 119765) | Peatland microbial communities from MTU Mesocosm Facility, Houghton, MI, USA - PEATcosm2014_Bin23_10_metaG | ecosystem: Environmental > Terrestrial > Soil > Wetlands > Peat | place...
GCTGACGATGACGCTGACACGGATCGGCGGCGACCGGTTCTGTGCCGTATTCCGCGACGCCACGACTCGTAAGCAAGCCGAAGAGGAACTGCGTAACGCCAAGCGTGAGGCGCTGCGCGCCGCGTCGGCAAAAGCGGAGTTCCTTGCCAAGATCAGTCACGAAATCCGCACGCCGCTCAATACCATGACCGGCTTTGCCGAAGTTATCATGGCCGAACGCTTGGGTCCGATCGGCAATGAGCGCTACCGGGAATATCTCAAGGACATCCATGGCGCGGGAACGCATCTGGTCGCGATGCTCAACGATCTGCTCGATCTCTCCCGCATCGAGACCGGCCAGGCCGATCTGAGCTTCACCAACGTCAATCTCAACGATCTCACCCAGCAATGCGTCGGCATCATGCAGCCGCAGGCGAACCGTGCGCGCATCATCATCCGCACCTCGCTGACGCCCGGTTTGCCGCTGGTTGTCGCCGACGAGCGATCGCTGCGCCAGATCGTGCTCAATCTGTTGACGAACTCGATCAAATTCACCGGGCCTGGCGGCCAAGTAATCGTATCGACGGTGTTTTCCGACGCCCGCGAGGCGGTGCTGCGCGTCCGCGATACCGGCGCCGGCATGAGCGACAAGGATATCCAGGCGGCGCTCGAACCATTCCAGCAGTCGGCGATCTCCGGAAGCTGGGGTTCCGGCGGAGCCGGTTTTGGCTTACCGCTGACCAAGGCGCTCGCCGAGGCCAATCGTGCCAATTTCAGCATCAAAAGCGCGCCGAACGCCGGCACTTTGGTCGAGATCGCGTTCCCACCAAGCCGTATCGTTGCCGATTAATCCGCCCCAAATCCTACTAGACTGGGCCGAGTTTTCGCCGTGTTTGACGGCGATGCTGCTGGCAGTACGGCAATGCGTATATTCAAAATATTCGTCACGCTGATCTTCGCGGGCGCTGTTTTAGCTCCCATGGCGGCGTTTGCCGGCGAGGACGTCGATCTCCTGCTGGTGCTGGCCGCGGACGTGTCGCGCAGCATCGACGCCGCGAAATTCCAGCTGCAACGCGACGGCTATGTCGCCGCCGTCTCCGATCCGCGGGTTCTCGATACCATTCGATCGGGCCGTTACGGCCGTATCGGGCTTTGCTTCGCCGAGTGGTCGGGCGCCGACGCGCAGCGCGTGGTGATCGACTGGATGACCGTCGGCGACACCGCCGCCGCGAAGGATTTTGGCGACCGCCTCGTCGAAGCGCCGCGCTCGTTCATGGGCCGCACCTCGATCAGCGGGGCGATCGATTTCGCGATGAATGAGCTTGGCCAGGCGCCGTTCCAGTCCACCCGCCGCGTCGTCGATATCTCCGGCGACGGCACCAATAATGAAGGGCGCCCCGTCGCCGCAGCGCGTGACGACGCGTTGGCCAAGGGCGTGACCATCAACGGTCTCGTCATTCTCAGTGAAAATCCGATGTCCTGGAATCCGGAACACACCAATCCGCCGGGCGGCCTCGACATTTACTATCGCAACAACGTCATTGGCGGTCCGGGTGCGTTCGTCATGGTCGCCAAGGATTTCAACTCATTCGGCCAGGCCATCATCGACAAAATCATCGCCGAGGTGGCGCAAGCGCACGAGGACAGGGTGTGGCGGGAAACGACCCGCTGAGCGCGCCGGAATTGCGGCGGCAAAGCCGCAATTACTTATTCGCGGCAAGCGTTTGGGCGAACCGAAGAGGGTTTGAAGCCACGAAAGGGACATAGATACCGGGCAGGTTTGCACCCTGTCTGCCGCCCGGTATATTCGAGCGGCTTCACAACAATCGGAAACGCGTCCCGTGACCGCGGCCATTGGCTTGAAACGCCTCGCGATTGCCATTGCCGCAATGGTTGCGGCGGCATTCGTTACGCTGGTGGCGCTGTCCTTTCTTATTCCCCCTGCCGCCGTGCGCGACGCGGTGAAGTCGGAAATCCATGCAGTCACCGGTCTCGACCCGCTGTTGGGCGACGACATTTCGCTCTCGCTGTTCCCGTCAGGAACCGTGCGCTTCCGCAACGTGCTGTTCGGCGACGGCCAAACCGGCGAACCGGCGGTCGCGGCGGACGAATTGACGGCGCGGCTGCGGTATTTTCCGCTACTGGCCGGCCGCATCGAGATTTCCGATGTCATGCTCGTCCGTCCGACGATCAATGTTGCGTTCGCCGCCGACGGCGGATCCAATTGGGCGGGACTGATTACTTCGCTCGCGCATGCGCTACAGCCAGCTCCCGAGCATATGGCATCGTTCTCGGAGATCGGGATTCAGGATGGCACGGTGGTGATCCACGACGCCGCCAAGGGCGCCACCGAACGGCTCAAAGACCTGAACTTTCAGGTCGCTTGGCCGTCGATCTCACGCAGCTTCGGCGCCAACGGTCACTTCGTCTGGCGCGACGAGCCGGTCGAGGCGAGCCTTACGCTCAGCGATTTTCTCGCCGCCCTGACCGGCGATCGGTCCGGAATCAAAGTGCGGCTTTCCAGCGCCCCGCTCCAGCTTGCCTTCGACGGCACAGCGAGCGACCGGCCGACGTTGAAGATCACGGGTGCGCTCGGCGTGGAGGCGCCCTCGCTCCGCGACGCCATGCAGTGGACCGACAAGAGCAAGCTGCCGTTCGGCGGCTTCGGGCGTTTTGCGCTGCGGGCGGAAAGCGATATTGGCGGCGGTGTCGTGTCGCTCTCCAACGTCAATGTCGAGCTCGACGGCAATAGCGCCGAAGGCGCGCTGACGCTGTCCGACGACGGACATCGCACCGTGCAGGGCACGCTCGCGGCGGAAGCGCTCGATCTGACGCCTTATGTCGCGGGAATGCGGCTTCTGGCGAGAAACGAAAATAATTGGGATCATTTGCCAATCGCGCTCGACGGCTTCAATGACTTCGATCTCGATCTTCGACTGTCCGCCGCGAGCATCAAAATATCGAACGCCCAATTGGGGCGCACTGCCGTCGCCGCCAACATGCGCGACGGCAAGCTCGATCTGACGATCGGTGAAGCGCAAGCGTTCGGCGGCGTCGCCAAGGGTACGCTCGGGCTCGCCAGCGCCGGCAACGGCGTTGCGGTGACCTCGCATATGCTATTCGCCGATGTCGATCTCGCCGATTGTCTGGGCCAAGTCTTTGGCATGCACCGCATCGAAGGCCGCGGCAATCTTGCGGTCAACATCGAAGGATCCGGCGATTCGGTGCTGGCGGTGACGCATGTGCTCAATGGTACCGCAACGCTTAATGCGCAATCCGGCGCGCTGACCGGCATCAATGTCGAGCAATTGCTACGCCGCCTTGAGCGCCGGCCGCTGTCCGGCAACGGCGATTTCCGCTCCGGCCGCACGGCCTTCGATCAACTGATTGTCAGTCTCAAAGTAGACCAAGGCACGGTGTCGATCGACGACATGCACGTCAACGGTCCCACCGTACGGCTTGCGGTCGGTGGCCAAGCCTCGGTGCCGACGCGCGATCTCGACCTCAAGGGCGTCGCGACACTGGTCTCGACATCGACCACCGACGAATTCGATCTGCCCTTCGTCGTCCAGGGACCATGGGACGACCCGATCATGCTGCCGGACCCGCAGATCCTGATCCGCCGCTCGGGTGCCGCCGCGCCTTTGCTCGATGCCGCCAAGACCCACAACGCGAGCGACGCCGTGCGTGCGGTGATCGATCAACTGCTGGCGTCGCCGCAGGCGCCTCCCGGCGCGGCGCCGGTGGCGTCCCCGGCCTCGACCGCGGCAGCGCCGAAACCGTCGCAATAGACCAAAAATCGGCAATTTGGACCGGGGTCGATTGTTGCGGCCGCCATGCGGCGGGCAGCTTTTAACTTTTTGCTCTATGATTCGTGGCACACGAATCAGCGCGGGTTTTCGCCCGTGACCGGAGCTAGGATGCTCAGCTGATGCTCGGCCGTCTCACGCGAACTCTCGCCAAGGTTTTGGTTGCGTCGCTGATCGTCGGGACGGTCCTCGCCCATTTCGGCATCCACACCGAAGAACTCATAAAGACGGCCGGACTTTCCCCCGACCACATCGAGGATCTGGCGCGCCAGGGCGCCGCCTGGGTGCTGCCCAATCTGTTGCTTGGCGCGCTGGTGATCGTCCCGATCTGGTTTGTGCTTTTTCTGTTCCGGCCGCCGGGCGAGAGCCGAGATTGATCAGGCGCGCCCCGGCGTGCCGCGCGCCGCGTTGAGCTTGGTGAGCAGCGAAGCGGCAATGACGGCAATGCCGACGACGACGATCATGATGCTGCAGACCGCATTCATTTCCGGGCTTACCCCAAGGCGCACCTCCGAATAGATGCGGATCGGCAGCGTGGTCGCGCCCGGGCCGGTGGTGAAACTCGCGATGACCAGATCGTCGAGCGAAAGGGCAAAGGCGAGCATCCAGCTTGCGGCGATGGCAGGCAGGATCAGCGGCAAGGTCACCGACACGAAGGTGCGCGCGGGCGAAGCGCCAAGATCCATTGCCGCCTCCTCGAGACTCATGTCGAAATCGACCAGGCGTGACTGCACGATCACTGTGACAAAGCACATTGCCATCGTCGTATGCGCGATAACCACGGTCCAGAAGCCGCGATCGATCGACACGGCGACGAACAACAGCAGCATCGACAGGCCGGTGATGACCTCCGGCATCACCAGCGGCGCATAGATCATGGCCGCGAACATCAGCCGGCCGCGAAACCGGCCGAAGCGAACCAGCGTCACCGCCGCAAGCGTTCCCAAAAGGGTCGCGGCAGTCGCGGAGATGATAGCGATGCGCAGACTGATGAAAGCAGAATCCAGAAGCGCGGCATCGTCGGCGAGCGCCGCATACCAGTGCGTCGTCCAACCGCCCCAGACCGCAACCAAACGCGATGCATTGAACGAGAATATGACCAGGATGACGATAGGCAGATAAAGAAACGCGATGCCGCCACCCAGCACCGCAAAATTGAGCAACGACAGCCTGCGCATGATCAGTCTGGCTCCGTCGCACGCATCGTTTGATGCTGGAATACGATAATCGGCGTGACGAGCAGGCATACCAAGACGACGGCCACGGCTGAGGCGGTCGGCCAATCCTTGTTGGCGAAAAATTCCGTCCAGATCGTCTGGCCGATCATCGACGTCTGCGAGCCGCCAAGCAGATCGGGAATGACAAATTCGCCGACGATCGGGATGAAGCACAACAGCGCGCCCGCCAGCACGCCGGGCGCCGACAGCGGCACGGTGATGAGCCAGAACGTCTTCCAGCGCGGGCAGCCGAGATCGGCTGCGGCTTCCAGAAGCGCCTCGTCGAGTTTTTCGAGTGTTGCGTAAAGCGGCAGCACCATGAACGGCAGATAGGAATAGACGATACCGATGTAGACCGCGGTCGTGGTCGAGAGCCACGCCGGGGGCTCGCGCACGATGTGGAGCGTCAGCAGGAGCTGATTGAGCGGTCCGTCGTGCTGCAAGATGTTCATCCAGGCGTAAATACGAATGAGAAACGAAGTCCAGAACGGCAGGATGACGAGCACGACCAGCGCCGCTTGCACGCGCCGCGGCGTGCGCGAGATCGCATAGGCAATCGGATAGCCGATGACGAGCAACAACAGCGTCGAAAACGCGGCGATTTCGACGCTTTTCACATAGGACAGGATATAAAGCGGGTCGGAACCGAGAAAGGCATAATTGTCGAGCGAAAGACCGGCCATGAAGCTGCGCAGGCCGTGCCACCCAGCCGAAAGCTCGAATAGCGGCGTATAGGGCGGTTGCGCGATCGCGGTCTGCGACAGGCTGATCTTGAGAACGATCAGGAACGGCACCAGGAAGAAGGCGACGAGCCACGTGAAGGGAATCCTGACGACGAGGTTTGCCAAGAATGAGCGCTTTGCCCGGCGGTTCGTCATGGATGGCGCATCTTTTTCTTCATCGCGTCAGCACGATCGCCACATCCGGCGGAAAGCTCAGCCATACTTTGTCGTCCCAGCCGAACGCGCGCTCTGCGGTCCCACCGGTATTGGCAATCGTGGCGCGCAGCCGCACGCCGGTCTCGGTCTGTAGTTTGTAGATCGATAGATCGCCGAGATAGCCGATATCGACAATCGTCGCGGCGACGCCGCTCTCCTGTTCCGCTGGCCGGTTTTCCGGCGATTGAATTTGCGCCATCCGCATTTTTTCCGGACGCACCGCGACCCAAACCGCTGCGCCCGGCTCGGCGTCGATCTTCGCCGCGACATGCGCCCGGCCCAGCGGGGTTCCTTCGACACTCCTGCCGTCGGCGCCGACGCGTCCCTCGAACAAATTGATGTCGCCGACGAAGTCCGCGACCCAGCGTGAATTCGGCCGCTCGTAGATCTCGGCGGGCGGCGCGACCTGCATGAGCCGGCCACGATCCATCACTGCGATCCGATCGGCGACCGTCATTGCTTCGCTCTGGTCGTGCGTGACAATGACGAAGGTGAGGCCCAATCGGCGCTGCAGATCCATGAGCTCGAACTGGGTTTCGCCGCGCAGTTTCTTGTCGAGCGCCGCCATCGGCTCATCGAGCAGCAATACCCGCGGGCGCTTGACCAGCGACCGCGCCAGCGCGACGCGCTGCCGTTGGCCGCCGGAAAGCTCATTTGGCTTGCGCCTGCCGAAATTTTCCAACTTCACCAAAGCCAGCATATCGGCGACCCGCTCGGCGATCTCGCGTTTCGGCAAACCCTCTTGCTTAAGGCCGAAAGCGACATTGTCCTCGACGTTGAGGTGGGGGAACAGCGCGTAGCTCTGGAACATCATATTGACCGGACGCCGATGCGGCGGCACCGGCGCAAGGTCGACCCCCTCGAGCAGGATACGCCCGCTGCTGACCTGCTCGAAGCCGGCAAGCAGACGCAACAGCGTGGTCTTGCCGCAGCCGGACGGACCAAGCAGCGCGAAAAACTCGCCTTGATAGATGTCGAGCGACAGCTGATCGACCGCGGCAAAGCCGCCGAAGCGTTTGCTTAAACCCTCGATCCGCAGCAGCGGTTGGAGCGTGCGATCGGCCCAAGGCGCGAAGTCTCGCTTCGCAAAGCCCTGCTTCGATCCGACGGTCTGCATCGACGCTCCGTTCGCGACAGCGCGCCTCGACGGCGCGCCTCACGCTAGAGCATTTTCACACTGAGTGGGAAGATGTGAAACGAAGGACGTGGAACGGCAGTATTCCGAGCTTCAGTTTACGACGGCGGCAGCCACGCTCGACGCCAGGGCGGCTTCATCGACCTCGACCACCAGCTTGCGCGGCTCCGGGCCGTAATAATCGCCCAATTGCACGACGGCCCGCGGCTGTGTCGTGATCGAAAGCAGCCGGTCGTAAAGCGATTTTGCGGATACCGGCTTGGTCAGGTATTCGTTGACGCCGAGCCGTACCGCCTCGACGACGCGCCAGCGTTCGCAATGGCCAGTCAGCATGATGATCGGAACGTCCGGCATCGGGAACACGCCTGGCGAGCGCACGATGCGGACCAGTTCGGGCCCGCTCAAGAGCGGCATCTCCCAATCGAGGATCACAACGTCGGGGGCGACAGTGCGGATCGAGTCGAGCGCCGCAATGCCATCGGCCGCCTCATAGATGTCCTTGATACCGCAATTGACCAGCAGATTGCGGATCATCTTTCGCATATATTGATTGTCATCGACGACCAGCACGCACAGCGACTGGACGAGGTCATCGAAGTTCTGTTTCGATCGCTTCGTTGGCATGATGCGCGGCCGCGACTACGTGGTTATGGATGAGCGCCGTTTCGATCGTGTAAGCGCATCAGACCACGAGCGCATTGCAGGTTGGTAAAACGAACCCGGCAATTTGTCGCGATCGCGGCATTATTGATCTGGGCCGCGGCGCGGCTGGTGATCGTTCCGTTAATTGACCGTCTCATCTTGCGGCAAGCTGCTTCAATTGAGCAGAAATACTTCGCCGTATCCGGCGTCGGATTCCGGTTTGTAGCTGTTGGGCTTGCGCGGTTCGGGCCCATAATAGTCACCTTGCCTCACCATCCGACGCGGCTTGCGGAGAAGAGACGCGATGCGCGCCAGCAACGCGACCGTCGACACCGGCTTGAGCAGATATTCGTTGACGCCGAGACGCACCGCTTCGACGACGCGGGAGCGCTCGCTGTGACCGGTGAGCATGATGATCGGCACGTCTGGGAACGGAAACGTCTCGGGAGAGCGCACAGCGCGCATGAAGTCAGGCCCGTTGGGGCTGGGCATTTCCCAGTCCAGCAGCACGAGATCAGGCTCGAACATACGGATGGCTTCAAGGCCGCTCTTGCCGTCGGACGCTTCATAGAATTCGTGAATGCCGATCGCCTGCAGCAGCGCGCGCGTAACTTTGCGGGTGCCCGCCTCGTCATCGACGATGAGCACCTTGAGCACTTCGAGCTGCCGCAACAATTGGCTTGCGACGGAATCCATAACAACCCCTGGAACGACGCCCAAATTCCCAGTGGCCATCTCACCACGGATCCGCGAAAATCAGATGCGGTAAATCGATAAAATTTTACGGATTTACGTGCCGCCCGCCATCATGAACCGGTCGAGAGCGGCGGTCTGCGCTTGGGTAAACCGTAAACCGAGCTTGGAGCGGCGCCACAGCACGTCGTCGGCGGTCTGCGCCCATTCATTGGCCATCAGATAACGCACTTCGGCCGCGGTGAGGTCGGCGCCAAAGCGCATGCCCAGATCGTCAAGACCCGCCGCCTTGCCGAGCACGCGCTCGACCCGCGTGCCGTAGGCCAACACCAGCCGCCGCGCATGATCCGCGGTGAGGAACCGCCAATTCCGCTGCGTGCGCTCGATCAAAGTCTCGATGCCGTCATAGACGAAGTCGCCGCCGGGCAATGCGCTGGGCGCGGTCCATGGCCGCGTCCGCGGAAAAAAGTGAGCGAGCCGCGCCAGGACCGCTTCAGCCAAACGCCGGTAGGTGGTGATCTTGCCGCCATAGACGGTGAGAAACGGTGCTTCGCCGAAGCGCTCGTCAAGCATCAACGTATAATCGCGGCCGATGTCTTGCGGCTTGCGGGCGCCGTCGTCGTAAAGCGAACGCACACCGGCGTAAGCCCAGACCACATCGGCGGCGCCGATCTGGGTGCGGAAATACTCGTTCGCCACGCCGCACAGATAATCGATTTCCTCGCCGGTCGGCAGCACGGTCGAGGGATCGCCGGCAAAAGCCCGGTCGGTGGTGCCTATCAGGGTGAAATCGTGCTGAAACGGAATGGCAAAGACGACGCGGCCTTCGAGCGCCTGCAGGATGTAGGCGCGGTCGTGATCGTAGAGGCGCCGCACCACGATGTGGCTGCCTTTGTCGAGTCGCAGCCGATGCTGCGGCTCGACCCGCAGCGCGGCCTCGGCAAACAATTCGCTCCATGCGCCGGCGGCGTTGACCAGCACTCGCGCCGTTATCACGTCACGCTGGCCTCGGGCATTGAGCACCAGCCGCCATGTGTCGGTGCGCTCGGCGCGCACGCAGCGCGTGCGGGTGCGAATCACGGCGCCGCGTTCGGCCGCGTCCACCGCGTTGAGCACGACCAGCCGCGCGTCGTCGGCAAAACAATCGGAATATTCGAAGGCATGGTGGAAGCGCGATTTAAGCGGCTGACCGGCCTCGTCGGTCACGAGATCGAGTTCGCTGGTGCCCGGCAAAATCTTACGCCAGCCGAGGAAATCGTAAAGCAGGAGCCCGAGCCGCAGCAGCATGGCCGATCGCCGCGCCGGATTGATCGGCAGCACGAAACGCAGCGGACGGATCAGATGCGGCGCTGCGCGGAGCAGAACTTCGCGCTCGCCTAGCGCTTCACGTACCAGACGGAATTGGTAATGCTCGAGGTAGCGCAGTCCGCCATGAATGAGTTTGGACGACGCCGACGAAGTGCCGGAGGCGAGATCGTTCTGCTCGAGGAGCACGACGCGAAACCCGCGGCCCGCGGCATCGCGCGCGATGCCGGTGCCATTGATGCCGCCGCCGACGATGGCGATATCGAAATCGGCCACTGATTCTCTCCTCCACCGAGACTATCATCCCGGCCTTGCCTACGAGCGCGGATCGGCGATGATGTCCTATGAACTTTAGCGATCGTCATATCGTCGTCACCGGCGGAGCCGGCGCGCTCGGGACGGCCGTCGTCACCGCTCTGATCGACGCCGGCGCGATATGCCACGTGCCGTGTTTCGACGAAGCGGAGGCCAAGCGGTTCCGGCTGCGCGAGCACAAGCAGGTGGTGCTCACCGTTACCGGCAATCTTGCGGAGGAGGCGGCGATCGGCCGGCTTTATCAGGGCATCGCGCCGCTATGGGCCTCGATCCATATTGCCGGCGGCTTTGCCGCCGGAGCGCTGGCCAAGACCGAAGTCGCCGCCATCCGGCATCAGATCGACATGAATCTCATAAGTTGCATGCTGTGCTGCCGCGCCGCCGTGAATGCGATGGGGGGCCTCGGCGGCCGCATCGTCAACGTCGCCGCCCGCGCGGCGCTGGAATGGCGCAGCGGCGCCGGCATGGTGGCCTATACCGCGAGCAAGACCGCGGTAGCCGCGCTGACGGCGGCGCTCGCCGAGGAAGTCGCCAGGGACGGCATCCTGGTCAATGCGGTGGCGCCCTCGATCATGGACACGCCGGCCAATCGACAAGCCATGCCGAAGGCCGACTTTGCGCTGTGGCCGAAGGTCGAAGAGGTCGCGGCGACGATTGTTTTTCTCGCCTCACCCGACAACCGCGTCACCCGCGGCGCCATCGTACCGGTCTACGGCAAATCGTAGGTCCGGCGGCTAGCCGGACACCGGCACGATGTCGCGCGCCGGCGTCGTCACCAGCCGCGACACCGAACTGGCGGCGACGACAGCGCGTTGCTGCGCATAGGCCTCGTGATTGCGCTCGATGTAATCGAGATCGTAAAGGTAATTCACCATCAGCCCATAGGACTGCTTGAGCGCCCGCTCCGAGGTGTCGGCGAGCCAGTCGAGGCGTTCCAGCCGCGCCCCGTTGCCGAGGTGAAACCGCGCCACCGCATCGACCGGCAAGCCGCGGCCGTTGCGGGCGCGCAGATAATACCAAGCGGCGGCGCGAATGAGCGGCTCGTGGACCTTTTCGGTAGTTTCGGCGGATCGCCACCAGCCGGGCGTGTCGAGCGCGGACAGTGCCTCGCGATCGTCGTCGTCGAGCGCCTGCGAACCGGCATTGGCGCGTTCGCGCTTGAGCCATTCGGCGAAATTCGGCGCCGGCGACAGCGTGACAAAAGTGGCGACGCGGGTCAGCTCGCGCGAAACCTCTTCGACCACTTGCTTGATCAGGAAATGTCCGAAGGTCACGCCGGCAAGGCCGCGCTGACAATTGGTGATCGAATAGAACACCGCCGTTGTGGCCCGCTGCGGCTCGACCGGGTCGCGTTTGTCGGACAGGATCGGCGCGATCGCGCCGGGAATTTCGCGCGTCAGCGCCACTTCGACGAAGATCAGCGGCTCGTCGACCAGCGCCGGATGAAAGAAGGCGTAGCAGCGCCGGTCCGGCGGATCGATGCGGCGGCGCAGATCGGCCCAGTCACGGATCTCATGGACAGCTTCGTAGCGGATGATTTTTTCCAGGATCGCCGCCGATGTCGACCAATCGATTCTGCGCAACACCAGGAAACCGCGGTTGAACCAGGACGAGAACAAGTGGACGAAATCGTTGTCGATCACGCCGAGCTCGTCACGGTGATCCATGGCGTCGAGCAGTTGTTCGCGCATGCGCACCAGCGCGGCGGTGCCGCCGGGAGCAAGATTGAGCCTGCGGAACAGTTCGAGCCGCCGCGGCTCGCTGGCGTGGTGCAGCTCGGCTGCCGTTTGGTCGGACGGCGATTGGCGCCAATCCGCGATGGCGCGGTCGATGCCGGGGCGATCGTGACCGAATGTCGTGGCGAGCGATTCGAAAAAGGCGATGCGGGGGCCGGTGGTCAACTCGGCATAACTGGCCAGGATTTCCTGCGCCAGCGCGACGCCAGAGGCCTCGCCGCGGCCCGACAGCAATTCCTCGCATTGTTCGATGATGCCGGCGGAACGTTCATGCGCCGGCTCACGCCGCTCGCGCTTGATTAATGCACGGCTGCGGTCGGCGATGCTTTGCAGCATTTCGCTGAAGAAGGTGGTGTTCACCGCTTCATCCCATCCGGCAGGCCATTAGCTAATGATGACGCCTGGCGATGACAAGTTGGTAAATCGCCAGAACGGTAGACAAACCTGGACAAATTCGCCTTGCTTTGCCAGTTAAGCGCCGGCGCGGCAGCTTGCCGCTGCTATGTCGGGAGCGGTTGATGCCAGGTTTTGTCGAGTCGCGTCCATTGGCTGGGTTGCGCGTGCTGGAGCTGGCCCGGATCCTGGCCGGTCCGTGGGCCGGGCAGATTCTCGCCGACCTTGGCGCCGACGTCATCAAAGTCGAGCGCGAAGGGGCTGGTGACGATACCCGCGCCTGGGGTCCCCCATTCGTGCCGGCGGCCGACGGCGGCCATCTCAGCGCCGCCTATTTCCATAGCGCCAACCGCGGCAAGCGCTCGATCGAGGCGGATTTCACCAGCGCCGAAGGCCAGCGCATCGTGAAGAAGCTTGCCGCGCGGTCGGACGTGTTGATCGAGAATTTCAAGGTGGGCGGCCTTGCCAAGTTCGGTCTCGACTACAAAAGCCTGGCGCCGGACAATCCGCGCTTGATCTATTGCTCGGTGACGGGTTTTGGCCAGACCGGCCCGGCGGCGGCGCGCGCCGGCTACGATCTCATGGCGCAGGGCATCGGCGGCATGATGGGCCTGACCGGCACCGCCGACGGCGAACCGATGCGCTGCGGCGTAGCGATCTCCGATATTTTTTCCGGCGCCTATTCCGCGATTGGCATCCTCGCCGCCCTGGCGCGGCGGGAAAAGACCGGGCGCGGCGGCTATGTCGATACCTCGCTCGTCGACTCGACCGTCGGCGTGCTGTCGTTCCAAGCGATGAATTATCTCGTGTCCGGCGACGTCCCCAAGCGTATCGGCAATACCCATCCCAACCTCGTGCCTTATCAGGTGTTTCCGGTCGCCGACGGCCTCATCATCATCGCCACCGGCAATGATAGCCAATTCGTAAAACTCTGCGGCATTCTCGGCGCCCCGGAACTGGCGCAAAATCCCGCCTACAAGGACAACAAAGGCCGCCTTGCCGACCGCACCGTCCTGGTCGGCAAATTGTCGGCGCTCACCTCGCGTTTCAAACGCGAGGAGCTTTTGCAAAAGCTCGAAGGCGCCGGCATCCCCGCAGGCCCCATCAACGATCTCGAGCAGGTATTCGCCGATCCGCAAGTGATCCATCGCGGCATGAAGCTCGAACTTAAGAGCGACGCCGCCGAGGGCGGCACCATTCCCGGACTGCGCACGCCGATCATGCTTGACGATGCTCCGATGGCGTCCGACCGCCCCGCCCCGCGTCTTGGCGAGCACACCGCCGAAATTTTGCGCGAGATCGGCGAGGCGCAATAATTTCTCTTCCGTGTCTCGCTGTGGCGGACGAGCGCCTTCGTTCTCGCGATGCGCCTTCGCATCCGAGCTTTGCCAAAGGTTTTAC
>Ga0181537_10003433_pt1 | contig 13559 bp, 11 predicted proteins | sample PEATcosm2014_Bin_39_FD_119765 | JGI IMG/M metagenome (GOLD analysis project Ga0181537, IMG submission 119765) | Peatland microbial communities from MTU Mesocosm Facility, Houghton, MI, USA - PEATcosm2014_Bin23_10_metaG | ecosystem: Environmental > Terrestrial > Soil > Wetlands > Peat | place...
ATCGTTTTCCAGCTTCGTGAACGCTTCAATCAGCGCCGTCGCCAGCTCATTATTCAGCGCATTTAATTTCTCGGGACGGTTCAGCACCAGCGTAACTACCCCGCCTTGACGCGATTCCAGCAGTACCGGGATTGGGGACACAGACGACGCGTGCGTTGCGGCCTTGGCAGACTCACTCATCGTTATCCTCCCCAATATCGTTGTTCGTTTCCGGCCCGCGCGCCACGCGCGCCACCAGTTGCGCCAGCTTGCGAAAATGTCCCAATTTTTCCGCCTTCCCAGTCTTCCCTGGTCCAGCCGTCTCCGGCAGCACATACACACGCGCGCCATACAGCGTCTGTTTTTGAATCCCGAATTTACATTTCCGTTGCGCGAACTGTTCGTAAACCATCTTCCCGTTGAACGCCACCACGTGCGGCGCAAACTCTTCCAGCTTTTGCGATAGCACGATGCGTCCCTCGGCAAAATCCGCGCGCGTCAGTTCCTCCGTCGTTCGCGTCGGCCGCTTCACCAGGTCTGTCAAACCAATGCCAAATTCAATCACCCGCTTGTCGTCGTGATAGTCAAACGGCTCCGGCACCACCCCGCCCTCATACAACATCGGCCAGAACTGGTTCTCCCGCCCCGCATAGTAATGCCCTACGCGCACCGAAGACTCCGTGGGATTGCACCCCACGATCACCAGCTTCATGCCTTTGCGGAGATGGTCTGGAAGTGTTCGCATTCAGTCGTTCCACGCAGCCTGGCTATTTCGTGTTGCCACGTCAGGACATTGGGAGAGGAGAACCTGAACAAACGCCGCGTGTCTGGCCTTTCCACCTGGCGATATTCGCTGGGGCCGGCGCGGAAGCTCCTGCGCCGCGCCACGAATTTGCATTAGCGACCGCACCAAAACTGTATTTCTCCCGGCACGCGCCCGTCAAGCCCCGTCCTGTAACCGTTTCCATCTTTCTGAGTCTCACGAACGAGCCAATACATCTAACAGGAGGAATGGCAGAGGGGTGCGGTTGTGCTCTGTGCTACCTTTATGACTGAAGGAAATGGGAATGGGTCGGCAACCGGCGCTTTGCGTTGGACTGCCCGGCCGCCTCTGGGGTCTCTTACGAGCGCGAATCCACATCCGAGGCCGTCCACCATCGCGCGGGAAGACGAGCACCTGCTCGTCGCTGCAGCGAAAGGCGGAGATCTGTCCGCCTTCAATGAACTGGTCAACCGCTACGAACGCAAAATCTTTCGCCTCACCATGAACATCACCCGCAACAAGGAAGATGCCGAAGATTCCATGCAAGAGGCCTTTCTCAAGGCCTATGCGCATCTCAAGGATTTTGCCGGCGATTCCCGCTTCTACACCTGGCTCGTGCGCATTGCCGCCAACGAAGCCCTCATGCGCCTCCGCAAGCGCCGCCCCAATCAATTTTCTCTCGACGAACCCATTCCCGGCGACAACGAAGAGCTCATCCCCCGCGACATCGAAGACTGGGGACCGAGCCCCGAGCAGCGTTACGGCCAGGTCGAAATGCACGACATCTTGTCCACCGCCATCGACGATCTTGAACCCGGTTTCCGCACCGCCTTCGTCTTGCGCGACGTAGAAAATCTTTCTACCGAAGAGACCGCCAAAATTATGGGCATCTCCGTGCCCGCCGTAAAATCGCGCCTGTTGCGCGCACGCCTGAAGTTGCGGGAAAAACTGCATCGCTATTTCCGCAAGAACGGTAAACCAAATTGAGTCCCCATTTTCACCAGCACGGTAAACCACAGTGAACTGCCAAGCCGTAACTCGCGAACTGTCGAATTACATCGACAACGAACTCGACGCCTCACTCCGCGCCGAACTGGAAGAACATCTGCAGGGCTGCACCCACTGCACGGTTGTCCTCAGCCAGGTCAAGCACACCGTCGAAGTCTTCTGCGACGCCGAACCGGTCGACCTCCCACCCGACACTCGCCACCGCCTCTACGAAGCCCTGCAAAAAAAGCTCAACGCCTCTCTCTAGCCGCACCAGCGTCGTGAGCGGCAAGTTTTAAGCGGCATTGACTTCAGTCTGTGCGCTTTTCCGAAACGCAAACTCGATTGAGCCATCGGTTCTTGGACTCGCCACTCATCACTCGTCACTCGCCACTTTCTTCCACTTAAATCTCTTGGCCTTTCCGTCCGGAATTATGTCTGACGTGCTCTGCGTTCCTCTGGGACCTCTGCGTTATCTTTCTCTCTTCTTCTCTCTCTTCTGCTTCTTCTCGCTCAAACCTCCAGCGCCGGGTAGCGGATTCGTCTTTAGGGCGCCGATGCTCCACGCGCTAACACCCTCCGGAACCTCAACAATCCAGTGCCGTTACCAGCACGTCCCACCCCCACCGTACACTTAACTCCTTAAGTTTGATAACGATCCAGCCCCAAGAAAAAACCGCCATTCTAACCCCTGTCGAATGATAACGATACAAATTGCTACCCGCGCAACCCCTTTGCTTTGATAACGATATGAAATACCCATAGGTATACCTAATTCCTACCCCTCCCCGTTCCAAAACGGGAGGGGGCGGCCGAGGCCGCGCTCTTTGGCCAGCGCGTACACCTTCGTCGCCACCGCCAAATCCCATGACGCAATCCCGTTAGACTTAAACAGCGTCAACTCCGAATCGCTGGACCGCCCAGGCACTTTGCCCGAAACGACTTCCGAGAGGCGCTTCACCCCCGTCCAACACGCTTCCTCGCCCTTGAACGCGATGATCAAGTCCCCAGCTTCCTGCCGCGATTGCTCGATGGAGTCGACGACGATGACGTCGGCGCTCGCCACCGCTTCTTCGTCCAGTTCGCGCTTGTTGGCGTGATTGGCGCCGATCGCGTTGATATGCACGCCGTGCGCGAGGTCCGCGCCAAAGACCACCGGTTGCGACGTAGTGGTCGCGGTGACGACAATATCCGCGCCGCGCACGGCTTCGGCGGAACTGGCTACTGGCGCGATTTTGAGACGCAGCCGCGCGGACATTTCGCTGGCGAATTTTTCGCGGCGCTCCTGATTGCGTCCGTAGACGCGCACGGCGTCGAGTTTGCGCACTGCGGCAATAGCTTCGAGTTGTGTACGGGCTTGCCCGCCGCTGCCGATGACGGCGGCGACGCGCGCATCCTGCCGCGCCAAGAATTTTGTCGCGACGCCGGTGGCCGCGCCGGTGCGCAGTTGCCCCATGTAGTCGGCTTCGATCATCGCCAGCAACTCGCCGGTTTGCATGGCGTAGAGCGGCACGAGGAAGCGCACTTGACCGCGCGAATAGGTGTACTGCTTCATGGCAATGTGCCCGCCGGCGTAGTCGGCGGCGGCCATGTAATGAAAAAATCCGCCGCCGGGCAATTCAAAACGGCGGCGCGGGTGCACCACCACCTCGCCAGTCGATTGCTTGCGCGAAATTTCTTCGACGGCCTCCAGCGCCATGGGCATGGTAAGCGTGGCGCGAACTTCGGCTTCGTTGATGTGCAGCGTCATTTTTCCTTGTGACCTCTGTCGGGCGTGCTTATTTCGGCGTGCTTATGTAGCCATGCGTATGTCTGCGTGCTAATGTGCGGCGGATTTCGGGCGCGGTTTCGCGGCGCCTTTCCTGGGTTCTTTGTCGTCGCGAATGCGGCGTACGACGGTTTGAATCAGACGATAGACGCGCTCGCCCTTGTCTCCGTCCATCACATGAAAACGAAATTCCGGTTCGTTCTTTGGGCCTTTGCCGAGAAGGATAGGCAACGCGCCACACAGATCGTTTTCGATAAACGCGGTTTCGTAACGCGTTTTGCGGGCATCCCAGGTGTACACACGCAGGGTGGTGAAATCGCACGGCTGGCCGTCGGGACCTTTGGCGCCGGCGACTAGATATTGCGGCTTGTCTCCTGCGGGATCCGGGACGCGGTTAAGCTCGAACCAGGCGATGGCGCGGACGTTGGCGGAAGCGATGCCTTCGGCGACCGGTTCAGGCTCGGTGTATTCGATGAAGCGGGCGATGACCCATCCGGCGATAGGGATGGTCTGATCGCCGGATTGCGTGGTGGTGTTGTTGTCGGCGCTGCGGGAAGTAGTTTCTCCCGGCGGGCGCGTAGCGAGGCCGCGGACCAAATACCATTCCTCTTTTTTGGCTTCCTGTGGTTCGGCGCTTTCTTTTTCGTCGGGGGTTGGCACCCAATCGGCGACGGCGCGACCAACGACCTCGACGGCGACGCCACGAGCGAATTGATAGAGGCGCGGCTGGTTACGACCCGGCTCGACGCGCAGGTTGGTGGCGACTTTAGTGCGTCCGCGGGCTTGCACGGGCATCGGGCGGACATCTTCGAGGAGTTTGGCGCTGCGCTGCCAGAGATCGGGCTTCATGAGGTAGCGGGTATCAACCCAGCCGACGCCGTTGACGCCGGCACGGACCTTCGTGGTGTCGTTACGCGTGGCCAGGACATCGACCCGGTCGCCGTAGTGGAGGGTGGCGAGAGGTTCGCGGACTTGCGCGACGCTGCTCCAGAGCGTGACGGAGCGTTCGGCGACGAAAGCTTCGCCGAGGGACTCGTGCTTGGGGCGGAAAAACCAAGCCAGCAGCGCGACCAGGCAGAGCAGCGGGACGGCAACGAGCAGCTTACGCTTCATGGCAAGGGCAGGACGCGGACAAGGTGTGCGAATCTCCGGGGAAGATTGTACCTGATTCTGGAGGTGCTACCGGGCGCGAGAGGGCGACGTGTGTGTTGTGAAAGTCGGTGCCCGTGTACAGCGAAACAGGATTCCGATCTACCAGGCAGAGAGCTTAATTCGTGGAAATGCAAGGAAAGAATTTTAATGAAAAAAGAAGTGGCGAGTGGCGAGTGATGAGTGGCGAATCACAGAAAAGGAACCAGCGAACGCCTTGCAGGCTTACCCGCGATGTGCGCAGCGATGCACGCGCGTACTAGGAGCGAAAATCAGGTGACGATAGAGGCGCTCTGCGCCGGGACGCCGGTGGGGGCTAGCGGGAGGACCATCCAGAGGATGATATACGCGACACCGCCGGTGAGGCCGCACAGGAACAGCAAGACCCAGATCAGGCGGACGACCGTGGAGTCTAGATCGAAATAGTCGGCCAGGCCGCCGCAGACACCAGCGATTTTGGTGTCGGTGCTCGAGCGGACGAGGTGTTTACGCGGGGGCGGCGCATAGGTATAAGGTGGCGGAGTTGCGGCCTGCGCCTGGGCGGTGCCACAGCTGTAGCAGAAGCGTGAGCCGTCGGCGATGTCTTTCTGACAATTTGGACAAGTCATGATGAGGTCCCTCTTTGGGCGCACCGAGGGCGCCGTTACCAGAAGATACGAAGGAATATGGCGAAAAGTTTCCCGCGCGTCAAGTATGCCACCCGACCGGTGTCCGAATTTGGGACATCCGTCGGCCGAAAACGACCATATCCCATGACGTATTTCAAGGTAAGTGATTCACAATGTGGGTCTTTCTATTGGTACGCGTGGTGCTTATAAACACCGGGGGGAGAAGAAAACATGTCATTTCTCCGCGATCTAAAAATTGCATTCCACTCGCTGATGCGCAGCAAAGGGCTGGCGAGCATTGTCATCCTCACGCTGGCTCTGGGCATCGGGGCCAACGCGGCCATCTTCACGCTGGTGCGGGGGGTGCTGCTCAAGCCGCTGGTGAACCGTGACGAGAACCGACTGATGTACATCCGCCAGAGCGCCCCCAGCCTGGGAGACGACAACACCACGTTCTCCGTGCCGGAAATCAAGGACATCGAAGCCAGCGTGCACTCGGTGAGCGAGTTCGGCGATTTCTCGACCATGAGCTTCACGATGGTGGGACTCGGTGAACCTCGTGTGGTGCAAGGTGGCGTCGTCGGCGGCACGTACTTCGACGTCATGGGTCTACGCCCTGTTCTCGGCCGCCTCGTCGGACCGCAAGACGACGGTGCCAACGCCGCCGGCGTCATCGTGCTGACGTATCGCTTCTGGTCCACCGTTTACAAAAAAGATCCTGACGTGATCGGCAAGACCGTTCGCCTGAGCAGCATTGGCGATCGTTCCGCGACGGTGATCGGCGTCCTTGAACCCTCGGTGCCGTATCCTGCGGACACCGAGATCATCGGCAACCTGGTCATCAGCCCGCATCATCTTTCCGCCACCATGGTCACCGGCCGAATCCACCGCATGACCGAGCTGTTCGGTAAGCTGGCGCCCGGAGTCACCCTCGAGCAGGCGCGCACCGAACTTCGCACGGTCTACGCCAACATGCAGAAGGATCATCCCGAGGCGTACCCGGATAACGGCGGATTTCGCGTTGATGCCAGGATGTTGCGGGACCAGATTACCTCCGGCGCGCGTACCGTTCTTCTCGTACTTCTCGCGGCTTCGGGCCTGGTGTTCATCATCGCTTGCTCGAATGTTGCCAACCTGATTCTCGCGCGGACGGTGCGCCGCGAAGGCGAACTCTCGATTCGCGCGGCGCTGGGCGCGAGCACGGGCGCGCTGCGCCGCATGTTGTTAGCCGAAAGCCTGCTGCTCTGCGGCGCGGGCGCCGTCGTCGCCGTGGCGAGCGCGCAGCCATTGGTAACGATTCTGGCGCGATACGCTTCGCGCTTCTCCGTTCGCGCGCTGGACTTGACGGTGGATTCCAGCTTGCTCTGGGTGGGCGTGGCGCTGGCAGTAGTGGCTGCGGTGATTTTGGCCTTTGTGCCGCGCCTGCCCGCGGCTAACGCGTCGCATGGCATGAACCTCGCGAGCGGCAGCGTCCGCATCACCAGCAGCACCAGCCGCCGCCAGCGCATCTTCGCGGTCACGCAAATCGCCGCGTCTTTCGTGCTGCTTGCGGGCGCATGCATGTTGATCACTACGCTGATCGCGTTGCAAACGACGCAAAGCGGCGTCGAAACGCGTCGCGTCCTGGCCATCGATGTTCCACCGCCGTCCAACGGAAAAACGCCGCAGCAAGTCCTGGATTTTTACAAGGAAGCGATACGTCGCATCGATGCGCTACCCGGCGTCACGGAGACGGCTTTCGGTATGATCGCTCCGTGGCGCGATGCCGACAACGGCGGCATAGGCTTGCAATTCTCTGGTGATGGTCACGCGCGCGGCAAAGACGATCCTCGCGCGCTGTGGCGTACCATTTCTCCCGGCTTTTTTGCCGCGCTTGGGGTGCCCATTATTGCCGGGCGCGATTTCAACGCACTCGATGACCAGAATGGAGAGCCGGTGGCGATCGTCAGCGCGACTCTCGCACAGCGCATGTTTCCTGGCCAGGATCCAATCAACCGACATGTCTATTGGACCGACCCCGTGCTTGAGTTCCTGCCCGGCAGTGAGGGCGAAAAGGGGCGATTCAGGTCGCCGCACCGCATTGTCGGAGTGGCCGCCGATGTGGACGACGAACATATCGTTCCTGGGCCCACCTCCACCATTTATGGCACGTTTGCGGACTCCCCCATGTTCGGCGGCCACCTCTTCATCCACACCACCGCAAATCCTTATTCGCTAGTGACGCCGGTAACGCAAATTATTCGACAGATATCCGCCGATGAACCGGTGGAGCACGCCGCCACGCTCGAAGACATTCGTGCAAAAGTGCTTGCGCCAGACCGCTTGAACTCGCTGGTTTTTGGCGTGTTCGCGGGGGTGGCGTTGCTGATTGCCGTCGTAGGCGTCGCGGGCGTGCTGGCGTTTTCTGTCAGCGCGCGGACACGCGAATTCGGGATCCGCTTGGCGCTGGGGTCACCGCCGGAAAATCTACTCCGAGGGGTGGTGACGGAAGGGGTGGTGATGGCGACCGTTGGCGTTCTGGCGGGGGCGGTGTTTGGGATCGTGGTAACGCGCGTGGCCGGCAGCTATTTCGGCGACCTAAAAATGCCGGGGGCCTTGCCGGTGCTGGTTTCCGCGCTGGTGCTGTTAGGCGCGGCGGTGGTGGCCTCGTTGGTCCCGGCGGCGCGCGCGGCCCGCGTGGACGTGATACAAGCGCTGCGCTCGGAATGATTGTCGCGGCGCGCCCAAATTGGTCGTAAGTTTCGTTTGCATTATTTTTTGCCGATGTCGCTGCTGTTGCCTGGGGAGGCGCCGCCCGCGCCACGGCGGCGCGCCATTCGCGCGTGTGATAATCTCCGGGCATGAAATTGACGGCAGTTTTTGAGCCCGCCAATGAAGGCGGCTATACTTGTTTCATAGAAGAGTTCCCCGCCGCGATTTCTCAAGGCGAAACCATCGAAGAAGCCAAAGCGAATCTGGCGGACGCTTTGAAACTAGCGCTGCAGTGCCAGCGCGAGCTTGCGGAAAAAGGCCTTTCGCCACGCGCGGTGCGCGAGGTTTTCGAAATAGCGGAAACATGAAACTGGGGAGCCGCAGCCGGCGGGTAATCCTGGCGGTGAGGGGCGTGAAGAGCATTGGGTAACTCGTGCGGCTTTGGGGAGCACGTCGGAGGCCAAAGAGTTAGAGTCGCACAAGAGCGTTCTCTTTTATGTCGTTGGGAGCGATCGCGGCGGATCGTCCGGAGCAAGATTTCTGCTGATTCCGGAATGGAGTCCTGTTGCTGGATCGATTCGTCGCGTGGGTCGCAGGTTCTGGGACGTTGAATTCCCTGTTTTTCCTGTTTCAACCTAGCTACAACAAGCGCTTGCGGTGTTGGCCAGATTGGTCAAAGCGGTGGCCGACGTGTCGAAACAATCTCAAACTTGGTGCGTATAGTAGTTGCGGGCGTTGGGCGGGATTTGTCGGCGACTCGCAGGGTAGGCTGATTCCGCGAAAGGAGCTTCATGAACAAAGGACTAGGCTTTGTGTTTGCGGCATTGCTGATCGCAGTTCCCGTTGCTGTGAATGGGCAGGATAAGGGAGCGCAGCAGTCGGCTGCGCCGGCGAACCCGATCACCGCGAGTGAACGAGGTTTTTACTCGTTTGTGAGCGGCGCGGCGGTGGCCGCGGCACAGAAGATGCCGGAAGAAAACTATGCCTTCAAACCGACACCGGAGGTGCGCACGTTTGGCCAGTTGGTGGGCCATGTGGCCGACGCTTCGTATTTATACTGTTCGCAAGCGATCGGTGAAGCGAACCCGGCGAAGGACATCGAAAAAACGAAGACGAGCAAAGCGGAGCTGGTGGCGGCGCTTAAGGACGGGGTAGCGTACTGCAACAAGGCCTTCGATGGCATGACGGATGCCAAAGGCAGCGAGCTGATGAAACTATTTGGTTTCAACCTGGCGAAGCTGACGGTGTTGTCGATCAATACGGCGCACACGGACGAGCACTACGGAAACATGGTGACTTATATGCGACTTAAGGGGATCGTGCCGCCGACCAGTGAAAACCCGCCTGCGGCAGGAACGAAGTAGCTGGACGCGGCGGAGCTGGGCTTGGGCAGGGAGAAAACGCCACCAGATGGCGGCTGTTGGCGTTCTGGCGGGGGCGGTGTTCGGGCTCGTGGGGTCGCGCGTGCCAGGCAGTTATTCGGCGACTTAAAAATGCCGCAGCGGCCTTACGCCGGTGAACGGCGCAATGTCGAACAACTATATTATAATCAATAATTTACAGGCACCCCCCCCGCGCACAGACGCCGCCGCCAACCCGTGCCACAAGCGACACCTCCCGCTCTAGTCATGTTGCGATACCCACCGAAACAGCCGCATACTCGCAATAATGATCTTCACCAAGCATTTAGCGAATCGGGCCGCCATCAGGCAAACGGGCATCGAGCAAGCCGCGCGTGTCTCGGCTCTGAACACCGTGGCTGTGAAGACCGCGGCACTAAAGCCCGTTCTGCGCTCCGCTCTCCTCGGCACCTCGATGCTTTGCACGTTTGCCTTGTGCCCTACCGCGCACGCCGACGAAATCCGCCTTAAGGATGGCACCACGCTGTACGGCGTATTTGTCTCGCTCGACGGCAACATGTACAAAGTGCGCACGCCCTTCGGCTACCTCATGGTGGAAAAAGACAAGATCGCCGAGATCATCCCCACGACCGACATCGCCGAACCAAAACCCGGCAAAGCAAGCGCCAAGAAAGATTCCGCGGCCGCAGCAAGGAAGAACGCCGCGAAAACGGCGCAGGATGCCGAGCGAGACACGCCTCCGCCAGACGCCGCCAACGCCGCGTCATCCGACGAATCGCCCGCAAACGCCGACGCTGCAGCAGGCGGCGTAACCGCTAACACCGAAGATTCTGCCGCCGCCAAGCGCGAAAAAACCGCCGCTATTATCGCCAACACCGCCGTAAAGCCGCAGGTGCCCACTACGACGCCGAAAAAAGTAGTGGCTCCCGCGCTGCGCGCGAATTCCGCGCCGGTCGTCACCGACGCCGCGCTAGTACGCGCCGTCCCCGCTCCCGTCGCGCCCAAAGAGCCGGACACCCCTCCCGAAGAAATTCACGGCAATCTTTACGTCAATCACGCCAACAATTTCAGTATCTACAAAGCCCCCAGTTGGAATCTGATCGAAGACGCGCGCAAAGCCCTGCCCAACGCCATCGTCGCCATGGGCACGCAAAACGAATCCACGCTCTTGGTGGTGGGCAAGGAAAAAACCGGCAAGCAAGCTCTGGAGCCCGCCGCTGACGCCGTCGAGCACCGCGTGCGCGAAGTTTACGAAAATTACCGCCAAATCTCGCGCCGCAGCACTACCGTCGCCGGCCAACCCGGCATGGAATACCGTTTCCGCGGCGTGGCCGACGATCACGACTGGTCCGGCACGCTCGTCGTCCTGACCCGCGGCGCCGACACCTTCACCATCCTCGGCATGACCTTCGCGGAAAGCGACCTCATCCAAATCCAGGAAAACGTAATCTCCCGCGCCATCGCCAGCCTCAAATTTTCCGCGCAGTAACTGTTCGCAACAATCGCGCCATCGCCTTTGTAGGGGCGCAGCATGCTGCGCCCAATCTCGGCAAGGTCGACCGGGCTCTATTTTGTGCTTGAGGATCTTCTTTGGGAGGGCCGGACTTTAGTCCGGCCGTAATCAGCGCCGACCAAGTAGACTTTTAGCCCCTGAGGGACGACATTCGTGCGCTAATGCGCCGCCGCTTCCGCTTCGTGCCCCTTGCGATGTTCGCGAATCATGGCAATCAACGCCTGCGCCGCGCGCGGCAAACTGCGATCTCGCCGGTAAACCAGCCCCAGCTCGCGAAACAAATCTACGCCTTCGACGTTGATCAGCTTCACTTCCCCGGCCTTCACCTGATCCTTGGCAAACGTCTCGCTGATCAGCGACACGCCCACATCCGCCGCCACGAAGCGCTTGATCATCCCGATGCTCGGCAATTCCATGGTTACCTGAATGCGCGAGCGATACGGCCGGAAAAGTTTATCCAGCACCTGCCGCGTATACCCGGTGCGCGGAAAAATCTGCGGCTGCGCCGCCACTTCGTCCAGCGTCACCTTCCCGCGATGCGCCAAGGGATTATGCGTGCTCACCATGAACCGCATGCGGTCCTTATAAATGTGGTGCACCTTGAGGTTCGGCGACTTCGTCGGCAGCGTCACGATGCCCACATCCACGCTGCCGTCTTCCACGCGCTGCAGAATCTTGTGGCTGAAATTGCGGTAAATGCTGATGTGCACCAGCGGATATTTCTTCTGAAAGTCCGCAAAAATATCCGGCAGCAAGTAGAGACAGGTAGCTTCGTTGGCGCCGAACACCACGCGCCCCTGCACCACGTCGCCGCGGTCGGCCACGCCCTGCACCGATTCATCGCGCAGGCGGAGCAATTTCTCCGCGTACTCGAACAGCACTTCACCCGCGGGCGTTAATTCGACAGATTTGGCCGAACGGTCCAGCAGCTTGGCGCGATAGGCCTGCTCCAGTTGGCGGATCTGCGCGCTGACCGCCGATTGCGATCGAAACACTTTCTGTCCTGCGCGCGAAAAGCTTTTTAGTTTTGCAACGTAAACAAATGTGGCGAGTTGGTCGAAATCCATAGGCGGAATGCTCGGCGAGGATTATAGCGGATTCCAGCCGCCGAGTGGTCTGCGAATTACGTTTTATCCTTTCACGCGTGCATGCCGGTGGAAGCCGGATGCGCACCGTCAGTGGAGGTTAACACCAGCGCTCGCTCCGGCAAAGCCGCCAGCAGCGGTTGCCAGGTGGTCGCAATGGAGCCTTGAAAGTGCAGCGGTTGCACACGATGGAACGGCAGCGGCGCACGGCGGGCCAGGATGCGCGCGGCGCACGGACTCCCCGTCAGATACACGTGCTCTTCCAGCACCCGCCGCAGCCAGCCGTCTTCTTCTTCGCTCACGTCCGTCAAGCTCACAAAATCGGCATGCGCCACGTCTTCCGCGTGCGGCCGCAGCACATACGCCAGGCCGCCGGTCATGCCCGAGCCAAAATTCATGCCCATCGAACCTAGAATAACGGCCACGCCACCGGTCATGTATTCGCAGCCATGCTGGCCCAAACCCTCCACCACCGCCAGCGCGCCACTGTTGCGCACCGCAAATCGTTCACCCGCGCGTCCCGCAACGTAAAGCTGCCCGGAGGTCGCGCCGTACAGCACCGTATTCCCCGCGAGCACATCGCCGCGCCGCGAAGCCGCCGACCCCGCCGAGATGCTGATCGTCCCACCGCTCAAACCCTTGCCGACGTAATCGTTGGCTTCCCCGTTCAGTTTCAGCGTCAGGCCCTCCGCCAGAAACGCGCCAAAGCTCTGCCCCGCGGAGCCGTGAAACTCGCGGTGAATTTCACCGATAAATTCTTCGCCCTTGCTGCGCCGCCGCATCACTTCCCCGCTGATGCCCGCGCCCACGCTGCGATCGGAGTTGCGAATGGGCTGCGATTCCGGTTCATGCCCAAGCGAGCCGCTGAAATGCACGGAATCTTCGAGCGCCGCGGCGTGCACCGTCGGAACCTGCTGCGGCGCCACCCGGCCAAACGCGGAAACCGGCACCACCATGAGCGGATCCATCCCGGAACGCGCGGACAGCCGGTCGTACCAGCCGACGAGTTCGCCCAGCGAACGCACGCCTAGCTGCGCCATACGCTCGCGGATTTCCCCGGCCAGTGCGCGGAAATACGCCACCACCATTTCCGGTTTGCCCTTGAAGCGCGCGCGCAACGTCTCATCCTGTGTGGCGATGCCCACGGGACACGTATTGAGGTGACACTGCCGCGCCATCACGCAACCGATAGCCAAGAGCGACGCGGTGCCAAAGCCAAACTCATCCGCGCCCAAAATCGCGCCAAGAATAATGTCCCGCGAAAACTTCAGGCCGCCGTCCACGCGGAGAACGAGCCGCGAGCGCAGTCCCGCGCGCACCAGCGTGTCATGCGTCTCACGCAAACCAATTTCCCAAGGCAATCCGGTATTTTTGATCGACGTGAGCGGCGAGGAGCCTGTCCCGCCATTGTGCCCCGCGATGGTGATCACGTCGGCGCCGGCTTTGGCCACGCCAGCCGCGATAATGCCCACACCCGACCCCGAAACCAGCTTCACGCCAATGCGCGCCCGCGGATTGACGGCGCGCAAATCGTGAATCAACTGCGCCAAATCCTCGATGCTGTAAATGTCGTGGTGCGGCGGCGGAGAAATCAGCGGCGTTCCCGGCGTAGCGTGGCGAATGCGCGCAATAAACGCCGTCACTTTCTTCGCCGG
>Ga0181537_10003434_pt1 | contig 13554 bp, 10 predicted proteins | sample PEATcosm2014_Bin_39_FD_119765 | JGI IMG/M metagenome (GOLD analysis project Ga0181537, IMG submission 119765) | Peatland microbial communities from MTU Mesocosm Facility, Houghton, MI, USA - PEATcosm2014_Bin23_10_metaG | ecosystem: Environmental > Terrestrial > Soil > Wetlands > Peat | place...
TGCGTTGGATGGCGACAATGCGATCGGTGAGCGGCATCGCGGCCAGGATGAGGTCCTGTTGCGAGAGATACAACAGCGCGGCGGGTGATTGATCACCGGGGCCGCCGATGACGACCTGTCGCAGCAGCGTCCAGGTCTGCGTGGAGTTGCTCACGGGCGAAGGTGTCTGCACCCACTCCATGAGTGCTGGAGGTGAGCCCGTCGAACAGGTGATGATGCTCTGCCCCACGAGGATGCTGGTGGCAGAGTTGAACCGATGTGGACTGCTGACATAGGTGGCCCGACTGCGGTCGTAGCTCTTCGCCTCCCAGCTCACCCACAGGTTCTGCCGGGCGTTGTCAAAGGCGACATACTCGAGTGATTGAACGAATCCCGCATCCGCAAAACCCAATGCCAGCACCAACACCAAAGAGACAAAAAAGAGGCGCATGGGGATGGGTGCTGCTGCTTTTTAGTGGTGCATAATGTTTTTAAATAACAGTGGGGGATAATCTTTCCCGCAGAGCCCGAGCCAGTGCCTCGCCTACCTTCTTGTGGCCGCTCTTGGTCCAGTGGTGAAGCAGGCCAAAGTCCGCGTGCTCTTGCAGGTCCTGGTCGAGCGCAAGGGTGACGACACTGATATTTTGCAGCGAGGTGCAGAGCGAGCTGACTGCCAGGTAGATGCCCCGGCAGAGATGGTCGTGCGCCTGACGCTGCTCGTTGCTGTCGTACTGGACACCCGAGAGGTTCGAGTACCTGGAGAGGGTCATGCAAACAATGTGACTGTCTGGACGCCTGCTACGAACCAGACGGACCAGGTCCGAGTATGCCTGGGCAAACTGCTCAACACTGGGAGAGGGGATGAGTGGCGTGCAAAAGTCGTTGGCCCCGCAATAGATCAGGACCACATCGGGTCGTGTCTTTTGCCAATCGCACTCGCCCAGATGAGGCTCTGTGCATACGGCACGTGGGTAGAGATCCGAAATGTGGGAAAAGCCCAGGGCCAGCGATAGCTGCCTGCACAACCCACGCCCACTGGCAGCGATGATGTGATACTCGGCATCCAGCAGACGAGCGCAGACCGCACCAAAGCTGATGTCTGCGTTCTGGAGTTCGGGGCGCATCATGATGCCTCGGGGGTCCCTGCACATGGCGCCGAACCCCGTCAGATCGGAATCGCCGACAAATTCTATGCGACGTCTCGACGAGGGTGGTGGGACAATGATGTCATCATCGCCGCTGCTGCTGCTGCTGCCGTCAACCGTGAATCCTCGCAAACGGACACACTCGTATCGCAGTATGGATGTCTGAAGGTGTGGTTCAGTCCTCTTGACCAGCGTGATGGTGTGGCTCTGGTGGGTGTTTAGATCAGAGGCCAATTCGTACCGAATGATGCCCTCGCCCTTTTGCGTCCTCAGAGTCATAAAGCAAAACCCGTCGGAATAAACATCAAAGTATGCACCTCCGCCGTCCATCAACACGTGAACCCGGCTCGTTTGTTGCACTCGCACCGAGACTCGAACTGCCGGCCAGTCAAACATTAGCTCGTCCTCTTCATTCACCACGTGCCTTCCCACGACATGGATGTTGCTTGGTCCGAGGAACAACATTTTTCAATTCAACAACAACATCAAACTCTTACATACACCTAAATAGAATCAGTGCTTTGCCTCGATCGGCCGAGATGGACTGCTGCTGGGATCGCTGGCGCCGTAGGGGTGATACCGCCACGAGTAGACGTGGATGCCATTGCGCCGCTTCTCGCGCCGAGTTTGCATGATGTTGGGCGGGGAGGAAGGAGGTGCGGCGGCCACGCGACGAGGAGGTGTGCAAGGCACGCTAGCGGCAACGGAACTGGTTCCAGGGTCGGCCACCAACGAGACCTCGACATGTCCATCGGCATCAGAGTCGGATTCGCCAAAGATCTGGGTCAGCAGTTCGTATTCGCGGACGCTAACAACGCGACCGTCGTAGATGCAAGTGGCAGGAGGGATGTTGCTGGCCATATGGGGTGGTGGTGGTGATGGGTAATGGTAGTAGGCTTGTACGTGCGCCGGGTTTTCTTATATACCCATTCAGGAGCTATTTTTAGAATGCCACCAAAAATAGCGAAATGTGAAACTAAAAATAGCCGCCAACCGTCAAACATTACCGTAACGACATGTCGTCTCCAGATGGCACCGGCGGCTCTCCCGATAGTTCGCCTCGCAAGCGTAGTGGGAGCGCTATCGGGAGAGCGTTTGATAGCCTGCGTGGACGACACAGCCCACCACAGCTCGATCCACCGGCAGTGACAGCGGCACCAGGCTCTCCGGGACGAAAAAACTCGGGTGGGTCTCTTGTCCTTCCATCGCCAGATGCCGCTGCTGCTGGCACCACCTCTTCACCACTGAGAAGAACAGTGAGCGATCGCAACCTCACACCAGCGCGTCGAAACTCCTCGCCTGCTCCCGTTGCCATCGAGGCTCCTCCCACGCTACCCACTCTTGTGGCAGAGAGCACCGCCGCCGACCATGTGATCAAGCTGGTGCTCCTCGGGCGTCGTAGCTCTGGCAAGACATCCTTTTTCCGTCGGTGTATCGTACCGAACGCTCCGTCGCCCCGCCGCGACGAACCAACACCTGGCATCGACAAGAAGAGCTATCTCTATGTGCTGCCCAACCACAAGCGCATCCTTATCAATATGTGGGACTGCCAGGCAGAGATGATGAAGCTCGGGAGCGCCGAGATGCGCACCTACATGCGCGACGCTCAGGCTGCCGTGGTGCTCTACGACGATTCCGAGATGAGCAGCCTCGAGGTGGCCGAGACCTACACCAAAGAGGTCAAGCAGGCCAGCATCCAGTTTGTCATGCTGTTCTTCAACATCCGGTTCAACAAGATGGTCAGCGATATGCAGTTCTTTGGGGAGAACCTGATGCGACGCCATGGGGTGCTGTTTCACGCCGGCAACATCGACACAAAACACGATAGCGCCCAGATAGCCTTCAACGATTTTCTGGGCCTGTTGTTCTATGTTGGGCTGTCTTCGATTCACCAAAAGATCATCTCGGACCTAGATATCATCAAAAAGCTCATCGTCCCGGCCGGCTATGCGGTGACCCGCTCCACTGCGGCAACGCAACACAATGGTGCAATCTATCTGGCCACTCAAGCACCAGACACTCCTGATTCTGCTGGTGGCTCATCAAGTCGACGCGAATCCTCCTTTCGACGGCTGAGACCCGCGTCTGTTGCTGCTGATGAGGACGACGAGGACGACAGCGAACCTGGACCGCTCAAGAGATGTATGTATGGACTGTTTTGTTGTTATTGGTGTTGCACTCCCAAGGAGGAGCAAGAGTAAAAAATCTACACTACTACTGTTCATTGGCGATCCTCAGCAAAACGTCGGCGTGGCACGGGAGCGGGGCACAGTAACAGCCCAGGTTCCGGCCACGGAGCTCGCGCTTGGCGTCGGCGATGAGCTGTGGGTTCTGAACCAAAAACTGCTCGTACTGCTGGATGACAAACGCGCGCTCCTGTGCATCTGATCTGTTGCGGAGATAAAATGGGTTCCCCCATTTGCTCGGCCGGCCGACGTAGACGAACGTGTCCTTCTTGGCCAGCTTGCAGTGCACCACCCGAGGCATGAAACACGCAGGACAGCCGTCGTGGTGATGATGCAGGGGCTCCTTGCTGGGACACTGCGACGCGGCACAGCTGAAGCAATCCTCGTCCTGACACGGCGGGTGATGCATGGGACCCGAGTCCCACCAGGCCTCGAATGTGCTGACGGCCATTTGGGGGAGGAGAACAAGGCTCAACCAAGAGAGTTCTGCTTGCTTTTAAAGTAGTTTGAGATGCAGAGACTAATAATAGCCGCGGCTTCCAAAAATGGACGGAGACTCATCGTCCAGCCGATCCCTTCCTCCTCCTACTGCTGCTACTGCCGTCACTCCCCCTACGGCACTGGCGTCGCCAAAGGGCGGCGCATCTGTGGCATCTGATAGTCCCCGGAGCATCCTGCGCAGTCTGAGTCAGAACAGCATCGGGAGGGCAAAGGGCCTCGTGGTCGCACTCACCGGTGAATCGGGTGAAACAGACGAGGAGCGACGGGCACGCAAGGAACGCAAGCAAAAGAAGGACGAGGAAAGGCGCTTGAAGGACGAACAGGAGAAGAAGGACAAGGAGCGCAAAAAGAAGGAGAAGGAGGAAAAGAAAAAGAAGGAAAAGAAGGAGAAGAAGGAGAAATCCTCCTCGTCGACGCCAACGACTCCGCGCGATGATTCGACGCCTGATGCTGCTCCTCCTCCTTCCGCACCACGTGTGGTGCCCGCTGCCGCGGCTGTTCCAGTGGTGGCTGTTCCACCGCTGCTGAGGCCCCGACACCAGAACGACGACGATGACGTGCAAGATGCATTACGGTCTATGACGAGAAAGACAGCACCGCCAGCAGCAGCGCCACCTCCAGAGGTGTCACCACGCTCTTCCCAGTCTTCGCCCCATGCAGCGGCATTGTTTGACGATGCCACCGAAGACGGTGTATCAGTTGATGATGCCAGCAGTGCCACCAGCAGGGGCAGCAACGAAGCGTGCCTCAGCGAGACCGCGTCGTCTCCGCCACCACCGCCACCCCCTCCCGTCGCCAAAAAGAGCGGCAGCAAGATCATTGCCACGGGTGCCTCGGGGACTCGGGAGCCTGCCTTTGTGCGGGTGACCTCTGTGGAACCAGCGGCGGCAGCGGCAGCAGAAGACCCCCAGCCTCCTCCCCTAGAACCCCTCGATCCCAGGACGCGCCTAAAGGTCGTGCAACTGTTTTCCGAGCAAAAGAAAAAGAACTCAACGGGTGTCACGTACGACACCAACCGCACGTACGACTACACCGTCAAGGTCGTGGTGCTGGGAGCGCCCAACGTGGGCAAGAGCTCATTCCTTCTGAGACTCTGCGACCCGGCGTTTGACTTTGAACAGTACCACTCCAAGGCCACCATCGGCGTCGAGTTCAAGTCGTACGTCTACTCGACCAAGGAGGAGCCCCAGAAAGATGTATTCTGCCAGATCTGGGACACTGCCGGCCAGGAGACGTTCCGAGCCGTGGCCAACTCGTACTATCGCGGTACGCATGCCGCTGTGCTCGTCTACGAGGTGACCAAGCGCTCCACCTGGGAACGCGCCAAGGAGGAGATCCAGACGATGCAACAGTTCTCTGACCCCATCATCCTCATGGTGGGCAACAAGATCGACCTGGTGGCCGACCATCCCGAGCTGCGCACTGTGCCACTCGAGGAGGCAGAGAACTTTTGTCGCGATCACAACTTTCTCCATATGCAGATGAGCGTCAAGCGCAACACCAACGTCGACTCTGCCTTCCAGTATCTGATGCACGTGCTCTACAACGATCGGCTCATGAAGCTCGCACCACCACAGCATCGCAGTTACGCACCTTCTTCGGCCATAGTCAAGGACACTGCTCCATTCGATCCTAGCAAGTCTCGGGCCATCAATCTGGCTCCCCCCGGCGGCGGCAGCAACAGCACCACCACTGGAGCTTCCGCAAAGACAGGCTGCTCCTGTTAAGAAATTTCCTGTTGTTAAAAAATCAATTGCATCAAATGAACAATTGTTACTCTCGTCTGCTTATGGATGCTAGCAACGGTAGCGGCGGCAGCGGCAGCAGCAGTGGCAACTCGCCAGCCGGCAGTGGGATCACCCGAGTCATGAGCGGATTCCTGTCTCGAGTTCGTTCCAGCACGAATGGTGTCACCAGCCCTCGGTCCGGCACTCCTCCCCCTGCGGTTGCTACTGCTTCTACTCCTCCTGCCGAGCAGCCTCTGAGCATATCGGGCCCGGTGAGCGTGCGACGGGTGCAATCGGCCTATCGTGGCCCTCAACCAGACAACTCGGAGGCCACCCAAACCTTTATCGATCAGAGCGAACTGGTGGCAAAGGAAAAAGAGAAACTGCGCAAGGTCGAGGAGGAAGCAGCGGTGGCAATCGCAGTTCCCAACCCCCGGGAGAGTGTGACTGTTGCTGCTCTTGGCTCGGACATTGATGCTCTCGAGGCCAAGATCCGGGCTCTCTCGAACAATAGCAAACCCGCCGCCGCCGCCCTGTCGTCTCCCGTGACCAGTCCGCGAGACAGCAATACACGCCCATCTACCCTGGTCGAACGACTGCGCAAGCAGTGCGAAGAGCGCGACAAGGTTGCGCAGCAATCGGAAGAGGAATCCCGCGTGCCGCAGCGCAGCCTCAGCAACGGTCGTCTGCCCAAGATCAAGCGTAAGGACTCTCAGAAAGTCATCGACCAGCTGAATGCTATTTCAGGAGCAGATCCTGTACCTGCGCCAGCAGTAGCGGCTCCTGCGGTTATCAAGTCTGTGCCGATTGCTATCCCCACTGCCGCTCCCACTGTTCCGCCCGACCCTCCCAGCCTCGACCGCAACGTGCTAAATTATCAGCTGGTCACCCATGCCGACAAGATCCAATCCCCCAGCGGACGCAAGCTCACCACCGACGAGATGATGCAGACCCGCGTGAACATTGCCGCGAGCACCGTTCTGGGGGCTCAAGAGGCCGATGCATGGACCGTGCAGCAGTACGAGAAGACGCTCGAGCAGCAACGTGCGGCGGCAGCAGCGGCAGAATTGTCCTCGTCCTCCTCGACCAACACCTCTAGCACTCCCTCTCCCGTGTCGTCGATCGCCATCGCCAAGTCTGTGGTACCGGCAGCAGTAGCAGCAACAGCAGCAGCATCAGCACCCTCTTCTTTTGTCTCTGAAGAGCAAGGCAAGATCCTCGAGAGTCTGATGCACATCACCCAAGGTGCAGTGTGCGAATTTGGCTGGAAGTGCTGGCGCAGCAACCCCTGTGGAGGGGGTGCCGTCCAGGCGCGAGACAAGCCACGATACACACACGAACGCGGCATCAAGCCGTATTCCGCCAAGGATCTATTCCAGTATCACCTGTGCATCGCATTCCTACGGCGCTGCACCCCGAACCCAGCGATCCGCACCTCCTCAGACCTGATCCTACCGTTGGTGAAGCAGTACGCCGCCACTGGGCTGCGCAAGCACCCGCTTGAGTGTGCCCAAAAGAGCCTGGCGACGGACACTGCCACCGACACCTGGCTCCGTCGCGAGCTGGAGCGGATGCGCGAACAACGCCTGCCTCTCCGACCCATCAAGAAGGGGATCTTTATGCTGGCTGCCATCTATCTCGACGGCTTTGTGGATCTCGACGAAGCACTGGGAGGAGATTTCGGTGGGCCTCATCTCCAGCTTCGCATTTTGGGAAAGATCTCTGAGGCGTGAAGCCAAAAATAACACTGAAGCTATTTTTGGCTTCATCCTTTTTTCGTATAAACACCCCTTAACCCTCTCCAAATTTAGCAACTCCTCTCTTTCTTCCCTCTCCACTACACCGAAACCATGGATCGGGGCAACGGCAAGCAGAAGAAGAGAACTCGGGACAACAACAACGACGAGGAGGATGAGTTTGACAAGGCCATCGAAAAATCCAGACTTATGCTGCTACCAGACGAGATCCTGATGGCCCTCAATCAGGATGAAACAGACGAACTTTGGGCTCATCTGTTTGGTTCGCCCACAGCATCCACTGCTCTGCCTCCACCAGCACTCGTCCATGCTCCTCCTCCGGCGGCGGTGGCGGCTCCTGTACCCGCGGCTGTGGCCCCTGCTGCTGCTGCTGCTGCTGCACACCATCACGTGGATGAAGAAGAGGACAACGACGATCCCGAGGAACTTCCCGATGCCCCAGTGCCAGGAATCCCTCAAGTGGTGCTGGCGAGCAAGAGTCGTGCCTCTACGCACCAACACTTTGGCGCCTGCATGCCTGGCAAGACCCCAGGCACCGGACTCGCTGCTCCCACCGCAGTCGAGGCTCCACAACCAGCGCGGAACAACAACGTTGGCGGACCTGTTCAACCTCCGGCACCAGGAGGCGCCGTCGCAAAGCAGCCACCACCGCCGCCACCACGCAAGCCCTACTTTTCCGTTCGCTTCCCACTGCCTCAAGAGACACAAGACAGCATCCTTTTGCGGACATCGGCTGATCCCAAACTGACGCTCCCGTACACGCCTCTGTGGTCACACTTTGTGCCGGGAGAGCTGCTGCTGCATGCCTTCTCCTTCCTGTCGACACAAGACCTCAAGAACTCTGCACTCGTGTGCTGCATGTTTGCCGTCTGGGCGCGCAACCAACTCTACGACAAGAAGATTGGCCGCATCTATGCGCACCCCGAAGACCTCATCCACATGTCGGACGATCAGCGCCTGGTCTATCGCACTGCCGTGGGTCCCGATGGTCAGCAACGCAAGAGTCTGTTCTTCTCAGGCAAGGGCGGCACGGGCAAGTCGCACCTCTTCAGAGCCATCTGCAAGGCACTCGAGAGGAAGGGACTCGGCGTGCAGCCATGCGCACCCACGGGCGTGGCCGCCATCAACATTGGCGGCAGCACCATCCACCACTTTCTGGGCACCGGTCTCAACCGCCTCACCGAGAATCAGCTGCGCAACAAGGTGCGCAACATGGACCCGATGGTTCAGGTGTTCAAGGCGGTCGACGTGCTCATGCTCGACGAGTGCAGCATGATCTCGGCCGGTCTGTTTGACTACCTGGACCGGGTGTTCCGCATCATGCGCGGCCAGGAGGAGTATCTCTTTGGCGGCATCCAGGTCATCTGCAGCGGCGACTTTCTCCAGCTGCCGTTCATCCACAAGGACACAAAGGATCGCGCCCCTCCGGGTCAGCAGCAGAAAAAATACGAGAAGGCCAGCAAGAAGGTCAAGCCGCTCGTGCCCGAGGAAGACTTTGGCAAGTTTTGCTTCGAGAGCAAGCGGTGGCAGAATCTGTTTGGGGTGCCACCCGCGGCCAATGGCAAGACCCTCTTTGTGCTGCGCACCCCGTTCCGCCAGTCGGGAGACAACGACTACTACAAGATCCTCTCGCAGCTGCGCATTGGCAATGCCCTCTCGTGGCATCGGGATTGGCTCGGCTCTCGGATGGCGCACAAGATTCAGGCGGGGTTCCCGCGTGCCATTGCGCTGTACCCGGTCAACAAACTCGTGGACAGTCGCAACGCGCGCGAGCTCGCCTCTCTCCCAGACACCACAACGGTGACGCTGTACGGCAGCGACATCGCCGCCTACCAGGACTTTCCCGCCCTGGAGGAGCTGCTGCGCGAGCTCCCGGTGCCACGCGAGATCATGATCAAGCGTCAGGCTCGCATCATGCTGCGCAAGAATTTTATCAACTTTGGCCTGTCGAACGGTTCCATGGGCACAGTGATCGACATCCTCGATGTGACCACCATGGACTACAAGCACAACATGGAGCTCTACGACGCACTCCAGAAGCAGAAGCTCGGCGTGATCACCAACGATTACTATGAGTTGTGCTTTGACACGGCCGCGCGGCGGTTCTACATCTCCCGCAAGAGCCTCGCATCGCCCAACACCTCCTGCGACCGACAGACCCCATTCAAGTGGCTGCCCGTGGTGACGTTCGACACCCAGCCCGATCAGCGCTACCTGGTGCTGCCGAATCAGTTTGATGTGTTTAGCCGTGTGGTGGTCGACGACGAAGCTGCCGACGGACGGCGCATCAAGCGATTCCAGAACATCGTCATCGCCACCCGTCATCAGTATCCACTGATCCTCGGATTTGCCATCTCAATCCACAAGTCGCAAGGGTTGACGCTGGAATGGGCCGAGATGGACCTCGAGCAGTGCTTTGCCTCGGGGCAAGCGTACGTCGCTCTCAGCCGAGTCAAGGAACTCAAGCGTCTCAAGCTTCTCTCGATGCCCAACTGGCAGAAACTACGCGACAGCATCAACCCACAGCTCATCCGCTACGACATTGATCTCAACACCGTTGTTCCTCTGCCCCGTCTTCCCGCTCCTCAGACCAAGAAAACAACAACAGCAGCAGCAACAGCATCACCGGCCAAATAGTGAATTGCCGTTCCATGTAGATAAAAACACAACCATTACTCTCCAGATTGTCACTCCCATGGGAAATGCAGCGCCTTCGCCATCGACCTTTGGGCTAGACAAGATCGTCCAGAAGCGCCGAGCCAAGCAGAAGCGCAAGCGAGAGGAGAAGCGTTCAGTCGCGTTTGAACCCGTGTCAGCCGAGGCAGCAGTAGCACCACCACCGCCACCCCAGTCAGTACCGGCTGCAGCTGCCACTCCTCCTCCTCTCCACACAACCAGAAAATCGTCTCGCTCTCCTCGTCAGCCATCGTCAAGGACCACGGTCGAGTCTTCACCGCCGTTGCTGCCACCCCCTCCGCCCCGCATCGTTGTAGCGGCAGCGGCGTCGTCGTCGTCACAAGTCCCACTCGAGATCGAACATCACTCTGCTTCCTCATCGGATTGTTGGTGCGTGTGCAGGTGCTTTGGACGTTGCTTCCTCTACCTGGGAAGAGGATGCATGGGGGTCGAAGAATACGACGAGGCGCTGCTGTCGTCATCAGGGGCAGACAACGAAGAACACTAAAAGGACTTTTTATCATTTTTCTGTACACATCACTATCTAACAAGGGGTGGGGGCGACGGTTGTATGATGGGAAACAAATACAAACAACAACAAGTATAGGGGGAGAGGCAGCAGTAGTAGTAATGATGGCGAGATTTCATCCTTGAGAACTGCTCCTGGCTGTTCGTCGATCCGTGTCCATCTGCTCCGTCACGAAAGAGTCCAGATCGAGGACTTGAACATCATTCACGATTGTCGACTTGCACACGATGCACGGTCGGCCCAGGAGTTCGCTCCGTTCGTGTGCGCGTGCCATGCAAGGAGCACAGTAGACGTGATGATTGCAGGGCTTTGAGACCGTGTTTGGATGAGCGGTCTGGCATATCTGGCACACCGCTCCATTCCATCCTTCAGGAACGTCGGCTGTTCTGCTGTCGTGATGGGGCATGACCACTGCCGTGGGTAATTGCGCGTAATTGGTCTGTTGCTGCTGCTGCTGCTGCTGTGCAGAAGAAGGTCCTTGGATCATGATGCGGTTGCCATTCGGGGTTGTGACTTGTACAAGTGATCGAGAGGCAGAGGCAGTAGCAGAGATGCGCTGAACAGTGGCCGTCGCAGGAGCAGCAGATGCAGTGATGATGCGAGTGCTCACGGTGATGCCCCCGGATGTGAGGGGACTTCGCATCACCCCGAAACGCTGCGGCAGTGGTCGAGGGGGAGAGGTGGAGGTTGGAGGAGGCAGAACGGGGGTAGGAACAGCAGCAGTGGTAGCGCCGGGATCCTTGGGCAGAAAGTGACTCCTGCAGCAGCTCTGGGTGTTGAGATCGGTGATGGGCATGACTCCCTGCTCCAGGAACGCAGAGATAGAGTTGTCGGGCATCGAGCACTGGTAGCGTATGCCGCCCAGGATCACGGGAGAGCCAAAGTGATTCCGTTGGCCGCTGGCTTCCCACACCAGATTCATCACCGTGGTAGCCGAACAGGTGACATCAGTGTCCCCGTCGCTCGCCACGGTGAGCATGTTGAAGAAGCAGCGCTCGATCTCGAGCTTGGAGTTTTTGGCAAACAGCACACAGGTCTGCTGCGGAAAGATGTTGTCGGCTCGCTGGATGACGATCCTCGATCGGGGGCAGTCCGTCACGTAGATGTGGCGCGCCGTGATGGGCTTGCGGAGCTGGAAGGTCTTTCGAGCGTCGCTGTTGCCGTTGCTCTCGCATGGTGTGGCCTGGATGAGCAGGGTCTCCTTTTGGGTGCCACCCTCATCGATCTGAAGCTCGATGGGGCCAGAGTATTGCACGGTGTTTGCATCCGAGAGCACCACGAGGCCCTTGTCGGGAATGCCAAAGATCTTGAGCGTATGGTACGAGTCCAGTTCCTGGACCACAATTTGTGGATCCACGTCCATGAAAGTGGATCTAGGACCTGGACGGAGTGTTGCGGCGAGTGCCATCCCCGGGGGCAGGGGAAAGTGGAACGGTGACGATGCGGGGTGAAGCGTGAGTAATCCTCCGTTTGAGTGGTGAAAACTCATTCCCAGAGCCTCGCCGGTGGGATGTCCGGTATAACTTGACGCTGCTTCCCTTCTTCTTATATTGTCGCACACGGGGACAGAAAAGATTTGCGCGCACTGCAGAAGAGAGATCTCGGTGGCGAGAGCGGTAGTTGCGGCAACTGTGGTGTCAATACCGGATGCTCTTGATTTATGCCGGAGACTGCCGCTATTAATGAGTGCTTGGATCTTGCCGCTAATTTTGAGTCCGGCTAAAATTAGCAGCCAGAGGAATATGCCCTGAAATAGACTTTTACCAAAAATAGTAAAGTCGTACATTCCCTCGGTAAAGCTCGTCACTGCTCGTTCATGTATTGACACAAAACACTTTTCCACCGTTCTGAATAGGTGCAGATTGGTGGAGGGTAGAGGGACTCATCGTTGTAGTCGCTGCTTGATGGCGCTGGTGGTTTCCTCCTCTTCTTCTTCTTGGGTCTCTCCTCCTCCTCGCTCTCCTCCTCTTCGAGGGTCAGATCGATGACGACGGTGGTCTTGAGTGTTGTTGTTGTGGTCTTGCGCTTGCGTGGTAGGGTCTTGCGACGCTTCTTTTCAATCTCGTCGTACTGCTTCTGCTTATGGCTGGTGATGTAAGTCACCGCAGCCCAGAGGCAATCCGAGATGTCTGCCTGGCGCCCCTTGTCCATACGCTCCCATCTCTTGATCCAATGATCGTTGACGGGAGCGGTGTTCTTGAAGAAGCTGCGAGCAAAGTTCTTGGCACCAGACTTGCGTCGATAGTAGGTCTTGGGTGCACCGGCTCGACCAAGGGCAAAGTTGAGCTTGCGTTGGGGAGAGTCATTAAACACCACGGGCTTGGTACAGGGACGCTTGGTCCGGGGGTTCATCATCAGGTTCCTGGTCTCGGCCAGGTTCATCATGCTGCCGGCGATCTGGGCGCACTTGAGGTTCTTGGCCTCTAGGATCTTCTCGGCGGCGCTGCCCTTCTTTGCCCTTGCGCACAGCACCTGTTGCTCGACACCAATGTGCGTGTACTCGTAGAACCATTCGTTCGAGAGCAGAAACTGCTGAGAGGCTCGGATGCGACGCACTGCAATGTCCTTGCGATCCTTGGAGGAGAACTGAAGCGGCTCGTTCTGCATGCTGAGGATCTCGAGCTTGGTCAGGTCCCCGCCCTCGGGCAGGCCCACGCCACAGTGAGCCATGTGCACTTGGCCAGGGTCGTAGATCCCCACCGACATCTCAAATCGTCGCTGCATGCCACTGCTTTTGCTGTTGTTCTAGGCGGCAAGCGGAGCTTTTTAATCCCCAAGAATCAATGTTGCCTCTGGCAGGTCCATATACCAAATTTAGAAACTGTCCAGGTGATGAGAAAAAAGACAAGTCCCATATACCAAATTTGGGAACTGTCCATATACCAAATTAGGATTACACATTCGGAAAATGTCAAGGTACTTGTGCAGCCGTCCCGATTAGGAAAGAAAAGTTCTCGCGCACACTGGTTACCAAATTTAGTATGTAGAGTATCATATTAGGTATATGAGTTCCAAATTTGGGACCGACGCCTCATCGCTCCGACTCATATGCCA
>Ga0181537_10003435_pt1 | contig 13554 bp, 12 predicted proteins | sample PEATcosm2014_Bin_39_FD_119765 | JGI IMG/M metagenome (GOLD analysis project Ga0181537, IMG submission 119765) | Peatland microbial communities from MTU Mesocosm Facility, Houghton, MI, USA - PEATcosm2014_Bin23_10_metaG | ecosystem: Environmental > Terrestrial > Soil > Wetlands > Peat | place...
CCGGTGATGCCGGTCGGGAAGCCCAGATAGTTCTCGATCCGCGCCGACGCGCCGGCCTGGCCGCCGAAAGCCCGGCAATCGAGCACCAGCGCCGACAGACCTTCGGAGGCGGCATAAACCGAGGCGGCGAGGCCCGCCGGCCCGGCGCCGACAATCACGACGTCATAGATCTTGTTGGGGTCGATCGGCTTGACAAGGCCGATGCAGCGCGCAAGTTCGTCCTCGCTCGGGTTGCGCAGCAGCTGGCCGCCGGGACAGAGAACAATCGGCAATTCGCGCGGCCGAACGTGAAAACGCTCGATCAGCGCCAGCGCGCATGGGTCGGTCGCGGAATCCATGCGCTGGTGCGGATGTCCGTTGCGCGACAGGAACCCTTCGAGACGAAGAACATCGCCGTTATCGGTGCTGCCCACGATGATCGGACCGCCGCCGCCGCTTTCGAGCAGATTGACGCGGCGCAGGATCAGGGCGCGCATGATCCGCTCGCCCAGCTCGGCCTCTTCGACCATCAGATCGCGCAATCGCTGCTGCGGGATGACCAGCGTCTCGACCGGCTCTACAGCCCGCGCGTCGACCAGCGACGGGCGACCCGACAATTGGGCAAGCTCGCCGACAAACGAGCCCGGACCGTGGGTGAAGATCGGGTCGGCGCGTCCCGACACGTGCTGAGTTACACTGACCCGGCCTGACAATACGATAAAGGCGCCGGGCGCGATCGCGCCGGTGGCGACGATCTGCTCGCCCGCCGCATAGGACCGCGGCGCTCCAAACCTCGCCAACCGGTCGATTTCCGCCGGCTCCAGCGCGGGGAACATCTGATCGTGTCGAGCCTCAATGAGCGGCGGCGCAGGTTGCGGCATGACTTCCTTTCACGGGCGGCCGGCACGATCAGAGAGGTAACGCTGACCCTGACCTATATAACGCCATCGAGACAGCTTTTGCCGGCCTTGCGCAAAATGGCCAGAATGGAGCGCGGCTGATCAGCGAGGATTGAGCATTTGCGCCTCAAGCCGACGCAAAAACGGATCGAGACGGGGGTGAGTGATGGGTAAGCTTGACGGAAAAGTTGCTCTGGTAACCGGCTCGGGCCGCAATATCGGCCGCGCGACGGTGCTACAGCTCGCGCGCGAAGGCGCCAACATCATCGTCAACGCGCGCAGCAACGCGGAGGAGGTCGACAGCGTCGTTCGCGAGGTCCAGGAGATCGGTGGCAAGGCGATCGGCATCGTCGCCGATATAGGCAAAAAGGACGAGGTCGAAGCGATGGCGTCGCGGGCGCTCTCCGCATTTGGCCGCGTCGATATTCTGATCAACAACGCCGCGATCCGCCCGCACAAGCCGTTCATGGACGTGACCGACGCGGATTGGGAACTCGTCCGCGGCGTGGTGCTGGACGGGGCGTTCTACCTGACGCGGGCGCTGATCGGGAAGATGGTCGAGAACAAATTCGGGCGCGTCTTGTTCTTTGTCGGCGACGGCGCCTATTCCGGCCGCGGCAGCGGTCGCGCCCACCTCTCCGCGGCAAAGATGGCGCTGGTCGGTCTCGCGCGAGGGCTCGCCTCCGAATTTGCCCCGCACAACATCCGGGTCAATGTCGTCTCGCCGGGCAGCATCGACACGCGGCGCGATAATCCCGAATGGTATCACGGCCGGGTGCCGGATGCCGGCGGCATCCCACTCGGCCGCCAAGGCACGGTCGACGAGATCGCCGCGACGTGCCTGTTCCTCGTCACCGAGGATGGCGGGTTTATCACCGGCCAGACCATTCATGTGAACGGCGGGGCGACCTATCATTGAGCGCCCGGCCCGCCAGCCGGCAAGCCGTTGGTCAGTCGGCGGCGACTTGCAGCGGCTCGTCCAGCGCGGCGACCGCCAGGGCGAAATGCTTTAGCGCCTGCTCGCCAGCGGTAGTAAGGCCATAGGTGCCGCGCCCGACACGGTCGAACCAACCGTAGACGTTGCGCTGCAGGATCGGCGCGGCGGCGACGACGCCGGACACCACGCGCAGTTCGGCCAGCCGCATCGGCCCGGTTGCCGCGAGCGCGCGCACGCAGCGCAGCGCATCCTGGCGATAGGCCGTGACGATTGGCACGCGGTTGCTGCCACCAACATTCAAATCGCCACGGCGGCGCTCGAATTCGCCTAGCAGCAAGTGCGATCGGCGTTTGGACTGACGCGGGCGGTAGGGGACAGGATCCTCGATGATTTCGACGGCGCCCTGACCGCCGATCAAGATCAAGCCCAGCCCCAGGCGGCGGCACAATTTGCGGACCGGCTTTGCATCCGGCCGCGCGCCGCGCGTCCGCGCCGTCGGCCGCGGCACCGCGAGATAGACCAGCGAGCTCAGCGCCAGCCGATCGACGCCCTGGAGCAGCAACGACAGGGTGAAGCGCAGTTTCAGCTCGACGATCACCAGCGGCTCGTCGCCGCGGCGAGCGACCAGGTCGCAGCCGCGCACTTCGCCGCGAACGATGTAGCCCTGCCGCTCAAGGAACATCTTGACCGGCGGGTAGAGCGCCGACTCGACGCTCGCATTGGGAAAGGAAAGTCGGTTTTCCTTGGGAACGGCCACTTTCATCGCAGCTGCGAGAGAGCGGAATTTTGCCGTCGCTGCCAAGGGTCTCCTGCCGGGTCGAGACCGCGCGCCCCTTATCCTCCAGCCACACCCGCTGCCCGCGCGGTCACGGCCGTGGTGATTCGCCGACTCGCCCGCCGGATCGGTATCCGCACCGCTAACCGGCCGCCACCTCGCGGCCCGTATCCGACGCCTGCTTGACGGCGTCGACGAGGCGGTGCAGCTCGACCGCCGTCGCGAAATCCGGCTGTTGCCCCTTGCCATCGCGGATCGCGCGGGCGAACAGCGCATACATCTGGCCGACATTGCTCGCTTCACCCGACGGCGTACCGGGCGACGCGACCGCGAAACGCTCCGGCACGGGTATCGGCATCAGCCGGTTGGCGCCCTTCGCGCCGTGGAGAAGGACCTCGCCCAATTGCGGTGAATCTTCGCCGCTCGCGACCAACGTGCCCTCGCGTCCGTAGATTTCCATCCGATAACCGCTGCCGCCATAGGGTATGTGGCCGACATGGCTCGACACGACGGCGTCGTTCTCGAGACGGCCGCTGATCAGGATGTTGTCCGGCGAGGTGACGTCGACCCAAATGTTGCTGCCGGTGTCGAGCCACTGTTTTGCCTGTGTGGCGACCACCGCGGACAGGCGGGCGAAATCGCCGGTAACAAACCGCATCGCGTCGATCGTGTGACCGTTGGCGATAGTCAGTGTATTGGCGCCGAGCGACGCGTCGCGCTGCCAGGTGCGGTGTGACGGCCGTGTCAGCACACCATCGCGGATCATGCTGACATGAACCGCCATCATTTCGCCAACATAGCCGGCCTCGATCAGCTCCTTCAGATGCATCAGCGCCGGGTTGACGCGCGCCTGGAGGCCGATCGCGGTGACAAGGCCCTGGGTCTTGGCCAGCGCCGCGAGCTCGACGGCTTCGGCCGTTGTCCGCCCGAGCGGCCACTCGCAATAGACGTGCTTGTCCGCTTCGAGCGCCGCCTTGGCCGGCTCATAATGCGACGGCACGCGCACGACGATGGCGACCGCGTCGATCTCGGGCGAGGCGATCATTTTGCGATAATCGTCAAAAGCCAGCCGGGCACCATAGGCTTGGCGCGCGGCTTCGGCGCTTTCCGCCCGGGTCGTGCACACCGCCGTCAGTTCGATATCGGCGCTGACCTGCAAGGCCGGCAAATGGGAGCGGGACGACCAGGTGCCTGAGACGCTGGCTCCGATAAGACCCAGTCTGATCTTTTGCGCCATATCGCTTCTTCCTCCCGGGAACCACGATTGTGGTGGATCCCTCCTGTCGTCAAACCTCCCTCAAACCGGCGTGGCGAGCAAGGTCGGCACCGAGAATGTGTCAATCACCGCGACGCGCTCGACAAACTTCGCCGCCGAACCGGTGACCCGGATGCGATCCTCATAGCCGCCGGCGCAGAACAGCGTCGAAACGCCGGTCAGGGTGGTCTGCACGATCATAAAGCTCGATTCGACCGTGGCGATACCGTCGGTGACCGCGTGAATGCAGCCGGCGCCGACAATGTGGCGGTCGTAATGCGGATTGAATTTGTTGGCATGGCACAGGCAGGCGACGCGGTCGATGAGTCGCGCCTTGTTGTCGCAATGAATCAGCGCCGCCGGGAAGCCGCGATCGCGATTGTCGCGCGGTATCACGACATAACGCGACTCGGCCTCAAAACAGTCGAGCCAGCCGTCGAGGTCGTCGCGGTCGATCAATAGCGCGCTGCGCGTCAGCAAATCGTCGACGAGGCTACGCAGTTGCGGGTCATGCGTGCCGGGCGTCATCGTGGCGCCCCTGCCGGCTCGATGCCCATCAGCTCGCTGTAATAGGACCAGAAGCCGCGTATCGGCACCTCGTTGACGCGGGTGTCGAGATTGGGCATCGGGCCGACACCGCCCATTTCGACGACGCCGGCCGCGCCGGACTCGCGCGCGGTCGCGCGTTGCACCAGCTCGATGGCCTCGCCGTCTTCCATCGAGATCAGCCCGGCCGGGCCGACCATGTTGGCCTGGTTGACGCGATGCGCCGTCATCGCATCGTCGTCGTCCTGATAGCCGAACATCGTGAACACGACCTCGAGTGCGTCGGGACCCAGCGGCCGCACCCGCCGCATGCCGAGGCAATTGTAGATCTGGTGGAACACGGCGTTGGGGAACAGCGAGATGATGCGGGTCGTGATGCCGCGCGGGTTCTCCTTTACGAAACGCACGATCTCCGCATCGTTGAGCGTCAGATAGCCGCCGCGCTGCACGCTTTCATAGGCCCGGCGTGCCGCGGCGTCTTCATCCGAGCCGGCATACTGAAACAGCAGGCTGTGGCGATGGCGCTCGTCCATGTAGCCGCCCGAGACCTGCGTCAGCCGGCTCAGCCCGAATGTGCGGTTGAACTCGTGCAGCAGGCTGGCGTGATAGGCGTCGCGCACGTTCTCCAGATAAAGCTTCCAGTTGCCGAAGATGCGTTGCCGTTGATGACCGAGCAGCTTGAGGGGCTTCGCGACCAGCTCGCCGATATGCTCGCGCATCAAGGGCCCGAGATAATCCGCAAGCGGCTCGGCATGATCGCTAAAGCTGCCAAACACGATGCCGTTCCAGCATTCGACCCTAAGCGTCGTCAGGCCATGCTCGCTTATATCGAAGCCGGGCGGCATGCCGCCCTTGCCGCTGACGCCCCGCATAAACGGCACGCCGAGCAGCCGGCCCTGCGGGCTAAAGCACCACGAATGGTAGATGCAGGTGTAATCGGCGCGATTGCCGTAGGGCTCGCGCACGATCTCGGCGCCGCGATGGGTGCAGCGGTTGACAAAGGCGTTGAACCCGCCGGTCTCGTCGCGATTGAGCACGACCGGAGTCTCGCCGACATAGGTGACGATATAATCGCCGGGGTTTGGGATCTCGGCCTCCAGCCCGAGCAGCGCCCAAAGCGGGCCGCGGAACACGCGCGCCTGCTCCTGCCGGTAGATCTCCGGGTCATGGTAGAGGTCGAAGCGGATCCGCGAATAGTCATTTCGCGGCCAGATCTCATCCGGGGTCATCGGTCGGCGCTCTCCGCGGCTTAAGGGTGTGGTCCAACCGATAGTATACGTAGGGTCGGCGGCTCGGCGGGCGCTAATTGACAGCGTCGTTGGGCGGAGCCTACCGTCGCTTATGCGATAAAATGCCGACAAAGCAACGGGTGGGAGCGCATGCGGGTGATTTCGAACGGCACGATATTGACGCGGCGCACCGCGCTTGCGTCGGCCACCGCTGCGTTGGCGATTGGTGCGCCGCGCCTGGCGCGAGCGGCGGATGTCGTGCGCATCGCCTTGCCGACCAAGACCTATTTCCCGACGATCGTCACCGAGGCGGCGGTCCGCCAGAAATTCTTCGACAAGGAAGGGATCGGAGCCGAACCGACCGTCTATCGCGGTGGCGCCGAGTGCATCGAGGCGATGGCGGCCGACGCCGCCGACATCTCGCTCGGCGGGCCGCCGATTGTCGGCGTCGTCGTCAAAAAAGGTGTCGGCATCAAGATATTGGCGACCGCGGCGCGCGGCTATATGGGCTGGTATCTGATGGTCAAACCGGATTCGCCGGTGACCAAGGTCGCCGATCTGGCCGGCAAGAAAGTCGGCATCACCTCGGCGGGTTCGGGCTCCGATTTTCTCGCGCTCTGGACCAACGAGCATTACCACACCGACTTCACCCGGGTGCCGCTCGGCGGCGGCGGGCTGGTGCCCAATCTGCGCTCGGGCAACGTCGACGCGGTCGTGCTGTATTCGCCACTATCGTTCGACCTGATGAACACCAAGCAGGCGCGGGTCTTGATCGACTATACCGCCGAGGTGCCGCCGCATCTGGTCGGCGGGTGGGCTGCGACCGACAAGCTGATCGACGGCAAGCCGGAGGTCGTGCAAAAGGCGATGAACGCGCTTTACGGCGGGCTCAATTGGCTGCGCGGCAATCGCGACGCGGCGATCGCACTGATCGCCGAGGTCGACGAACTCAAGCCCGAGATCGCCGCGCTCGAATACGAGAACACGATCCTGAAACTGGCGACCGACGCCAGCATCAGCCGCGCCGAACTGGACCAGGCGCTCGAACTCGGCAAGCTGATCGGCATGACCGATACCGCCCCGCCCGAGCAGATCTACACGACCAAATTCCTCCCCGTTCCGACCACATGAGCCGTGACGACGCTGTCGGCGGCGCCGGAATCCTAGCGCTGCGCCTGCTGTTAGTGGGCGGCGTGCTCGTGCTGTGGGAAGCCTTGCCGCGGTCGGGCCTCGTCGAAGATGATCTGGTGCCGCCGTTTACCGATGTCGTGCGCACGCTATGGGAGCTGCTTGGCCGATCGCAGTTTCGGGGCGATCTGGCGACAACGGCGCTGGAGATCATCGCGGCTTTCGCGATCGCCGCGCCGCTCGGCGCGCTGTTCGGCATGGTGATCGCCGAAAGCCCCTATCTGTCGCGGATTTTCGACCCGTTGCTGTTTTTCCTGTTCGGCATTCCGAAATCGATCTTCCTGCCGCTGTTCATCCTGAGCCTTGGCATCGGCTTTTGGCAGAAAGTCGCGTTCGGCTGCTTTTCGACGGGTCTCCTGGTGCTGCTCAGCACCCAGGCGGCGGTGCGCTCCGTCAAGCCCGATCATCTGCTGGTCGCGCACTCCTATGGCGCGACCCGACGGCAGATCATGAGCCGCGTCTATCTGCCGAGCATGTTGCCGATCCTGCTGGAGGCGTTGCGGCTGGCGGTCATCTTCACGTTCACGGCGGTCACTCTGGCCGAGATGTACGCGTCGCGCACCGGGATCGGCCACAATATCGAGACCTGGGGCGAGAACTTCATGATGAAGCCGCTCCTCGCCGGGGTGCTGCTGCTGTCGCTGACCGCGATCCTGGTCAACGAGGCGATCCGCTGGGTCGAGCGCAGGTGCGGCGCATGGCGGACGTGACCGCGGCGGTGCGTTCACCGCCGCGCCCGGTGGAAGCGGCGGCTGACCGCCCGGGCAGTATCCGGGTCGACCATCTGTCGCACACTTACCCCGCGCGGGATGGGCCGGTGCCGGCGCTGGTGGATATCGACTTTGCGGCTGCCGCCGGACGCTTTGTCGTGCTGGTTGGTCCGAGCGGCTGCGGCAAGTCGTCGTTGCTGATGATGATGGCCGGGCTGCGGCACGCCGATAGCGGCGCGATCCTGTGCGGCGGCAGACCGATCACCGGTCCCGACCCGCTGCGTGTCGGTGTCGTGTTCCAGGAAGCCAATCTGTTCCCGTGGCTGACCGCGCTCGACAACGTCGCCTTTCCACTGGCGTTGCGCCGGGTCAAGCCGGCCGAGCGGCGGCGGCGAGCCGCCGACATGCTGCGGCTGGTCGGGCTCGACGGGTTTGCGTCGCGCCACCCGCACGAATTGTCGGGCGGCATGCGCCAGCGCGTCGCGATCGCCCGCGGCCTGGTACAGGATCCGCCGGTGCTGCTGATGGACGAGCCATTCGGCGCGCTCGACGAGCAGACCCGCATGATGATGGGCGACGAGTTGCTGCGCATCTGGTCGCAAACCCGCAAGACCGTCGTGTTCGTCACCCACAGCCTCGGCGAAGCGGTCTATCTCGCCGATGAGATCCTCGTCATGTCGCCGCGACCCGGGCGCATCGTCGACCGGATCGCGGTCGACCTGCCGCGCCCGCGCACCTACGAGATGATGGCGCAACCGGAATTCAGCCGGCTGCGCGACCGCATCTGGGGTCACATCCGAGGCGACCATGCGATCTGATCCGGCGCCGTGGCGGCCGCCGGCGACGGCGGTGCGCTGGACGATCGTCGCGGTATTGCTGCTCGCCTGGGAAATCCTGCCGCGCAGTGGGGCGATATCCCCATTGTTCTTACCACCGCTGTCTCAGACGCTCGCCGTCATCGTCGCCGACCGGGCCGAATACGCCGATGCCCTGCGCGTGACGTTGGTGGAATGTGCCATCGCGTTTGTGCTCGCGTGCGGCGGCGGCATCGTGTGCGGCGCCGCGATCGGCAGCGTTGCGCTGTTGCGCCGGCTGATGCTGCCGCTGATTTCCAGCGTCTATGCGGTGCCGATCGTCATTCTGTATCCGGTTCTGACCGTGTGGCTCGGCATCGGAGCCATGTCAAAGATCGCCTTTGCCGGTATCTACGGTTTCTTTCCGACCGTCTTGGCGACCGCCGCCGGCATCCGCACGATCGACCCGAACTACCTGGTCGCCGCGCGCAGTATGGGCGCCAATCTCGGCCAGTTGATGCTACGCGTCGTGATCCCCGCCTCGATCCCGACGGTGCTCGCCGGAATCAGGCTGTGCGGCGTGCTGGTGATTGTCGGCGTTGTCGTGTCGGAAATGCTGACCTCGACCGCGGGTATCGGTTATCTGGTCACTCGCTACCGCACCGTGCTTGACAGCCCACATGTCTTCGCCGCAGTCCTGCTGATCGTCCTGCTGACCTTGCTGTTCGACCTGACGGCGCGGCTGGCGGAACGGCGCGGTGCCCGCTGGCGGCCGCAGGATCAGGCTGTGGAGAGCTTCCGCGCCGCGCCGCGCGACCGGACCGAAGCGATCGCCCCCGCCGAATAAGACACCCGCGAAAAAACAATTCGACCGTGATAACCCGGTAAGGTTGACGAGCGTCTAGCGCGGGAAACGCGGAGATTTCGCTATATCGTACGGTATATTGCGTGGCGCCAAACGTCATGCTACGTCGTTAGGCTACTGGGCCGCTTCTCGCTACATCCCCGATTTGAGGACACCCGCCATGTATTCCGACGTTTTGCTGTTTATTGATGGGCAATGGACCAAGGCCGCCAGCGGCCGCTCGATCCCGGTGGTCAATCCGGCGACGGGCGAGCCGATCGGCACCGTCGCCCATGCCGATAAGAGCGATCTCGACCGCGCTCTTGAGGCCGCCGACAAGGGTTTCCGCGCGTGGCGCAAGGTGTCGGCCTTCGAGCGTTCGAAGCTCATGCGCAAGGCCGCCGATAAGCTGCGGGAGCGGGCCGACGCGATCGCGCCGCTGCTGACGCTGGAGCAGGGCAAACCGTTGGGTGATTCCAAGGGCGAGGCGCTTGCGGGTGCCGACGTCATCGACTGGTTCGCCGAGGAGGCGCGCCGCGCCTATGGCCGCGTCATCCCGGCGCGCGCCGAAGGCGTCTACCAGCTCGTCGTCAAGGAGCCGGTGGGGCCGGTCGCCGCGTTCACCCCGTGGAACTTCCCAATCAACCAGGTCGTGCGCAAATTGTCGTGCGCGCTGGCCGCGGGCTGCTCGATCATCGTCAAGGCGCCCGAAGAGACCCCGGCCGCGCCGGCCGAGCTGATCCGCTGTTTCGCCGATGTCGGGATCCCGGCCGGCGTCATCAACCTCGTCTACGGGGTGCCGGCGGAGATCTCGGAGTACCTGATCCCGCACCCAATCATCCGCAAGATGTCGTTCACCGGCTCGACCGCGGTCGGCAAGCAGTTGGCGGCGATCGCCGGCGCGCACATGAAGCGGGTGACGATGGAGCTTGGCGGGCACGCGCCATCGATCGTCTTTGACGACGCCGATGTCGACCTTGCCGCGAAGCTGCTCGCGATCAACAAGATACGCAATGCCGGCCAAGTCTGCGTGTCGCCGACCCGGCTGCTGATCCAGGAAAACGTCTACAACGAGTTCGTCGGCAAGTTCACCGAAGGGGTGAAGGCCGCACGGGTCGGCGACGGCATGGAAAGCGGCACGCAGATGGGCCCGATGGCCAACCCGCGCCGCATCACCGCGATGGAGACCTTTATCGGCGACGCGGTGCAAAAGGGCGCAACACTCAACACCGGTGGCCACCGCATCGGCAACAAAGGCAATTTCTTCGAGCCGACCGTACTGACCGACGTGCCGATGGATTCGCGCATCATGAGCGAGGAGCCGTTTGGCCCGGTCGCGGTGATCTCGCCGTTCAAGAGCTTTGACGATGTCGTCGAGGAAGCAAATCGGCTGCCCTACGGCCTTGCCGCCTACGCCTACACCCGCTCGGCCAAGACGGCGCAGGCGATCGCCGCCTCGGTCGAGACCGGAATGATCTCGATCAACCATCACGGGCTCGCGCTGCCCGAGGTGCCGTTTGGCGGGGTCAAGGATTCGGGTTACGGCTCCGAAGGCGGCTCCGAGGCGATCGAAGCCTATCTCAACACCAAATTCGTCACTCAAGCCGGGCTATAAAACGCGCTTCCGCTTCTCGTTGTCATTTTTGCGGAAAGCGGGGGTCCGGGGGCAAGCGTTTGCCCTGGATTCCCGCCTTCGCGGGAATGACGACGAAAATAGGATTGCCGCCCATACACGCGAGAGGTGACACATGGCTGGTGAAGACGAAGCGCTCTTTCAAAAGGGCATGCCGATCCGGCGCGAAGTTCTAGGGCCGGACTATGTCGACGCGTCGATGGCGCGGGCTGACGAATTTATGATGTCGTTCCAGCGGGCGACGACGGCCTGGGCATGGGGTTGGGCCTGGGGCGAAGGCACGCTCGACCGCAAGACACGCAGTCTGATGAACCTCGCGATGCTGACCGCGCTCAACCGCGCGCCCGAGATCAAGCTGCACGTCAAAGGCGCAATCAACAACGGCGTGACCGTTGACGAGATCAAGGCGGCGCTGCTGCACGCCACCGCCTATTGCGGGATCCCGGCGGGGCTCGACGCCTTTCGCGCGGCGCATGAGGTGCTGGTCAGCGAGGGGGTGCTCGGCAAGAAATGATGGTGGCGCGCGCGGCCTTCCGGAGCTCCCTGTTGCTGGGAATATGCGGCGTGCTGACAACGGGCGCGGCCCGGGCGGAAAGCCTGCACGTGCTCGCCGCCGGCAGCCTGCGCGAAGTCATCGGTGAAATCGGCGGCCGCTACCACAAGGCGACAGGGGTAGAGGTGACGGCGGATTTCGGCCCGTCCGGCGTCGTACGCGAACGCATCGAGAAGGGTGAGCGCGCCGACCTCTTCGCCTCGGCCGATATGGGCCATCCGCTCAAATTATTGGCTGACGGACGCGCAACGCGGGTCGACATGTTCACCCGCAACGCGCTATGCGCCTTTGCGGTGCCGAAAGTGGGGCTGACGCCGGCGAACTTCCTCGACCGGCTGCTTGATCCCGCGGTCAAGCTCGGCACCTCGACGCCAAAAGCCGATCCGGCAGGCGATTATACCTGGCTCATGTTCCACCGCGCCGAAGCGAACCATCCCGGCGCTTACGCGGTCCTCGATCAAAAGGCGCAGCAGATCGTCGGCGGCCCGACCAACAACGCGCCGATCGATGGCAAGGACCCGGCCGCCGCGGCGCTATCCAGCGGAAAAATCGACGTGATGATCGGCTATTGCAGCGGCCGCGGGCGAATGCTCGCAGCCATGCCGGATTTGCAGGTCGCCGAACCGCCGAAAGAAATCGCCGCCGGTCCAGAATACGGGCTAGCTATCCTTGAGGGGGCCGATCCTCGCGCCGAAGATTTGGCCCTATTTATGCTGTCTCCAGAAGGACAGCAGGTTTTCGCGCAATTCGGCTTCGCGCCGGTCGGCCTCCCGACCCCGGAGCAGTGAGGTTCGCCGCATGGATGGTGACGCCGCTCTCGACCAATTGGCCTTTAGCAAATTTGCTGTCGGCCAGCCCGTGCCACGCAACGAGGACCCGATCCTATTGCGCGGCCGGGGCCGCTACACCGACGATCTGAACCTGCCGGGCCAAGCCTATGCAGTGATGGTGCGCAGCGGCTACGCGCATGGCGTCATCAACGGTGTCGACACCGAAGAGGCCCAAGCCATGCCGGGCGTGCTCGGCGTCTTCACCGGACCGGACCTGACCGCGGCCGGTATCAAGAACATGCCGCTCGGCATGCCGATCCCGACCCGCGACGGCAGCCCGCCGCACCGGCCGTCCTGCCCCGTGCTTACCAGCGACAAGGTGCGCTACGTCGGCGACCCGATAGCGATCGTCGTCGCCGAAACCGCGGTGCAGGCAAAGGACGCGGCCGAGGCGCTGATCGTCGACATCGATCCGCTGCCGGCGGTAACCAGCTGTAAGGCGGCGGCGCAGCCCGGTGCGCCGCAAATCCATGCCGAGGTCCCCAATAATGTTGCAGCCGACTTCCACTATGGCGACGAGGAGAAGGTCGCCGCTGCGTTTGCCGCCGCCGCGCATGTAACGCGGCTCGAAATCCCCAACAACCGCATCGTCGTCTGCGCGATGGAACCGCGCTCGGCGATCGCCGAATACGATGCCGAGAGCGATCGCTACACGCTGCGTGTCGGCTGTCAGGGCGTGTTCGGGCTAAAAGGCGGGCTTGCCAATGTGCTCGGCGTCGAGCGTGACAAGGTGCGCGTGCTGACCGGCAATGTCGGCGGCTCGTTCGGCATGAAATCGCAGGTCTATCCCGAATATTTGGCGCTGTTCCACGCCGCGAAGACGCTGGGCCGCCCGGTCAAGTGGACCGATGAGCGTGGCGAGAGTTTTGTCTCCGATAGCCATGGCCGCGACCATGAGATGACCGCCGAGCTGGCGCTCGACGCGGACGGCAATTTCCTCGCAGTGCGCGTCACTGGCTACGGCAATCTCGGCGCCTATGTCGGTCGCGGTACACCGGTCCCGCCGACCGCCAACGCGGTCAAGAACACGATCGGCGTCTACAAGACACCGCTCCTCGAAGTCTCGACCAAGATCGTCGTCACCAACACCCAGCCGGTCGGCGCCTATCGGGGCGCCGGACGGCCTGAGGGCAATTACTACATGGAGCGTCTGGTCGACACCGCCGCCGCCGAGATGGGCTTCGACAAGATAGAGTTGCGCCGACGCAACCACATTCCAGAAGGCGCGATGCCGCACAAGGCGCCAAACGGTACGACCTATGACAGCGGCGAATTCACCGCCGTTTTGAATGAGGCGATCGTCCGCTCGGATTGGGACGGGTTCGCGGCGCGCAAGGAAGAGAGCCGCCGGCGCGGCATGTTGCGCGGACGCGGCATCGGCG
>Ga0181537_10003436_pt1 | contig 13551 bp, 11 predicted proteins | sample PEATcosm2014_Bin_39_FD_119765 | JGI IMG/M metagenome (GOLD analysis project Ga0181537, IMG submission 119765) | Peatland microbial communities from MTU Mesocosm Facility, Houghton, MI, USA - PEATcosm2014_Bin23_10_metaG | ecosystem: Environmental > Terrestrial > Soil > Wetlands > Peat | place...
CTGTCATAAAGCCGCGCGTAAACATCCACGCTGGGCGTCGTCGTGGCGGCAAGTGTGGCGGCGGTATTCGTGGAAGAAGGCAAGACGGCCTGCTTGTTTTGCTGTTCCGAAACCCAGGTCACGACAAATCCGCCGCCCTTCAACGCCGCTATTGCGGGCGTGCGCTGGTTGTAAGGAGTGAACTGGTTGACCAGAAAATTGGCGCCGATTTGCCGGCCTGAAGGCGAAAACACCTGGCCATAAACATCCAGCATGCTATTGGCCGCAGCCTGATTGAAACTGGCCCACACGACCACGACATTGCCATTGTTCAGGACGGTCACGGCGGGAGTTATCTGGAAATTGTTCGTTGACATGTTAACGAGCACGTCGTTGGTGGTCGTCCATGTGTTGGTGGGCGTCAGGAATCGCGCGTAAATATTTTGAAATCCCTCCACTCCGCCCTGCCACACAAAAACAGCACCCCCATTTTTCAACAATGCCACGCGCGCATTTTCCTGGTCGTTCGTTCCCGTGACATTCACACGAAAAGGGCTCAACGTACCGGACAAGGTGCCGTTCACCTGCTCCGCGCTCACGCCCCAGCCGCTGCCATCGGTTGCGTTGTCCTGCCATACGATAAAACCGCCCGACGGCGTCACGGCCGCATCGGGAAAAACCTGGTCGCCCAGCAACGAACCCACCACCTCGTATTCCGTCCCGTTCGTGGTGTAATAATTGGTCTGGGCAAAATCGACAGCAGGAATCATGAGGAACAACCCCCAACAAAGGCAAACAGCGGCCCTGCGGACAAACAATAACGGCATAAAAAACGGTTTGAATGATTCTAAACGCACCAGAGCATCCTGTCCAAAAATAGTTTCTAAAAAACGCATCCGCCACCGCTGAAAAATCAGCGGCGCTGACAAAATCCCAATCCTGTTCCTCAAATTCATCTTTCCAAATTATCTAAATCAAAATCGCCTGCCGGTCGCCTGCGGCCTCTTCCAGCGATGCGAGCAATCCATTAAATCCCCATTGCCGATACAGCCCGCGCAGCCGTCCGGCATCCGCCGGCTTTCCAAGCCAGTCTTCCGGCGCAAATTCACATGACAAATCGTCCCGCAGGCGCACCATCTCATGGTTGCGCCGAACCGCGCCTTCCGCGCCGCGCAATGCGGCGCGCAATTTTTCCGACTTCACATCGTGCAGCCGCCCGAACAATTTTTCCACCGAGCCAAATTTCCTCAGCAAACCGGCGGCGGTCTTCGGTCCTACTCCGGGCACTCCCGGTATGTTGTCCACGCTGTCGCCCATCAAACTCAACCAATCCACAATCTGCGACGGTTCCACACCAGCCTTGGCGCGAACCTGTTCGTCCGTCCAAACCACCCCGGTTTTGTCGCCGGGGTTCAACAAACCGACCCGCTCCGACACCAACTGCATAAAATCCTTGTCAGCGCTGGCAATAACCACACGCATGCCCGCCCCTGCCGCCTGCCGTGCTATGCAGGCGATATAATCGTCCGCCTCAACACCATCACCGCAATAGGACGCGATGCCCGCCGCCTTCAGCCAAACTGCCATCCCATCCAGTTGCGGCCTCAAATCTTCCGGCATTTCGGAGCGCTGCGCCTTGTATTCCGGCAGCATGGCCATGCGCTCCGCGTTCAATCCGCCATCCCAAACGACCATCAAATGCGTCGGCTCAATGACCGCCCGCATCTTCGCCATCATTTTGACGAAGCCGTATATGGCGTTCGTCGGTTCGCCCGTCGGCGAGTGCAAACTGCGAATCGCGTGGAAAGCGCGATACGCGTAAGCATGACCGTCAACAATCAGCAACCGTTCCACAAATAATTTGCCGGGGTTTTCAAATCCTGACGACTGTTTTCACGAACGAGATTGTCATTTCACCGGCTGATCCGCTTCAGTTGGAGCGGGCTGTGGCATCACCTGTGTTGGAAATGCCGGCTGCGTCGGAACGGCTCCCTGTGCAAACGGAAGCTCGTCGTCCGAATGCACACGATTTCCAGCAGGATCAACAATCGTGGGTGTCACAAATACCATCAAGTTGTCCTTTTGCTCGGTCTTCGACTGGCTTTGGAAGAGACGCCCAACGCCCGGCAAATCTCCCAGAAACGGCACCTTGTCCTTTGTGCTCTGGACTGTCGAAGTGATCAATCCCCCAAGAACTACGGTCTGATTGTCCCAAACATTCACAGTGGTAACAACCTGACGCACAGTGAAATTCGGCAATGCGACCGGAAGCGCCGTGCCGTTGGCAATACCAGCAAGCGCGGCACCCGGATTGTATCCCGGTATCTCGGTTGCAGAAATGGTGTCGTAGCCGCCGAATTCCGTGTCCGACGGAATCAACGCCATGCTAATCGTGTAACCATCGGACAAAACATAAGGCACAACGTCCAAAATCGGGCCTGTTTCGACCTGTTGAGTATCGGGAGTAATTGACGCGGCCCCGGCCTGGTTTACCGTTGTTCCACCGGTGGTTCCGGCCACCGTGGCAGCGGTTGCCCCATTTGCCCCCGTTCCATTATCAAAACCAAAACCAGTGATAACATTGATAATTTTTGTGGCCCGCATTTGAGTCTGCCGCCCGCTGGTGGTGGTCACCTCCGGTTCGCCCAGTGTTTCAGTTCCGCTCCGTTGCTCCAGAGCATGAATGGCAACGCGAAAATTAGGGTCGGTCAAAATTCCGGTGAAAGTAGCCAGCGTTGGGGCTGAATTTTCAAGGCCGGAGGTGAGCAACTGGTCGTTTGCCGATGAAGGAACAAGGCTGGAAGCCGTGTTTCCAGGAAAAGCCCCCAGCGGATTGGCCGCCGACACCGGCACAACAAGCGAGGGTGAACTGCCGCCCGTGCCCACGACCTGACTCCCGACGTTGAATTGTCCAAGATACCAGTCGAAACCAAGCGCCTTGCTGTCGTTTTGTGCCACTTCTATGAAACGGGACTTGATATGAACTTGCGGAGCCACCGTATTTAAAGCCTGAATAACACGCTCGATCGTATCCAAATCCTGATCCGTGGCCCTGACAAACAACAGCCCCAGCTTGTCATTAAATACCACGGACTTGCCAGGAGGTGCTGCCATGTCAATTCCCAGCGTGGTGAAATAGGCCCGGGCAGCCGAACTGACATCGGATGCCAAATTGACGGTCGTGATATAACGCAACCCGCCACCACCACCGGTCACGGAGCCTCCGCCAGCACCACCGCCGTTAAGCGGGTTGGCAACACCAGCACCAGCACCACCGCCACCACCGCCACCACCGCCGCCGCCACCGTTGCCTGTTGAACGAAATCCGCCGGCTCCGGGAGAAGCATTAACCACTGCTATCACAGAACCACCATTATTATTTCCGCTGCCACTGTTGCCGCCGCCCGAGTTACCGCCGCCCGAGTTACCGCCGCCACCATTGCCACCGCTGCTGTTGTTGACTGAACCAAAAGAGGCGGAACTTACACTTTCCAAGCCTGAATAAAATGTATTTGGATCCACCTTGAACATGCGCTCGGACAGCTGCACCTGATCCGGTCCCTTGGCTGAAAAAACCACGGCGTAATCCCGTATGGAATATTTGATGGGAGAATTGGCAACCAAGCAAATCGCATCCAGCACATCGGCCAACCGGACGTCGGTCATATCAGTCAAATTAATGAGAACTGACTCTCCGATATCTGTCTGGGCAGATGCTGCCGCCGGAGCTGCCGGCACTTGCGCACCGGTGGTCGGGTCGATTTGGGTTGCGCCACCTGCTCCGGGTGGAGCGGCCGCCGTATCAACATTGTTATCAATAAGAAAATTAATCCCTGTTTTGGTGGGATCTATTGCCTTGATTTTTTGCGCTAAATCCTTGATGACTTCTCTCAACGGAACGGGCGGGTCATAAGAAATGGAGCTAAGCCGGTAACGGTCAAGTTTGCTGACAATCATCTGGCGTCCGGGTCCGGTGTAAATCAGATCATTTGTAGCGTAGGGGTTTGGCACCGGCAGAGAACTGGGAATCACCGAATTGAAGGCGCTTTCCACCTTCACCATGGCGTCTTGCGCGGCGGTTGTGGCCTTGTGTTCATCACGATCGTAACGGGCCGACTTGATCAGTTGAAAATAATAATATGCTGGCGTGCTGTCCGGATCCAATTTCAAAGCCTCGTTCAACTTGGCCTCCGCCTCCTCCAATTTGCCAGACTCGTATAGAACCTTGGCGTCCTGCACCAGTGTGGCCGCCTGGATTTTCTCCTTTTGTGCGGCGTCGCGCCGCTCGAGCGTTGGCGCATCAGGCATTTTGCCGCGCATGTCTACAACCATCTGGTCGTTTTGTTTTTTGAAGGCAATGGCATCGGCGTTATTTGGATCCACTTTCAACACACGACTCACCTGGGCATCAGCCTCGCGCAAATCACCCTGGCTTTGCGCCATTCGGGCAAGCGCAAGCCGCGTGGCCGCAAGACCCGCGATTGTCTGCGCGGTTTCAACATCCACGCCGGAACCTATTTGTTGAGAGACCGCATATGCATCCTCATAAAGTTTGGCCGCGCCCACAAAATCTCCCCTCCCGGCTGTGTCCTTCGCATCTTCGAGTTTCTTGCGCAGCACAATTGTGTTGGCCTGGTCTTCCACGGCGCGGCTGATAGCCATGTCTGTGGCGTTTGTCTGTGCTCCCGCGTTTGGTGTGGCGGATGCCAGAAGAAAAACCAGGCCGAGTGAGAGTGATACTACTTTTGTCATTGGCTGTTTCATGTTCTTCGCAAATGCGCTTTTCAAAATCGGCCGTTAAAAAATTAGGGCGCGTATCGCAACGTTGTTCTTTTTTGGTTTGATTGCGCGGATAATATCACTTCACTCTCGTGAATGGCAACGATATTGTAATCGTCCCCCGCAAATTTTAAGTCGGCGCCCACGCGGCGTCCCAGCCATTTAAGTCCTTCCGGATCGTATTTCAAATCTGCCGAATAGCCGTCCACCCGCTGAAACGGCTTGTCCTTCGACACTGTTGCCGATCCACCGTCGGACAATTTCAAAATCAATTTGTCCGGATTATCGGCAGGACCGATTACGTTAGTGATTGTGAACACAGCATTTTTTTCTCCCAAGGAAGCATAATGACGTTGCGGACGGCGCTGCTGAGGAAACATTGCATCTTGGCGCTCGACGCTGATAAAATATCCCGGTGGCTGGGCGTTTGTCTCCACGGCATCAAACGTCAATACAAAATATAGCGGCGTAATTTTCGTGACAACAGCAGCGCCTGGGCCGACCACATTGTCACCTGTAATCTTGATCAACTTTCCATTCACATCCTTTTGCCACTGCACCGGGTTGAACAGTTTGTTCGTCGTTGAAAAATCCAAATCCAACGGAGATTGCAGCCGGTCAACCAAATTTGTCTGCATCGTGAAATCAAGTTCCGGCAGCGACTGAACCTTGCCTCCAAAAAAATTATTTTTCATGTCCTGCGACTTTTGTTTGTCCAGTTCAATGATGAATCCCATCATCACGAGCGCACCGACCAGCCCGAGCAGCACTGCGCACAGCAGGATTTTCTCGTAATGTTTTTTTATGAAATCCATGGATTCAATTCTTCGGTTTCACAATCTCAACCTCAATCGTGACACGCAACAGCTGCTCCTTCAAAACCGTCTGCAATCCGCCCTTGCCTGTGGATACCGCAGACGCAAGCGTGGCAGCCATTTCAGACGGAGGCAGAGCCATGCTGGTCGTATCAGCGTTTCCCGCCGCCGGCTGCACGTTGATGCCTTTTACAATGAATCCGTGCGGAGAGTTTTCAAAACCAACCAGCACCTGTGCGATTTCCGAGCTGAAAGCGCGGAAGGTAATTTGATAGGGCGTAAGCACGGCCTGATTATTCGGCTGGAGCGTTTCGTCAATGTAATCGGACTGCGGACCTGATGTGTCGTCATCTGAAACACGAAGACGTTGCACACTGTCCAGAGAATTGACCCGTGCCCCAAAAAAGATTTCAGAAATGGTTTTCACTTCGCCCAGTTGCACGGCTAGAGGCTCAAGGCTGCCAGGAGCAAATGTAACGCGGTTGCGCTCGGCGGTGAAGGAAAACCCAAAATCCGGGGGCAGTGCGACATTTGCGTTGGTGGCGTCATGCTGTAGCTCGTCAATCGTCCGGCTCAATGCCTGCGCAAATTCTTCCGTCCGCAGCGGACCACTGATCGAGTCGGGAATCCGGGCAATGGGCTGGAAATAATTTTGCGCCTGACGAACCCAATCGCGCAACTGGCGCTCTTGGTCGCGGGCGGCCTTGATGTTGTCAACCTTGTCATTTCCCGGCGAAGGCTGCTTGTGTGTTAGATCCTGCAACTTGCCATATGTCTCGTTGAGGTGGGCAAACGCCGCATCGTTACGATTCCAGCTTTGGTAATCGTAAAAGCCAGCCGCACCCAGCATCCCCAGCGCGAGGATGAGGCTGATGACAAAAAATTTATTGCGTTTGATCCAGCCCATATCAAAGTTTCAGCGGATTTTGCAACGTGATGGTAACGCCAAAAGTGAACGTGCCGGTGGCATCGTCTGGCGTGATTTGCCCGGACAACTGTGTCGTCTTCGGATCAAACAACGGGGACGTCTTCAACTGGTTTTCCACTTCAAAAGCGGTTTCGTTATTGGCCGAGGCATCGCCTGTAACCTTTGTAAGGTCAACCGCTCGGCAGACCAGAGTAATGGCGTTCGTGGAAGCATCCGCGCCCGCATACGGCGGTGGCGTGTTCGGTGCGTTGTTGTCAGGAGCGGGAAATGTTGACCCGTTTGCGCCAGCATTTGCCAACGACGTCATCTGCTCAATCCAGATGCCAGTCTCGACATTCGGTTTCTGTGCGGACAATTTTTGCTTCATGTCGTCCTCGGATTGGATAAGAACACGTCGCAATTCTGTCAGCACATCACCCCAATAATATCGCGACCCCATCCACGATGTGATTTGATCCGATTCCGCTTTGGCCGTCTGAAACTGCTGGTAAGCATTGCTGAACCGGTCGGCCTTGTCCTGCAATTCCGCAACCTTCGGATCCAAATCATTGGAGTCATTTTCCTTGGTCACAGCCAGTTTCTGAAACAAAAATCCAACCGCGCCCGCGACCAGCACAAGGCTGAAAATTGTCGCGATAAAATAGGGCTTCTTCTGGTCGAAAGCCTGCCAGCGCAACGTGCTGTCTGGCATCAGGTTCATTTCCACCGGGCAGTTCGCCAGATTGCGAAGACCCAGCCCGACAACTTCGCCGAGCGAATGCGCTACCTGCGCCAACTCTTCGAGATTCACCGACGGATCAATCTGCACATTCCTCAAGGGATTGAAATATTCGACCGGAATATTCAGCTTCTCCGCAAAAAATTGCGCCGTGTAAGGCATGATGCTGGCACCGCCGGACAAAAACAACCTTTGCGGCTGCGCACCCCCCTGCTGACCGCGATAAAACTGGATGGTCTGGTTGACCTGGATGTGCAGCTTGGTCATGAACTGCCGAGCGATTTTTGATATGGCCGCCTGGTTCGGACTTTCCGGCTCTTCATATGCGCCGCCCAGGCTTACGAAGCCTTCGGCGATTTTTATTTGTTCCGCCGCGTCAAATTTTAACTTCACTTCGCTCGCAAAATCCTGCGTGATGCTGTTGGCTCCCAGATTGATGCTTCGCGAAAAAACCTTTCCCTTTTCAAAGAACAGCAGGTTGCTCGTCTTGGCACCGATGTCCAGAAGCATCGTGCAATCCTCAAGGTCGCCATAATTGAATCGAAAAGCATTGCACAACGCGGCGGGCGAGGCGTCGCATAATTGCAATTGCAGCTTAGCCTGCGCCGCCACGCGGAACAGACCTTCCACCACTTCGGATTTGACCGCGACCAAAAGAACTTCGAGTTCACCGCCCGGGGCCGAGCCGAGAATCTGGTAATCCCACACGACCTCCGCGAGCGGAAACGGCACGTTCTGCTGCGCCTCGTATTGGATGATCTGCGTAACCTTGCCCGAGTCAACAGGCGGCAACTTGACGAACTTTGAAAAAACATGGTATCCCGGAGCGCAGACATTGACACCCCTGGCCTTGATGTTTTTTTCAACGAGAGTTTCCTGAAGCGCCTTGAGGATGACCGCCTCGCGCGTGGCTTCCGCCGAGCCTTCCGCGCCGAGCGGATTGATGGCAAAAGTCTTGAGTCGCAACCCGCCCGCCTCGTTGACTTCAAACTCCGCCAGCTTGAGGCTTCCAGCCCCAAAATCCACCGTCAAAAATGACTTTGTATTTAACATCACCGTATACAACTAGAGTCGCCGCAAACCGGCCGCGATTGAAATTATCAATTGTCGTCCGAGGCAGGCCGTTTAACTACGTCAAATTTCCCAAACGGTCAAACAGAATTCACCCAAAAATGAAAAAAGTTTTTTGGCCCGGCAAAAAACATTGCGCCACGCCGCCGACTTTGGCTTCATCTTGCGATGCCGATTCAAACGCCAACCGCTGCGCGCCGGATGAAAATTTTTTATTCAGGCCGTGTACAGGGCATCGGGTTCCGCTATACCGCAAGAACAATCGCCACCGGATTTGAAATCACCGGTTACGTCCGCAATCTGACCGATGGACGCGTCGAACTTGCGGCTGAAGGCGAGTCCGAAGAACTCGAGGACTTCCGCGCTGCCCTCCGGAGCGCAATCCTCGCTGGTTTTATCCGCGATGAGAGTGTAGAATGGGGCGACGCGCAAAACGAATATCGCGGTTTTGAAATTACGCAATGAAATACGCCATCCTCGCAGACATCCACGGCAACCTGGAAGCGCTCCAAACGGTTTTGGAAGACGCCAAGGCCCAGAACCCCACTCATTACGTCTGCCTCGGTGACGTCGTCGGCTACAACGCCAACCCCAAGGAGTGCCTAAAAATCGTCCGTGACATGAACATTCCCTGTGTCAAAGGCAATCACGACGAATACTGTTCCACCGAAGAACATCTCGAAGGATTCAATCCCGCAGCCGCTGATGCCGTCCACTGGACACGCGCCCAATTGAACGCGGAGGAAAAACAATGGCTGCGCGACCTCAAATATTCCCGCATTGTCGCCAACTTCACCATCGTCCACGCCACGCTCGATGCCCCGCAACGCTGGGGTTACGTCTTTGACAAGCTCGCCGCCGCAGCCAGCTTTCCATATCAAAACACACAGGTCTGCTTCTTCGGCCATACGCATGTCCCGGTAGCCTTCATGCGTGACACAGCTGTTCGTGGCGGCACATACTCCAAATTCAAAGTTGACCCGGCAAAAAAATATTTTGTCAACGTCGGTGCCGTCGGGCAGCCCCGGGACAACAATCCCAAGGCCGCCTATGTCATATATGACATGGACGCCGGAACAATCGAACTCCGCCGGCTCGACTACGACATCGCGACGACTCAGGCCAAAATCCGGGCCGCCGGATTGCCCGAGCGTCTCGCTGAACGTCTTGAATTTGGAAGATAAATGATCATTCGGTGTTCGCGGTCGGGCGTTTAGGATTCGATTATTCAATCCTGAACCGTGGACGCTGAACATTGAACGTTGAAAATTCTCATCCTCAAACCCAGTTCGCTCGGCGATGTCATTCAGGCATTGCCTGTCCTGCGACTGTTAAAATTGCATTTCCGCGACGCGGAAATTTTTTGGTGGATTGACTCAGCCCTCGCTCCGCTGCTCGAAGGCGATCCCGATCTCGCTGGCGTGGTTCGTTTTGAACGCAAACGTTGGGGCAAACCGCAGAGCTGGCCGGAAATGCTCGGCAGCATACTCTGGCTGCGCGGACAAAATTTTGATCTCGTCATCGATCTGCAATGCCTCGCACGCAGCGGGGCGTTCGCGTGGCTCGCACGGGGAAAATTCCTCGTCGGCCTTGATGAAATTCGTGAAGGCGCACGCGGCCTTTATGATGTCGCCGTCCCGCGAAAAAGTTTTCATACGCACGCAGTGGATTGGTATCTCGCAGTGCTGCCGCAACTTGGCGTGCCGGTTCACGAAAATTTCAACTGGTTGGCCGAACGCCCGGAAATTTCTGCCTGTGTAAAATTAAAACGGAAAACCGACGGCGCACAATGGATTGTCATCCAACCCGGTGCGCGGTGGGACAATAAACGCTGGTCTGTTGAAAAATTTTCGCAACTCGTCTCTTTGTCCGCCAAAAAATTTCCTGAAGTGCGTTTCGCCATTCTCGGCGGCGCGGAAGACAAGCCGCTTGGCGAAGCCATTTCACGCATCCAATCTTCACGCACTTTGAATTTGTGCGGCGAAATTTCGCTGCCGGAAATGGTTGAATGGATTCGCCTTTGCGATTTGATGATCACGAACGACACCGGCCCGATGCACGTCGCCGCTGCGCTGGGCAAGCCGCTCGTCGCGCTCTTCGGCCCTACCGAACCGACACGCACCGGACCCTATGGCCAGCTAGACAATGTTTTGCGGGTCGACCTCCCCTGCTCACCCTGCATGAAATCTTTTTGCGCCTGGAAAAATCCAAACGAATGTTTGGCGGCGATTTCAGTGGAAATGGTTTTTGAGCGCGTGGAGCGCGCGTTGTCCCAACTCGCAGCACGTCCGAACCTGCTAACCGCTGCGGATTGAGGACAATCCGCGCTCCTGAAAATCCTTTGCGCCTTTGCGCCTTTGTGGTTAAATTTTTTCGATGAAATCCGCCGCCATTTTATTTTGCCTCGTCTTCGCGCTGGCCAAATCCGTCGCGCAAGAAGCCATCACGCCAACCGGCCACGCCGAACTTTTCAACGGCCAGGATTTTTCCGGCTGGACGTTTTTCGAGCGCGGCAACACCGACCCGATGAAAACTTGGAGCATCACCAACGGCCTGGTCGAATGCACCGGTAAGCCGAACGGCTATATGCGCACAAAAAAAATATACGCCGACTTCAAATTCACCGTCGAATGGCGTTTTCCGACCAACATGACCAAAGCCATCAACACCGGCGTCTGCGTCTTCATGCAGGATCGCGACGCGAACACGCCGACGAATTTGGTCTGGGGCGATAGCATCGAGTGCCAGGGTTTGCACGGCCATCAGGGCGACTTCTGGTTCTGGGGCGGTGCGGATTGCGCCGAGCCGAAAAACAACGGTCGCAACAATAATGGCATCAAGATGCTCCTGCCTTCCGCCGAAAAACCCGCCGGCGAATGGAACACGTTCGATGTCATCTGCAAAACCAACACCGTGGAAATCATCGTCAACGGCACGTCCATGAACAAAATCACCGGCTGCAACCATTCATCCGGCTACATCGGCCTGCAAAGCGAAGGAGGCCCGTGGGAAGCGCGGAAAATTTCCATCGAACCGCTTCAATAAATTTTACGCGATGAAAAAAATCATCACCGCAATTTTGATTTGTTCCGCGCTCGCAAAAATTGTTTCCGCGCAGGAAAGTATTTCGCCGACAAACCGCATCGAGCTTTTCAACGGCACTAATTTCGAAAGCTTCACCTTCTGTATGAGAAACGATGCCGACCCGATGCAAACATGGAGCGTCACCAACGGCCTCATCCATTGCAACGGCTCGGCCATCGGCTATCTACGGACGCTGCAAAGTTACAGCAATTACGTTGTCACCGTCATTTGGCGCTTCGTCAAAGTCACGCCGAAGGCCAACAACACTGGCGTGCTCGTCCACATGCAATTGCCCGACAAAGTCTGGCCGATGTGCATTCAAAACCAGGGCAAGTCCGGGCGGCAGGGCGATTTATTTTTGATGGCCGGAGCGGAATCCAAGGAACACAAAGGCATGGACGCCAACACGGCGCTTCCCATGCGTTTCCCGACCAATGAACATCCCGTCGGCGAATGGGACACCAACGTGACGGTTTGCGCCGGCAACGATGTAAAAGCCATCATCAATGGCAAATTGATGAACGAAACCACTCAATGCACCATTTCATCCGGCTTCGTCGGCATCCAGAGCGAAGGCGCGGATTTTGAAATCAGAAAAATGTATCTAGAACCTGCGTTGCTACGTCCGTCGCCTGACGTATTGCAATAATCGCGAATCAAGCCGCCAAAAATTTCTTCACCCACGCCTTGGCCTGACGCGGAGTTTTCAATTCATCCTGCAATTGCTTCTCGCGGATCTCGTGCAGCATCGCGCCCATCTCTTTTCCCGGTTTCATTCCCAGCGCAATCAAATCTTTTCCCGTGAGCAGCGGCGGACGGATCGCCGGTTTCATTTTTAATTCCTCCGCCTGCTTAACCAAAAAATCGTAAAGCTCCAAATCGCCGAGCGAGCCAAGACAGTCCAGCTTGTGCAATTCCAGTTCCAGCGGAAACGTCTCTCGCAATAGCAGCCGGCGCAAAGTGGCCTTGCGCATCTGCTTCACGTCCTTGAACTGCATGTGATGCAGAACGCACGTGACGATTTCATCAGTTTGCCTTTTCGGAAATCGCAGTCGTTGCAAAATGGTCTGCGCCATCTCTGCGCCGACCTTTTCGTGGCCGTAAAAATGGATTGCGCCAGTCTGGGCATCGCGCTCCGCCGTCACCGGCTTGGCGATGTCGTGCATCAACACCGTCCACGGCAGCGACTCGTGCGCATCCGCCGGGAGTTTTTCCAGCATCAGGTGGATGTGATTGAACACGCTGCCTTCGGGATGATAATCCGGCGACTGCTCGCAAGAAATGGTGGCCGCGAGTTCCGGCAGAACAAATGGAAGCAATCCGCTGTCGCGCAGCAAAACTAATCCGCGCGCGGCGTGCGGCGGACGAAACAGCTTGAGCAGCTCGTCGCGAATCCTTTCCGCGCTGATGAGCTTGATTTTCGGCGCGAGCGATTTGACGGCGGCAAAAGTCTTCGGCTCGATCTCGAAATCCAACTGTGCAGCAAATCGGACAGCGCGCAGGAGTCGCAAATGATCTTCGCCAAACCGTTCTTCCGGCTTGCCAATGGTGCGGATAATCTTTTTGCGCAAATCCTTTTCGCCGCCGACCCAGTCGTGAGTTTTTTTGGTGAGCGGATCGTAGAAAAGGCCGTTTACGGTGAAATCGCGGCGCTGCGCGTCGGCCTCGGCGTTGGCGAAAATGATTTTCTCCGGGCGGCGGCCGTCCTGATAATCCGCCTCGGCGCGGAAGGTGGCGACTTGGAATTGATGTCCGCCTTCGACGACGACCATCACGCCGAATTTGCGTCCGACGGCGACGGTGCGTTTGAAAAGTTTCTCGACCTGCTCCGGCTTGGCGTCCGTGGCGATGTCAAAATCCAGCGGCTCTCTGCCAAGCAAAAAATCGCGCACGCAGCCGCCGACCCAGAACGCGGCAAAACCGGCGGATTGCAATCGCTGCACAATTTCTGCAGCGGTGGTTTTCATTCGTTTCCCCAGATCAATTTCAGATGCGCGATGCCGCATTTGACGGCCTCGACGGGCAGCGACGGGCTTAATTCAAAGACCTTGATGTGCTCCGTCTTCACGAACGGCTTGAGCGCGGCGTAGTCAATCGTGCCGGTGCCGGGCGCGCAGTGGTCGCGCGCGGGAAACTGCACGTCGTGGACGTGAAACCCGGCGAGGCGAGCGGCAAGC
>Ga0181537_10003438_pt1 | contig 13549 bp, 11 predicted proteins | sample PEATcosm2014_Bin_39_FD_119765 | JGI IMG/M metagenome (GOLD analysis project Ga0181537, IMG submission 119765) | Peatland microbial communities from MTU Mesocosm Facility, Houghton, MI, USA - PEATcosm2014_Bin23_10_metaG | ecosystem: Environmental > Terrestrial > Soil > Wetlands > Peat | place...
CGTAGGCGGCAATGTATTGGTCCCAGTATTCGCGCTCGGTCGCATCGCTGACGGAAAATTTCCAATTTTTCGACGGATCGTCGAGCCGTGCCAAGAGCCGCCTGCGCTGCTCGTCCTTCGAGATGTGTAGAAATATCTTGAGAACGCAAGTTCCGTTGCGCGTGAGATGGCGCTCGAACGCATTGATGTCCTCGAAACGTTTGTGCCAGATATCCGGACGGTTCGAGTCGAGCCCCTCGCTCTGCAACAGCTCGGGATGGACGCGCACGATGAGCACGTCCTCGTAATAGGAACGGTTGAAGATTCCGATGCGGCCACGCTCGGGCAGAACTTTTTGGCAACGCCACAAGAAATCGTGGCCCAGCTCTTCTTCCGTCGGGCGTTTGAAAGCGTGCACGTCGACGCCTTGCGGATTCGCACCCGACATAACGTGCTTGATCGCGCCGTCTTTGCCCGAGGAATCCATCCCTTGCAATACGATGAGCACCGCATGCGAGCGCGAGGCTGCAAGCTTTTCTTGCAGTTTCTCGAGCCGCTGGATATCGCGCTCGAGCGTGTCGCGCGCATCATCTTTGTCTTTGAATCCGTGCGTATTGTGCGGATCGATCTCCGCCAATCGAACGGCAGCGCCGGGCTGAATGCGCAGATGCTTTTGCTTCACGACTTTTGTCCGCTTGCGCTCAAAACTTGCCCGGCCCTTCATGCTCCCTTAAGGTGCATTCAGTAAGGTAACGATGGCGGGAGAAGTCCGTGTGGGGGACCTGCTCCCGGGCAACCGCCTTGCGCAACCCCTCGCGCAAGGCGGTTTCATTTTTCCCGCCAAAGTTTGCTACATGGCGCGCAGCCTGACTGTCTTCGCAAAAGGGAACCTCGATCTCCGCGATTCGCTGCACTCGCTGCGTATGGGTGGAACGCTTGTGTGGAACGGCGTGAACGAGATCGTTCGCGAGCGGTTCCCCGGCTACACGATTCGCGTCCGGCACGAGCTGCACACGCGTTCCGATGCGCTGCTCGAAACCGACGGCACGGTTCCGGCAGGTCTCGAACGCCGGCCGCTCCCCCTCGAACCATACACACCGGCCGTCCAGTTCAGCCGCGCGCTTTTCGAGACGGATGCCGACGTCTTCGTCCTCTCGCTGCAAGCGGAAATCATGACGGCGCTCTTCCGTCACAATCGCGACGCCTATCTCTTGTATCCGAACAATCAAGAAACGTGGTCAGCTTCCGATCGCGCGTGGCTGCGCGAACAGTTCACGTTTCTCGGAATGCTCGACGTCGAAACGGCGATGCAGAATCTGATTCGCGTGATCGAATGCATCCGCAGCAAGAGTAAAGCGCCGATCGTCGTGTATAACGTTTCGAGCGTCGTTCCGGGCGAGACCGTCCGCTGCTACGCCGACCTTCCCGAGAGCCTCTCGGCGCGGATCCGTCGCTTTAACCTGGGGTTGATCGATGTGTCTGCGCAAACGGGGATCAGCATAATCGACGTCGACACGATCGTCGCGCGCATTGGGGCGCTGCGCGCGAAGCTCGACACGCTGCACCTCACCGCCGAAGGCTGCCTCCACGTGGCGCGTGACTTCGTCGATACGCTCGATGGGCTCGACTGTTTTTTGCCGGCGGCCGTTTGATGCGCCCAAGCGTCGTTATCCGCACGAAAGATGAAGCGCGCCGGCTGCGCTTGACGCTGGCCTCACTCAGCACGCAAACACTGCAGGCGGAGATCGTCGTCGTCAACGACGGTTCGACCGACGATACACGCGACATTCTCCGCGAAGCCGAAGGCGCGCTCGAGCTCGTCAGCATACATCACGACGCGCCACGCGGCCGTTCTGCCGCCTCCAACGCGGGTGCACGCGCCGCGCACGGCGAGATACTGATCTTTCTGGATGGCGACACGCTTGCGGGGCCAACCGTCGTCGAACGTCACGTTGCCGTGCATGCCTCGCCGAACGTCGCCGGACGCGGTGAGACGTTTCACGTGCGCTCGACGCGATTGTTGCGCGATCCGGAAACCTTGGAGCCGTGGCCCGGCAGCGAGCACGCACTCTCCCAACGTTCACCCGGCGAGGTTGACCGGATGCGCATCACGCGCGACGCGATCGTGCACGATTTCGCCTCGATCGAACGCCGCGCGTCACCCGGCGTCTATCCTGGTTCGGGTGCACGGCGTGTCTACGAGCTGGAAATGGACGCGCTCGACAATCATCCGGCGTCCACCGTTCTCTGGGCGGCAGCGAGCGGCAGCAATTTCTCCGTAGAACGCGATAGTTTTCTCGAATGCGACGGCTTCCGGGAAGACCTCGACCTCAACGAGCATCGCGAGCTCGCGCTGCGATTATGCGAACGCGGCTTGCGCCTTGTCCCGGTCCACGGCGCGCGCACATACCATCTCATTCACGGCGAGACGCGAAACCCGCTCGAAGAACATACGTGGGAAGAGATCTTCTACCGCAGCCATCCGATCGCTGCGGTGAAACTGTTATCGTCGTTCTGGGCGTCGCTCGCGCCGGACTCGGCGATTCCGCCGGACGAGCGCATCCTTTCGCTTCCCGAGCTGGAAGCAGCGGCCGCGCGCATCGGATGATGATCGCAGCCAGCGTTACGGAAAACGAAGGACGCGCGCTCGGCTCTGCGGCCGAGCAATTACGGCGCATGTTGACGGAAGCGAGTCAGCGGGATTGGAGAATCGAATGCGATCTCTCAGGCAGCGCGGCTAATCCCGAGCTTTGCATCATCTCGCTCCTGCCCGAGGCCGAGGGAGCCGAACCGATCGACAGCGTGCGGCAACGTCTGCACGAGCACGCGAGTGCTGCGGCCGCAGCCGGCGCGTCCGTATTTTTTTGCACGATCTTTCGCGCGTGTGAAAACGACGCGCCCAAGCTCGAGCGCATCAGGAGACTCAACCTGCTCGCACCGGAGCTTTCCCACGATCTGGACGTTGGGGTGATCGACTTTGACCGCATGCTCGGAGATATCGGTGCGCAAACGTTGGAAACGGACTACCGGCTCGGCGGCGCAGGCGCTCGCGAAGTCGCTGCGTACACGATCGTGACGACGCTGCTCAGGGGCGGCCTCGATGACCGCGTCCCGGATGAAGTCATTGAGCGCGTACGGGCAATCGCCGATCGTATACACCGAATCAGGGTCGGATCGCAATGACGTACGCTTTGCTGGTGGGCGGTACGCAAGAAGCCGTCGATGTCCGATTGCTCGAGTGGCACGTTCATCCCGGCGACGCGCTTTCTCCCGGCGACCTCATCGTCGAGCTCGAGACGCATAAGGTTATCGTCGAAGTGCGTGCGGGACAGCGCGCCGTTCTGCGCCGCATTTTGTGCAACCCAGGCGACTGGCGAAAGCTCGGCGATCCACTGGCGATTCTCAGCGACGAGGCCGACGGCGCGATTCCCGGCTCCGCCGAAGGTCTGCCCGAATGGGACGCGCGCTTCGAGATCGCCTAAACGGCTCCGTGCTGGTTGATGATTCCCGCAATCTGCTCGCGTAAGCGCCGTTGTACTAAGCCGCTCTGGTGAACTCCGTCGGGCAAATGGTGCTGCGCTCCGAGCGTCGCGACGAGCGCGTCGACGTCGACGATTTCGACTCCGCGGTCGCGTGCAAGGTCGTACAGCATCAGGTTTAGCTCTTTGGCTCGAACCGAGGCGACCACGTCGCTAAGCGGAAGATCAAAAGCGGAATAATTCTCGATCGACTCGCCGATCGCGGTCGAGAATGAGTTGAGAACGACGACTTTTACCGGATGGTCCGCGCGAAGCGTGTCGATCAACTCGTAGTAGTCGCGCCTGATATCTTCGGCGGAGCGGCGTACCACTTCGAAATCCGATTGGAGCCAGGCTTTGATCGCGGCGTCGAGATCGTCCACCCAAAAACCGTGGAGCGTGAGCGTGTAGCCGAGCCGGCGATGCCGAAACGCGAATGCGAGCTCCGCGTTCAGCGACAAGACGACGATATCGGGCGGCCCCACGCGAACGACGCCGGCGCGCGTCAAGAGGTTGTACGTCTCTTGCAGCGGAGATCGGGCGAGCGCCGCGAGCATCGCGCCCACGAACATCCACGCACTTCCGGGAAGCGACGGTGATGCAGCCGCAAGTCCGGCCGCAGCATCCGCTTCGATCTCGCGTTGCTGCTCCGGTGTCCGTCGAAGCTGTTCGAGGAGAACGCGAACGGACGGCACCAAAGCGTTGTCCGACATCCATACGACGTGCGACGACGGAGAGAGCAAGGCCGACAGCTCGATAAAAGCGTCACTTTCACCGCGGAACACGCCGGACTGCTCGCAGATACCGATGCTCAGCGTCGTCGTGAACGGACCGGTTGCATCGCCGCGCCACATGCGAGCACGATCGTGCCAACCCGAGAGCAACCCGGAGCGCACGTCGGCAACCTCCGTGACGCGACGTCCGGCGACAAACAACAGCTTCATGAAATCGCCGGACCGTGCGGCCGCGACCTCGCCCGGACGAAGCTCGAGATCTCCGATCGAAAAATCTTGCTCCCAACGATTGTGGTGCGGATGACGATCCAGGAATCCGCCGCGCGAGACGTCCGCCTTTCGCAAACGTCCGCTCGCAGGGGAGAGAAACGCAACCTGCAGATCGCGCCATTCGTCCGCCAGCGGCGGCGTACTGGGTTGGCGCGGAATGACGCCGACGTTGCAAAACCCGAGCGGATCGCCCGCGCGGCATGCGTTTCCTTCGTCGCGAAGCCATCGAATGCCGGATCGCACGACTACGTGATCCTTCAAAAGCATCGGACCCGCGCGAAGCGCCGTCACCACCACTCCGCTTGATAGAGAATGCCGGCAACGCTCACCCGCGCGGCGCGCGACGGCGCACCATCCAATGCTTCGTCCGGATCGGTGGTCAAATGCGCAAGTGTCGCACCCGGCTCGGGTTCGTCGCCTTTTGCGACGCTGAGCCGGCGCACCCAAGCGCGTTCGCGCACGGCGATGCGAAAGTAGGATATCGCCGGACAATCGTGTTCCGCAAAGCTGCTCAAGTCGACGCTCACGTCGAGAAACTTACCGCCCAGAGGAAGCGGAGCGCCTTCTTGGACGTGAACGGCCTTGACGAGCGCGGTCGTCATGCGTGGGTTGATCGTCGGCAACGTTAAAATCAGCACCAAAGGCAAGCGTACCCCGTCATGTGAATCCGGCTCGTTGCGCGTGAATCCTTTGATGCTGCACTCCGGCGACGAATACCGCACGGTCGAAGAGGCTCGTCTCCTCGATCTGATCTGCATATCGGGTTGGGCGGCAGAGTACCGCGCATCTCCGGATACGGCGCGCACTGCGGCGCGCGAAGCTATCGAGCGTTGGGTCGATCTCGGCCTGCAATTCACGCAAGGCGCGGCCGGCGCGCGCATGTTCGATCCCGCCGAGGCAATCAATTTCGCAAAATCACTCGGGTTTTGCGGCGAAGACGAGTTTTGGGAGCACCGCTACGTTGCAACGGGCCGGCGCCTCATCCAAGATCTCCGCGACAAGAGCGTGGATGCCGATGGGTCGCAGCGTTTCTCTCTGCGACTCGAACGACGTTTCAATCTCGCGCATTACGCTGCGGGCACGAACGTCCGTCTGCATCTCCCGCTGCCGATTGAGGACGCTTCGCTCGGCGATCTGACGGTAACGCCCCTGGTCGAAGACGCGCGGATCGAACCGGGGCGATTGGTCGCATCGGTTCGAGTCCCGCCAGAGCGCACTGCGACGGTTTCCGCGGACATTGCCTTTCGCTGTCAGCGAGGGACCGCGGAAATGCCCGACCTCCAGCTCTACGTTCGTCCACACGAAGGGCTCATTGGGGCGACACCGCGCGTCGAGAAGCTGGCGCAGCAACTCGGCATCTCGGCGCGCGAGCCGCTCGAGAGCATGCGGAGCGTTTGGAATTTCATGTTCGAACGCATGACGCTGGGCGTCGTGCATTACGATCGCGTCCCGTCGGACGCGCCACTCGACTGGACGATCGACACAGAGCTCTTCGACTGCCGGCTCGGTGCGGCGTTGATCGCCGCGCTCTGCCGCACGGCCGGAATACCCGCGCGCCTGCGCAGCGGATACACGCTGTACGACATTCCGTTCTATCACTATTGGGTCGAGGTCTGGACGGACGAGCGCGGCTGGCTCCCGTTCGATCTGATCTGCTGGGACTTATCTCTGCGCGGTCGGGATGCGGCGTGGCGAGACACGTTCTTCGGTTCGCTCGACGCCCACATGACGACGGAGATTCTTCCGCGCTCGTTTACCGGATTTCCGTCGGTGCAGTTTCCGCAAGCGTGGCATCTGCTCGCACGACCGGTCGAACGGGGGGCCGCCTTCGGCGTATTCGCAAACGGAACGAGCGCCCTCGTCTATGAGGACACGCTCTCGTTCAACGCAAAGGCAGGGCCGTTGCTCCCCTGAACGACAATTTTGCCGGGACCCAGATCCACGCGCGCGAGCTCGTCGCGAAGTGTCGCCTCCCTGCGATCGAGCAAGCCTTTCGATATCGCGAGGCTCCCGGCCAGCATGGCATGATGCTCGCGTGGATACTTGTTGACGTCGTGCGTGACGTACACGTACAAATACGGCATTTGCGCCAACGTGGCAAACCCCGGCTTCTTCTGTAGCTCGAGACACACGACTAAATCCTCGCCGCGTTCGGCCATATCGCCCGATTCGGGATAGCGCGGCTGCGCCGAACGCCGGCAAAGGAGCGTCCCGGGATGCGCGCGCGCTTCGGTCGCGCGCCAGTTGAGCCAATATATTTCGCGTGATGCGGTGAAGAACTGCAACGTGTCTTCGAGGTAGAGACACGCGGCGCCGGCATCGACGAGCGCTCGATGTTGTTCTTCGAGCCTGCACGGATGATAGACGTCGTCATCGTCCCACTGGCACAAAAAGTCGCCCATCGCGCGCTCGCAGCTGAGATTGCGCAACGCGCCGAGCGAAAGCCGCTCCTCGAAACGCACGAGCCGCACGTCGCTTCGATCCAGCGATTCGATGAATGCAGCAATGGCATCGACCATGTCACCCGGACCGTCGCTGACGACGACGAGTTCTTTGTTCGCATACGTCTGCGCGCAATAGCCCGCGATGCTGCGCTGGAGCATCCCCATCCGCGCCGGATCTCCCGGCGTGACGAGGAGACAGCTGATCAAATCTTCGCGTTGACGGCGCAACCCGTGCGCGGGCGTTGGAATATCACGGCGACACCGCAGGCCGACGTGAACATACCGTGCGCGTCGTGATCGACGCCGGCGACTTCCGCGACGTCGTGATTCGTGCCCGACGGATGACGCGTCCGCAAATACTTCGCGTACGAAAGGCCGCGCGCCAAGCGATACGGCCCTTCTGCTTCACCCATGCAGGATTTGTCGAGGACCGGATGATTCGGATCGGTATCGAGCATCCCGAGCATGTAGGTGACGCGCCGCTGCACATACCTCGCTTCGAGTGCGGCCGCATCGAGCGTCACGTACGGTGGGAAGTTTAGCACCCCATATTTCCAGTCGTTGAATTTCGGACACGACGCCGCAACGCTCGGGACCGGACGGAACGCATCGAAATACAGATACGATGACGGGTTTGCAACCACGAACCGGATAGCGATGCCGGAGGCTGCGAGATCGTCCGGCGCTTTGCCGACGACGGCATAGCGTTGGATCATCTGTCCGCCCGCGGAATGCCCGACGAACACAATCTCGTGCAACGCGGGAAAACGCGAGCGGTCCGCAAGTCGCTTCGCGATCGCATCGAGGACTGAGAACCCGCTAATCGGTGCCGGACCAATCGCAGGTAAGCCATCAAGCCAGGTCTGCACGTCCCACCGAATCGTGCTCGCCGGCAGCGAATGTCCGGTGACGTCGATCTGCGCGAGAAACTGCGGGGTGATCAAGATCGTGTCCGCACCGGCGCCGGCCGCGGCGATGGCTTCCTCGCCGGTCTTCTCGTACTCGTCGCTATTGCGCAGCAAACCGGTGATATTGATCAGCGCGCGCACCACAGTGGTCGATCCGTCGAGCGAGCCGGTCGCGAAGTAGTGCACGATTCCCGAACCCTCGGGTGCCTGCACCAGAAATTCTCGATCGCCGACGTTCTTGACGGGTTTGTAGTGCGGATCGTCCTCGCGCTGCGCCCCCGCCGGCCCCGACGTTAACCCCGCAACCAACAGCGTCGCGATAAAAATGGAGAGTCCCCGTAACACATTTCGCATCACGGGGACTCTCCTCAGTGGTTGGGGCGCTAGGCTCCTGCCGTTACGGCTGGCTCACGAGGTCGACGCCGTCGACGTACATGTAGACTCCGTAACTCTTGGAGCTTGAATATCCGGACGCCCATACGCCGAGATACAGTACGGCCTGTTGACCTACGTACGGCGTTAGCACGGTCGTATAGGGACCCTTCATAACCCACTGGATCGGTTGATCGGAGCCCGTGCAATTGTCGTAGCTCTGACCTGTGGCCTTTCCGGTACAGGTGTAGTCATTGAAGAGCGACACCTCTCCGGTTGCACCGCTGACGTAATACGTCGGATTCGATCCTGTTGAACCCGGCGCTGCTACCAGCGAGCCGCCGAGAATGAGCGTTCCACGCTGTGCGACGTATGCCGAACCGTCGTTGGCGCCTTCCTCAACGTACAGCCACATGTATGGGTTGGTCGGAATCGTGATCGTCTGACAGATGCCTTGCGAACCACGCGGCTCGTGCGGCTCCGTGACCTGTCCGAGAATCTGTCCGGTCAACGCAGCGTACGTATTCCCGTTGTAGGGCAACAGCGTACCGCCTTGCGTGCCTGTCGTGATCGTCGGCGCAGGCGCCAACGTGGCCGCCGGCGACGGCGTCGCTTCCGGATCGAAGCACGGCGTCCAGCCGGTGGTCGAGTTCAATGACCACATACCTGCGGCGCCTTCGTTTGCGAAGTTCGGATCGGCGATCAGGTTCGGCAATGAAGCCGGCGGTGGCGTCGGCGTTGGAACCGGCGTCGGCGTCGTTCCCGTGATCGCGACGAGCGCGAAATTCGCACCCGGAGATCCGGTGGGAATCACCATCGGACTTGCAAGGGCCGCCGGCGTGAAGAGATAGACGACGTTCGTCGCCGTCGGTCCGGGCGTGCCTTGCGGCGTTCCGCCGCCGTAAATGTTCCAGCCTGGAATCGTCGGATCGTAGTATGCGATAAAGTAACTCGCTCCCGAAATGGGAGTCCCGACCGTTACGCTCCACGCCGGTGCCATCGGGAATGTCAGGCTCGCGCTCGCGATGACGTCGTAGAACCATTGCGCCGTGTACGTGAAGTCTTTGACGTTGCGCAGTGAAGCGGGTAACCGCGCTTTGGATAGCGCCGGCAAGCCGGAAGTCATGGATGTCGAGACCGTCATCGTTGCGCTCGATGGGCCGCCGCTAGCTGCGGAAAACTCGATGTTGGCAAGATTCCCGCCCAGCGCCGGTGCCGCGAGCGAGAATGCTTTCGTCGTCGTAACCGAATAGGTTAGCGACGATTGGGACTGTGACGTGGAAGTGTTGATCGTGCCGCCCGGCGGCGCCGGCCCGACGCTGGCGCCGCATGCTGCGATGAGAATCGACAGACAAAGGGCCGCAAAACCTACGAAGATATACCTCATACTACTTGGCTCCAAAGTCATGGGATATGCTGAATCGCAGCGTCGCGGGCATCAGTGCTTTTGCGTTCGTTAACCCGAAGTTGCCGTTAGCGAGCACCACTTCGGGAGTTCCACCAAACGCCGTTCCGATGCCGGCCCCGTAGGTGTTGAAGAGATTGTATCCGGAGAGCTGCACGAACGTGTTCGCGTCGTAGATCGGGGCGCGGAGGGATGCGTTGAACACGTAGAACGACGGGCGCTGGAAGGTGTTGTTGTTGCCGTAGTACGTGGCACCGATCATCGCCAATCCACCACGCGCGAAGCGATAGTGCCACTCGGCGTAGCCCATCGCATAGGGAACGGCGTCACCGAGCGTGTTGAACTTGCCCGACGCCGAGAGGGTATTGCTTGCGCCGAAGTTCGCCCAATTGACGATACCGAGATTCTGGGTCGGCGTTGCGCACGAAACCGCAGGCTCGTTGGAATAGAAACACGGACTGATGTCGTACGCGTATGCCCGAATAAGTGAGAGATTCACGATGCCGCCCGAGCCGACCGGCGGATCGCTCTTGAACGAGGCCTCGATACCGGAGTAACGCGAGTTCGAGAGGTTCGCAACAGTCTGCGCGTACAGCGGCACGGCGCCGGCAGTTCCGGCCGGGACCATCGCCGAGCAACTCACGTTGCAGTAACCGGCTAGGTAGTACGGTTTCACGAACTGGTTCCGGAGATTGTTCCAGTATCCGTCAAGCGATAGCGTCCTATAACCGCCGAGACGCATATCCCCGCCGAGGTCGTAGCCGAACGACGTCTCAGGGAAGATGCTGCCGGTTGGCGGCGCCTTTGTCTCGGTGAAGTAGGTGTTACCGGACGAAGGCGTCGGCGCCGTATTCTGCGTCGAGAGCAAGTAGAGGTACGCGGGAGCGATACCGCCGCCCGCAGCGGCACGAATCGCCGTGTCCGAGTTGGGCTGCCAAACGAGAGCCCCACGTGGTACGTCGTACCAGCTGTGCGGATTTTGCCACGTGACGCCATTGTCGTTCGAATAATGGTAGGAGTATTCGTTGAAATAATTGGCCAGCGTCAGCTGCAGGTTGGACTTTAGGTTGAAGATGCCGCGCAGCAGCTCCGTCGTTTCCGCGATTTGCGATCCGGGCGGAATCCCGTACGCCAAGAGCGTCGGTGAGTACTCGTACGATTCGCTCGTCGTAGCGGTTGAATCGACCGCGACCGAGAGCAGACCGGCGCCGCCGCCGAGTGCATGATCGTATTCGAACGATCCGCCGTGCAGCTGATCGTACTCGACCTCTTGGAAGTACTGGCCACCGAACGTCACCTGCGCCGCTTGATTGTCAAAGACGATCGGCGCCGAATTCGGTGCCGCCGGCGTGAACGAGCCGTTGAGCACCATCGTTGTCGTATATGTCTGGGACGGACTGCTCAGACCGTTGTAGACCACGCGATCGAGGTCCGCCGTATAGTAGCGCGCCAGGATCACGTCGTTCGGCGTGGGAGCCGTTCGGAACTCGACTTGAAACAACGGAGCGTTATTCGATTCCGGTTGATTCGGCGGTTCGTAGAGGTTGAAGAGCGTGTTGACCGTCGCGCCGGGAGTCGCGCCGCCACCGGTTGGAACGTAGCCGGCCCCCGGCTGGAAGATGACGGGCAGGTTATAAATGCCGGTCGAGACTTGGTCGGCCGCCGTTTGGCTTCCGATGAAGCTCGCGGTCAGCGACGTTGCCGAAGAGAAATTCCACCGCAGCTTCGCCAGCTCGCCTCTGTTCAGGTAGCTGGTGTTCAGCGGATAACAGCAGCCGTAGATGGTGTCGACGTTGTACGGCGGGTTTTGAATCTTCGCCGGCGCCGGAAACGACGCTCCGGTCGCGTAGCTCCCGACGAGCACGCCGTTGATGGTGATCGGGTACGTAGCCGACGGGCTGAATCCGGTGAACAAACCCTGGGCATTTTGCAATGGTCCAGGCGTGCCGGTTATCGCGTAGTCGAGCGCGTAACCGAGCTTTCCGTTAAAAACACTGCCGGTTGCGCGAAAATTCGAATAGTTGCCGCCAAAGCTATCGACACCGAACATGACCGACTCCCGGCGCTGCGCGGTCGGCTCGAGGGTTCGAAAGTTTATCGTGCCGTTGATCGCGTTGTTGTCCTGGGTGGCTGAAGCACCGGGCCCTTTCACAACCTCGATGCTCTGCAGCAGAAACGGATTCAGATAGGTGATGACATAATCGCCGTAGCTTTGCGTCGAGAGTGGATGCCCGTCGATCAGGCTTTCCGTTTCGTAGGTCAGCGCACCACGGATAACGGGCAGTGCGATGGAAGCGGGTGACGCCGGATTCGCCGACCCACCCGGATACTGCGCAATGATGCCCGGCGTCTGATCGAGGACTTGCATCACCTGCTCGACGCCTTGGTCCTGCATCGTCTGCTGAGAGATGACCGCACTCGATGCGGGGCTCGTGTTGATCGAGCCTCGCCCTCCGGCACTCGTTGAAACGTGCCCGATGACTTGCAGCGACGTCAACGTCTGCGCTGCAAGCGACACGTTGACGCTATTGACCTGGCCCGCGATGACCGTGACATTGCCCTGGGTTTGGCTATCGTAGCCGGCCTTTTTCACGCTGATCGTGTAGGTCCCGGCGGTGACGAGCATGGTAAACGTTCCGTCCGCGCCGGTGGTCGCCGATTGCGTCTGTGGACCCGTCAACGTCACGCTGGCTCCGGAAATTGGACTGGCGTTCGTGTCTGTAACGATCCCGCCAACGGTGCCTTGTGACGAGGACTGGGCCATCGCGCTCATCGGGACGCACGTTGCGAGCGCGACCGCGAAAATAGGACTAAGAGCGCGTCGCAAAACGCGCGCAATTCGATTACTCAAGTCCGAGCTTACCCTCCTGTTGGTGGAAAAGTAATTGAGTAAACATAACGAACGATTAAGTCCGAGATAAGCGCCACTTAACACCTTAGAAATGATGTCCTGCGTCAAATTTACGCGAAAGCGAGACGTGGCTTGAGACAAAGGGGGCGTCTCCTACTTATCGGCTTGCTTGGCTGCTTGTTGTTGACGCCGGCGGCAGCCGACTCGTCCGCAATTGCTGCGAGTCTGCCCGTCTCAGGGTTCATTCCGGCCCGCATCGGATCCACCGCAGCGTATCAATACGAAGCAACGGAATCTGGGACGACAGGGAACGTTTCCGTACACGCGTCGTTCACGATCACGCGCACCGCGGCCGATGAGATATCCCTAGCGTTGCAACTGCCGGACGGTCAGCGCGTGATACGCGAGGCTCTCATCGGCGATGACGGCTCGCTGCAACCGTTCGCGCCGCGAAACTCGCCGACGCCCGCACCATCGGCGACGCCGACGGAAACTCCGCGCCGTCGCGTCATCCCAACCATCACCGACTCGCCGGTACCACGAGCGCGAACGGAACTTCCCGGAATCCCGGAGCCGGTTCTCGAGCTCGCGCCGATGCTTGCAGCATCCGTACCCGACGGGACGTACCCGCGCACGTGGATGCATGCCCTAAGCGCAAGCGACGTGGCGTTCGTATTGAGCCTTTCGCGCAGCGACAACGGCCCGGTCTGCGTTCTCGTTGCTGACGGAGGCGGATCGGGAAACGCGATCCATATCGAAGCGACGGCTCGCGACGGCAAATTCGTCAGCGCCCGAGGCACGTTGCGCGTCGTCACCTCGAACATGGATCAGACCAAGACGGCGACGACCATCTGGAGCATCACGCAGGTCGCAGGGACGTGATCGCGCGAGCGGCGCTGCTCGGTGCGTCGCGAAACACGTTTCTGAGACGAATCATGGCGGCCAAAGGCCTCAAGCTCGGTGCGCGCCGATTTGTTGCCGGAGAAACGCTCGACGATTTCGTGACGATTGTCCGCGCTTTGAACGATGCCGGCTTTCTGGTGGCTTCGGCAATTCTCGGCGAAGAAG